>ENA-OWPA01001435-OWPA01001435.1-bioreactor-metagenome-genome-assembly--contig:-NODE-1435-length-15705-cov-2.901779_pt1 | contig 15705 bp, 8 predicted proteins | sample MGYA00238139_ERZ651803 | MGnify/ENA primary metagenome ERZ651803 (study PRJEB26909, sample SAMN07631231) | bioreactor metagenome | isolation source: Switchgrass digestor | place: USA: Dartmouth...
GTTGTTTTTGCAGGACTGACAGAAATTTATGAATCCGAAGGTTTTGACAGGGAAACATTAGATATGCCTGAAGGGCATAACCGCATGATTATGGAAGTGGCAAAAGCCAACCCAAATACTGTGGTTGTACTGTTTGCAGGTTCTGTTATTCTTATGCCCTGGCTTGATCATGTCAAGGCAGTATTACATATGCATTTGCCGGGACAGGCAGGCGGGGAGGCCGCAGCTGACCTGTTATTAGGAGATGTAAATCCTAGTGGGAAATTACAGGAAACATATCCTCTGAAATATGAAGATGTTCCAAGTGCGGGGATATTTGAAAAAGGTGGCGATCAGGCACAGTACAGAGAAGGTATTTATGTAGGTTACAGATATTTTGATAAATCTAAAAAGGATATTTGTTTTCCCTTTGGATTTGGTTTAAGCTATACTACTTTTGAATATTCAGATCTTCAAATAGAGAAAAAGAACGACAATGTGGTAGTTAATGTGTCAATAAAAAATACAGGCAAAATGGCAGGTGCCGAAGTTGTACAGTTATATGTAAGCTGTATGCAGGAAGGAGTTCATCGTGCTGAAAAAGAGCTTAAGGGCTTTGAAAAAGTATTTCTCAACAGGGGAGAAAGCAAAAGGATCAGCTTTACTCTTGATAAACGTGCATTTGCATATTATGATGCAAACTCAAGGGACTGGCAGGTTCAAAAGGGTAAGTATAATATTCAAATAGGCGCATCCAGCAGAGATATCAGGTTGAATCAGGTGGTTGAACTTGATGGTACGGTAGTGCGGGATACAGAGAATTATATAAAAGGTACGTGGTATGAACATTTTAAAGGTAAACCGGAAAAAGCGGATTTAGAAAAGATATTAGGCCGGGCAATTGAGTCAATTGAGTCGCAAAAGCCTGAAAAAGGAAGAAATTATACCATGAACAATTGCATAATGGATATGCAGGATTCCTTTGTCATGCGTATTATGTATAAGATTATTGAGAGAAAATACGCTAAAACATATGGCGGTGTTGATTATTCAAACCCTGCATTTAAGATGGTCATGAAGTGTTCAACCGAAGTGCCTGTGAAGAATTTATGTATAATGAGTGGCGGTGATATGAAGCGAAATACTGTAGAAGGTTTGATTCACATGGCAAACGGACACTTTATTAAAGGCCTCAAAACAATGTTGAAGAAAAGCTGAGATACTGACATTGAGATACTAATATATTGAGAGCAGGCAATTCCTTAATACGAAAATATGTTAATACGTCATTACGTATTTTTTTTGAAAATGTATTTTTCTCGCCTTCTTTTCTGAGTTTATTTACCATATTTTCTGCTTTATTACAACATTTCTGATTGATGTAAATAACTTAAGGAACACATAATAGGTAAAGGTATAAGTAGAGGTAATAGAATAGGTTCAGGTAAAGGTAAAAGTTAAAGTAAAGGCTGAGATTAAACAAAGATTATGTTAAACGAAGATTAAGATTAAATAGAGGTTAGAGTTATAGTTAAAGTTAAGGTAAAGTTTAAGGTAAAGACTAAGATGAAGTTAAAGATAAAGAAAGAATTATAGATAATGACAGTGATAAATTTAAAGACAAATATAAAGTTAAAGTAAAGCATATATCAAATTGAAACTTATTCATTACTTTTCACATCTAATCAAATATAAAGTAATTCACTGGTGAAAATCGTATAAAGCAAAAAATGCAGAAGTATATGCATTAGGGAAAGTGTTAAGGAGGAAACCTACATGAACTCAGTATTCAGAAAGGAAAATTTTATAAGAGCCGCTTCAGTCGGCATTTTAATTACTTCAATTTTTACAGCAACACTATTGACAGGATGTGAGGCAGGAAAAAGCAAGATTAATTCAGATATAGTAAATGCTCAAACATCAGATAATTCTCAAACAGCAAATAATACGGAAAAGCAAAAACCAGTTGAAGATACTGCGCCGGATGAAAGTAAGGTAATGGAAGATTTCCAGGCTTTACTTGCAAAAAATGTTTCTTTGCCTGAAATCATCAGTTTTATAGACAATAATATTTCAAAGGTTTCAAGGGAAAATGCCTCGATGATGATTGACAAACTTGAAGAAATGCAGAAAAATTTTTTACCTGAGATGGATGAAAAATTTTATAAAGTTGAGGATTTACAGCAAAAGATGAGTGAGGCATTCATGCAGGGCTTTAATATCAGTAAAATTTACGATGTTGAGGATGCTGAATTAAAACAGCTTTTATCTGAAACAAGGGACAGCGGATATAAGGTGGAGACTGCTGAAGGAATGTTCTTCCCTGTTATTGACTATGAGTTTTACAAAAAGTACAGTCTTTATGTTACTCCGGATATGAAAGAGTATATTGACATTATGGCTGTTGAATCCAATAATACACCTTTCAAAGATGCAGCTTTGGTAATCGACTGGGATGAAGTATTGAAAAGGGCGATAAATCTGGAGAAATTCATTGCTCAGTATAAAGACTCAATTAGACTTGATGATGTAAAGGAATTGTACAAGAAATATTTGAATTTTTCATTATTTGGCTTGGACAATACTCCGCTGTTTAGTTATGATTCAAAAGTCATGGATTCTAAAACCAAAGAAGCATATATGGGTATGTTAGAAAGAAGCGAAGAAAGTGGATACATAAGAATTATGCGTGATTTCATGGATATAGTTAAGAAAAACGACTATAAGCTGACAGACGAAGTAAGCAAGTTTAGAGAAAGTATAATTGAGAATATGTAAAAGGCAAGCAAAAAGTATAAAAAGCAAATGATGAACACTATCGGTTGAAAATAACTTATACATTGTTGCTGCTCAATCACATTGATATAAGCAGGTAAGTTATTTATTGGTATATATAAAATAATAATTAGAATAGATACCTTAAACTACAGGTTTTTTTACGGACTTTAGAATAAAAGGGTATGAGAGGTGAAAAACAGAATACTAAGCAAGATAAGATTGTATAATAAAAAAATAATAATACATAAGAGTGCCGGTTAACCGGCATTTTTTGAATTTTTAATTCTTATATGATATAATTATTTACATTTAAAAAATAAAAGTGTTCAATAAGTATTCAAAAATATGTATTGAATTCCATAAATTAAATATGGTTTAATAAATATGATTTAAATGTATGAAACCTTTTCCAATTTATTTCGTCTTAATATAAGCTATAGCTGTAAATAAATTCGGGAGTATATTTAAAAAAGCAAGGCTGCATAAGATGACAATTAATATGCTAAGGTTAAAAAATTCTAGTAAGAGGTGATTACTTGAAACTGAATAAGAATTTTTCCAAATTATTTATTATTGTAATTTCTTTTGCATTGGCAATTTCATTATTATTGCCTTCAAATGCCTATTCATCAAAATCAGATGCAAACATTGAGATGGAAGTAAAAGCAGGTTATGATGGAGTAGCCAGGCTGGGGGCTTATGGTCCATACAGAATTTTGCTCATCAATAAGGGCAGAGCTGTTGATGGTGAAGTACAAATTGAAGTTAAGATTAACAGCGAGAGTAAAGCTGCTTTTTCAAAACCTGTATCCCTACCAGAAGGGGCTGTAAAGGAACTGGTAATCAATGCACCTGTTTTTACAGCAAGACGTGGTGTACAGGTTAAATTCCTAGAGGGTAAAAAAACAATTAAAGAAATGGAATATAAATTTACAAAGCTTGTACCTCCGGAAATAAAAACTATTGGAGTATTAAGTACGGATAATGCAGCCTATAGCTTTTTAAACGGCGCAAAACTGCCACAGCCAATTGATAGTGTATATGAAGAAAAAATAAGAGTAATGTATGCTGCCGGAGTCTATTCATCCAGAGTTATCGCTAACGAATTTGGCATAGACACATCAAACAAAGTGGAAAGCGTTCTTATTCCACTAACTGCGGAAGACCTGCCGGAAGACATGAATGCAATGGTTGGTTTTGACATATTGATTGTAAGTAATTTCGATACTGCTACGCTGAGCGCTAAACAGCTGAATACTCTCGAAAAATGGGTGGAAGACGGAGGTACCCTTGTTATAGGTACAGGCGCAAGCTGGAAAAAGACTTATGATCCGTTACCAGAGGCTTTAAAGAAGTTTTCGGTATCAGCTACCGAATCTGTTGACGCACTTGTAGAGTTGGAAGAGTTTGCAGGAAGCGGTTTTTCTCAGAATGTCAGCCTTAATACAGTTAGTGGAGATATCGGCTTTGATTATGAGAAAGAAGATGCAGGGTCAAAGGATGATGTCTTGACAGAAGGTCAGGATGCAGAATTGGACAAGGCAAAAGAAGCAAAATCCGGAGCAACAGAAGATGAAAAACCAATTTTTAGTTCCCATAAAAATGAAGTAATAATTGGTGACAGTATCAGACCATTAGCTGTAAAATATGTTCATAATTCCGGTCGCATATTGTTCCTTACCTTTGATCCGGGCGCAGATCCTATTGCAAGCTGGAGCGGAAAACAGTCTTTTTGGGAGAACCTGCTTTTTCATAGCAGCAATATTAGTAATGTTTATCAGAGCATGCCCGGATACTACTTTTCAAATTATAATAACAGCTATTACTTTGGTGACCTGGCGGAAGAGGTACCTGAGGACAAATCCCCACCATTTATGTTTATGTTTATAACTATTGCCGTATATATAATTGTTGTAGGACCAATTATGTACGTAATTTTGAAAAGAAAGGACAGAAGGGATTACAACTGGGTTGCTATTCCTGCGGCAGCTTTTGTATTCCTGATGGTAATTTACCTGGTGGGATTTAAGACAAGGTACAGGACGGCTGTTTTGAACACTGTCTCTGTTATAAATCTGGACATGCAAAGCCAAAAGACTGATATATTTACGGGTATGGGCATTTTTAACAACAAAAGAGGAGATATAAAAATTACATACTCTAAAGAGGATAACATAGATTTTAACATCACCCAGTCCGACAGAGGAAGCTATGTAGTATATGGAGATGGAAAGGAACCTGAGGGCAGGCTTGTAAGCAGGATGGTGCTCACGGAACCGGTTAATTATGAACTTTTTGATGTATCTATGTGGGAACCTAAATACCTGACTGCAAAGAAAAGCGAAGCTTTCCAGGACAAAATAATTAACTCTGTGCAGATAAATGATGGAAAGATCAAAGCTGTTATAAACAACACAACTAAATATGATTTAATGGATGCATTCATATCTATTGGCTCTAATTTCATAAGTGCGGGAGATATCCCGTCAGGCCAGCAAAAAACAATTGAGGTTGATTTAAATTCTCAGGACGTATATAAAAGCTTTGAAGAATACCTGGATACAAAATATGGAAGAACCTATTATCCTCAAAATGTAAAACCGCCTGCTAATTTCCGCGAAAATCGCAGAAAAAGGCTTATCATTGAAAGACTTTTGCAGCCTCAATATACAGGTATAATAGGACAGACCAAAATAGGACTGTATGCCTTAAATTATCAGGACCTTGGTTATGATATTAAAATAAATGGGGAACATCCTTCACAATATTCTACCAATGGGATATTTTCCAGTATGGATATTAATTTTACAAGCGGACAGGAATTTGATATCCCATCTGGAATTATACTTCCTGAAATATCAGAACGTGGAAATGCACAGAGTATTGACAGAATTGATAACGAATATGGTATCAGTATAAGAAATGTGGGAGATATAGATTTTATTTATACCATTCCCGAAAATATGAAAATAACGGAATTTTCTCTGAATTTTGATACTTATGTTCCGCTATACGTAAGGTACAACATTGAAGATATGAAAGCCAGAAATGAAAATCTGCAGACAAAAATACTGCAAAACAAGTATGAGTATTATCTATACAATAAAGCATCTGACAGCTGGGAGAAAATAAATGATACTCATATACAGTCAGATAATATACAACAGTATATTGATGAAAAGAACAGGCTTATTGTACGTGTCAGTGTTGTTGAAGTGGCAAACTATAGCTCAAGCAGCGGATATGAATATGTGGAATCAGAATATCTGTCATATCCTGGACTTCGATTAAAGGGGGTGGCGCAGTAATGCTTAAGATTACAAATCTGGTAAAAAGGTACGGAAAGTTTACAGCAGTTGATAATCTGTGTTTGGAAATTGGTGAAGGTCAAATTTTTGGCTTTGTTGGAGCAAACGGAGCTGGAAAAACAACTACAATGAAAATTGTTGCCGGTCTGCTGCAGCCTACTTCCGGTGAAGTTTTGATTGACGGTATCGATATCTCAACTAAGCCTAGGACCGTTAAAAGAAAAATCGGTTATATGCCTGACTTTTTTGGAGTGTATGATGATTTAAAAGTAGATGAATACATGGATTTTTATGCAGGAATTTATGGTATACCTTACAGAGAGAGAAAAGCAATAACGGATGAGCTACTTGAATTGGTGGACCTGAGCCATAAAAGGGACTTTTACGTTGACAGCCTCAGCCGTGGTATGAAGCAGAGGTTGTGCCTTGCCAGAAGCCTTATACACAATCCTAGACTGCTTATACTGGATGAACCGGCTTCAGGATTGGATCCCAGAGCAAGGATTGAAATGAAAGGTATACTGAAAGAGCTCAGAAATATGAATAAGACTATTCTGATAAGCTCCCATATACTTTCGGAATTGTCGGAGATGTGTACTTCCATTGGTATTATAAGCCAGGGTAAAATGGTAGCCAGTGGAACGGTAGAAGAAATTATGGAAAAACTATCTCATACAAGCAGAATAAAAATCAAGGTAACAGATAGGATGGAGGATGCTGTAAGGTTATTACAGGAACAACCTTCCATAGGTAGAATAGACATTAACGGAAATGCTATTGAGGCAAGCTTTAAGGGAGATGAGAAAGTACTTTCTGAAATTCTCAAAAGGCTTGTGATGCAGGGAATTCCTGTAGTATCATTTACAGATACAGGAGAAAGGCTTGAATCTGTCTTTATGCATCTTACTGAAGGGAGTGAGGGATATGATGCTTAATCCCATTCTTGAGAAGGACTTAAAAACGAAAATGAGAGGGTGGCGTACGCCTGTTTTGCTGAGCATATACCTTTTGTTTCTGGGTGGTGTTCTTTTCCTGTTTTTTCTTGCAAACAACCAGATATTCAACTATTCTGGTTATTCTGTTTTTAATCCCAGAATAGCCGTCAATGCGTATAATGTAATTGCTATATTTCAATTTTCACTGCTTATGCTGATTGTACCTGCTATTACAGCAACAGCTATAAGCGGTGAGAGAGAAAGACAGACGTTGGATTTAATGTTGTGCTCAGATATATCTACATGGTCTATAATCATTGGAAAGTTGATTGTATCAATAGCTCATATAATGCTTCTTGTTATAGCATCGCTTCCAATTATGGGAACAGTTTTCCTGTTTGGGGGAATAACTTTTGGAGAAATAATACTCATGATTTTGTTTTATGTAATAACGGCCTTGATGGTGGCAAGTTTAGGTATTTTTATCTCTACAGTTTTTCGAAAAAACGTAACTGCAATTATTGCAACATACATATGCCTGGGTATTCTTGCACTTGGCCCTGTTATTGCCTTTGTTATCTGGGGAATATTCTATGAAAGGCAATATAATGGTGAAGTTACTTACAGTATGATAACGGCATTTTTATTTCCTTCTCCAGGTTTTGGGTTTTCTTCATTTTTCGCAGGCACACAAAGCAGTGTATTGGGGAGCGCATTAAGCGAAATTCAGAGATTAGCTGAAAAAGAAACTAATATTCTACGCTATTTTAAGCCATGGATGATTAATGGATTGTTTAATATAATTTTTTCAGGTATACTTATAAGCTTGAGCGCATGGAAACTGAATCCTGTGAAGAAAAGAAAAAGAAACGCAAAAGTTAATAGTAAGCTGGAAGTTGCTGAGAAAAATTAGTGTGAAGAATTGGTGTGAGGGGCTAGTTAGTATTCAAGATTAGTATGAACTATAAGAAGAGTTGGTATGAAGAATTGGTATGTATAATTATATTATATAGAATTAGTATGTAGAGCCAGTATAAGAAACTAATATGAAAAAGAATTGATATGAAGGGCAAGCAAGAAGAAATAGCATGAAAAACTAGTATGAAAAATTGCCATTAAGAATCAGCATAAACAAATAGTATAAAGAATGAATATTAAGAACTAATTATATTAGCATGTAGAACTTTAGAATTAATAAGGTGGTTAAACTTGAATATAAAAGATATTTTAAGGTTGCTAAGACCGCTTAAAAACAGAATGCATTTTAATAAAGGATTATTTCTTTTTTTTGCATGCCTTACTGCTGCAGGAGCAATTACTACAGTGCTGGCGTACGTTTCATTATGGACTCCGATTCCGAATCTTGTACGTTACATTCTTTATGTGTACATTGCTTTTGCGGCTGCAGGAGTTATCATATCAGTGTTTGCTGTGCCGAGAACCCAAAGTGTTATTAAGACAGCAGATTCACTGGGGCTTAAGGAAAGACTTACAACTGCGTGGCAGCTTCAGGAGGATGAGTCTATAGTTGCACAGCTTCAGAGAATGGATACGTATAAGACGGTCTCAGAAACTAATTTCAAAAGCCTGTATCCCATAAGGTTTCCTGCAAAGCTGCTTGCAGTACTTGTGGCATTCCTGATACTAACTTCAGTTTCGTTTGTTATACCCGGACAGGCAAGGGAAACTGCCAAGAAGATAGAGCAGTTACAGGATGTGGTAAATGAGCATCTTGAGAAGATTGAAAAGATTGAGGAAGAGCTCAAAAAAAATAAGGAGCTGGAAGAAACAGAAATAGAGAAAATACTGGAGGAAACAAGAAGACTGGCTAAGGAATTAAAAGATGCAAGGACAGAAGAGGATGCGCTGAAGGCAGTAACTCGCACTGAAAATGAACTTAAAAAACTGGACTTGCAAAAACAGCTTAATGAAATAAGTGAAGCTTTTAGTATGAACGATATGACAAAAGACCTTGGAGAAGCATTGAAAAATAACAGTGTTACCGATATGAAACAAGCATTGGAGCAGCTAATGCAGCAGCTTGATCAAGGAGAGGCATCTCCTGAGGAGCTGGCGGAAATGCTAAAGCAAGTTTCGGAGCAGATATCAAGCAATGAAGCTGCTGAACAATTACAGCAGGTTGCTGAAAAGTTAGTTTCCGATAATGATGAAGAGCAGTCTGATGCCCTGAATAGTCTTGGCAATATGCTGGAACAAATGATGCAGTCTCAGGGTAGTGCCGGGCTGGAGCAGACTTTGGAACAACTTGCCCAGATGATGCAGCAGGCCAAAAGTAGTATATCTCAGGTGGATAGCAGTCTATCAGCGGTAAGTCAAAACGGTGCAGGCGGTGCGGCACTCAATTCACCTATTGGATCAGGACAGCAGGCAGCGCAGGGAAACGGGAAGGCAAGCAGTAGCTCTGCCAAGTCAGGTAAGGCTGGAGGAACAGGTCAGTCTTCCGGTTCTGAGAAACATAGTGGCTCAGGTCAGGCATCACAGAGTGGTAATGGCTCCGGCTCAGGTCAATCACAAGGATCGGAAAAGGCATCAGGGGCAGGCCAGGGTGGTTCAGGGCAATCCCAAAGCGGTGGAGGCGGGGCCGGAACAGGCTCCACAAATGAAGACGCAGGCTATGCCGGTAGTGAAAGTTCTGGTGGCAGGCGTAAACCGGGAAAGGGTTATGAAGAAAAATATGAGCAGCTTTATGACCCTGACCATCTGGGCGGGGATGCCAATCCCAGTTATGTCAGCGGACAAAAGAATGATGGCGGCAACAGCAGCTATTCCCAGGGAGATTATATGCCTGTGGAAAAGGGAGCAATGCTGCCCTACCATGAAGTACTGACCCGTTATAGTGATAAAGCTGTTTCATACATGGAGGAAACAAATATTCCTCCGGCAATGAAGGAGATTGTGAGGGAGTATTTTAAATCCCTGGAGTAAATTTCAGACAAAAAGACTCTACCTTGGTATATAAAATATGAGGTCAAAATGAGGGGCATACCTTCTTAAATGTAATAAAATATATCTTTATTCAGTAAGGTGTGACCCCTGCATAAAAAAGGAGTGGCTTACTTTGAACATAAGTGATAAAGATATACAACAAGTAACAGAGACAGTCAGGAGAATTGAACTGGAAGTGGAAAAGCATATGGTCGGGCAGAAGGAACTAATCCGGCAGGTTTTGATTTGTATGCTTGCCGGGGGAAATGTTCTTCTGGAGGGTGTGCCCGGTCTTGGTAAAACGCGACTGGTGAATACTCTTGGACAAGTTATGGGGTTGCAGTTTTCGAGAATTCAGTTTACACCGGACCTTATGCCAGCAGATGTCGTTGGAACTAATATTATTGTCAAGGATCAGTCAGAAGGCGGGATGTTTAGATTTCAGAAAGGGCCGGTGTTCAGCAATATAGTACTTGCAGACGAGATTAACCGTGCTACGCCCAAAACCCAGAGCGCAATGCTGCAAGCTATGCAGGAGAAAACAGTAACAGTTGCCAATACGACTTATAAGCTGCCGCAGCCATTCTTTGTACTTGCAACACAAAATCCTATAGAGATGGAAGGTACATATCCATTACCTGAAGCGCAGCTGGACAGATTCTTGTTCAAACTTGAAGTGCCGTTTCCTTCGTTGGAGGAACTAATGGATATTGTTACTATGACGACAAGTAGCAGGCAGCCGGAATTGAAGGCAGTTACAAACAGTGAGGAGCTGCTGAGGATGATGGAAATCGTCAAAGAAATACCTGTGGCACAGCCGGTGCTGGAATTTGCATTAAAACTTGTTCTGGCTACTCATCCTGATACTGAATATGCTCCGGACATTGCGAAGAGATATATACGTTTTGGAGCGAGTCCCCGCGGCGCTCAGGCGATAATTTCAACAGCAAAAATAAGGGCTGTGCTGGAAGGACGTTATAATGTAGCATTTGAAGATATTTACTACACAGCTTACCCTGCACTGCGTCACCGTTTGTTTTTAAATTTTGACGGCATGTCTGAAGGACTCACGCCGGACAATCTTATATCCGAAATAATTAAGGAGATTCAAAGTAATGAGTGAGTTATTTGACGGTAAGTTTCTCCAGACAATACAACAGCTTACGCTTAGTGCTCATTTTTCAATAGACGGATCAACAGCAGGAAACCGTAAATCCAGAAGCAAAGGAAGCTCGGTAGAGTTTTCCGATTACAGAGAGTATATTCCGGGAGACGATTTTAGGCGAATAGACTGGAATGCGTATGGGCGGTTTGAGAAGCTTTTTGTGAAGCTCTTTATGGAGGAAAGAGAAGCGCCTGTAAACATTTTTCTTGATGTAAGCAAGTCTATGGATTGGGGCAAGCCCAATAAGAGTATTGCATCTAGAAGGCTTGCAGCAGCACTGGCATACATCAGCCTGACTAATTTTGACAGAGTTTCTATGGTGTGCATAAATGACGGTATTCAAAATATGTGCAGGAATGTACGGGGAAAAAACTTATTCCACAGAATAACGGATGTTCTGGAAAATGTCTGTTATACAGGAAGAAGCAGTATACAAAAATCCATAGAAAGCTACTGTATGCAAATGGAGCGTGGAATAACAATAATAATATCCGATTTCTTTTCTCAGGATAATTTACATGACATTATAAAATACCTGACCTATAATAAGCAGTCGATATACATATGCCACATTCTAAGCCCGCAGGAGATTAGGCCGGAAATTAACGAATCCGTGAGACTGGTTGACAGCGAAACCATGGAAACAGTTGAGATAACTGTAACACCTTCTCTTTTAAACTCATATAGCAAAGTGCTTGAAAGTTTCAAAAACCAAATGGAACGAACCTGCATAAAATGGGGCGCATATTACTTTAACTTTTCCTCAGATATGGATGTGGCTGAAATGGTAAAGGAAGTGGCGAAACATTGATACTGCATTCTCCTTGGGGACTAATGGCACTTTTGGCTGTCCCTGTGATCATAATATTATATTTATTAAAACAAAAACATGAAGATTACATAATCTCCAGTGTTTATCTGTGGCAAAATGCTTTACAGGATATTGAAGCAAATGCCCCGTGGCAAAAGCTTAAGAAAAACATATTAATGTTTCTTCAAATAGCTGCTGTCATACTACTTGCATTATTATTGGCCGAACCTGCCATTAAAATGTATAATAACAACAGCGAATCGGTTATGCTGGTAATAGACTGCTCACTGAGTATGCAGTCCACTGATATAAAGCCTAATAGATTTGAGGCAGCCAAAAAAGATGCAATAAATTTGGTGGAATCATGCAATTCTAATACAAAATTTACATTAATTGTTTCCGGCAGTACCCCGCATATTGTATTAAGTCAGACCAATGACAAAGACAGAGTTATACAGGAAATACAAAATCTTAAGGTAAGTGACACAGCGCAGGATCTTGAAGGAACAGTTGAGCTGGTAAATTCCTTGCTGCTTGAAAACTCAGGAATACAGATTAACTGGTTCGGGGATGGTGCCAATCCCCTTTCTGTAAGTTCTTCTGACGATATTTCAGGCAGTTATATTTCCAGCGATGATATAAGATATCATTTATACAACAGAAACGGTGAAAACTATGCGGTAACGTTGCTTTCACAGCGCAAACTTCAAAATAGCCAGGAAATAACGGTACTTAGCCGTATTGCAAATTTTTCACAGAAGGATGCTGAATTGGATGTCAGCCTGTATACTGACGGTGAACTGTTTGATGCGCGCAGGATAAAGGTTGAAGCGGGGAAGAGTGAAAATATTTATTGGACAAAGGTACCCGAATTAACATCAAGGCTTGAGTGCAGGATAGACACTGAAGATATACTGGACAAAGACAACAGTGCGGGATTAATGGTATATTCAAACAAGGTAAGAAAGGTGTTGCTTGCATCCGACGGGAATATTTTTCTGGAGAAGGTCTTGAACCTTATGCCAGATGTGGAACTTTACCGCACAGATACAGAAGATATGTATGAGTTAAAAGGTTATGACCTGTATATATTCGACGGAAATTTGCCTGAACAGCTTCCTGATGACGGGCATATAATCCTTTTTAATCCTCCACAGAATGAATATTTTTCTTTGGCCGGAGTATCAGAATATGCCGAAATACGAGGTACAAAGCACAAAATATATAATAACCTGGAGGATGATATTTCTTTCAACGCATTGAAAACGGATTTATATCATCTGCCTCAATGGGGCAATCCGCTTATGGAAAACAATGAAGGTATAGTAGCCTTTGAAGGCTATCTGGATAAGAACAGGTTAATTGTTTTCGGTTTTGATTTACACGAAACAAATCTGCCGGTGCAACCCTTTTTTCCTGTTATCATGACAAGAGTGGTACAGGAACTGTTGCCGGGAGGCCTAAATGAAATTTCTGCCGTTAATGCTGGTGACCTAATAAATTTATCCATTGACCCGGAAGCAAGAGAGGTGTTTGTAATTGCACCTGACGGCAATAAAACACAAATTGCACCTCCGTTTCCTGTTGATGTTTTTGACGGGGCTACACAAATAGGCACATATGTACTGGAACAAAAGCTTGAAAATGAAACAGTACAGCAGTCCTTTTTTGTGAATGCGCCGTCAGAAAAGGAATTTGCGACGCTTGAAAGCGCGAAATCCCTTCAGCAAGATATTGAAAAAGATCAGGATCGTAAGCAATTAGGATTTTGGGATATCAGAATCCCATTATTGTGCCTTTTGCTGGCAATCCTTGTGATAGAATGGTGGGTTTATTCCAATGGCATTTAAGTTTGAAAATCCATGGCTGCTGCTGTTGCTTTTGCCTGCAGCGGTATTTATGTATTATACAATAAGAAATATGGTGCGACTGGCACGCTGGAGACGTATTACTATTGTACTGCTCCGCAGCCTTGTTTTCCTTATTATCATAACGCTTATTTCCGGCTTTACACTGCAGCATACGTCAAACATAACCACTACTTTGTTTCTGATAGACTCATCAGACAGCATAAGTGATAAGGAGCAGGCTGCAGCCTTTGTCCGGGAAGCAATAAAAAACATGGGCAGAAACGATGAGATAGGTATTATTAATTTTGGAGGAAACTCCGGCATTGAACTTTTGCCGGATAAAAAACCAATCTTTGATAAGGTGCAGACAAAAATCAATTCTTCCTTCACCAATCTGGAAAATGCATTGATGACTGCCCAGTCCATTATGCCGTGGGATCATATGAAAAGGGTAGTGATTCTGACCGACGGACGGGAAAATACAGGCAATGCCCTTACTCAAATCAAGCAAATGAAGGCAAAAGGTTATTCGATAGATGTATATCCCATAAGCTCCAGCTTAAAGGAAGAAGTCCAGCTTCAGGAGTTGAATATACCGAAGTCTGTAAATTTGAATGAACAATTTGAAATTTCAGTTAACATAAGGAGCAACGTTGATACCAAAGCTGTCCTGCAGCTATACAGTGACCGTACGTTGACTGCCCAGAAGGAAGTTGAATTAAAAAAGGGTGACAACCGGTTTGCTTTTTTAGACAGTGCGGTAAATGGGGGAATGGTTACATACAGGGTCGAAGTACTGGCAGAATCCGATACTTTTTCCCAGAACAATACACTTTCCTCTTATACATATGTACAGGATATGCCTGAAATTATGATAGTTTCTGAATCTGAGGATGCTTGCAGAGCGCTTTCAGATATTCTGAAAGAGAATACGCGTTTAACGGTAGTCAACCCAAAACAGGTACCGGTAGAGCTTTCGGAAATGCTTAAATATGATGCATTTATTCTGGTTAATGTTTCTGCCGACAGTCTCAGCAACGCATTTCTCGATAATCTGAAAACAGCAGTAAGCCATCAGGGTAAAGGTCTTCTTGTTACCGGTGGTGACAACAGTTATGGACCGGGAGGATATTACCAAACTGCTCTGGAGGAGATTCTGCCTGTAAATATGGATATTAAGCCAAAAGAAGAAGAACCAAACCTTGCACTTATGCTGGTAATTGATAAATCCGGAAGTATGTCAGAAGGGGATTACGGCATATCAAAAATAGAATTGGCAAGGGAGGCGGCAATACGGTCAACAGAGGTTCTGGACCAGGATGATACAATAGGTGTTATTGCTTTTGATGATGCTTACAAATGGGTAGTTGAGCCTCAGCAACTTGACAACTTACAGCAAATTCAGGATGCAATAGGCACAATTCGTTCGGGTGGCGGAACACAAATCCTTCCTCCTCTGGAGGCGGCCTATGAAGCGATAAAAAATCTGGATGCCGGGCTGAAGCACATAATACTTTTGACAGACGGGCAGGCGGAAAAGAGCGGTTATGAGCCTTTGATCGAAGGATTGAGGGAGAATAAGATTACACTTTCAACTGTTGCAGTAGGGCGTGGAGCAGATTTTCTTCTGATGAAGGCGCTTGCATATGGAGGTAATGGCAGATATTACGAAACAGATGAATTTACGGACATACCCAAGATATTTGCAAAGGAAGTTTTTCTTGCCGGTAAAAAGTATCTGACAAACAGGACATTTACACCAGGGCTTGCGGGTTCAACAGAAATTCTCAAAGGCATTGAAGCAGTACCGCAGCTGGACGGTTATGTTACAACAACTGCGAAAAAAACGGCTAATGTTGTCTTTGAGAGTGATGAAAATGACCCTATTCTGGCATGTTGGCAGTACGGATTAGGAAGAACTGTTGCATGGACC
>ENA-OWPA01001438-OWPA01001438.1-bioreactor-metagenome-genome-assembly--contig:-NODE-1438-length-15666-cov-132.273526_pt1 | contig 15666 bp, 15 predicted proteins | sample MGYA00238139_ERZ651803 | MGnify/ENA primary metagenome ERZ651803 (study PRJEB26909, sample SAMN07631231) | bioreactor metagenome | isolation source: Switchgrass digestor | place: USA: Dartmouth...
AGCACAGTGGTGCTCAAAGAAGTGGAGATCCCGGAACCGGGGCACGGACAGGTACTGATCCGTACAAAAGCCTCAACGATCTGCGGCAGCGATATCCGCGCCATATACCACGAGCATCTCGGGAAAGGCCCCGAAGGCTATCAGAACAAGATCGCCGGGCACGAACCGGCCGGACAGATCGTAAAATGCGGTCCTGGTATGAGGAGATTCAAGGAAGGAGACAGGGTCATCGTGTACCACATTTCAGGATGCGATCTGTGCGTCGACTGCCGTATGGGTTACATGATAAGCTGTACGAGTCCCCTGCGGGCAGCATACGGCTGGCAGAGGGACGGTGGTATGGCGCCGTATATCCTGGCGGACGAAAAGGATCTTGTTCCTCTTCCCGACGAACTGACTTATACCGACGGGGCCCAGATCGCCTGCGGATTCGGTACTGTATACGAAGGTCTCGAAAAAATAGGCATCTCCGGAAACGATGCGGTGCTGGTCGTCGGTCTTGGACCGGTCGGCCTTGCAACGCTGATGCTCGCCAAAGCAATGGGCGCACAGAAACTCATTGGCGTCGATGTAGTAAAGGAACGCTGTGAGATCGCTTTGGATAAGAAGCTGGCAGACCATGTATTCATCAGCGGACCGGATACGCTGGAGAAGGTCCTGGCCCTGACTGGCGGGCACGGAGTGGAACGCGCTGTCGACAGCTCAGGCCATACATCCGGCAGGCAGCTTGCGATACGCGCAACAAGGAAATGGGGCCGCATCGCATTCGTAGGCGAAGGCGGGACCTGCGAGTTCAATCCCAGCCCGGATATTATCCATGATCAGAAGACGATTTACGGGTCATGGGTAACGAGCATCTGGAAAATGGAAGAGCTCACCGAAAAACTGGTACGGTGGGGCATCCATCCCGAGGACCTCGTAACGCACCGTTTCACTCTCGACAATGTTGCAGAAGCCTATCGTCTGATGGCGGAAGGCAAATGCGGCAAAGTTGCCGTCGTCTTCGACGAGGAGATCAAATAAGTGTCGTGCCAGGCACGACAGACGGACAGTTATTCATTGAAATAACCCGTCGATATTCGGCTGACATAAATGCCGAAAGGATTTTCAGGGTCATCGGCAGTCTTGAGATAACTGTCTGTCTGCTGTGCCTGGCACCATCCTTCAAATCAGCTCGAACTTCTCGATCTAAATATAACAATTATTTCCTTGTAAATCGATATACTATTTTTACGTGCGGAAATTAAGGCGACTTAAATATTCTCTGCCATCTCTTCAAGCACTTTCAGCGAATCTGTCAGTTCATCCACGGAAGCGGCGATTTCCTTGATGGCCGTTGCCTGTGACTGGTAGACCTGTGCGGCTTTTGAGATTTTATCGGAGATCTCCTTCACCGACTTGTTTATCTGCTGCAGAGCCTGTTCGATTTTCTTCAAAAAATCGTTCGTCATATTTGAAAGTTTCCCTATTTCCTGGGCCACGACAAAAAAGCCCTTGCCGGATTCTCCGGCGCGTGCCGCCTCGATCGTCGCATTAAGCCCGAGAAGCCTTGTCTGCGCTGAAATTCGTTTGACCATGCTGAGGATCTCATCGGTGACCCTTGTACTCTCATCGGCTTCGGCAACATTCTGCAGGATATCGTTGTTCATTTCCGCCACATTCTGCAATTCGTCGGACAAAACACCTATTGCGCGCGATATCTGCTGCTGGGCCGAGTATTGGTTTTTATAAGCGTTCTGCAGATCATGGCTCTTTTGGAGGCTCTTGCCGACCAGGATACATCCGACCACGCTGCCGTTATCCTTCACCGGGATCGCATATGATCTGAACGGAGCTCCATATACCTCTTTCGGCACATTGCTTATCACGACTTCACCGGTCTGGATGGCTCTGTATGCGGCTCCTCCCGTCGGGACCGGGTCTCCCGGATCCGCTCTCAGCTGAAGAACGGGACAGCACTCGTTGATAATATACTTTTCAGTATCAGTAAGTGCAAATGACGCTTCATTGTCGAACATAACGGAAAGGTAAGGAACCAGTTTTATGAAGGCACTCATTATTTCATTCCGAACATCGTTCTGCACATCGGACGTTTCCGGCATACACAGCCCCCCTGCGTCCCAGGATATAATACATCAACGGGGCGGTATATCTTTCGACCCGTTAATTTAATTATAGTATTTGACGCAGATAAAGACAAGTCGACATATTTTGACGCCAGGCAGATCATTGGACGGTTGATATATAGCCGGTATATCAACCATGACATACATGAAAATCCTTCCGGCAACTGTGTCCGCAGAATACCGGAAGGATTTTGTTCAATAAGCGGCTGATTGACATGCCTGACAGCCGGTTCCGTCACTTATTCCAGCGTGAACGACCCGAAATGGGCGCTTCCATGGCCTTTATACGTGAAATACAGGGCGTGCACCCCGTCAGGGATGGCTATGTCTGCCGAGTTTTCTTTCCAGATGTTTGAGAACTCGATCGGGATCGTGCCGAGCACCGGTCCGTCCCACTTTGTCCTTACCTCGAAGACGCCCCTTGCATATCCTCTCGTTTTTATCTTTATCCTTTTTACTCCCCTGCAGTCGAAATACTTGAATCCCGCAGTTGCCGAATCTTTCATGTTTGCTATATATCCGATCTCCTCATCCCCGTCTTTGCCGTCCTGGGTTATCTTCGGGAACTGGTTGTTCATCCAGGACGCGGTCCAGTCGGTATAAACGGATTCTTCGCTGCAGAAGAGGTTGCAGGCAATGTATGTCGGATATTCTCCGCGTCCCGCCAGGGGTCCCCCGTTGGGGCCGCAGGATGTCATTTCAGCCTGTATTATGGATCCGTCTTCACGGAACGTTATTGGTTCCAGGCATGCCTGCCTGCTGAAGTTCGTACCGTTGGTATGCCTGTGGTAGAATATATACCACCGGCCGTTTATCTCAACGATGCTGCCGTGATTGTTGGCGCCATAGAACATTGGCTTGTTTGCCGGCTTGTATGTGTCGATCCCCAGGTCGCTGTTGCTCACGATAACTCCCCCGTAAGTGAATCCTTTTGTAGGGTGTTTGCTTGTGGCATAGCATAATTCATGAAAAACTATCGAAGAGTATACGAAATAATATGTGTCTCCCCTCTTCCTTATCGACGAGGCCTCGAAAAACTCATGGCCTTCAAATCCGCTCCCTTTGCTGTACGGTTCGCTCGGGGCGATGAAAACCGGTTCCTCGACTACGGTGAGCATATCGGGGCCCAGCACCGTAGCCATGGGGCCTTTCCTGGACTTGTCGCCCCTGGGGCAGAATCCCGTATACAGGTATGTCCTGTCGCCTTCGGTCAGCACTCCCGGGTCGAACTGGGGCTGATCGCCTTCCCTTTCACCCAGGCGCGTCCCGTCGGGATAATGTACATAACCGTAGAATTCGTACTTGCCAGCGGGTTTGTCGCAGACGGCCACAGAGACCACCGGAACTTTATCGAGCACATAATACAGGTAATACCGCCCGTCGGGGCCTACAGTGACATCGGGGGCATACAGGCACATGCTCCCGTCCGGGTTCAGCGGATCGTCCGTCTTCCTGTAAATCACGCCTTCATAGCGCCAGTCGGAAAGATCGTCGACAGGTGCAGACCAGCATACGTAATCATTCAGACAGTACACATAACCGTTGAACCGGTCATGGGACCCGTAGATATAGACCCTGCCGTCAAAAACATACGGCTCAGCGTCGGGGATATACTCCCAGGAAGGAAGATAGGGGTTGAATCCTTGCTTTTTCTTTGTCATCACAAACACTCCTTTGAACGTTGTACAGATTATATTATAAATTCATGGATTCACGCAGTCAAACGTTTTACCTGACAGCCGGTCAATACTTTATTTTTTCAATTAACTTTATATCCAATTTTTCCGATTTTCTTCGGCATGATGATATAATTTAACTGTTATAAGGGTGGACTGGACAAGCTCGGATTTCCGTTTCACAGCTAAGGATAAAACAATCTATGTTACAGCAGAACAGTTTTCTTCTTGCCGTCGTAACTGGTACTGATGGTTCCGGCAACACGGCCGTCCTCTATCAACGTGATCCTGAAACTCTCCTGGCACGGGAAACTGCCTCGCACCGCCCCGAAGGTCAGTTTCCTCCCCTTTTCCCTGTATGCCATGGGTATGGCCGAGTAATTGCCGTTCTCATATGAGTAATTGTCCCCATCGTCGTTGTACAAAGTGAACTCCCCGTCAGCCCCGGCATATACAAGTATCTCGGAAACCTCGCCCTTTCTCTCGTCTGCATACTGTATCGGGTCCGAAACAGGGATTATCGAGCCGGCCCTGACAAAAAGCGGCATCCTGTCAAGCGGCGCATCGCATGTGACCGTCCGGCCGCCCTTATATACTTTATTCGTCCAGAAATCGTACCAGGCGGCCCCTTTCGGCAGGTACACCCTCTTTGCCTTCTCAATGCCTTCCAGTTCCACGCCTCCGGGTCCATAGTACATAGGTTCCGTGACCGGAGAAACGAGGAATGCTTTTCCGAACATGAAACTGTCGCTGATATCCCTGACATTCTCATCCGCCGCAAAATCGAACATGAGGCTGCGAAGCATGGTCGCATTGTGGAAATGCACCTCCGCAGCAGCGGAATAAATGTAAGGCAGCAGCCTGTAGCGCAAGCGTATGAATTTCAGGATCGTATCGTAGAAAATATCGCCGGGGCTCCCGAAATGCCAGGGCTCCCTCGGGGTGTCTGTCCCGTGCGAGCGGAACATGGGTAGAAACGCAGCGAATTGCAGCCATCTTACATAAAGCTCCCTGTATCCCGGATCATCGACTCCGTCATTATAATCTCCGTCCCAGAACCAGAGCTTTTGGTCATTGCCGCTGCATCCGCATCCCCTGTTCTCCCATTTATCCTTTACAGTAAAAAACCCTCCTATGTCCAGGGTCCAGAACGGCATCCCGCTCATGCAGAACTTGATCCCTTCGGTGATCTGCTTGCTGAGCACCGACCATTTGGCGCTGATGTCGCCCGACCAGCAGACGACGCCATACCTTTGCCCGGAAATGTACGAAGAACGTGTCAGGTTTACGACCCGTTTCGTTGGGTCCGTTTTCCTCCAGTTTTCGTAAATCCCTTTGGAATGCATGAGGCCGTATGTGTTGAGCTTCGTCCAGTCCATGTGCTTCCTGGTTTCATCTGTGATGAGCCTGTATCTCAGTTCTTCAGGCCTTCTTTCCGCCCCGTTCCAGTCTGCGTCGGAAAACGGTTCGGAATTGTCGCACCACCATGCGTCCGCCCCGGCCGAAAACCATTCCTCGCTGCACTGTTTCCAGTAAATGGCCCTTGCTTCTTCGTCAAAAGCATCATATGTGTTGGAATTGGGAAGCAGTTTGCCCGCGGATCTGAATTCGTTATAATTGCTTCCGCCTTCGGCCATATTTGGCCAGATGGAAACCATGAGCTTCACATTGTTCTCATGCAGTTCTTTTACCAGCGATTTCAGATCGGGATACCTGGCGCGGTCGACCTTCTTCTCGCCCCACAGGCCTTCCTCCCATGTCAGCCAGTCCTGGACGATACAATCGATCGGTATGCCCGATTTCCTGAACATTGAAACGGTCTCTGACAACTCCCGGGCTGAACGGTACCTCTCCCTGGACTGTATATACCCGAAAGCCCACCTGGGAAGCATCGGCGCCCGTCCTGTCAGATCCCTGAGATGCCCGATGATCTCATCGAAATTGTCTCCTGTTATTACATAGTAAGAAAGGTTATTTGCCGTATCTATCACAAATGTCATTTTCCCCTGGGCGCAGTCAAAAATCACGGCGCTTTCCGTATCGACCAGGATCCCGTAGTTTCGCGAAGATATGATGAATGGTATCGATATCTTCATGTTCGCCTGGTAAAGATATTCTCTCCTGCCGTTATAATTGTAAATGCTGTCCTCATGCTGGCCCAGTCCATAGATCCTTTCATCTTCGGAAACGGGAAACACGAGCCTGCCCTCAAAAGCTTTACCGGCAGGCACCTGCCGGATATCCTCAGCATATGAAACTTCGCCGTTAGCCGTTTGCTTGCGCCTGGTAACGGCTTCATCGCCCATGCAATAACGGAATACTTCTTTTTCGATGAGTTCATGGCCCGTTTCCTGCAAAACGGTCTCGCCCTGCCTGTTCCTGAACAGGACCCTGTCCCCGCTGACTTCATACTGTCCGGGCAGTGCTTTTCTGTCCGGCCTGAACTCATCCGAGACCAGGATGCTGTTCCCAGGCTTTTCCTCCGAGTGGCTGTACACCACCCTCGTGATATTTTTGTTAAGCGTATCGATATGAATAAATAGTGTATTGTTCATACTTTTTGCTGCTACGGTACAGTATTTGCCTTTATTATATCACTGTCAGAAACAATAATATATTATATGAAGGAATCAGCAGCTATTTACTGATCCCAGGAATACCAACTGGGACGTATTAAAATCCCGTTAACATTATTCGCTTAACAGATGCCAGGTCCGGCAAAAAACCATATGGACAACATGGTTCTGTATTGCTAAAATAAATCATGCGAGAGATACAATCGGAAAGTTGATATTTGGCCTTTTATCACCTGCCAGGTTTTGAAGTTTACAAACAGTTTATTTTCTGATTTAAAAATGAAAACGACTCAGGGATCGACGGAGGGGTGATAAATGCGGATAAACCTGCTCGTAACGCTGGATTCGAAGTACATCAGGCCGTTAAAGGTAATGCTGACGTCGATGTTCATCAACAATCCGGAGGAGGATTTTCACGTCTACCTGGTCCATTCAAGCATAAAAGATGAAGAAATAGCCGATCTCGAACACTTCATGGACGATCATGGACAAAAACTGTCAGCAATCAAAATAGATAATAGTTACTTCCAGGATGCGCCCGTAGTATTTCATTACACAAAAGAAATGTACTACCGGCTGCTGGCTTATAAATTTTTGCCGGGAGAACTGGACCGGATCCTGTACCTGGACCCGGATATCCTGGTCCTCAACCCCGTCCGTGAATTTTACGAAACAGACCTTGACGGGTTCCTTTATGCAGCGGCTTTCCACGATGTAATAGCAGTCAAAGGATTGAACCAGATCCGCCTGTATCCATACAAAATCAATGCATACATAAATTCGGGCGTATTGCTTATGAACCTGGAGCTGCAGCGAAAGCTCATAGATGAAGAAGCAATTTATACTTTTATAGAAAAGAACCGCGCAAAACTTTTCATGCCCGACCAGGACATCATAAACGCGCTCTACGCCGATAAAATAAAGTGCATGGATGAAAAGATCTACAATTATGACACCAGGTTTTACAACTATTATAAAGTAATGACCAACAACCGGTGCGACATGGATTTCATAATCTGGAACACGGTGTTCCTCCATTTCTGCGGCAAGAAGAAACCCTGGCGAAAAGGTTACAGCGGGAAGTTCCATTCATTGTACAAGCATTATGAGAAGCTGGCTATACCGAATCAGCCAGGCGAAGGTGAACTATCCTCCTGTTCAGGTACTGAACGGGAAAGCAGTTGAGGCAGGATCCACTATGGATCCAGCCTCCTGAACACATAATCATCGTCCACGGTAAAGATGTATTCTGAGTTTCCATCTATGCCAAGTTCCCTGATCAGCAGATAAACCAGCTTACATTTATCCGACAGGTTTTCTTCTGCGATCCTGGCATTTCCATAATCGACATAGTTCCTGCAAATATCGAATCCGGTGATCCTGCCGTTTTTAAGTCCCCGTGCTAAATACCGGGTAAACACTCCCGTGCCGCAACCGCCGTCAAGCACATGAGATCCAGGGGTGATCCCGAGATACTGAAAGAATACCGGCCGCATCTCTTCTGCAAACCTGGGCTGCCGAAGTTCCCAGTTTGTATAGTTGCTGTCGTTCTTCCATATTTCATTGCTTTTCATTATTCTTGCCCTCCTGTCGTCTGTTCATTTTCAAAAGAAAGAGCCGAATACTCAACGGAACATGTCGGATAATAAAATCAATAACTGTATACGGGAGAATTATAGTAACAAGAAATATCTGGGTCAACGTCGCTTAAATCCCTCCGTAAGTATCAGGCTGTGTCCGGGATACCCTGCTTTGAAGCGATATTCCTGTAAATATGAAGGAATCAGCAGCTATTTACTGATCCCAGGCATCGTAAAAGGGCATCCTCCACTATTCATGGACCAGGGTGTACAAAATTTGAATTGTTGTGTTTACATAACATTGTATTCCTGATTGCTTTTCGAGTACAGATTACCATAAAGCAAGGATACGCCACATTATGATAACTTGTATATTGACAGTTCCCAATACAAATGAAATTCCCGCACACAACAATTCGATTTTTGTACACCCTGGTCACTATTTCCCATGGAAATAATACGGCTGAAAGCTAACACCCGGACAAAACATATAATCCTGACGCTCCTTGCCAACCACTTTTGGCTCGACCGTTTCGCTGCGTTTTTTCTGCGGGTAATCATACATAGCCCATGAAAGGCGTTCGAGCGCGTTTCTGCACGTGCCGAGCAACGCTTAGCAAAAACAGGTAAAAGAGAACGGGTTTCCCTCGATCTGCATTCAGAAGTTCCCGTTAAGAGAAGAATAATGAAAACTATCTGGTTGCTTTACTCTTTAAATAACCAAAATGGTTTAAATATTGGGGAATTGCTGGATTATGCCGCTTACCATCACATCAGCCATCCCCAAAGCTTGCTTTTCAATCTGATCAAACACAGCTATACCTTCAGCATATTTCCCGGTCAACATGTTAACCGCTTCGGACTTGGTCAATGCCAGGTGTTCATGCAGCATGGTCTGCCATTGCCGTGCTGACCAGTAAGGGTTTATATTTCCAAGGAAAACAGCGATCTCGTCAGCATTTGCATACCACCTTTTCTCTGCATCCGCAGCGGCCCCGGTGTCACCTGCTTTAGCTGCTTTTACCAGCTCGGCGGCGATAACAAGATGACTAGTAAGCAAATCTGCAAACCTGGCAGCTATTCTATCCCCATAAAGCGGCTTCAGCAACGCTTCAAAGTCTTTAGGATTCCTCAGCAAACGGCCGGTGACCAGATCAACATCCGGCAAATCAAAAACCATGCTGATGATCGTCAACCTGGTCCAGACGACATGCTGCTCCCAAAGCAAACGCAGATGATTATTCAAAGCGAGTCGCGATTTACTGATCACGGTTGGAGAGACATACTGGCAGGGTAAGAACTGCATCCCTGGCATATATGCATAATTATAAGGGTATGCTCCCGTAGTACCTGAATACATAATCATCACTGCCTTAAATACTTCTTTGTACATAATATGATTATGTAAATGAAAAGTACCTATAATGGCATTTTCACTTTTACTTTTCTTCCCATTCCTCCCTCAGGATCGCGTATTGATAATTGTCCCGCCATTCGCCCCTGATGAAGGAGTTTTTCCTGAAGCATCCTTCCCTGCGCATCCCGTTTTTTTCAAGGACCCTCTGCGATGCAATATTGAAAACGTCGCAGTATGCACATATCCGGTGCAGGTTCAGTTTTTCAAAGCCGAACTTAATGAGCGCTCCGGCCGCTTCCGTGGCATACCCCTGTCCCCAGGCTCTCTTCGAGTAACAGTAACCAATCATTCCCTGTAAGTCGTCGTGTCCTCCGAGTGTGATCTCGACGGCTCCGATCAGCCTGCCCGTGCTTTTCTCTGTCACAACCAGGTGGTATTCTTTACGGGGAACCTTCCCCTTTTCCCTCAGCGCCCTGCCTACAAAATTCCGGGTATCTTCTTCGGTATTGGGTCCCCACGGCATGAACCGTATTACGTCTTCGTCAGCAGAATAGAGGTGTATTTCCTTCCAGTCTTCTTCCCTGAACTCCCTTAAAATGAGCCTGACTGTTTCTATTGTGATATCAGGATTCCGGGCAACGTCCCCACTGTTCCGGGTATCAGGAGCACTATTTCGTGCATCAGCAGATCCGGCGCCTTCCGTCTCAGGCTTACTGCTGCCTTTCCGAACTTTGCCTTTCGCCAGCAAATGTTCGCCCGCATCCGCGAGATGCTCGACACAGCAGGATAAGTCCTCAATGTCAAGTATCGTCTTCCACGCGGTTTCATCCTTTTCAAGTATTTCTGCCTGTGGTCTCAATCCTGACATGATCGAAGGAGACGCTCCCAACTCTATATCAGCCAGCCCGGCATCCTCAAGCAGTTTTTTCAGTTCAGCCGCAGTATATAAATGGCGGGAAGGATGGGCAACATCAGGATGTATTAAGTCGCCGGTCCTGGCTACCTCATGGATTTTCCAGTAACCAGGCCTGCCCCAGAAAGTTTCGGGAACCATCCCTTCGTTGACAGCACACAGGCGCAGTACTCCATACAAACTGTTGACGCTGAATATCAGCGCCCCATTATTCTTCGTGACCCTCTTCAGTTCATCGACCGCCTTCCTGTCACTACTGAAAAGGTAATTCAATACTGCTCCGTAACAAATAACCGTATCGAAATAACTATCCGGGATCATATCAAGGTTCGTCACATCAGCCCTGATATACCGCTCTACCTGGCCGTCCAGGCCTCGTTCATTTATTTTCTGCCTTGCCAATGTGAGCTGGCTTTCCGATATGTCCAGGAGGGTCACTTTGCTGCCGCTTTGCGCGATATGGATACTGAACCTTCCTGGCCCGCAGCCAGCGTCAAGCACCCTTTTCCCGGGTCCAATACAGGGTTCCATGAATTTCACGTGGTTATGGTAAACCAGCCTGTGATACGCAGATTGATCCAGACGGTTCCATTCCTTCTCGCCATAGTCATTGTAAAATCGGCGCACCAATTTTGGATCGAACATATCAGGCACCCCGCATTCCATACTTGATAATTTCAATTATCTCCTCTTCGGTTTGTCCTTTATCATAATCACCGGTAAGCTGACCTTTATAATGATATGCGATGCCGTTTTCGTTATTTCGTTTCAGGCATCGAATGAGTTCATCCTCGCCGCATTCCCTGACAAACCTGGCAAAGGCGCGGATCCTGATATTGTCAAGCATGCCTCCGGAGCAGGGAAATTCCGGGCATTGCCAGCAACCGGCCAGTTTCCTTTCACGGCAGCAGTTGAAATTTTTACACCATTCCCTGTTTTCACAACCACCGCTCCTGCAGCCTTCGCATGATTCATATTTGCTGCACAGAAAACAGGCAAGCCCGCAATAGGCAATTTGATTATTCATTTCACAGACTCCTTTCCGTAATCGTTCCGCATCACAAAAGCTCAAGTTTCATCTCTGTGTATCTTGATTGCTTCCGAACAAACCCCAGTTTTTCATATACAGGTTTGCCGGCATCAGTGGCAGAAAGCTCAAGATATGATATATACATTGCTTTTGCTTCATCGATCATCATGGTGAGCAGTCTCGTAGCGATCCCTTTCCGGCGGTATCCGGGGTATGTGAACACATTCAGTATCGTCGCTGTTTTGCCTGTTATAAATGATGGGTTCGCAGGCTTTTCCGCGACTGCCATGAACACGGTCGAAACCGCCTGGCCGTTGTCTTCGGCCAGAAACGCAATAAAATTATTGTTGAGCTGCCGTGCGAAATAATCGCGCAGTTGCCGGACGATCGCTTCCGTTGTGTCGCTGTCAAGTTCTCCCCGGTCCTCGGCCATGTAGTCGAGCCGCAGCCTGACAAGCGATTCAATATCTTCATGCGTTGCCTTTCTGTACGTAACAGCCATCTCGGACCTCCTGTCTGATAATTGATATCCGATTGGGCTTGTCATCAATCCAAAGCTGCCAATATATGTATATAAAATAACAAAAAATAAAATGGCCGTCAAAAGAAATTTGACGGCCATTCCTGAGGGGACTTACTGTAAGTCAGTTGCTGTTTGCCAACTTTCCTGGTCGCTGTTTCCGGTCTAGCAGGACAATGCTAGACTTTCTCTACCGGGATCCAGATCTCGCAGTAATAGTCATCCGGGTTTTCGGTGGGTGGTGTGTACAACTCGATGTTATAGTTCCCTGCAAGCTTATAGTCCTTGCAGCTTGGCAGCCACTCGCTCCAGATCCTCGTATTGACTTCCTGCAATGACTTCGGCAGCGCGCCCCTGCACGGGAATACCGCCCATGTCCCGGCAGGTATAACTTTGGTTACATAGCCTTCCGTGATCTCATTCCACGGCAGGTAGTTGTCTGCGATCATGTATTCGAATTTCTTCCCGTCACCGTCCATGCAGACTCCGTACATGCCGCAGACGATCTTGCTGTGGTCGCTCCGGTTGTGTTCGTCCCAGAACTTCGGGATCTCGATATAAGCAGTGTCAACGTTGAAAGTCCTTACTCTGCCCATAACGGTAAACTGTTCTTTTTTTACGATTTTGTACTCAAGCATGGTTCCGCCCTCCAATACAAGTTTGATCCTGACCCGTGCAAATGACCTGAGATTTGCACCGTTCATTTTGGCAGCCGAAGGTGATATGCCGTGGAACCTGGTGAACGCACGGGTAAAACTGTCAGGAGAATCATATCCGTATTTCAGGGCAACATCGATCACCCGGGCGTCCGATTGGGCAAGCTCCTGTGCTGCAAGGCTGAGCCTGCGGTTCCTGATATATTCTCCCACAGTAATGCCGCACAGCGCATTGAACATCCTCTGGAAATGGAACGCTGAAACGCATGCCTTTTCAGCTATTTTGTGGATATCCAGTTCTTCCGTGATGTTCTCTTCGATATACTCGATCGCGTTCTGTATACCCTCTGTCCACCCTGTCACGACATGATCCCCTTTCCGGCTGTGATTCGATTATATTATGCATTGGAAAGCGTTGCCCGACTTTTTGTGCTTTTTGCTGCAGGCGTATGGATTTTACCATTATCATAACATATCAGCGCAGCATTTTTATCTGCCGCTTTATTTTATTGATCGCCCAGTCGTAATGGCGTAAACCGCATGAACATCGACGGGAACCATACCATGTACATTATCCGGATATTTTATAAAATAATGATAATAAAACTTAAGGCAGGACCCGTGCAGGTCCTGCCCATTGACGCAGATAGCGCTTTACTTTTTTAGGTTTTATAGGTCTTTTACGGATTCCTTCATGGGTCTTTCTTTGTGAATTCGAATTTATCGCCAATAGATAGTTTTTGCTCAGGTTTACGGCGATCCTGAAAATCCACGTGGAAAAACTCCAGCTGGCATCATATCTGAACAGATTCCTGAATGCCCTTATGAATACTTCCTGTGCCAAATCTTCAGCGTCATCGCGCGGAATTCCGGTTTTGCATATAAAGCCGAGTATCTTTCTGTAATACCTGTCCACCAGCAGACTGAAACTTTCAGTATTGCCACTCAGCACCTGATTTACTATCTGCCTGTCATCCACTTTTGACCCTCCGGCGTGTCAAAATGAGAATTCAATACTTTATACATACAATAACCGGGAAACGTAACGGTTTTGGAAAATATTACGCATAATCTCCCTGATTATTCAACCAGTCTTTACATCAAGGAGTACTGTTTCATCGCGTCAATCCTGTGCATATATGCAATGTCCTTCACATCGATATTGCGTTTTTTCAATTTCTTCTTAAAGCTTTCAAACTGCTCCGGATATCCCGTATCGATCAGCAAATATCCGTCCTGCAGCTTTATGAGGTAGCTATCGTTTATCCTGTTCCCAGCATTTATGATTTCCATGCTCTGCAATCATACTATCATTTTACAGGACCTGCTCCCTCACCATCCTCAGATATTCCCTGATCCCGTCCTCTTCCTCCTGCCGGTAAGTAAAGCCGAAATGCGCCGCCACCTCAAGAGCCAACGTATGGAACATATCGGACATCGCATCTATAGACCCCCAGATGTCGGCATAATCGCTGCCGGAATATGTAGCTGCGTATTGTGCATAAAGTTCCGGGGGCAGATATTTTTTGAAGTACTTGCCGTTTTTGCCCGTGGAAAGGTTGAACCCATGCTTTGCACCAATGTAATAGTTTATCATGTCGTGCAATTCATGCCGGACCACTTCATTGAGCATATGCATGACATATGGCAGTTCATCTCTCGCTATGCCTTTGGCGACATTGTTCAGACACCACCAGAAGTTGTTGCAGCAGGAGTAATAGAAGAGAGGCGACGGCGGTTCGATATGCCAGTGCTTGTCGCTTGGAGCCGGCAGGGGCGGAAGGAATCCTCTGCCATTGTCCTTGTCGAGCAGGACGACTACAGGCTCCCCGCTGTCAGCGTACTTCCTGCAGTCAAAAGTAAGGTCGATGCGGACTCCATCCGGGAAGATCATCATGTAAGCGAAAGTACCGTCACCTTCCGGATAGCGCATTGCTTCCGGCATCTGCATAATCAGCGGCTTGCCGAAGTGTTCAGTGGCCCATGCCGGATCGTTCCGGAAGGGCGTTACGTCCTCAACGAAATACGTGATATCGTAATCCTGGTATTTGTCTTTCGGTACGGCAGGGTTCGCCCGGGAACCTGACAGCAGCACCGCCCGGATACGCTCATCAGCTTTGGCCACGCTTAAAATAAGATCCATCATTTCCTGTTCGCTTCGCATGTTCTCCGGTCCCCTGTCTGTGAGAATTATATCAATCGGTTATATGGAAGAAGCAGAACTATTGCTCAAACCTCTCTTCTTTTTTTAAACTCCCCTGGGGGTTCATAAGGAGCGATCTCTTTGTAATACCCGTCGTCAAAGATGATCACATCCCTGTGCATCGTCCCTTTTGAAGAGTCGTAATACCATATCACAAGAGGCGTTATCTTATACAGTTCATTGTTTTCGAGTTCGAAATAGAATTTGTAGTTCGGGAATTTCGCCAGGTACTTCTCTTTATATTTCAAATACTCGCTGCTTCCGTATTCGAGTTGCTGCGCCCTCCCATGGATCTGGATATTGTCGATGCATACTGCCACATTGGGATTGACGCCGATGTTCCTGCATTTCAATGTATCAGAAAATGAACCGAAGTACAGATCGAACCCGTCCGAATAATATGCCACCATCGCATTGTCAACGTTATTTTCGCCGGCAGTTGCTATATAGCACATTTTCTTTTCAGCAAGCGCTTTCAGGACCTTACCCTTTATCCCGCCGTTTTGCATGCTCATTCAAACCTCCTCAGCATATTATACCATAAGTGGCCGCCGGGTTCCCCGGTATATTCCAGCAGATAGTCAGCAACAGTGATAATCATCGCACTTGCGGCAGCCAGTATGCTGAAAAGAGTATGTTTTCTCAGAATCATATCGCACCTCGACCTTCAGGCAAAACCGCACATTGCCCTTCTTCTATAGAACAGCCGGATGTAAGGTGCGGCTGTAAATGCACATGTTTCCATTAATTTCTCCGACTAATCATATATTACCTTACCAGCCTTTGCAAACGCAAGACTGCTGCAGGTATCAGAATCAAAACCCTGAGCAGAATAATATTTGAACCGTCCCTTATCTTGTTACCTGCGAAATCATGGTATATAATGAATAATGCAGTTAAGCATTCATAAAATAACACACATCACAACAAGGAGGTTGCCATGAAGTACTACGTAGATGCAAATGCACCAAAAGACGGCGACGGCTCTGTCAACAGGCCGTTCAAAAGAATCAGCGAAGCAGCAAAGGT
>ENA-OWPA01001439-OWPA01001439.1-bioreactor-metagenome-genome-assembly--contig:-NODE-1439-length-15656-cov-11.675717_pt1 | contig 15656 bp, 26 predicted proteins | sample MGYA00238139_ERZ651803 | MGnify/ENA primary metagenome ERZ651803 (study PRJEB26909, sample SAMN07631231) | bioreactor metagenome | isolation source: Switchgrass digestor | place: USA: Dartmouth...
AGTATTCTCAAGGGTTTGAGGGCTGTCTATAAAAGGACTTTATTTGAAAAGGGAAAGAAGTTTGTTTGAGGTGCATATTCACAGCAAAAGTCTGTGTCTGTTTCTTTTTTTATTATGGTTTAAACATGGCGTATATGATTAATGTGGATAAAACGATGAAATTAAGAAATTTGATAAGTTTTAAGTTAGTTAAAAACTATATAAGGAATGAAAATAATGCAGTATAGTTTAATCTGTAAGTTGAAATCCCATGGCATGTTTATTCGTAAATATCTTACTGACGATTAATATTTATTTGATGATTGCTAGAATAAGTAGAATCTAATACAATTGATATTGCCTATATAAAATAAACTTTTTTTTAGTGAAATTAAAAAAGGAGTGCATATAAGCAAATGGAGTTTAAGAAATTGGATTTAAGTGTACTTCCAAATGAATTAAGGAATGAAATAGGAATTAGCATATGTAAACAAGTTACAACTGGCCAGTCTGGTGCATATACCTATTTATTGTTGGGGAAAAGGGGACGAAACAAGTATTTAAAAATCATACCAAAGGACTTAAAGATTAGTGTAAAAAGGGAAGTTGAAATTTTAAGATGGCTTGAAGGAAAATTTCCAGCACCAAAGGTAATATCATTTATATCTGATTCTAAATATGAATATTTGTTAATGACTGAAGTTGAAGGTGTGCCATTATCAGATTATATCATAAAAGCTGATGTGGAGAAGAGCTGGACTTGCTGACAGATACCAAGACCTTGCCCTGGTTGCTAGGACTTTGGAAAGGAAATTTGATAAAAAATGGATTCCAGTTTTCTTTAAGGAATATGGAATTGAGGACATAGATTATGAAAAAGTAGAGTACTACAAATTGATGGATGAATTTTTTTAAAGTAAGGTGAGGGCAGTGGAGATACAAAGCTTACTCAATAAATTAGTTCAATATAGCTGTAATGTTTTTAAAGACAAGCTGGTTGGAATCTATCTTCACGGTTCCCTTGCCATGGGATGTTTTAATCCAGTGAAAAGCGATATAGATATTTTGATTGTAATAGATGATGAAATTACCAATATGGAAAAGAAAAATTTTATGGATTTTATTATTCAATTAAATGATAAATTGCCTTCAAAGGGGATAGAGTTAAGCATTGTAAAAAGAGAATACTGTAAAAACTTTATCTATCCAACACCTTATGAATTGCATTTTTCAAATATGTATTTACGATGGTACAGGGATAATCCAATTGAATATATTGAAAAAATGAAAGGTACAGATAAAGACCTTGCAGCCCATTTTGTTGTTACAAAGAAAAGAGGAATTGTATTGTATGGGAAGGATATTGAGGATGTTTTTGGAGATGTACCACATGAAGCATATTTTGACAGTATAAAAAATGATATTGTAGATTCAGAAAATCAAGTAATTGATAATCCAACTTATGTTATTTTAAATCTATGCAGAGTTTTAGCCTATGTAAAAGAGGGATTAGTCCTTTCTAAAAAGGAAGGCGGGGAATGGGCAATAAAAAATATTTCTAATGATAAATATGTTGGTTTAATTAAAGATGCACTTATATGTTATCAATCTGATAAAGATATTGATTTGAATAATTCTTTAGCTCTGGAATTTTGCAAATTTATGAAAGAGGAGATAGGAATATTTGAATGATAACTCTAATTGCATATAATAAATTTAAAGTTAAAAGTTATTAAAATGAATTGGAACATTCAAATGAATATTATTTTCTATTAATTTCTAAAAATGAAATTAGAATAAAGTATTTAATTTTTAGTACATAAGTATATGGAGGAAATGATGAAGTGGAGTAAGTTAAAGAAACAGTTAGAGGATTTTATCTGTCCAAGTTTAAAAGGAAGAGTGGAATTTTGGATTACCAATTATAGAAAAGCAGCTGACCAATTAGGGAGAGCATATATAACTGTAGATAGAAAAGAAGTAATAAATATGTGCACCTTAAAAAAAGAAGTTGCAATATATTATGAAGAAAATCAATTAAGGGAAAATGATAATATTGATTTAGAACAAGACAATATAGATGAAGATAATGTAATATTTGATATTCTGCGAAGGGTAGGCTTTTCTGAAGATATATTGAAAAGAATAGCTAGGAATAGAAGTATCCATGATATGGCAATCAAAAATGTAGAAGAACAGGGTATTTTTTCACAATATGATTTTTTAGAGGCTGTAAAGAAATTTTTAAACTCTCCCATTGAAGAATCATTGAAATCAGACAATCCAATTATCAAATCATTGGCTCTAATAGATAGAAGGATTGGAAAGAGAACACTTAATATGCTCAAAGAATCTATAAAAAATGAAAATGATATTGTAAAATATTTTTATAAGCTGAGATGTGAAGCGGAAGGGATAAAAGCAGTAAGTGAGGTATAAGAAATGGAAAAGAAAGAATACAGGGCAATATTCTTTGCTATATTAGCAGCAGCATTATATGCTATTAGTTCACCAATATCGAAGCTTTTATTAAATGAAGTTCCTCCAAGGATGATGGCAGCTTTCCTCTATCTTGGTGCAGGACTTGGCATGTCTTTTATTGATGTAATTAGACGCAAGAATCATAAAAATACTGAAGCTAAGTTAACGAAAAAAGAGCTTCCCTATACTATTGGGATGGTTATGTTAGACATAGCAGCACCTATATTTTTGATGTTGGGGCTTACAATGACGTCAGCTGCTAATGTTTCTTTGCTTAACAACTTTGAAATAGTTGCCACATCTTTAATTGCTCTACTGATATTTAAGGAGCCCATAGGGAAAAGGCTGTGGGTTGCCATAATCCTCATTACGATAGCAAGCATAATTTTATCTGTTGAAGATGTAAGCAGCCTTTCATTTTCATTTGGTTCTATTTTTGTTTTATTGGCAGCTACTTGTTGGGGATTGGAAAATAACTGTACGAGAAAACTATCTGTTAAGGACCCATTGCAAGTTGTTGTAATTAAGGGATTTGGTTCTGGTTTAGGTTCTTTGATAATTGCCCTTATGTCTGGTGAAAAGATAGATGACATTTCATTTGTAATGTGGGCGTTAATATTAGGTTTCTTTGCCTATGGTCTAAGCATATTTTTCTATATCTATGCTCAAAGGGATTTAGGAGCTGCTAAGACAAGTGCCTATTATGCCATATCACCATTTATTGGTGCAGCCTTATCCTTAATTATTTTTAGGGAAATGCCAACTCTTTCATTTATTACAGCTTTAGCCATAATGATTGCAGGCATGTATTTGGCATCTACATAATTTACGATTTTACAGTAGATTATCAGATTATCATTGGCCCTATGTAGAAAGTGATGATGAAAGGATAGATTTTAATGGAATATCATTTAAGGAGCATAACAGAGGATGATAAATATTTTATTTATAATGTAAAATATCTTCCATTATGAAATATGTTGAAAAGATTTGGGGTTGGGATGAAGATAGGATAGAACCTGTAAAAAATTTTTAGTTGATAGTGTTAGGGGGAGGGGAACTGATGAAATACGATATATTATTTATGCTTCATAAAAATACTTTTGCTTCTAATCCTTTGGCACCGATTTTTGATAATTATGATTGGTGGTTGGATTTAGTTAAAGAAGCCCTTCAAGTTGCAGATGAGTTTGAAATGAGGCTTTGGGGAGATGATGTAGAAGGCATTAAATCTGGAGAAAAGTTTGGCAATAGAGTGCCTAACGATATGACTAAGGAAATAGTTTTTAGAGGGGAAGTAACTTCTGAATTTAGGGATGAAATTTTAACCAATTATTTAAATGATGAAGGGTACATAAAATGGTTTACACTGAATTTATTAAAGGATGATGTTCGTATTTTTTCTAGCTCCCATTATGGAGATGAAACAATTATTTCTGTTGAAACATTAAAACAGGTAAATAAGATTAAAGATTGGGCTAAGAATTATCCAATTATATGGAGAGTAGATGTTTATGAATGTGAATATTAAAAATTCTTTGAAAAAGTATTGACTATCACCTTAGGGTATAGCTTAAGATGAATTTGAGGTGATAGTATGTTAATAAAAGATGTATGTAGAGAATGCAAATTAACAAAAAAGGCCATTGAATACTATGAGAAGCAAGGCTTAATATCGCCTAAGATTGAGGAAAATGGCTACAGAAACTATACCGAAGAAGATATTTCAAAATTAAAGGAAATTGCAGCCCTAAGAAAGTTAGGTCTAAGCATTTCAGAAATCAGAGATATTCTTTCAAGCCCTAATAAGCTGGGAATTTTAAAAAAGATAAAATTTAAAATTGATTTAGAAATGGAAAAATCATTTGCAAAGAAAAAATGCTTGGAAGAATTGACAAAGGATTATAATGTTGAAAAAGCCATTGCTTACATCGAAGAATATATAGATAAGAACTTTACAATTAAAGAAAAACTGCTCCAAGCTTTTCCAGGTGCTTATGGAATGTACTTGTGCGTACATTTCGGGCCTTTTCTTGATGGAAAGATTGATACTGAAGAAAAAGAAAGGGCATACAATGCTATAGTTGATTTTTTAGATAATATTCAAGATGTGGAATTTCCGGAAGAGCTGGAAGAGTTTTTAAGGCAAGGTCTAGAGCATTTTGACGAAGAGGGTATGGAAGAAATAAATATATCATTAACAAATGCTGTAAATAATCCAGAAAAATACATTGAAGAAAATAGGGAAACTATAGAAACATACCTTGAATTCATTAATACAGATGAATATAAAAATTCACCAGCATATAAAATGAAGCAGATACTTTTGAAGTTTCAACAGGAAAGCGGATACAACGATGTGTTTATTGAAAATATGAAAATTTTAAGTGATTCATATCGAGAATATTATGAAAAGCTTCAAGCAGCAAATAGAATTTTTTTAGAAAAATATCCTGATGCATCAAAATTATATTAAAAAGAGACTATAGCAATATAGTCTCTTTTTTAATTAGCAGTAATCAGAGTTGTATAAGAGCCAACAGTAACATTATAAGTTTCTCCTTTTACAATAAATGGCGTACTTAATATCAAAAAATCAAAATCAAATGCAGGTTCAGTTGAAAAGATTAGTTTGTTTTCCTTTATATCTGTTAAACTGACTTTAGTTCCTGCCAACTGAGTGTCTATTTTTAATGAGATGAAACCTTGTTTTGATTCACTAAAGACTTGAGGCATGCGAGATGAGCCACTGCCAAAAAATACCCCCCTTCAATAGTTCCACTAACATCAAAATCTATAATAGATGTATCACCAGTTGAAGGGCAGCATACAACTGTTAAACCTCCAGAAATAGTAAGGGTTCCGTTGGAATCAATGCCATCACCACCAGCCTTGATATATATATTACCATCTGAAATAATAATGCTTCCATTTGAATTGTCCTTTTTTTCATCAGAACCTGCTGCATTGATTCCATCATCGATAGCATTTAAAGTTATGATTCCTCCTGAAATTTTCACCTTACTTCCCTCAATACCCTCGTAACATCTATTAATATTAATCTCACCAGATGAAATTTCAATGGTATCATCAGCATGTATTCCGTCATCATCTGTTGATATTTGAAAACTGCCACCATTTATGTTAATTGATGCATCAGAATGTATAGCGTCTTCAACTGAATTAATGATAAAGCTTCCTCCATTTATAACAATGCTGCCACTAGATTTAATTCCTTTTCTGCTAGTGCTGCCATTATTATCATCTTCATCTGCTGCTGAACTTGTATTTTCGCCATCATTAACTATTTTAAAAGTTCCATCATCTATCAGTAATTTGGAAGAAGCAGCTATGCCATCGCCCTTATCAGTTATGGTTATAGTATTTCCAGAAATTTTAACCGTTTTGGAATCGCTGAACGCAGTGTCGATGTTAAGCTGAATAAAGGTGCTTTTATCTTCATCATAATTAGTTTGAAAGTCTTCGGGAGAGAAAATATCTGAAGTATCCAGTATATTACTACTGCATCCAGTAACAAGCAGGACAAATGTCACTAGTAATATAAAAGCTAATTTTTTCATTTAATAAACACCTCCAAATTAACTTGTATAACATTTTATAAAAAAAGAGGTGCTTAATACAGGTTTTTAAATAGAAGGAGTATATTCTTTTATGTTGATTACTGTTCCTTTTGTTATATCTAACAATATCTCTGGAGTCAGCTTAAAAACAGAATTAGGAGTTCCTGCAGCTGCCCATATTTCATCATATTGTAGTAAATCTTCATCAATGTATGTATCTATTGGTTTTATGTGGCCAACTGGTGGAACGCCACCTATTGCAAATCCAGTATTTTCTAGAACAAAGTCTGCATCCGCCTTTTCTATTTTTTCGCCTATATATTTTTCTACTGTTTTTTCGTTAACCCTATTAGAACCACTAGCAATAATTAAAATTGGCTTTTGTGATTCTTTTCCTTTAAATATTAATGATTTTGCTATTTGTCCAACTAAACAGCCTACAGCCTTTGCAGCATCCTGTGCAGTACGGGTAGAATCAGAAAACTCCAGTATATTAAAATCATAACCCATTTCATCTAAAACGGCCTTTACCTTCATAGAACTCTTCTTTAGTGATGACATAACAACTCCCCCTGTAATAGATATTATTACTTATTATTTTAATATATAATAAAATATTTTGAATGTATTATGTCTAGAGTATTTTTCAGTTTTTATGATAATATATAAAAAATAGTGTATGTAGTTTTAAATTAAAAATCATTAACGAAAGAGGTCTTAAAAAGAGAAGCTTATAAATTTAAAATTTATCCAGCATTGTAAAGATATTAGGTGTTTCAATGGAAAAAGGGGGATATATAAACCATGGAGTTGTGGGATGCATATAGAGAAGATGAAACTTTAGCAGGTTGTTATTTAGTTAGAGGTCAACAAATACCTGATGGTTTATATCACTTGGTCGTAGAAATAATAGTTCAGCATGAAGACGGTACTATTTTACTTATGCAGAGGGATTTAAAAAAGCCATATTTTCCAGGATTTTATGAAGCCAGTGCAGGAGGTGCAGTTCTGGCAGGGGAGACTCCTTATGATGCTGCCATTAGGGAGCTTAGGGAAGAAACTGGAATCAAGGCTAAAAAGCTAGAACAGATTTATAGGGTTGTAAGTAAAGGTGTAATATTTTATGGTTATTTGTGTATAACTAACTGCGATAAAAATGCAATTAAACTTCAAGAAGGGGAAACCATATCTTATTTATGGCTGACTAAGGAAGAATTTTTGAAATTTATTAAATCGGATAAATATGTTCCAACTCACAGAGAAAGAATAATTTGTTATTTAGATAGATTAAGATAATTATTTGAATATATTAAAATAAATTATATTTATGTCGATAACAAATAAAATGAATGTTACCTGTCATAAGTATTATTTCTTTTAAGTAGGCTACAATAAAAACTTATCTATTTCATTTTTAAAATGTTGGAGGGGTATTGTGGAAACTTTGTTAATTATCCTTCTGAAAGATATTATCTCGTAGTAAATTTCAAAAGAGCTGATGGGGATGTTGAGATTACATGGTCTTGATAGTAATGGCATAAGATTAAGGGGGCAATAAATATGGGGAAGGGATATAAATATATTTTTTGGGGGATATTTTTTGCTACAATTAATTATTCTATCTATGATTGGAAGACTACTTGAATTAGTTGAAATAACAATATATTTTAAATCTATATTTGTATTCCAAACAATCTTGCTTTCAATTTTCGAGTTGCTGATGATATTAAATATTTTAAAAGGATCAATAGATTACTTAGAATTAAATTATGAAGGAAATTTATCATTGGAATTAGAAAAAAAGAAAAAAACTTATGTTATTTTAGAAATAGTTATGATGAGTATAGTGGTTTTCATGTCGTTTTTTATTGGTAATATAACATTGATATTAATATATGCTTTGATGGAAATAATTATTAGAATTTATGTAATGGCTATGATAACTAAATTGGGGAGAAAGGCAATGGAGATTAATTCAAATTGATAGAAAAGCAGAGGATGGGAAGATATGCGAAAAGTAGAAGTGGTTGAATATAATAGCATGTGGCCAATTTTTTTTGAGGAAGAGGCTGAAAATATTAGAAGTATACTTGGAGACCAGTTAATTGAGATTCACCATATTGGAAGTACTGCTGTGAAAAACTTAAAAGCAAAGCCAATTATTGATATTATGCCAGTGGTAAGAGATATTACGAAAATAGATTATTATAATAAGGAATTCGAAAAGCTTGGTTATGAGGCAATGGGGGAATATGGAATAGCAGGTAGAAGATTTTTTATAAAAGGGCCAATAATAAGGACTCATCATGTTCATATCTTTGACATAAGAAACATTAAAGAAATTGAAAGGCATTTGGCTGTGAGGGATTACTTGAGAGCTCATCCTGAGGAAGCGTTTGAGTATGGTGAACTCAAGAGTAAACTAGCCTATCTTTATCCATATGATATAGAGGCTTATTGTAATGGTAAGGATGCTTTCGTTAAAGAGCTGGAAAGGAAAGCCCTAATATGGTATTATGCTACTAATCAAATAAAAAAGGAGTGATAGAATTGGATAGATGGGAATATAAAACTATCAAATTTGAACTAAAGGGACTTCTCGGAGGGATATTAAAAACTGAAGAATTTGACTATCAGCTTAATAGATTAGGTGAGCAGGGTTGGGAGTTAGTATCTTGTTTCACATCTAACGCAGGAAATGGTTATAGCAGATATGCAATAGCAGTTTTTAAAAGAAAAAAGTCAGGGATTTAGATATTATTAATAGAGGTTAAATAATATAGTAACAGAGTATTCCAAAGGTCGTACATGGATTAAATAAAATCCTTTGGGAGGTGGAGATCACCTTATGAAAACCATCATTGGCATTCTAATAAGCTATATATCATTATATCTAGTTATTTACCTGCATGAAGTAGGACATGCAATTTTTTATTATAAATATGGCTGTAAAGATAATTGGTGGCAGGTTACTGTAAAACCATATTTATTTTTTTCAACACCTCTACCTGTTGACATAGAAAAGGCAAGGTTATTATCTAAGAAACAGAATATTTTTGTTGCATCTGGTGGAATTATTGTTAACCTAATTTCTGCAGTGATTTCCTTTTTAATATTAAAAATGGCAGGTCAAAATTATTATATTAATTTATTTTTATACCAGTTCATAACATTACATCTAGGTGAAGCTGTAACTTATCTTGTTATAGGAAATATTTATTTGGTTAGCGATATGGAAACAATTGCAGCACAAAAACCTTCTTTGAGGCCATTTTATTTTATATTTGGATTATTGGTAGGGATTATTTATATATTGGTTTTGAAAAATGTACCCAATCAGTATAAATTTTTAGTATATCTATTTAATATTGCTTCTATTTTATGCATGAGCATAGGAAGAATTGTGTTTACCATAATTCATAAGCGAAATAGCAAAGAAAAAAGAGAATTAATTTAGATTATAATTTTTATGAAAGATATGGAGGTTTTTGTGATGAAAAGGATATTGATATTAATGGCTGCATTTATTTTATTGATTTTATCTGGTTGCAGCAGCAAAAGTGAACAAAGCATTTTTGGAGAATATGAATTTGAAGAAGTAAGCTATTTATGGCCATTATCATCTTCTACTAAAAATTCAATAAATAGACAGATGGAAGGTTCAAAATATATTATCAATGAGGATTTGTTCAAAATCGAATCTGAAGGGTATACTGTTGAATATAGCTCTCCTAAATATGTAAAAGAAAAGATTTCTGATGAATCAACTATGCTTTCGGATGTTAAAACCTTCATTGGTAATGATGTTGAATATCAGTATACTATTTATGATGAATATGAAAATAAAACAATGTGGAGATTGTATGTTTCATCTAATGATATATGGATTGGTAGATATAATGACCGCACGAAGAATGGCTCAGAAGTAATTATGTATATATATAAATTGGCAAAATTAGAATAACAAATTTAAATAAAGTTATTTAGGAAAGCTTTATTTAGATTTGATAAACCATAACAGATATAAAATAAATTGGAGGATTTTAATGGTTATTTTATTAAGAGGGCCTAGCTGTACTGGTAAAACATTAATGGCTCAAAAAATATTAGAAAAATATAAGATGCCTTATCTTTCAATAGACCATTTAAAGATGGGATTAATTAGGGCTAATATTAATTGTGGATTTACGCAATATGACAGTGATAGACTAATAGCAGAAAAACTGTGGCCAATAATAAAAGGTATTGAAAATAACCTTACATATTTTGAGATTAATAGAGATTATGAAGAGGAAATCCAAAGAGTTTATGAATTTATAGATAATGGCATGAAATTATTATAGAATGATTTAATTTAATAAGTAAGTATGAAAAACATCAGTGGCAACCTAAAGGGTTGCCATTTTTTTGTGCATTTTTATTTTGTTAAATAAATATTTGGAATCATTTTGATATTTTCATCATATATAACTAGAGTAAATATTATTTGGAGGATTACAAGATGATTAAATCTTTATCTGTTCAAAGGTACGAGTTAAAATATCCCATTAATTTTTACCAGTATGCAAAGCTGTCTACTACCCTAAAAAATGTACTGCTGGAAGATAAACATAATGGGAATTTTGGATATTCAGTGCGCTCTGTATATTTTGATAATTATTCTGATAATGACTTCTATGAGAAACTCCATGGCATAGAATATAGAAAAAAGATTAGATTAAGGACATATTCGCCAGATTCTCCTACAGTTAAACTAGAAATTAAAAGAAAATTAGGAGATAGTCAGGAGAAGAAATCATTAGTTATTTCTAGGGAAGATGCCATAGAGCTTTTGAATTTAAACTATGATGTATTAAAAAAATATGATTCAGATATGGCAAATATGTTTTACAACATCAACTAGAGATAAGATTTATATAGGGTTGGATATAACGCCTTTAAGTGGTTCAAAATACTGGGAAGATAAGGTTGAATTTCCTATGGAAGTTGACTTTATTCTGGAATTTGAAGGCTACAACGAAGCAAGAGTAGTGGTCCATGAGAGATATAATTTATTTAACTATCTATATAAATATTATTCCAATGTAATTGAAAAGCAAGATAGTCCACCCGGTATCAATAGCAATGTTTTTTCAGCTATATATTTATTAAACAGAAAACATTTCTATCATAGGGATACCAATACCATAGAACACCCAATTTATTATGAAACAGGGAAATTGGTATATGGAAATGCCAATCCAAATAGCAGCGAGTATAATTCACTAGCTGATTTCAATAAAGAAGGAGACGCAATAGAAATTAGGATACCTTGGTCTCTAATAAATATAAAAAATCCTTAAAAAAAATATGCTCAGGATGATTTTTATACTAAAGGCTTAGACAGTCATATCTATATAAAAAACATAAGCCTGTCCCTTTGTTATGAAGGAGAAAATGAAAGGTTTACTACTGAAAGGCTCATTTACAAGATACCAAGCTATAAGCACATTGAATATAGTCAAGTATTGAAACAATCTTATTACATCGTTAGAGAGTATTGGAAGGATATTTAAACTTTGAGGGGTGTGTTTAATGACAGTCTATGTAATATATATTACTTTTATAATTTATATTACTAGTTCTTGTAGGCATATATTTCATAACTTTACTGAGATATGAAAAAGCTCAAAATAAAAAGGTATCTGAAATGGTTGAAGAAATAAAGGGAATAATGGAAAGGCATTTAAGATATGATGATTTAAACGATATACCTGAAGAAGAAATAAGATATCTGCAAAAAGTAACATCAAAAAAAATTGGGCTTCAGGGATTTTTGATTTGCTTGTTCCTGCATATAATGAAGAAGTTACAATAATAGATACAATTAATTCGTTGCTGTACCTTGACTACCCTGAGTATGAAATAATAGTCATAAATGACGGTTCAACAGATAACACAGCAAAAGTTATTATTGATTATTTCAATTTAAAAAAAGTGGCAAGGCCAATTAATAAAGTGGTGCCATGTAAGGACATGAAGGAGATTTATGAAAATGATGACGGAATAAAAATTGTACTGGTTAATAAAGAAAATGGTGGGAAATCTGATGCGTTAAACATGGGAATTAATGTAAGCAGGTATCCCCTATTTGTATGCGTTGATGCAGATTCCATGCTTCAGCATGATTCTCTAAAGAAAATCGTTGAGCCATTTTTGGAAGATGAAAATACCATTGCTGCTGGCGGGAATATAAAGGTATCGAATCAAGTTGTATTGGATAGGGGAAGAGTTGTAGATGTAACAGTTCCAAAGAAAAAATGGTAATTTTCCAAATGATTGAATATTTAAGGGTATTCCTAAATTCAAGGGTTGCTTTAAATGGATTAAATGCAAATATGATTATATCAGGAGCCTTTGGCATCTATAACAAGCAAGCTGTAATCAATGTTGGCGGATATTCCCTAGATGTAATAGGAGAAGATATGGAAATTGTAGTAAAGATGCATGCTTTTTATAGGAAGAATAAACTGCCATTTAGGATAGCCTATGTACCAGATGCCATTTGCTGGACCCAAGTACCTGAAAGCCACAGGGTGTTGAAAAATCAAAGGAGACGTTGGCATACTGGATTGAGCCAAAGCTTGAAAAATCACTGGTTTGTAAGTTTCAATCCTAAATATGGTGCAGTTGGGTTAATTGCATATCCGTATTTCTTAATATTTGAATATATAACACCTATACTGGAAGTTTTAGGAATAGCCACTATAATACTTTCGTTCATTTTGAAGATAATCAACGTAAGATTTTTCATCTTTTATTTACTAGTTTATATGGGTTATAATATGGTTGTATCAATGATTGCGGTTTTATTAGACAAATGCCTATTTGGCAAGGATTATCCAAACAAAGTGTTTTATAAGCAGTTTTTATGCTGCGTAATTGAATCCTTTGGATATAGGCAGCTTTGCTCTTTGTATAGATTAGGAGCTTTCAATCCATTTAAGAAGCATGACTGGGGTAATATGATTAGGACTAAGCAGCAGGTGGTTGAGTAAGAAACCAAAGATTAAAAATGGAGGTGTTATAAACGGAAAAGGGATACAAAACTATTTTCTGGGGCGTACTGTTGGCTACTTTTTATTTTAACACTGGAATAGTAAGGATAATACCTCCCTTTCTTGCGTGGATGATAGTATCTGCAGGTATCAAAAAATTGAGAGAAAAAATTGATAGTGAATATTTTAAGAATGCCTATCGTTTCAATGTATTATTAATTTTTCTGTCTTTTCTTGGCAGTATATTGAAAATCATAGATTATGCTTCAAAATCTGAAATTGTAGGCTTATTGTCTACATTAGATTCAATCATAGTTTTTGTATTAGAATTTATGATGATATTGGAAATTATTGAAGGAACCATAGATTATTTCAAGCAAAATAATAGGGAAGAACTTTGTTTAGAGTTTGCAGCAAAGAAAAAGGCCTTCAGCATATTAAAAATAATTACAGCGTTAGGATTATTACTAGCCTATGCCATGAATAGTAAAGGATTGCTGATTTGGTTCTCACTAATAGGAATCGTTGTTAGAATTTATGTAATGTTGATAATGAATAGGGCAAGAAAAATAGAAATAGAATTAAGTGCTAATTAATAATAAAGCTCCTTTTATTGTAAAAATGAAAGGAGCTATTTGTTATTTTAATATTTGTACTTTTCTCTATAGTTTTTTGTCAGCTTCTTTCATAGAATAAAAGAGTATTTTAAATGCGTTTATTAATTGAATCTTATTTTGATTTATGTGGAGAATAATAATATAACTAAGTAGATTTATTCTATTTTTAGGTTGAATTTATCCTAATTATAGAATATAATATAAATTAAAAGGAAGGTGAATATTCTATGAAAGTTAATATAGATAATTTAGTTTCCATATCAGAAGCTAATCAAAATTTTTCAAAAGTTGCTAGATTAGTAGATGAAAAAGGTGTTGCTGTTATTCTTAAAAACAATGTACCTCGCTATGTATTAATAGAGTATAGTCAATTACAAAAAGAACAAGTATCAGATGATGAAGAAGTAGATAAAGTTGCTAAAAAATTATTGTCAAAACATATAAAAGCTTTTGAGGAATTAGCTAAATGAAAAGGTTAACAAAAGATCAGATAATAAAAATGCATAGCTATCTTATAAAATCTACAGGCGGAAGCTATGGTATAAGAGACGAAGGATTATTGGATTCTGCATTAAATGCGCCTTTTCAAACTTTTGATGGTGAAGATATTTATAAAACTATTCAAGCTAAAGCTGCAAGGTTATGTTATTCGCTTATTAATAATCATCCATTTTTTGATGGAAATAAGAGAATTGGGATATTAACAATGTTAGTATTTCTTGATTTGAATGGCATCAAAATTGAATGCACAGATGATGAATTAGTTAAATTAGGATTTGGTTTGGCAGATGGTTCAATTGATTATAATGATGTATTGAATTGGATAATTGACCATAGTTAATGGAAGCTTGATATAATATAAGATATCAAGCTTTTATTTTTATCTATTCTTATATAAGGTAAAACTAATTTAATTATTTATGTAATAAAATAAAAAACAAAAATGGTGAGGTATTTATATGGAATACAAATATGGGAAAAATCAAAATTATGAAGATTTTTCAAGTGGCAGGGTTTTATACCATGTAGAAGGCATGACAAATTTTCCAGTAAGATTAGCTCAGGAGATATATGGAAGGTGTTTGGAGTATTCATCAAAAAAGGGCAGTATAACTTTATATGACTGCTGCTGTGGTGGAGGATATTTATTAACTGTCTTGGGGTTTTTAAACCAAGATACTATAGTGAAACTTATTGGCAGTGATATAAATGAAGAGATACTTCATATTGCAAAAAAGAACTTATCACTGCTTACCATAGAGGGAATAGATAAGAGAATAAAAGAGCTTCAAGAAATGATATTAAATTTTGGAAAACAGTCTCACATAGATGCCAAAAATAGTGCAGTAAGGCTCAAATCAATGATTAAAACAAATATTGAATTTGAAGTGTTTCAAATAGATGTATTGAAGAAAATTGAGCTTCAAGAAATACCTGATATTATCATATGCGATGTGCCCTATGGCAATATAGTCGATTGGCAGGGAAATGAAAAAAATTTCATAGATAGGATGCTGGATTCTATCTATGAAATTTCCACATCAGAAACTATAATTGGTATTTGTATGGATAAAAAACAGAAAGTTAAAAATGAGAAATTCAAAAGGTTAGAAAAACAACAAGTAGGGAAAAGGAGATTTGAAATATTAAGGAAAATCTAAGCTACTTATCTGTACTAATAATTTTTATATACACTTTTCTATTTCTTGGCCCATCGAATTCACAGAAATATACTCCCTGCCATGTTCCAAGCTTTAATCTTCCATTTTCGATGATTAGAGTTACTGAAGGTCCAATTAGGGAAGCTTTTATATGGGCATGGGAGTTCCCCTCAAAGTGTCGGTAGTCTCCATTAACAGGGAAAACCTTGTTTAGTGTCTTTAATATATCTTCAACAACATCAGGATCTGCATTTTCATTGATTGTAACTGCTGCTGTTGTATGGGGAACAAATACTACTG
>ENA-OWPA01001440-OWPA01001440.1-bioreactor-metagenome-genome-assembly--contig:-NODE-1440-length-15608-cov-5.670272_pt1 | contig 15608 bp, 10 predicted proteins | sample MGYA00238139_ERZ651803 | MGnify/ENA primary metagenome ERZ651803 (study PRJEB26909, sample SAMN07631231) | bioreactor metagenome | isolation source: Switchgrass digestor | place: USA: Dartmouth...
CTGCTCGTTGTGGCGGAAACCGTCGAGCGCTACGATACGGACGGCGGGGAGATCCGCTACGCGCGGCTGCACGTCTTCGCAGGATGGTCCTGATACCGCTGGAAATTGGCGCAAAAAGAGCTTGGATAAAACGCCCTTTGCCCGGATAAACACCGCAGCGCTCTATGCACGAAGCGCCGCCCGTTCCAGCCCGCCGCGTTTATTCGCTTAGGCTTCGCGCCGGTCATCTTTTTGCAGCGGCCGGCCCGCGAAAAATACGCCTTTTGCATACGTATATGAAAATTTCACTCCGAAATTTAGATAAAAAATAACGGCGCAGATGGTTCATGCTTCCATCTCCGCCGTTTTTTACCTTGTTTTGAGCGCACAAACCGCGGGGCTGCTCCTGCCGTCGGGCTTCCCCGCCGCGCTGTGACGGGCGCTGGAAAAACGCCTCCCCTCGCGCGGTATGCATTTTTTATGCGGCCAAGCCATACTGTGTTGACAGTCCGATATTTTGTCCGCATATATGTGTCGAAAACACAGTGAAAAACGCTAGCGCATGGAGTATACTCTACCGTAGGAGCCAATTATTAAATTTTGTTAAGGAGGTTGAACTATGGGATCTTGGCATGAATATGTTCTGACCCAGGGCACGCCGCCCGAGTGGCCTTATCCCATCAAATTCGGCGAAGAGACGGAGGTCGAAGTTGACGTACTGGTCCTCGGCGGCGGCATTGCCGGCTGCTGGGCGGCTATCACCGCGGCGCGCCACGGCGCAAAGGTCGCCATTTTCGAAAAGGGCGACGTCCGCCGCAGCGGCGCAGGCGGCCCCGGCTGCGACCACTGGTGCCACGTTCCCGCAAATCCCCTTTCGAGAGTCGACCCGGACGAATGGGCTGTTAAAGAACTGGAAGCCGCCGGCCCCTACGGCAACGGCCTGGGCTATCAGATCCAGTGCAGAGAAAACTGGGACACGCTCCTCGAAATGGAGCAGATGGGCGGCAAGATCCGCGACACGGACGACGAGTTTGTCGGCGTCGAAGGCCGCGACGACAAGACGAAGCTGATGGTTTCTCCGCGTTACGGCGTCACGGCCGGCTATGCGCCCGCCGAAGACTGGAGAAAGCCCGGCTACAATCCCCCTGAAAAGCGCAACAACGTCGTTCTCCGCGTATGGGGCAGCACCTTCAAGCCCGCTCTGAAGAAGGAGTGCCTGCGCCTGGGCGTTAAGGTTTTCGACCGCGTCATGGCCACGCGCATTCTCAACGAAGGCGGCAAGCCGGGCGGCCGCGTCGTCGGCGCGACGGGCATCAACGTCCGCACCGGCGAGTTTATTATCTGCAAGGCCAAGGCCGTCATTATCTCGGCGGGCGGCGCCGGGTACATGTGGCATCTGGATACGGAACACGGCGGCCATTCCACCATGTCTCCCCGCAACAACAGCAGCGACAGCACCGCTTTGGCGTGGAGAGCCGGCGCCAAAATCACCATGCAGGAGCGCAGCTATGTCTCCCGCATCGCCTCGGGCCTCAAGCACAAATGGTACACCGGCGGCGCCGACGCCAGCTACGAGAACGTCCCGCTTGTCGACGCGGACAACAAGAAGCTCCCCGCGCCGACGCAGGGCTGGGAAGACGGCGGCGCGATGTTCTCCAACCAGGCGAACATCATCGCGGAAATCCGCGAGGGCATCAAGAACGGTACATACAAGCTGCCCTTCTTCGGCGACTTCGCGGGCATGAAGCCTGAAGAGGCCAACGCCACCTGGAACATGATGCTGGCTGAAGAGTCCACGACCAAGGTCATGGTCAAGACGATGACCGAGAACGGCTTCGACATCCACCGCGACCAGATTATGAACTATACCTTCATCGAGCTCCAGCCCTCCCAGCAGATCCGCGAAGCGGGCACCGGCGGTCTCATCACCGACTGGAACCTCATGGCCTCCGTGGACGGCCTGTATGCGGCGGGCTCGGCCCTCTTCTCCCCCGGCGACCACAGCTTCGCCGCGTCCACCGGCCGTTACGCCGGACGCAAGGCGGCCCAGTACGTCAAGTCCGTCAAGGCCGGCGAGATTTCCCGCGAACAGGTCGAACAGGAAAAAGAGCGCGTCCTTGCGCCCACCAAGCGCACCAGCGGCATCGACTGGAAGGAGCTCCACAACGGCCTTGCGCGCGTGATGCAATACTTCGTCAGCGAATACAAGAACGAAACCATGCTCGATATCGCGCTGGAAGAGATCGCCCGCATCGAAGAAAACGCCGTGCCTCGCCTGTTTGCCCTCAACCCGCACATGCTGATGCGCTGCCTGGAAGACCTCAACATGATTGAGCACGCGAAGATTGTGATCAACGCGATGAAGGAACGGAAGTTCACAAATCCGCGGCTGGGCATCGAGCGCCTTGACTATCCCGAAAACGACGAGGAAGACGCGAAGTATTTCCTCGTCATGAGCCAGAAGGACGGCCAGATCCAGTTCGAGCGCGTCCCCACCAGGTACTTTGGCAACATGAAGGAGCAGTACGAGGCGCACAACAAGGACTATACCGGCGTTTATAAACCCGAAAATTAAGACAGGAGGAGGCAGAAAAAATGGCTGACAAAGTTTATGCTCTCCCTAACGTGCAGACGCCGAGCACCCCGGTCATTGTCGACCGTGAAAAGTGCACCGGCTGCAATACGTGCGTTCAGGTTTGCCAGATTGACGTTTTCATCCCCAACCCCAAGAAAGGGGAGCCGCCCATCATCCTTTACCCCGATGAGTGCTGGTACTGCGGCTGCTGCGTGACCGATTGCCCGCACGAGGCCGTTAAGTTCAACTACCCGCTTCCTCTTAAGCCGCGCTGGAGAAACAAGGAGACCGGCAAGGTTCATCAGGTCAAGTAGTCTCTTACCTCGCTTGGCAGCGGTGTCGCTTATGCGGTGCTCCGCTCTGATAGTTGCATAGGATTGGACGTAAGCTGAAAGCCGGAGGCAGAGCATTCTGCCTCCGGCTTTCGTTTAGTACTCGTTTAATAATTTATCATATAGCAGCTCGCCCGAAATAATCGCGCGAAATATGTCGAATCCGTACAATTCTTATGCGATATTCCACTCGCTCTGTTGAATTCGTCTTATCCTTGCTGTAATATGGGTATGTCACTAACCCTTATAATAATAACAACTAGTATATTTATTACAGAGAGAAAACACAGGGAGAGAAAATGGAGTGGGATAAGATTATGGCACGAAAAAAAGCACAGCTGAGCCGAAGGCCTCTTTCCAGCGGAAAGGGCTAGCTTGGGAACGCAAAACCGTCGCCTTGCCGGACCGCCGTGTGTTCTCGGGCCATTGCGGAAGGGCCGCCGCTAAAGCCGCCCAAAACACGGCGATCAGGCCTTGCCGCCGGCTTTCAGCCCGCTTGCGGCGTTTTGCCGCGCCGTTTCGGGTTGTTTTGGGCCGGTTAAGTTTTAAGCGCCGGCAAGGAAAGCCCTGCAATCTCAGGAACCTGCCGCACATTCGCCTGAGCGCACGGAGTGCGCCGCAATCCCGCGTTTCTTAAATTTTTAGGAGGCGTTCCCATGCTGCTTTTAAATCTGGATATGGTCAGAAAAGAGCTCTCTTTTGAACCCGCCGCCGTCATCGGCGATATTTTTCACGAGCTTATCTTTCAGGACGTCCGTCTTCTCTCATCGTCCGACAACACGGCACTGAGCGACAATTATCTCTACATGATGGACTGGAAACGCCGCCCGGCAGGCAGCGCGCCTTTCCCGAAGTATATGATCTGCGTTGGCGGCGGCAAAGAAGCCGAGCGTTTCCTCGCCAGCCTCGGCGTCACCTGCATGCTCTACCCGGAGTCGGTCGATTTCGCCCTGCTTATGTCCGAAGTCCAGGAAGCTTTTACGAAGTATCACAATCTGCACCACGAATACCGCCTGCTGCTGATTACGCAGCAGCCTATGTACATGATCCTCGACTTCTGCGCGTCCCTCATGGGAAACTACGCGTTCCTGCTCGACTCGGAGTACAACATCGTCGATACGTGCTCCTCCGAGTTCGCGCGGAAATCAGGGCTTAAAAAGCAGGAGTTCATCCCGTTAATCAACGCCATTTCGGAAAAAATCGGGAATCGGTGCAAAAACGCAAAAATAACGAGCGATTTCCTGATCGAGCATGTGGAAGAAGGCGACGGCCTGCCGGAGTTCTACTTCACGCGCTTTTTTGACGCAAATCAGTGCATCGGCACCCTCGTCGTATGCTATTCAGGCACGCCTTTTTCTCCCTACTCGCCCGCTCTGATGCACTACCTGGCCAATCTCCTTCAGCCGTGCATGGCCGGGCGCTACAGCCCGGTCTCGAAGACGCACGGATATATCCGTAAAATGATCAACTCCTTAATCTGCGACAACAGCTGCAACGTCCACGCGCTTGAAGAGAGCCTGTCCTTGATCGGCTGGAACTTAAACGACAGCTACCAGCTCCTCTACATCCGCAACGACGTCGGCAAGCGCCGCGTTCCCCACGCCACCTCCGACTTTTACCGCTATGAAAGCCTTTTCCCCGACTGCATCGCGTTCCACGATTTGAAATACGCGTGTACGGTCGTCGTGATTCACAACGCCACAGGCGAAATTCCCGAGAAAACTCTCAACAGCCTGCGCGACCTGATGGTCAAGAACAAATCGGAATGCCGTTTCAGCCTGCCCTTCAGTGACTTCCTGCAGGTTAAAAACCATTTTGACATGGTCCGCGATTCCCTGCTCAATATGGGCGGGCATCAGGAGCCCATCTCCATGTACAAAGACGTCATGGCCAAGCATCTCCTCACCGAAGTCGGCAAGCATTTCCCGATCAGGTCCTTGTGTCATCAGGCGGCGCTCAAGCTGCAGGAATACGACATCCAAAACGGCACCGAGATGCTCAACACCCTGGAAAAGTACCTTATGTACAACAAGAGCATCCAGCGCGCCGGCGAGGAGCTCTACATCCACCGCAACACCATCAGCTACAGGCTCAGGAAAATCGAAGAGCTCACCAACATCTCATTCGACTCAGAGCCGGACAACCTTTACCTGCTCATCTCCTGCATCATCCTGCGCATTTTGGGCGAATAAACACGCCCGCCAATAAGCCCTCACAATTTAAGCGGCGCCTGCCGTCTGGCAGGCGCCGCTTTCATTCAAACGCACGTCTTAAGCTGCCTTTTCAGGCCGCTTTGACTTATGCGGGCCAGCTACTATCTGAAAGAGAAGTCTCTCGCGTAGTAGTTGGTGATGATTCTGTCCATATAGTTGTCGAGATTGAGGTCCTCGGGGAAGGCAAAGAAGGAGTCATACTCGACAAGGCCGAAGGTGGGAGACGTCTCGACGTAGTAGGTCATCAGCTCTTTGTTGACCTTCGCTCTCTCGGCGTCGTCCATGATCGTCAGGGCGCCGTTCATGATTTCCCAGTAACGGTCGCCGTGGCCGTAAGCCCAGTGTTCCTTCACGCCGTAGATCTTGTTGTGGATGATGGAGTTGATGAAGGAGTCGCCCAGGCGCATGTTGGCGCACACGCCGTTGCTGATGAGAATGTCGAACGCGGTCTTGTCGTTCTTAATGTCGGTGTAGGAAGCGGTATCGTAGCTGCGGATCTCAACGTTGACGCCGATGTTCGCCAGCATGTTCTGTACCATCTCGCTGATGGTGATGAATTCCGCGGTGCCGTTGTTGGCGAGGATCAGGGTCTTGCCCTTCAGGCCGCTCTTCTCGGCCAGCTGCTTGGCCAGCTCCGGATCGTAGCCTTTCGCGTAGACGCCAAGGTCGAGCATGTCGTCTTCAAGGTCGACAATGGCGGGCGTGAAGGGCGAGCGCATGGGTCTGGCCTTACCGTAGTAAACCAGCTTTGAAATCGCCTCGGTGTCGATGGCGTGGTAGATTGCGTAACGCGCCTCGGGATCAGCGAGCTTGCCGTCGGGGGAGATGTTCACGCCCAGGTACACCCAGCTGCCGGGACGGCTGCGGACCTTGACGCCGGGGAGGTTGTCAACGTAGTCGACGTCGGCCAGAGCAACGGGCGCGGCGTCAACAAGGCCGGTCTCAAGAGCGTTGACGCGCTGGGACGGCTCGGCCAGCACGCGGAAGGTGATGGTCTTCAGCTCGGGAAGCTCGCCCCAGTAATCGTCGCGGCGCTCAAGGATGGTGTGGCTGTTGATGACGTACTCCTTGACGACATACGGGCCCGTGCCGATGGGGTTGACAGACTGGATGTTCGGGTCATAGGATTCCGCGTCGTAGATGAACATCTGGGCGCCGATGGAGTAGTGGATGATGTTCGGCGCTTTCAGATACCAGTCAAACGTATACTCGTCGCGCACCTTTGTCCTCTCAAAGTCGGTGGTCTGGATGCGGGCCGGGGTGTAGGCGTTCTTGGTCTGGTTCATGAGGTTTAACGTGAACATGATGTCGTCGGCGGTGAGGGGGTTGCCGTTGCTGAAGGTGATGCCCTTCTTCAGGTGAATGACCATGTGGTCATCCTCGGGCCACTCCCAGCTCTCCGCGAGGACGGGGACGATGGAGCCGTCCAGGCCGCAGTCCCACAGCGTTTCCATCACGCAGACGATGGGATCGAAGCCGTAGCTGGGCATGGAGATGGTATCGAGGGTGCCGTAGTCATACTGGGTCGCGATGCTGATGCTGTCCCTCTTCGGCGTGTCCTTCTGTTCCGGTGTCTCTTTGCTATCCGTGACATTTCCGCCGGTGGGAGTCGACGCACCAGGGGACGGGCTGGACTGCGTGCTCTTGCCGCCGCATGCCACGCAGCCTAACAGCATGACAAGGCACAAAACAAGGATAAGTACCTTCTTCATTGTGTGTTCCTCCTGTTGTTTAATAATTCACTGCATTTGCAGCAAGCTACGAAGTGATTGGGCAGCGGCTCGGTCAGAACCTGCGGCTGTTCGCACTCTTCCGTCGCATAGATGCAGCGCGGCCTGAACCGGCAGCCGGGTTTGGGGTTGATCGGCGATGTCAGCTCGCCCTTGAGGATGATGCGCTTCGTCTTGTTGTGGATGTCCGGTATGGGAATCGCGGACAGCAGCGCCTGCGTGTACGGGTGGATCGGATTGGCAAACAGCTCGTCGGAGCTGGCCTTCTCCACCATCTGTCCGAGGTACATGACCATGATGTCGTTGGATATGTACTTCACGACGGACAGGTCGTGCGTGACGAACATATAGGCGATGCCGAGAGATTCCTGAAGGTCTAGCAGGAGGTTTATGATCTGCGCCTGGATGGAAACGTCAAGCGCGGAGACAGGCTCGTCGCAGACGATGAACTTCGGGCCCAGCGCCAGGGCGCGGGCGATGCCGATGCGCTGCCGGCGCCCGCCGTCAAGCTCGTGGGGATGCGCGTTTTCAAAGCGCGCCGCCAGGCCGACCGTGTCCATCAGTTCCTTGGCCTTTTTCTCGCACTCGGCCTTGCTGAGCTTGCCCTGAATAAGGAGCGGCTCCATAATGGTCTCTTTGACGGACTGGCGCGGGTCCAGGGAGGAGTACGGGTCCTGGAAGATGATCTGCATGTCCTCGCGCAGCTTCATAAGCTCTTTCTTCTTGGGGTAGGTGATGTCCCTGCCCTCGAAGAGGATCTGGCCCGACGTCACGTCAAGCAGGTGCAGGATCGTCCGGCCCAGCGTGGTCTTGCCGCACCCCGACTCGCCCACGACGCCCAGCGTCTTGCCGGCGTCGAGCGTAAAGCTGATGTCGTCGACGGCGTGCAGCATGCCGCCTTTTGTGTTAAAGTACTTCTTCAGGTTTTTGACTTCCAAGAGCGGGGGCATTAGTTCGAACCTCCCCTCAACCAGCATTTAACGATGTGTCCCGGCGAGACTTCGACGTCCGGCGGCGGCTGCTTGCAGCACTTTTCCGTCGCTTCCGGGCACCGGTCGCTAAACCGGCAGCCCGGCGGCTTTATGGTTGGGTCGAGCATCAGGCCCTTGATTGGCTTGAGCCGGCGCTCGGTCGTGTTGAGCCTGGGCAGCGAGTTGAACAGGCCGACCGTGTAGGGATGCGCCGTGCGGTCGAAGATGTCCTCCGCCGTCCCGTACTCCACGATTTCGCCGGCGTACACGACGGCCACGGAGTCGCACATGTTCGCCACGACGCCCAGGTCGTGGGTAATGAGGATGACCGACGTGTTGAGCTTTGTCTTCAGGTCGTTCATCATTTCCAGCACCTGCGCCTGGATGGTCACGTCCAGCGCGGTGGTGGGCTCGTCGGCCAGCAGCAGCATCGGCTTGCAGGCCAGCGCCATCGCGATGACGACGCGCTGCTTCATGCCGCCGGAGAACTGGTGCGGGTACTCCTTATACCGCTCGGCGGGGATGCCGACCATCTCCAGCATTTCGCAGGCGCGCCTGACCGCTTCCACGCGGGAAATCTTGTTGTGCAGGCGGATGGCCTCTTCAATCTGGAAGCCGACGGTTTCGATGGGGTTGAGCGCAGTCATGGGGTCCTGGAAGATCATGGCGATCTTGTTGCCGCGGATGTGCTGCATTTCCTTTTCCGACAGCTTCATCAGGTCGGCTCCGTCAAACATGATGGAGCCGCTGCAGATCTTGGCGGGAGGGGATTGGAGGATACGGAGAATTGATTTGGCGATCGTCGTCTTGCCGGCACCGGTTTCACCGACGAGTCCGATGGTCTCGCCCTTCTTCACGTTCAGGCTGACGCCGTTGACCGCGTAAATATGGGCGTCGTCGGTGTGATACTCGACAACAAGGTCTCTGATTTCAAGAACGTTGTCAGGCATTTTACTCACCTCAATTCTTCAGGCGCGGGTCAAGCGCGTCGCGCAGGCCGTCTCCCAGCAGGTTGCATGCCAATACGGTGATCATGATGCAAAGCCCGGGGTAAAGCGCGAGGATCGCGTGGTCGCGCATGATGTTGCGCGCGTCGGCGACCATCGTGCCCCATTCGGGAATCGGAGGCTGCGCGCCCAGGCCTATGTAACTGAGGCTTGCGCCGGCGAGAATATTCATACCGACCGTCATTGTGATGGAAACGATAACAGGGGCGATGGCGTTTGGAATGATGTGCTTGAGGATGATGCGCCGGTTGCTGGCGTTGCACATGCGCGCGGCTTCAATGAACTCCTGGTTTCTGACCGTCAGGATGGACGCGCGCATCAGCCGCGCCGGCAACGGCACCGTGGAAATGCCTATCGCAAGGACGGCGTTTCGCAGGCTTGGCCCCATGACTGCGGCAAGGGTAACGCAAAGCAGGAACATCGGGATGCTCTGGTAAATGTCGAGGAAACGCATGATGACCATGTCAACCCAGCCGCCGTAGTAGCCGGCGATGCAGCCGAGCGTAATGCCCAGGATGCCGGCAATCGCCGTGGCGAGAATGCCAAGCTGCAGGGACTGGCGGGTCGCGTAAATCAGGCGGCTTAAGATGTCCCGTCCCAGCTGGTCGCAGCCCAGCCAGTGCTCGGGGCTTGGTTTGGCAAAGGACAGGGAGTAGTTCTGCTGATCATAAGGGTACGGGGCAAGGTAATCCGCAAAGATGCCGACGAGAACAATGATGATCAGGACAAAAACGGAAAACACCGCGGCCTTGTTTTTCTTCAGGCGGCGAACAACCTCGCCGAATTTGGAGCGTTTCTTTCTGTATGCTTCGTTCATGACGCATTGCCTCCCTCAACAGACTCAAGCGGCTTTAGCGGTTGCTGCGTAACGGGCGGCTTTTTCCGTTTGTTTTTGCCAATGTACTGCGAACGAATTCTCGGGTCGACAAGGGCGAAGATGACGTCCACAATCAGCAGGACAACCGCAAACAGCGTCGACAGGATCAGAACGCTGCTCATGATAACGGGATAGTCTCTGTTCTGCAGCGCGGAAATGGTGTACGCGCCAAGTCCCGGGATGGAGAAGATGACCTCGAAGATCATGGATCCGCCCAGCGCGCGGCCGAAAATCTGGCCGACGATCATGATGACGGGGATAATGGCGTTCTTCAGCGCGTGGCGGTAACGCACCTTTCTCTCCGCAAGCCCCTTCGCGCGGGCCGTCGTGATGTAATCCTGGCGGATGACCTCGAGCATGTTGGACCGCGTCTGTCTCGCGATTGTCGCGCAGTACTCCAGAGCCAGGGTAACCGAGGGGAGCACCCAGCCGATCCACCTGTCAACGCCGGACGGCGGGAAAATCCTCAGCTTCACCGCGAAGAGCTGAATGAGCATCAGGGCAAACCAGAAGCTCGGCATGGAGACGCAGAAAAGAGCGGCGATGATGGAGAGATTGTCCTTCCACGAGTACTGGTGCGTGGCGGCGTAGATGCCGATCGGGATGCCGATCGCCAGCGCCAGCGCCAGGCTCACGCTCACCAGCAGCAAGGAATAGGGGAAGCGCGACATAATCTCGGTGAGAACAGGCCGGTGTGTGCGGTAGGATGTCCCAAAGTCGCCGCGAAGGATGTTCTTTATGTAGTTGACATACCGGACGAAGAACGGATCACGAAGTCCCAGCTGGACGCGCAGCTCTTCCATCTCTTCTTCCGAAAGAAGGTCGCCGCTCATCAGGCGGACGGGGTCGCCGGGTGTGATCGTGATGAAGATCTGCACCACAAGGATGATGCCCAGCATGATGGGAATCATCATCAGCAGGCGCTTGCCAATGAACCTGAGCATAGCACTACCTCTCCCTTTTCCACACGAAATAATTTCCGACCTCTCCGTACAGTCGGCATGTGACCATGTCCACGATTGCCCGTTTTCGCCGATAGAGCCCTCATGCAGGCGGAGAGCATGACTCCCTCCGGCTCCTCAACAAAGCGGCGTTCGAACCGTATTCACAAAAAGCATCGAAATTGCCAAAATAAAGCTCGAAACGCGGAGGATTATGTGGGATTTGACCATTGAAAGCGAAACAAATTCGTCATATTGCTAAATTTCCTTTAATTATCGGCCGTTTTTTTCATAACATGTACACAATCATAATACAGTCACTCACATTTGGCACTGTGTTGCAGCCACAATTTTGCGGCGAATCTTTCACCTCTCAACACAAGAAGGAAGGAAACATTCTCTTTTCCTCCGCGGTATCAGTCAATACAGGTTATCCTGCTCTTGGATCTTACCAGTGCGCCTATTGCCGGAAACAAAAAAACAGCGCCCCTTTAACAAAGGGGCGCTGTTTTCCTAGCGATTTTTATTATAATGTTAAAGCAAATAGAAACAGGGCATTATCTTTCAGTTTTTACCGTGCCAGGCGGAATGCGCCGTTGATGGCAAAACGCTTTGGCAAAACCTCTCGGCGTGTTTTTTCTTAGTAGTTTGGCTGCGGGAGGATGTATTTGTCCTTAAACTCCCTGTATTTCGTTTCAAAGTAGTCGCTGTCGACGTTGCGGATCCGCTCGATGTAGCCGTGGGCCTCGAAGCCGGGCTCCCGGGCGTGGATCAGCCAGATGGCGATGTTGGAGCAGTGGTCCGCCACCCGCTCGAAGGTGTTGAGGATGTCGGAGAGGATAAAGCCCAGCTCGATGGTGCACTGGCCGCTGCGCAGGCGGTCGATGTGGTTTTTCTTGATGGTCTCGTTGAGCCGGTCGATGACTTCCTCTAAGGGTTCTACGTCCTTGGCCTTTTCCAGGTTCTCCGTCTTGAACACGTCGATGGCCATGGTGACGATGTCCTCGATGGCTTTGGAGTAAACCTTCAGCTCCGCCACGGCGGCTTTGGAGAACTGCAGCTCCTTCTCGTGCATCTCCCGGGCCGCCTCCACCAGGTTTGTGGCGTGGTCGGAAATGCGTTCGAAATCGCCGATGCAGTGGAGCAGGATGGAAATTGTCTTCGAGTCCTTCTCTGAGAGGTTTTTGCCGCTGAGCCTCACCAGGTAGGTGCCCAGCTCGTCCTCATATTTGTCCACCCGCTCCTCAAGCCTGCAGACCTCCTCCGCCGCTTCCTCAGTGTAGTGGTTAAAAAGCCCCATGGCCTTGAGAATGGACTGCTTCGTGATCTCCGCCATCTGGTTGGCCACGTTCTTGCACTGCTGGGTGGCCACGGCGGTTTTGTCCAGGAAGCGGACGTCCAGGAGCTTAAACTCGTTGGTATCCTGGATAAGGTCCTCCTTCTTCTCCGGCAGGGTGAGATAGGCCAGCTTCTCCAAAAGCTGCGTGCAGGGCAGCAGGAGCACCGCCGTGGTGATGTTGAAGATGCTGTGCAGCGTCGCCACCCGGGCCGGCGTCATGGTGGTGTTAAAGAAGGGCAGGCCCACCAGGCCGTGGACCGTATAGGTCACGACCATGAAGAATATGGTGCCGATAATGTTGAAGTAGAGGTGTACCAGGGCGGCGCGCCGGGCGTTTTTGCTGGCGCCGATGGAAGAGAGCAGCGCCGTGACGCAGGTGCCGATGTTCTGGCCCATGATGACGGGCAGGGCCACCGAGAAGCTCACGGTGCCCGTGGCGCACAGGGCCTGCAGAATGCCAATGGAAGCCGAGGAACTCTGTATGATGGCCGTGAGCACGGCGCCCACCAGCATGCCCAGGACGGGGTTTGTGAACATCGTCATGACGCGGCCGAACTCCGGCATGTTCGCCAGGGGCTTGATGGCCCCGCTCATCATCTCCATGCCGTAAATCAAAACCGCAAAGCCGATGAAAATCGTCCCGACGGATTTCCTTTTCCCGCCCTTGAGAAAGAGCAGCAGAATCACACCGATGAGCCCGAAAACAGCGGCGAAGGACGAGGCGGATAAGAGCGTGAAAATCGGGCTTTCGCCCTGGATGGAGGTCAGGCTCAGGATCCAAGCCGTCACCGTGGTGCCCACGTTAGCCCCCATGATGATGCCGATAGCCTGGGAGAGCTTCATGATGCCGGAGTTGACGAACCCCACCACCATCACCGTGGTGGCGGAGGACGACTGGATAATCGCCGTCACAATCATCCCCAGCAGAAGCCCTTTCAATCGGTTGGACGTCAGTTTCTGCAGCAGCCGCTCAAGCTTGCCGCCAGACGTCTTCTCCAGGCCGACGCCCATCTCGTTCATGCCGAACAGAAAAAAAGCCAGCCCGGCGATAAGTTGCAGCGCATTCGTAATGCCCATTCCGTTACCTCTCCGATGAACAATTCACAGACGGCTCAATTATAACATAGCGGGTGTGCGCCGTGTATGGTTTTCTGCCGTTTTGCGATAATTCTATATTTCTGTCGATTTCCGTCTCGATTGTGCCACTGTTTTTTAACACTTCCATCATAATTGCCGCGAAAAAATACGCGATTTTATCCTCCACCTATAGATTATCCCCACTTTTGCTTTAAATCCGCAAACCAGCCGCCAGACAGGAAATCCCATATACACGCAGAAAAGCCGGCCCCTGAAGGCCGGCTTTTTGTTATTCAGCTGATCCCTGATCCGTTTGCGCCGCTTCGCCTCCGCCGGACGCGCCCGACAGCGGCTTCCCGCAGCCCGGGCAGAACTTTGCGTTAACCGTCGATATGTCACGGCCGCAGTACGGGCAAAACCTGTATTGCGCCGTGGCCTGACCCGCGTCGGCGCGTCCTGACGGCGCTGCCGGCGCGCTCTGCGCGGCGGTGCTGCCCGACGGCGTTACGGCCGCGCCCTGCGCGGCGGGAGCGGGTGCGGGCGCGCTCGCCTCGGCCGCCTTATACGCCTTGTATCCGGTTTTCCACAGGATGACGGATGCGAGCATGCACAAGGGCGCCAGAATGGTAAACGCCGTGACTGTCAGGACGTCGTTATACAGCACCTCGTTGTTTAAGTAGCCTGCGGCCACGAAAGCGGCGACCGTCCAGATCAAAAAGCATATAAAGGCGGGGATGCCGCTGTGCTTCTTTTTAAGCAGGTGCAAAACGCCGGCAAGCAGCGACAGGACTACGGTTAAGGCGAAAAACAGGGTATATACCGTTTTTATGCGTGTCAGAGGGACGTAGACCTCATTGAATTCATCCTTGTTATACTCCCAGTTGCCGACCTCTTTGAGCATCTTCTTGGCGTCGCCCATAATTGAGACGGCTTTGCTGATCACATACCGCACTTCGGTGAGGGACAAGGCGCCGTCACGCACGATGTCAATCGCCTTATCGCGGGCCTTGTCGAGTTTCTTCATCACTTCCTTGTAGTCCCGGCTTCTGTCAAGGCCTGTCCAGTAAAACAGCGCCTTAAAGCCGTCGAAATAGTCCTCCAGCTCGTCGATCGCGACCGACAGCTCGCGGCGGTACTCTTTCTTCAGCGCGAGCCAGCCGCCCGTGAGCATTAGAAGCGACGCGACAATCAGCAGGATGGACAGCCCTCTGAGCACTTTATGATTCTTCATGCAAAAACCTCCGCTCTCTCTCTTATGTTCTTGCGCATTGGCAACTCTTTCATTATATAATCCGCCCCGCCGGCGTGACAAGTTTGAAACGGTTACAATTCCCTACAAAATTTGACCGCGCCCGCCCCAAAGATACTCGGCGGCGGAGCCTTGTACGAACCGTCAAAGCGGGATAGGCTCGTTTGAATTAAAATCACAATAAAAAGAGCGCCCGCGCGACCATTGAAGATTAGTTCATGTCATTACGCTTCCCGCAAGCCGTGGCATGCGCGATGGCTGCCGCGTTCGCCGCGGAATTGAAGCTCCAGTCAGCGCGGCTTGCGCAAGGGCATCTGGCAAAATCAGAAAAAAAGGACAGTCAAAAGACTGTCCTTTCAGTGTTGGCGTTTACCTATTTTCCCAGGCCGTCGCCAGCCAAGTATCTTCGGCACGAGTGAGCTTAACTTCCGTGTTCGGAATGGGAACGGGTGTACCCTCACCGTTATCAACACCAACTATGTACTTCGGTACAAACCGAATACTACATCATGATCTCTCTTTTGTCAAGAGCGCGTTTCCCTTGGGAGTTTAAGTGACCCGTAGGAGACTCGAACTCCTGTTTGCGGCGTGAGAGGCCGCCGTCTTAACCGCTTGACCAACGGGCCGCTTACTGGTCTTTCGCTTTGGGGTAACCCATTTGGGTGCCACCACACCCAAATGGGTTGGTACACCTTCAGGGACTCGAACCCTGGACACCCTGATTAAGAGTCAGGTGCTCTACCAGCTGAGCTAAAGGTGCTCATCTAATCTGCCGCCGCTCCACTTAGGGCCCCTTATGCACCCTCAAAACTGAACAATGATCTCTATGTGACCTTTCAAGACCGCCTGCATATTCAGGTCAAGCCCTCGGGTGATTAGTATCGGTCAGCTGAACACGTTACCGTGCTTACACCTCCGACCTATCAACGATGTAGTCTACATCGACCCTTACTCCTTAAAGGATGGGAGAACTTATCTTAGGGGGAGTTTCACGCTTAGATGCTTTCAGCGTTTATCTCGTCCATACTTAGCTACCCAGCTATGCCGTTGGCACGACAACTGGTGCACCAGAGGTATGTCCATCCCGGTCCTCTCGTACTAAGGACAGCTCCCTTCAATTCTCCTACGCCCGCAGCAGATAGGGACCGAACTGTCTCACGACGTTCTGAACCCAGCTCGCGTGCCGCTTTAATTGGCGAACAGCCAAACCCTTGGGACCGAATTCAGCCCCAGGATGCGACGAGCCGACATCGAGGTGCCAAACCTCCCCGTCGCTGTGGACGCTTGGGGGAGATCAGCCTGTTATCCCCAGGGTAGC
>ENA-OWPA01001442-OWPA01001442.1-bioreactor-metagenome-genome-assembly--contig:-NODE-1442-length-15587-cov-4.480206_pt1 | contig 15587 bp, 18 predicted proteins | sample MGYA00238139_ERZ651803 | MGnify/ENA primary metagenome ERZ651803 (study PRJEB26909, sample SAMN07631231) | bioreactor metagenome | isolation source: Switchgrass digestor | place: USA: Dartmouth...
TGCGCCCCGATCCAGAGGGGCCCCCGCAGGCGTACCCGGTCCAGCACCACCCCCCGCTCGATCACCACGCGCCCCTGGATCTGCACCGAATCCAGGAGCACCCCCGCGTCAATGTCGGTCTGGATCTTATCCAGCAGCATGCTGTTGGCCGCCAGCAGCCCCTCGGGGGTGCCCATATCCTGCCAGTAACCGGTAATCCGGTGGGCCATCACCGTCTCGCCCCGCCGCAGCAGTTCGGCGATGGCATCTGTAATCTCCAGTTCGCCCCGTGCAGACGGGCTGAGCACAGCGATCGCCTGATGGACCACCGGCTGAAACAAGTAGATGCCGGCGATGGCCAGGTTGCTTTGCGGCGCCTGGGGCTTCTCCACCACCCGCACCACCCGGTCTCCCTCCACCTCTGCCACTCCAAAGGCCTGGGGATTGGGCACCGACCGCAGAGAGAGGACCGCGGCCGGCTGCTCCCGGTGGAACCGTTCCAGTGCCGGGCCCAAGTCATCATCCGTCAGGTTGTCGCCCAAGTAGAGCAGAAAGGGCTCATCGCCCAGGAACTCGGCCGCCATCTGCACCCCGTGAGCGATGCCCAGGGGCTTCTGCTGGCGGATGAAAGTGACCCGCTGGCCCTCCTCCGCCACCGCCAGCCGCTTGAGCTCACTCTGGCCCGGGGAGATCACCACCCCGATATCGTCAAACCCAAAGCGCTTCAAGTACGACAGGATGTGCGCCAGCACCGGCCGCCCAGCCACCGGCAGTGCCGCCTTCGACCGGGTATGTGTCAGCGGACGCAGACGTGTGCCCCGTCCGGCACATAAAACCAAGGCCTTCACGGCGACGTCACCCGCCTCTCCTCCTCCGCCGATCCCTGCTGACAGCCTATTCACCACGAGACGGGAAGGTTTACCGGCAGGACACATTATGACAACCTGGGGGCATAGACTTGGAAAGGCAGGCATTTTCCGGCCCAACGGGGTGATCTGGGCGCATGGGTGCAGATGGAGCCGACATTGCCATCGCCGGGGCCGGCTACGTAGGGCTGACCTCGGCCGCCTGCTTTTGCGAGATGGGACACCGGGTGCGGCTGCTGGAGATCGACCCCCACCGGCTCGCGCTGCTGCGCCGGGGCGAGTGCCCCATCTACGAACCTGGCCTGCCGGAACTGCTGCGGAAGCACTTGGGCAAGGCGCTCCGGGTGACCGACCAGATGGCGGAGGCGGTGCAGGGCGCCGCAGCCCTGTTCGCCTGCGTGGGCACGCCGCCTTCCGCTTCGGGTGCGCCGGATCTTTCCGCCCTACGGCGCCTGCTTCGGGACCTGAAGACGGTGCCCCACTTGGAGGGCACCGTGCTGGTGCTGAAAAGCACGGTTCCGCCGGGCACCAATCGGATGGCATACGACGCCCTCCAGGGGCGCATTCCAGTGGTCTCCAATCCGGAGTTCCTCAGGGAGGGCACAGCCCTGCACGACTTTTTCCACCCGGACCGGGTAGTGGTGGGCAGCCCCGATGAGGGCGCCGCGCTCCTGGTGGCCGGACTCTACAAGGGGGTGGATGCACCGCTCCTCGTAACCGGCTGGGAAGAGGCAGAGTTGATCAAGTACGCCACCAACGGCTTCTTGGCCGTGAAGATCAGCTACGCCAACGAAATCGCCGCCATCTGCGACGCACTGGGGGCAGATGCGGCGGATGTGCTGAAGGGGCTGGGGCTGGACCAGCGGGTGGGCAGCCAGTTCCTGCGGCCAGGACCCGGCTACGGGGGCTCGTGCCTTCCTAAAGACACCCAAGCCCTCATCTGGAAGGCGCGCAGGGCGGGAGTTCGCCTCGACCTGCTGCCCGCCGCGCAGCGGGCCAACCGCCGCCAGCGAGAGCGGCTGCTCGAGGCCCTGCGCCAGGCCCTGGGGGGCCTCAGCGGCAAGCAGGTGGCGGTATGGGGCCTCGCCTTCAAGGCCGGCACAGATGATATCCGCAGCGCCGCTTCGTTGGAGTTGATTCCGCGGCTGCTGGAACAGGGTGCGGCGGTGCGGGCTTACGACCCTGCCGCACAGGAGGCCTTCGCCCGCCTGTTTCCGCCGGCCCAGTGGCCGGGCCTCACCCTCTGCCCGGACCAGTGGACCGCACTGGATGGTGCGGACGGGCTTCTGATCTTGACCGAATGGGACGCTTTCCGGGCGGCGCCGCTGGCAGTTCGCAGGCGGATGACAGGGCGTGTGGTGGTGGACGCCCGGAACCTGCTGGACCCGGAGGCGGCGAGATCGGCCGGGCTCCAGTACCGGGGCGTAGGTCGGGGTCGGCGATCCACCGGACGCTCTTGAGGAGACGTGTGCGAAGGGCATGGGGAAATCCGCCGGGCCCACCGGGCCCGGCGGAGGCGCGCTGGCAGCGTCTTTTGTGCAGGAGAACTGGGCAGACTGGGCTTCGACGGTAGTATCTCTGCAGGCAACAGGGGGGCTTTGGGGAGCCATGTTTCTCCTGCGGGTTTTGATGCGGGTAATCATCACCTTCAGCGTCCTGCTGGTGCTGACCCGGCTGGCCGGAAAGAAGCAGCTCGGACAGGTCAGCTTCTTCGATTTTGTCACCGCAATTGCCGTGGGCGACATCGCGGCAGAAAAGCTGAGCGACCCTGAGCATCCTCTTCTGCCCTGGATGGCGGGCACCATCCTGTGGTTTGCCATGGCCATCGGGCTAGATGTGCTCTCGCTGCGCAGCCGGCGGGTGGGCAGGCTGCTGGAAGGTGAGCCCTCGGTGCTGATCGCCAACGGGCGCATCCTCGAACAGAACCTGCGCCAGAACTTCCTCAGGACAGACGACCTGCTGGCCTACCTGCGCGGCAAGGGGATTTTCAACCCTGCCGACGTGGAGTTTGCTATCTATGAAACCGACGGCACCGTAAGCGTCCTACCCCGCTCCCAGGTCCGGCCGGTTACCCCCCGTGATCTGGGGATCAGCACCCCGTACGAGGGCCTTTCTCAGGAAGTGATCTTTGAGGGCGAGATCAACCGGAACCGTCTGAAGAAGATGCAGCTTACCGAAGAGTGGCTGATGAACGAGCTGCGGAAGAAAGGTCTGGAAAGCCCCCGGCAGGTCTTCTATGCCTCAGTGGACACTGCTGGCGACCTCTACGTATCACCACAGGTCACACAGGACGAGGTAGAGCAGCCCTGGTATCCCCAGCTGTAAGAGCGCCGGCCGCAATCTTGCTTCTTCCGGTAAGGCCACAATCCCACCACGAAGCCTGCGGGAGCCAATCACTGCCGCAGCAGCAGCCCCACAAAGCACCCCCGTTAAGCCGAACAGGAGTGCCCCCGTGCGGGAAAGCACTCCTGGTTTGTTTCCGTTGGGTCAGAAATCCTCGGGGAGGAACGTAAACTGGGCGTTCGCGGATTATCTTGTCCAACATAACTCGCTATGGTGTAATGATTGGTGGACTACACGACCAACAATAACGTGGTCTACTCATGTAACTGCCGAATCGTCTGGCGTGCTGAGCACAGACGAAAGGTAATGGAACAGGGCGTGGACGTGCGGCTGAAGGAGGTGTGCGGACTCCCGCTTCGTTTTTTCAGGGTCTGCGATTCCAGTCGGGGTATGTACCAGCCGCATTACGGAGGTATGCTGCAGATGAAACGCACAGTGTCCTTTCTGATGGCTGCCATCGGTGCCACCGCCCTGGTCGGATGCGGTTCTTCCAACGCTGGCCCCGAGCCCGAAACCGTTGTTCAGCAGTATGTCGCGGCTTGCCAGAAAAGCGACCGCACCACGGCTGACACGCTCTGGGTCGAGAACCCAGAGGGCTGCGTCGACATAGACTTCGTTGACGACAAAGTCGAGACCGCCTGGCTCAGCCAGGTAACGGCCGAGAGCTTCCAAGCTGAAATCAACGGTGACAAAGCCACCGTCACGTTCAAGGTCACGGCCCCGGACATTGACGTCATCTCTGCCACGGTTATGGGTGATAATTGGGAGACCCTCTTCGCCATGGCTGCAGAAAGCTCCTTGGCAGAGGATGAGGCCACAATGGCAGAGAGCGACCAGATCCTATACGAAACGGTCCAAGCCTTGATGGTCTCTGCCCTTCAAGCTGACAACGCCATCATGACAACCCGGGATGGAACAGCAATACTCGTCAAGGACGGCGGAACGTGGAAGATTTCTGAGTTCAACGTTCCCTGGAACTTCGAATAGGACTGCAAACGCGGGAGGGAACCGCTGGGGTTCCCTCCCGCATCTATTTCGTCTATATACGCATCCTCACCCGATGCTGACCACTTCAAAGCCGGCATCGTCGATGGCCCTCTTGATGGCCTCCGCATCCGGTGCGGCATCCGTCTCGATGACGGCCTCGCCTACCTTCACGTCCAGCGACTTCACGCCGGGCAGGTCCTTCAGGGCGCCCTTTACGGCAGCCACGCAGTGCATGCAGGACATGCCGGAGATTTTGATCGTGGTCTTCATCCATCCACACTCCCTTGCAGTAGGCTCTCCCCTGCACCCGGCCGGCACCTACCTGTACGGGGTAGGGGTTTCAAATCCATCGTAGCTTGGCCTGCCCCTTTCGTCAAGGGGCCTGCCCTGCCTTCACCCAGGCGCCTGGGGCTTGGACGGGTGCGGGCGGAAGCCTTCGCCCAGCACCTCGTGGACATCGGAGACCACCACAAAGGCCCGGGGATCCTCCTGGGCCACAATATCTTTGATGACGGTGAGTTCCCCCCGCTGGACCACCACGTAGAGCACATCCCGGGGCTCGCCGGTGTAGGCGCCGATACCCTTCAGCACGGTGCAGCCCCTTCCCACATCGTGCATGATCCGGTGCGCCACTCGGTTCGGGTACCGGGTGATGATGGTAATCCCCTTGGCCGAGTAGAATCCTTCGTTGACCACGTCCACCATCTTGCTGGAGATCACCAGCGTCAGTGCCGACCAGAGCGCCGTCTCCGGCGAGAAGGCGATGCCCGCAGCCGTAATCACCATGGCATCGATGAACAGCACCATACTTCCCACTGAAAAGCCCAGCTTCTGCTGGAGAACGATGGCCAGGATGTCGGTGCCGCCGGTGGTTGCGCCGGAGCGCAAAACCAGCCCCAGCCCTGTACCCATCAGCAGACCGCCGTATATAATGCCCAGAATGGTCTCATGGGTAACGGGGGTGATCCCCTCAGTCAGGGCGAGAAAGCCGGAGAAGGCGCTTACCCCCAGCAGTGTGCGCCAGAGGAGGCCCCAGCCCCTTACCTTGATACCCAGGGCCACGATGGGGATATTGAGCGCCAGGGTGGTAACCCACGTTGGAATGCCCAGCTTGTAGTAGAGAATGATTCCGACGCCTACGACGCCCCCTTCCGCTAACTGGAGGGGAATGAGAAATAGGTTGACAGCAAGGGCCATCAGCAGTGTTCCCAACAGCATAGGTACTAGCCAGATCAAGTGAGTGCCTCCTCCGGGGTTGACAAGATGCAGATGAACATGGATCAGGAATGATGAAGGTAGTCTGCCCTCGTAACGAAATAATGAAGAAGCAGCGCCACATCCCGGCATTCGGGATGTGGCGCTCAAACTCCTTCCAGATTCCTGGAGGCCTTAAATGCGATCAGGGAAATCAGAGATGATGCCGTCTACGCCGCAGGCTTTCATCTGCTGGACGAAGGCGGGCTGGTTCACCGTCCAGGCGATCACCTGAAGGCCGGCAGCATGGGCACGGGCCACCAGTTCCGGCGTGACCCACAGAAAAGCGGGGTGCAGAGCCCTCGCACCCACAGCCTCTGCCAGACCCACGGGGTCCATCAGGTTGCAGGTGTAGAGCATGCCCAGCGGCAGGTCAGGCGCCAACTGGTGCAGCCGGTGAAGGGCCTGGTGGTCAAACGAAGAGACCTGTGTGCGACCCAGGGCGCCCTCCTCCTGGAGGACCCGGAGAAGCTGCTCCTCGATACCCGGGTAGTGGAGCGAACCAGCCTTCAGCTCCAAAAAGAGAAGCAGTCTTTGGGGCAGCTTCCGAATCACTTCCTCCAGGGTGGGCACCCGCTCGCCGGCAAATTGCGGCCCCTTCCAGCTACCCGCGTCAGCCCGGCGCACCTCCTCGAGGGTCAGGTCCCTCACAAGGCCATGGAGGTTCGTGGTCCGGTCCAGCGTGGGGTCGTGCAGCACCACCAGGTGCCCGTCGCGGGTCCGCTGGACGTCGAACTCGATGCCGTCGACACCCAGAGCCACCGCCTGCCGAAAGGAGGCGAGGGTGTTTTCCGGATGGGTGCCGGCGGCACCCCTGTGCCCGATCCTGAGCGGCCGGCGCCCAGGACCGCCCGGCGCAGCGTTCATGGCTCAGCCCTCCTGATCAGTCCTCCTGCCGATGAACGGCCGGTGCGGCGAAGACCTGGTTCAGCATCTCGTCGGCTGCGGAGTAGGGATCCAGAAGCCGCTGGCTTACGGCCGCGGTGAGCCGCTCCAGTGCGCCAGTGGCCGCCGCCTGTTCGAAAACCCGGCGAACCGCCTTCTGCTCCACCAGCTCCCGCACCTTGTTGGCAGCGCCCTTCTCCCGCTGCTTCTCCCAGCGCCCCGTCTCCTTCAGGAAGGCGAGGTGCTCCTCCAGACGGTCCACCAGTGCGTCGACGCCCTGGTCATCCTTGGCGATGGTCTTCACCACGGGCGGGCGCCAGGTGATCTGGCCGGGCAGGGGTACCCCGTGCCGCTCTGCCACGTTCTGGGCAGCGGCGCTGAGCTGAGCCTGGGCGCCGGCCATCTCTTCGGCGCTGTGATGCCCCGTCCGGTCCAGGCGGCGCTGGGCCGCGTCGGAAGCTTTGGGAGCGTCATCCCACCGGTTGATCCCGGGTTCGCCCATGTGGCCCAGGTCGAGCATCATTTCGATCTGTGCGACCGAGCGGTCAGCCCCATCCCGGTCCGCCTTGTTGACGGCGAAGACGTCGCCGATCTCCAAGATGCCGGCCTTGATCGCCTGGATGTCGTCACCCATGCCGGGAATCTCGACAACGCAGGTGGTGTGGGCCAGTTCCATGATTTCCACTTCCGACTGACCGGCGCCCACCGTCTCGACGATGATCACGTCAAAACCGAAGGCGTCCAGCAGACCTACCACATCGCCTGTGGCGATGGAGAGGCCGCCCAGGTGACCCCGGGAAGCCAGGGAGCGCATGAAGACGCCTGGGTCGGACAGCGTCCGCTGCATACGAATGCGGTCGCCCAAAATGGCGCCCCCGGAGAAGGGGCTGGAGGGGTCTACCGCCACGATGGCCACGGACTTGCCCCGCTGCCGGAAGTGGCTTGCCACCTTGTCCACCAGGGTGGACTTGCCGGCCCCGGGGGGGCCAGTAATGCCGATGACATGTGCGTTCCCCGTCTGCTGGTAGGTGGACTTCAGCAGCTCCCCGGCTTCGGGCGACCCGTTCTCCACCCAGGTAATCGCCCGGGCCAGGGCCCGCCGGTCGCCGGCCTGAAACCGTTCCAACACCGTCTTCAAGTCCAAGACACGACACCTCTTGTTTCTGCTATGTCAAATCCGATGGATGACGCTGTCCTGCGTAAAGCGAACAATCTCGTCCAGATCAGACCCTGGGCCGAACACCTCGGCGACCCCGGCCTCCTTCAAGGCTGGAATGTCGTCCCGGGGGATGACGCCCCCCGCCAGCACCAGCACGTCATCGGCGCCCTGTTCCCGGAGTTTCTGAATCAGTTCCGGGATCAGCGTCATGTGTGCGCCGGCCAGGGAGGAGACGGCCACCACGTCGACATCTTCCTGCACGGCCGCGGCGGCAACCTGCTCCGGACGCTGGTAGAGTCCGGTGTAGATCACTTCAAAGCCGGCGTCCCGGTAAGCCCGGGCCACCACCTTGGCGCCGCGGTCGTGGGCATCCAACCCCAGTTTTGCCACCAGTACCCGAATTCGCCGCTCCATATCCGCTTCCCCCTCACCTCAATAGACCGCTTCCTCTCGGTATTCGCCCCAGACCTCACGCCATACATGGCAGATTTCGCCCTCAGTGCAGTATGCCTTTACGCACTGAAGGATGTAGGGCAGCAGGTTCTCTGAGGAGAGCGAGGCACGGCGCAGTTCTTCCAGGGCGGCTTCCGCCTTCTTCTGATCCCGGGTGAGCCGTATCTGCCGGGTCCGCTCAATCTGGCGCCGCTGGGCTTCCAGGTCGACCTTCAGCAAATTCTCCACCGGCTTCTCGTCAGGATCGACGTAGGCGTTGACGCCCACCACCTGGTAGTCGCCCTTGGCCAGTCGGCGCTGGAACCGGTAGGCAGCATCGGCGATCTCCCGCTGGAAAAAGCCCTGCTGAATGGCGGCCACGACGCCTCCCAGCGCCTCGATGCGCTCGAAATAGGCGTAGGCCTCTTCCTCCAGCCGGTTGGTGAGGGTCTCCACGTAATAGGAGCCGCCCAGCGGGTCGACCACGTTGGCCACGCCGGTTTCGGCTGCAATGATCTGCTGCGTCCTGAGGGCAATTTTCACAGCCTCTTCAGTGGGTAGGGCCAGGGCTTCGTCATACGAGTTGGTATGCAGCGACTGCACGCCGCCCAGCACAGCGGCCAGCGCCTGCAGCGCCACCCGCACTGCGTTGTTCAGCGGCTGCTGCGCCGTGAGACTTACGCCGGCGGTCTGTGCGTGAGTGCGAAGCATCCAGGAGCGCGGGTTTTTGGCCCCGAACTTCTCCCGCATCACTCGGGCCCAGATGCGACGGGCCGCACGGAACTTGGCGATCTCTTCGAAGAAGTCGTTGTGGACGTCGAAGAAGAAGGAAAGACGGGGAGCAAAGTCATCCACGTCCAGCCCGGCCCGCATGGCCGCCTCGACGTAGTACATGCCGTCTGCCAGCGTAAAGGCCAGTTCCTGGGCTGCTGTAGCGCCGGCTTCCCGGATGTGGTAGCCGGAGATGGAGATGGTGTTCCATTTGGGGACATGCTTGGTGGCAAAGGCGATCGTATCTGTGATCAGACGAAGGGAAGGTTCTGGTGGATAAATATAGGTTTTCTGTGCGATATAATCCTTCAAAATATCATTCTGAATAGTACCAGAGAGTTGATCCCAACTGACCCCCTGCTGGTCCGCCACCGCCAGATACATACAGAGCATGATGGATGCCGGCGGGTTGATGGTCATGGAGGTGGAGACTTTGTTCAGCGGAATGCCTTCAAACAGAATCTCAAAGTCCCGCAGGCTGTCCACTGCGACGCCCAGCTTGCCGACCTCACCGTTGGCAAAGGGATGGTCCGAGTCGTACCCCAGCAGTGTGGGCATATCAAAGGCAACCGACAGGCCCGTCTGCCCCTGCTCCAGCAGGTAGTGGAACCGACGGTTGGTCTGCTCTGCCGTGCCGAACCCTGCGAACTGCCGCATGGTCCAGAGCCGGCCCCGATACATGGTAGGATGAATGCCCCTGGTGTACGGATACTCGCCGGGATCCCCCAAATCCCGCTCATAGTCCAGGTCCGCCACGTCCGACGGGCGGTAGACCCCCTTTACCTCCCGGTCGGAGACGCCGGCGAACCGTTCCTTACGCTCCTTCCACTCCTTCACGCTCATCAGGCGACCCCCTTCGCCATTCAGGTGGCAGCAAATATAACTTCGTCATTATTATCCTTCTTCCTGCCCCTACCAGTAAACTGTCGCAAAACTGAACTATGCGCATTGAAAATCGCCCGCCCTCACCGCAGGCGCAGCTGAGCCAGGCGGATGCCCACCCTCATGCCTGCCGCAAAGCTGATTGTGGCTCGTGGGTTGCTGCCGGCAAAGGCGGCCAGAGCTGCCTGCGGGTTGACTGCAGGGTTGAAGAGCTGCAGCACCGGCGAGAGCGCTGCCAGCGCCGCCGCCGGGGAAAGGGCCGCCAGTGCGCAGATGGGACAGAGGGCTGCCAGCTGAACCACCGGATCCTGAAAGACCTGGTGCACCGTGCTCCCCTGCGGACTCCTCTGATCTTCCAACCTACACCACCCTTCCCGACAGCACAAGGGGGGCAGGGCCCCCCTTGCAGCAAACTAGATGAATTTCCCGAAGGGCAGCGTCGCCGGGCCTGCCTTGCTGGAGAGCGCCAGGGACGGGGCCGCCGCCGGATCAAAGGCCAGGAGGCCTGCGTTCGGGTTGATGGCCGGGTTGAAGATGTTCAAAGCGGGGCTCTTGGCTGCGAGGGCCGCCAGTGGGAAGGATGCCGCCAAGGAGGCGAAGGGATTGAATGCGGCCAACTGGGCAGCAGGGTTGAAAAAAGGGTTCACCGGCGTGCCGAAGAAGCCCGAGTTCAACCGAAATCACCTCCCCGGGGAAGCCGGGGAGCCCAGTGAACTCCCCTGAAGTCTGGGCAGCACCCGAGTTAGATGAAGGGGAACTTACCCAACTTCCCGAGCTTGCCGAAGGGCAGCGTGGCCAGCCCCTGCGTGCCGCTGAGGGCAAGGCTCGGCGCCGCGGCCGGGTTGAACTGCAGCAGGGCAGCGTTGGGGTTGACAGCCGGGTTGAAGATGTTCAGAGCAGGGCTCTTGGCGGCCAGTGCGGCGACAGGGTTCGCGGCTGCCAGCGCGGCAAAGGGGTTGAAGGGCGCCAGCTGAGCCACCGGGTTCTTAAAGAGCTGCTGGGTCGAGTCGAAACCGAACCCCAAACCGTCAAACACGGTACCCTTATCGCTCACGCCGAGGGTAGCTGTGGGGACGGTGGTGGTCCGGATGGTATTGGATGGGCAGGTTACTGTAACCGGCGAGGTGACCGTAGCCGGGCACGAGGTCGAGGTCACGACCCGAGAACGCTTCGTCACAAAAGGGACCTCCTCTCGGTCTGTACACGGGATCGGCACCACACCGGGTGGTACTTCTCCACTTCTAGCTTATGTAACCGCCCAAGACAGGTGCATGAGCCCCCGGTATGGGACCGGGGCGGCGCCAGCGTGCGCCGCCCCTAGATCTCTTTCCGGCCCAGAAGCCCCTCCGTCCGGTAGCCGGCGCCCTCTGCGAGCCGCACCGCCGCCTGGTTATGTAATCCGGTCCACAGCTTCGCCTTCCGGACGCCGGCCCGCCGGAAAATCTCCTCCATCGCCGCCTGCAGCCGCCGGGCCACGCCCTGCCGCCGGAAAGCCGGCGCCACCCAGACGACGACCAGAAGGCCGTTGGGCTCCCCGGTAGCTCCGTCGGGCGCCACGGCGCCCACGATAAACCCGATGGGCCACGCACCTGCCTGCGCCACCAGCACCATGGTTTCCGGCTGCAGCAGCATGGTGCGGAGCTGGCTCACCGTCGTATGGGCCACCACAGCCGGCACCGTCCGCAGCCGCTCCTGCTCCGAAAGGCTCTCCCAGGCGGCCTGGACCGCTGCCGGCTCCAGCCAGATGATGTCAGCCAGGGAGACTGGTCGGATGGCAAACAAGAGGACCCTCCTCCTCCCCAGGTGCTCCCATCGTATGTGATGGGCCTCCGCCTGGTACCTGGGGCGCCCGGCCTGAGTACGCTGGTGAGCAAAAAGAGAGGGGAGCCGGAATTGGCACGGATTCGCTTGTGGCACCCGGCTGATCTGCCGCATCTGCTCCGGATGGCGGCGGTGCTGGCCTGGCAGATTACCCCCGAGGATGACCGCCAGGCCACCACCCCGCAGGCAGTGGCCCTGGGCGCCAGAATGAACCTGATCGGCGTACTCCGCTCACCCGGTGGCACGGCCATCGTGGCCGAAGAGGATGGACGCCCGGTGGGCTTCCTCCTGGTCGCCCTGCAGCCCAACGACAAGACGGGCCAGCCGCAGGGCTACATGGCAGACATCTACGTGGAGCCGACCTACCAGGGGCGGGGACTTGCCAGGCAGATGCATTTCGCCGCCGAGGCCTACCTGCGGCAGATCGGCATCCGCACCATCACCAACTGGGTACATGCCCACAACCGGCAGGGGCAGGCCGCTTCCGCCCGGCACGGATTTGAGACCTGGGGCGTGATGATGGCCAAGGAGCTCCGCTAGGCACTCAGTCTCCATTTGAGGAAGCACTGGAAGAACAAGGAGTCCTTCTCCGCCAGGCAGAAGAAGAGAGGAAACCAGCACCGATTTGTCTTTCTGTAGGAGGCGCACACTGTGTCCATCAGCAGCATCAGCGAGTTCAGCACCGGCCAGCACCAGGGCACCTGTCCGGGCCGGCATGGCGGCCTCTACCTGGCGGAAGGGGCCGTCTCCGGCGAATGGGTAAGCCCTGCCTTTACAGCTCCCAAGCCTTTTGTGTGGGCGGTGGCCTCTTGGAACGGCCAGGGTAGGGGCATCGAAGTACAGGTCCGCGTAAGCGGTCCGGCGGGCTGGAGCCCGTGGTTCAGCTTCGGCCGCTGGTCGCAGGGGGCAGAGCGCCACAGCCTGCCGCTGCAGGAGGTGCCCGGCGTCGGCCGCCTCGACACCGATACCCTGCACCTGGAAGCGCCTGCAGCAGCATGGCAGCTGCGCGTCATGCTGGAGGAGGCCTCCGTGGCTCGCCTTTTCCTCAGTACAGCCGGTGCCCACGAGGAGCAGGATGATGAGCCCTTCCGGACCGCATGGGGCATCGATCTGCCTGTTCCCTGTCGCTCCCAGATGGTCTATCCGGACGGCGGCCGGGTCTGGTGCAGCCCCACATCCCTCTCCATGGTGATGGCCTTCTGGGGCCGGTGGGAGTCGATTCCGGACCAGGTGGTGCCGGGGGTCTACGATCCAGTCTACCAGGGGCACGGAAACTGGCCGTTCAACGCCGCCTACGCCGGCAGCCGGGGCTTTGTCGCCTATGTGGACCGCTTCTTCAGCTTTGCCGACCTGGAGCGGCACATTGCGGCGGGCCTGCCGGTAATTGCCTCGGTGGCCTACCAGAAAGCGTGGCTGCCGAACGCACCCATCGACCAGACTGCCGGCCACCTGCTGGTGGTGCGGGGCTTCACGGACCAGGGCGACATCATCGTCAACGACCCGGCGGGTGCGTCAGATGACGAAGTACGCCGGGTGTACCCGCGAGACCTTTTCCGGCGCGCCTGGCTGGACCGGAGCGGCGTGGTCTATCTCATCTGGCCGGAGGGCCTCCCGGCAACTCTCAAGGTGTAGCAGGAAGAAAAAGGGGCTGTTCCCGAGCAGATAGCTCTGCTGGAACAACCCCGTTTTTCTTCATTGAAATTCTGCACACTCGACAGGCCCAGGACAAGCATTCGCTTTACTTGCCCTTCCGCTCCTTCGGTACCAGCACCTCGTCCACCAGACCGTACTCCTTGGCCTCCTCGGCGGAGAACCAGCGGTCCCGCTCCGTGTCCCGCCGGATCCGCTCGATGGGCTGGCCTGTGTGGTGAGCCAGAATCTGGGCCAGCCGGTCTTTGGTGCGCAGCAGCTCTTCGGCCTGGATCTGAATATCCGTCACCTGCCCGGAAATGCCGCTGGACCAGGGCTGGTGGATCAGAATCCGGGCATGGGGCAGGGCGTAGCGTCTGCCGGTGCCACCGGCCAGGAGCACCGCCCCCATGCTGGCCGCCGTACCAATTGCGTAGGTGTTGACCCGAGGTCGAATGTGCTGCATGGTGTCGTAAATGCCCAGGGCGTCGATCACCGATCCGCCTGGCGAGTTGATGTACATGTGGATCTCCTTGTCCGGGTTGTCGCTCTCCAGGAAGAGCAGCTGGGCGATAATCAGATTGGCCACCTGATCGTCCACAGCAGAACCCAGAAAGATGATCCGATCCTTAAGAAGCCGGGAGTAGAGGTCGTACGAGCGTTCTCCAAAAGTGGTTTCTTCAATCACAATAGGCATGTAAGTCATAGGGCTCCTCCTTCCTCCGCCGGCCCGCACGCTCCTACTTCATAGGACGAAGGTCGGTTCAAAAAAGGAACGCATGTTGAACAGAAATATACCGGAACCGCGGGGCAGCCCGGGTTGGGGGTCCGCCCCGCGGCGCCGGGGCACTCCTGTGTTTCGAAAGATGTGAACCGCCGCCTACTGCTCAAAGCCGGTGGCGCTGCGGCCCATAGACCAGCCGGAGCCGCCATAGAACGGTGTCATAGTCTGTCCGCCATACATCATACCGCCGTAGGGCATTTTGCCATAGCCGCCGCCCATGGGCATTTTGCCAAAGCCGCCCATAGGTTTTTTGCCATACCCACCCATGGGTTTCTTGCCGTAGCCGCCCATAGGCTTCTTGCCATAGCCGCCCATAGGCTTTTTGCCATAGCCGCCCATCGGCTTCTTGCCGAGGCCGGCGCCGATGGGTTTCTTGCCGAAGCCGCCCATGGGCATCTTGCCGAAACCGCCTGCGTTCATCCAATTCACCCCCCGTCTAGCCTATGCAGCACGGCTGGAGAGGTGCAGGTGAGCCGGATGTGTGGTCCAGTGCCGCACCGACCCACCGGCTCATACCATCTAGTATCGGGCGGGGAGAGGCCTCGCGACACGACGAAGAGAGGAAGCGATTCCATGAATCCCCGAGCCGCCGATGGAGCGGTCCGGTACACCCGGATTGGCCTGCTCTGCCTGGGGCTGGGCCTGGTCTTGGGCCTGCTGGTCGCGGTGGATCACCTCTTTTGGCATCGGGCGTGGGCAGGTCCCCTACTCCTCATCGGTCTCAGCCTCGGTCTACTCGCCTTCTACCGGCTGCATCGGGCCCTCTGGTGGTCGGTCCTTCCCGCTGGGGTGCTGTTCACCCTGGCAGCGGTGGAGTGGTTCCACCGCGTCTACCCACAAGTGCGGGATGACTGGCTCTTTTTTGCAGGAATGGATCTCACCTTTCTTGCCGCATATGCGGCTGGCGGCCGCCGGCCGCGGACTGCTTGGGCGTGGGCGGCCGCGGCGGTGTCCGGATTGATCAACCTGCCCTTCCTCGGCATTCTGCTGGAGTTTGTCCCGCTGGTGCTGGTGGCCGCCGGCTTCGTTTTCCTCCTGCGTGCGCCGCAGCGGGATTAGCACCTGGCCCTTACCCAGAAAGGCAGCCCGCAGGGCTGTCTTTTCTGTCTCCTCTGATTCCTGTAGCGCCCAGGCATCCGTATCCATGAATGTCGCACAAAGGGACTAGCCCTTTCTGGTCTTGTACCGCGTACACCCCTCCACCACAATAAATATGTTCACCGAACTGTCTGACCCGGATGACGTGATTCAGAAGTGCCTAAGCGTTTGGGGCTGGTGCTGGGGAGGTGAAATGCCATGGCACGGATGCTGTCGGAACAGCACGCGGAAAGCAACGCCCTCCGGCGATACGAACTGCTGTCGGAAAACACGAGGGACATCGTCCTCTTTCTTCGCCCAAATGGTGAGATTGCGGAGGCCAACCGGGCGGCTGTTGCCGCCTACGGCTACACTCGCCGCGAACTGCTGAACATGACGATCTTTGATCTGCGAGCTCCGGAAACCCTGGCCGAAGCCAAAGCGCACCTGGCAACAGCCCTCACGAAGGGCATCACCGTTCAGACGGTACACCGCCGCAAAGACGGCAGTACCTTCCCGGTGGAAGTGAGTGCCACACCCTCGCAAATCGGAGGCCTTGTTCTCAGCCTGGTGCGGGATATCACCCAGCGCAGGCTGTGGGAGCAGACTCAGAGCCTGCTTCGGGAGTTCGATCACAGCATCCTGCGGCGAGAACCGGCTTCAGCCACGCTGAAGCTCCTGTGCGAGCGTCTGGCTGACATGTTCAAGTGCGCCCTGG
>ENA-OWPA01001444-OWPA01001444.1-bioreactor-metagenome-genome-assembly--contig:-NODE-1444-length-15558-cov-6.303275_pt1 | contig 15558 bp, 18 predicted proteins | sample MGYA00238139_ERZ651803 | MGnify/ENA primary metagenome ERZ651803 (study PRJEB26909, sample SAMN07631231) | bioreactor metagenome | isolation source: Switchgrass digestor | place: USA: Dartmouth...
CTTCTAAATTGCTGGTATCTGTCCCTTCTAAGTAATTTGATGTATAAAAGCCAGGGTCCGCCAGGCCAAGAAGTTGTATTGTGCTGCTTCCTTTTGCAAGTTCAAGAGCTGTATCATCCATAATATTAACTCCTAAATCATCTAACCGCTGCTTTATTTGGGAATACCGTCCTGACCATGCCTCATGGTTTCCGGAAACATAATAGACAGGAGCGATTTTCACCGCACCCTTTATAAAACAAACAGCTGTATCCAGATCAAATCTACGCCTATCTATCAGATCCCCAGTCACAACAATAATATCGGGAGATAAGTTCTCAATCCGGTTCAGCAGCTTAGATTGCTCTTTACCGAACATCTTATTATGCAGATCAGAAATATGCACAATTTTAAAATTGTTGAAGTCAGCAGGCAGCCTGGAATTGTGATAGACAAAATGTGAAACAACAATACTGTTGTTCTGCCATACACAAAAAGCTAAAAATACAATAACTACACTGATCCATATAATAGTTTTTAATGTCTTGTTAAGTTTTTTCATTTGGAAACATCCTAAAACAAATATTAGCGGTCTTTTTTTCCAACTTCTGTGTCCTGTGCAGAGCCGCTATCCGTATATTGCCCGCCTTTTGCTAAACGGCTTTCTATAAACCAGTCGATCAGTTCTCTGGCAATACGCATTTTTGGCGGAAGTTCTGGAAGGTTGTGTAGGTCAAACCAGCCGGCATCAGTGAACAAGCCCTCCTGGCGAAATATAATGCAACAGCATACGCCAGCTTCTATACTTTTCTTAAACTATCGATCTTACACCTTTACTTCGGCGAAAGTAAGGATGGAACCTCTTTGTTTCATGAGTTTTTACATGAACCCAGCTAATTTCCAACTGCTCTATCAAGTCACTGATATCCACAGGCTCCATCAATCAATTTTTTTAAGACACAAAGTTCTGCTACGATAAAAGATTTTTCAGTAAGTCTAGGTATACTGCCAGTAATGTGGGAAGACTATGGTAAAAGTAAAGATATGTCTCTATTTGTGAGCAAGCATGATTTAAATAAAGCAATAAAGCAAGCCTGACACCTTAGTGTGGCACCCTTAGTACTTACGCAAATAATAAATGTAATGTCCGAAATAGATAATAACCACAGCCAGGAGAAAGATACAGGCGTCTACGGGGACCCTTCCGGTGCTGCCTGTTTCACCACCGATATAAGCCAGAAGAAGCAGTAGGCCCCAAAGAATAGCAGCATGGGCTGTTTTCCCTGTGATATATTCGGCACGTTCATCGGGCAGCAGGGAAGCAGCACTTACTTCACCTGATTTTAGCTTTACTGCCTTTTTGGCGGAAACAAGCATCATAATAATGTAAACAACCGCACCCGCAACCCAAAAGAGCGTTACAGGAGAATCAAGTTCATTTCGGAAATAAGAGATCACAAACCAGATCACCGCTCCTAACAGATAAATTCCCCCGAAAATGATATAGGTATAAAGAGCTTTTAGTGTACTTTCCTTCTTACTCATCTTCCCATTCACCTCCCCAGACTTATTCCCAGTCGGTGCTTTCCAGCTCAAAAACCTCTTCCAGCGGAACCTTGAAAACATGTGCCAGTTTCAGAGCAAGCACAATCGAGGGTTTGTACCGGCCCGTCTCCAGGGAGTTGATAGTCTGGCGTGACACCTGCACTAAAGAAGCCAAATATTCCTGTGTCCAGCCTCTCTGCTCACGCATTGTGCGAATTCTGTTGATCAAACCATCACCCCCTACCGCTGTAAAGTATGCTTTACATCATTTTAGCAGGAGTTGTTCTCTATGTAAAGTGTATTTTACATCCCCCCGGAGATATAAATGGAGCAGTTAGCAAACTTTGAGGTTGCTATGCCATCGGTTAAACGTAATTCATTCAAACAGGAATTGTAAAGAATAAAGCAAGCCTGGCTAGTTGGTGGTTGGTCATTCGTAGTGTAGTTATTGGTTAACAGTAAGCCGGGTTCCAGTCAGTAACCTGTCCCTGTGTTCGGTCCGATCGGTCAACCTGTCCGGTGATCGGTCTTATTAGCAGCAATCGTGTCAGTGCGGACCGGTATTTCAACAAGCGGGAAAGTTGCTCTGCCTTTTGCATATTATATAAAAACATCATTTTTCCATATGTCCTTGTTTACAATTCAATCTTCTTAAAATCTATCAATGATAAGAAGGATGACTGCTTCCTTATTAATCCTATCAAACAGGATTTTACCAAAATTTATAGAAGATAGATTCTGAACAAAGCAATGTGACAATCATTATTTTAACGGGGCAAAGATTTTTTAACAGCTTTTAAGGAGGGAAAAATGTGTATTGTCGTAACTGCGGTAAAGAAATTGCCGAACAAGCCGTAATATGTATTTCATGCGGATGTTCACCCTTAGCTGGTAAAAAATATTGTCAAAACTGCGCTGCTGAAACAGATCCATCAGCTGTAGTTTGTGTTAAATGCGGTGTCAAACTGGCCACACGACTATCTGCGGGTAACAAATCAAAAATTGTAGCAGGCATCTTAGGAATCTTGCTGGGGGGCCTAGGGATTCATCGCTTTTATTTGGGTTATATCGGCATCGGAATCATTCAAATTATAGTGACCTTAGTTACTTTTGGCTTTGGTGCCATCTGGGGCTTTATTGAAGGCATCCTGATTTTGGTCGGTACAATTGACAAGGATGCCCAGGGACGCCCTCTAGTAGATTAGTATCCGTCATACCTTGATATGCCCGGCGGATAACCTCATATCCAGAATTAATTAAACTCCCCCATTAGCACTCATTTCCCAATAGGCTTGAACCACCGTCCAATGATTTTTCAAAACTAAAGTGTTCTCCCCCGGCAGGCATACACAAAAGCCCCACCGGGGGACTTTTTTGCTCATTCACTTTCCTGTCATACATACCCAACAGCAGTTACTGGTTGACACCTTACCCCAATTCCTAACCCACTTCCATATATTCCAACATTGAATGAAGAATGGCCGTCAATCAAGGAATTCACCTTAACTGACGGACCAACAATTTCATCTACTTTGTCCAATTTAGATGGTTATACTATAATATCAGAAACCTTACGCTGACCACGCTAAAGGAGAAGCCGTATGTACCATATTTTAGCAAACTTGAATTTGTTTATTGTACTATCTGTCCTGGCATTATCTTTAATTGTATTATCAAAGGCTGCAGATTCACTGGTTGATAATGCAGCTAAACTTTCAAAAATTTTAGGGCTATCACAGTTGATCATAGGCGCTACAATAGTTTCACTTGGGACAACACTTCCGGAGTTATCGGCATCTGTAGTTGCTGCATTACAAGGAAACGGTGACTTTGCGTTAGGTAATGCAATTGGATCAATTATTACCAACACAAGCTTAATCCTGGGCATTGCAGCCCTCTTTGGAAAAATCCCTACAGACAAAGAAGCCTCACAAAAATTAAGCATGCTGATTGCAGCTATCATGATTTTATTTTTCACAACCATACCTTATAAAATCGGTAATGATAATGGGCTGATTCCTCAGTGGTTGGGATTTATCCTATTACTGCTTGTTCCGGTTTATATATTTTATTTGATTAAGCGTGAAAGCAATAATAATTCTGAAGAAAAGGACCATAATGCAGAAAAATCTATAGGAATAATTGCTGTTTTTATTACAAAAATCTTTATTACTGCATTTATTATTGCAGTAAGTGCCTCTGCTTTAGTTGCATCTGCAGAAGTGCTTGCCGAAAGAATGGGAATTCCGGATGTGGTGATATCCTCTACCCTGGTTGCTTTCGGAACAAGTGTGCCTGAATTGAGTACTTGTATTGCAGCTGCCAGAAGTAATCATGGAGGGATAGCTATAGGAAATATCCTGGGTGCAAACATCTTGAATATTTTGTTTGTAACTGGGGCATCTGCTGCTGTGACTCCTAACGGCATACCGGTACCACAATCCTTTTATACGATTCATTTCGTTGGTATTGCTGTAGTAATAGGCGCCTTTGGGTTTTTTGCCTATAACAAAGAGTTTCATGAGATCAATAAAAGAGAAGGCATTATCCTGCTCTTGATTTACGCAGCTTATCTAGCTGCCAATATATTTAATACCTTTTATCGATAAAGAGCCCCTGTAAAACCTACGCAGACTAAACTCAGTCCAACCACCCGTGGCACGGGGATCTTTCGTTTGCCACCTTTTCCACAAATACAAAAACTTAGCGGAAGTTTCAGTCCCCTAAAATTTGGCTGGAGGCGGAATCTGTACTGCCCCTTTACTTCTCCTGCAGGTTTTTTCCTGGAACCACTAGAATAAAAATGAAAACACCTGGGAAGCATGGGGACCTTCTTTTTGCTTCCGGCGAGGGAGAGGTTCCTTCTCCCGGTAAAGGGGGGTAACTTTGAAGCCGCTGTTAGAGGTAAGGATCAAACAAGCTGGTTACACAGATAACAAAGATGCCATTACAGATATTGATTTTTCTTTGCAGGAGGGTGAGCTTATAGGTTTAATCGGCCCCAACGGTGCTGGAAAGAGCACTACCATCAAAGCTATTTTAGACATGCTACCGGTAATGGATGGAGAGGTAATTTTTAATGGAGGCAGTAAGAGGTATGCCTATATTCCTGAGCAGCCCGTTTTATATGATGAACTGACTGTATGGGAGCATCTGGAGTTAGCTGCTGCAGCACACAACATCGAACAGGTTGTATTTGAAGAACGCAGCAACAGACTGCTCAAGCTGTTTCGCTTGGATAAAGCAAAGCACTACCTGCCTGGGACCTTATCTAAAGGGATGCAGCAGAAAGTCATGCTGGTGATCTGTTTTCTGCTGCAGGCCGATATTTACATTGTGGATGAGCCGTTTATGGGCCTTGACCCACAGGCTATCATGGACTTTTTAAGGCTGTTGAAACAGGAAAGAAGCCGAGGGGCAGGGGTTTTAATGTCCACCCATGCGCTGGATACAGCAGAAAAGGTTTGCGATTCTTTCATATTGATGTCAGAAGGCCGGCTCTTGATGAAAGGGAACCTCACACAAATCCGGCAGATCTGTGGGCTACCCAAGGGGTCCCTCCTGGAATGTTTTAACAAAATACTGGAGTGCAGCCAATGACACCTGAAAAGCTTTTTTTCACACGCCTGCGTTCAGAGTGGAAATTTAAATACTCTGACTTGAGCCTGGTCATCGATTGGACAGTAGTGCTCTACTTCATTATTCCCGGTATCATAATTGCAGGTTTCTGTTATCTACGCTTATGGAGCCAACTCCCCCCTTGGGCTGCTGACATTCCCATCGAAATACCTTTGCTGCTCCTCTTTTTATACAGCTGGACAGGAACAATCAGGTTATTCCTTGAGGAGGCTGACCAGCTTTTTCTGCTCCAGCGGAAGGAATGGGTGCAGTGGATCATGATCTGCGGGATCGCTTACTCTGCAGTATGCACCTTATTAACTACACTATTGATCATTACTATCCTTGCCCCATTCCTGCACCAGGGTTGTGGCCTGTCTATCAAACAGCTGACATTGCTGTTGGTGATTACATTCCTGTTCAAGCTGAACATAGGCCTGATAAAACAGTTTATTTCCCTGCGCCTGGCATCCCGGACAGAAAAGATAACTTTTATAATCCTTTTTATCTCCACACTGCTGCTGTTTATCAAAGATGTTCCCCTGCTTATCGACAACTTTCTGCTGGGATGGGCCTGCTGCCTACTGCTGAGCCTGTCACTCCTGTTGCTCAGCAAAATCCGCCTTGAAATAAGGGGGACCTTTTTTGATGATATAGAACGTGAAAACAGGGAACGCTTAAAGTATGCGGATTTTATATTAAAGGCTTCGGGAGTAAACATCAAAAAACCCAATCCGAAGAGAAAAAAGCCAGTGTTTTACTCCAGATTTAACCATTTGTTTAAGGAACGTACCACAGCTAACACATTGGTGGAAGTATGCATCAAAACCTTTTTGCGCAATATAAATAATCTCTCTGCCTATATGGCATTGGTGTTGTTAGGTATACTCTATATGAGCACCCCCAATTGGACCGTTGCTATCTTTTGGCCATTCATTGCTTTTTCTTTTGCCATGCTGATTAAATCTAATTATGATGAGGTTATAACATCAGATTATTTGAAACTGTTTCAGTGGAAGCACGAAGATAAAAAAACAGCAGCCCGGAAATCGATCTTAATATTATCAACTCCAGGCTTTTTGATCATCAGTTCGGTATTGGGTTTTTGTTTATTCGAGTGGATGGGGCTATTTGCAGCATTACCTGTAGGTTTGTTAATGAATTATTTTGTAGCAAAAATAGTTTATTAGAGGGATCAGTTGAAACTGATTTACTTCCTCTTGAAACACAGGCTCGAGTCCTATTTGGGTACCAGGATCAGGCGAAACTATGATCTCCCCTCTCCCTCATAATTGAACCTTCACTGACTGATCCAGCTCCATTGAATAAGGTGTTACAATACAATCATAAGCTAAAACATTCACACCTGCTGCAGCCGCTTCTCGCAACGCTTTGCCGAATTCTGCATGAGTTGCATCATTCGGAATGAGATACTTAACAGGTTTAAACTGGATGACAAAGATAACATAAGCCTCATAACCTTCCTGCAGCAGATCGATCAAGTGATATATATGTTTTACACCTCGTTCTGTTGGCGCATCTGGAAATGCTGCCACACCGTCATTTTCCAAGGTTACTCCTTTTACCTCAATAAAAGCCTTCCGCTCTTGATCTTCAACATAAAAATCCATTCTGGTATTCCCATACTTCACTTCAGGATGTACCAATGTTGGATTTGGATATAATCCGCCTGCCTCCACCCATTCTTTCACTACCTTATTGGGAGCCTGTGAATCGATGTTCACCAGTAAGTTCCCCTTTTCAACGGCAACCAAATCATACTTTGTTTTTCTGTTTGGGCCGTTGTTCTCTTCCAAGTAGACTAAGCTCCCGGGTATCAACAATTCCTTACAACGCCCGGTATTTTTGACATGGCAGACTTGTACAGCCCCATCCATTTCTACCTCTGCGATGAAACGATTGAGACGGTTGATGAATTTGGCTTTATGTATATTATTTTTATATTTCAATGAATGAACCACTCCGGTAAATTTGCAAACTATTATCTTTGTTGTTTAAGTTAAGCCAATGGACTGTATCCTGTTTATCTTGACAGATGGTCTTTCTTAAAGGGACAGAGAACCTGTCCCCTTGTCCCCGGGGGGGCACCCCAAACCGTCCCCGTGTCCTCCTTCTTCTTTGTTTCTTCCAAAACTCCTTCTTAATTATATACCTCATTCATCATTACTCAGGCTTCCCTTTTAACAGTTGCTCCAAATAACATCCATATCACAAAGCAACTAATTACCACAAATATGGTTGTAACTATTATTATTGCACGATGTGCTGGACAAAAAGGGGGATTAGATGGAAATAAGAACCAGTACGGCTTGAGCAGGCGAAATATATTTATTTCCCAGAGATAATAAGGAGTGCGAAAAGAGAAAAGAACTGCTTCAATTCCAAAAAACAATCCCACACTTGCAAAGGGAATAAGTGATTCATCTGTCTTTGATGAAATCAGTGAGGTTAATAAAGCAAGAAATAACATACCTATTAAAATCATCGCAAAAGAAAACAAATAAAACTGAGCAGTGCTCAATTTAATAGCAGGGTTTGCTGACTCAAACACCATGCTTTTAAAATATATTGGTGTTTGACTTATGCTGGACATCATAATGGGGATGATAAATCCCACAGTAACACCGCTCACTGTATATAGTAACGCCGCAAAAATTTTTGCCTTTTTCCAGTGCTCCTTTCCATTCCGGCACGTATCCCCTAACTCATCCATTCTAATTTTCTTATCTCCAGCAAATAGCGGAGATATAACAATCAATATTGCTGCCATCATAAAAAATGGAAGATATTCATTTGTTAATGTAATAACAATATTGCCGTCAATTATTTCAATGTGTCTTTCCCTGAAAGTGTCAGAAAAACATACAGCAGATGTGAACACACCATACAGCAGCAAGATGATTCCTGTCCACCTGTTTATTGCCAGATTCTTCAGCACAGCAACCGTAGTATAACCGATATTTCCTTTGCTCGTGCTCATCTTGATATCTCCTTACGGGTGTAAAAGAAATAGGTAAGGGCAATTGCAACAACCATAATACACAGTTGGACAGCTATTGTTATAAGTACGGTAGGAACAACAGTATCAGAAACTACAAGAACTTTTCCACTTCCCAGAACATCAACCAGCGACATTAGCGAAAAAGTGCTGACTTCACCGGGAAGAGTAATTAGAGAACTAAGATAACCTCCCTCCAAAGTATTTGACAGAATAAATCCGCAGCCAAAATAGAGACATGAGATGAAAAAGCTCAATATGTTTTCCCTGCAAAATGAGGATATGCATAACACAACAGCTGTCAAAACCATCGCCCCCACCATTGATCCCGCTAACTGCATAATATACATCTGCTGGGCTGTCAACGTAGTGGGCATCTTATAGAACAATGATAAGCTGTTCAGAGGTGTGTCTGTAAAAGGGATTCCGTACATCCAAGTTAAGATCCCGGCATTCAGCAGCTGAAAGGCTATGACACAAGAAACAGAAAACAAGATACTTACAGCAAATTTACTCCAAAATACTTCTTTACGTCCTTTTTTGGATGTTAACAAAATGCCGTGCATTTTATTGGCATATTCATTTGAATAAACACCAGAAATACTTAGGATAATAACAAAGGCTATCATACCGGGTAATAATGTTTTATTGGTGTCAATCCAATCATCCCAGCGTGTCAGGTTAGCCTCTATTTTAGGCATATTGGAGTATTGTTTAAGCAAATATCGATTTAACGGATTGTCGGAATCAGCCCGCAACTGATTAATAATGTTTTCACGGGTAACATTACGCTTAACAAGGTTGACTATCCGGTTTTTGACCCCCTCTTCCCACAATGTTTTAGCAACATCATACCCATGGTAAGTACTTCCTTTATAAATATCTACTGTTGCTGCAATCTTCGGTGACAGAAAATGCTCAATATCATCAATTTTAATATCATATCCATTTTTAATGATATACTCCCTAATTTCAGGAGTGTACGCAGCTTCATTGATTTCTTCAAACACTGGTTGCAAAGCATCAGAGTAAACTACACCAAAATTGTCTTTGGTATCTGTTAAAATAAAAACATAGAAAACAGCTAGCACCAAGACAAAAATCCAAATGTATTTCTTAGCTACAATTTTATAAAATTCATTTTTAAACATTGTTTATCTCCAACTTTCCAAAATGATAAACAAATACATCTTCTAAAGAAGGGCTTGTAAGGACTGCTTGCTTACAAGGTTTTGTTTCACTGACAATACGAACATCCAGCCCATCCGCCTTTTGGAGTATATTACTTATTACATATTGATCTTTCATTTGCTTTAACTCCTGATGCCCAACCTTTGCCATCCAAACCTTACCTTCCACAGAACGCAAGAGATTTTCAGTGGTATCAAACCCAATAACTTTTCCGGATTTGAGTAAGATAACCTTTTCAGCGATTGACTCAATATCAGAGACTATATGGGTAGATAAAATCACAATCCTGTCTGCTGAAAGCTCTGAAAGAATATTGCGAAAGCGAATGCGCTCCTTAGGGTCAAGTCCGGCTGTTGGTTCGTCAAGAACAAGAATCTTTGGATCATTTAACAGCGCTTGTGCAATACCAATACGGCGGATCATGCCCCCTGAAAAATCCCCAAGTTTTTTTCTCCCAACATCTGCAAGCCCAACCATATTTAAAAGCATATCTATCTTACCAGCTGCATTTTTTGACGGAATTCCTTTAAGCACAGCCAAATAATTCAAAAACCTCTTGGCTGTAAAATTGCGGTAATAACCTATTTCTTGGGGCATATATCCGAGAATGTCACGGTATCTTGCGCCAAGTTCACTGATAGGTACACCGTCTAGGGTAACTTGCCCTGAAGAAGGAGGAAGAATATCCACCATCATCTTCATGAGTGTTGTTTTACCGGCACCATTGGGGCCCAGCAAACCATACACACCCCGTTCAAAGGTCAAATTAACATGATCAACTGCGCACTTGTCACCAAAATTTTTAGTCAGGTCATGTGTGGCTAACTTCATACTTCTATATCTCCTATTCTTAAAAATTGAATTTGCTTTGCAAAGACATATAAATAATAAGAAAAAAGAACAGCACTGATTATGAAAAATGCTGCCAAACCCATAAGTTGGATATTGGAAATAATCTCTACCAGATAGTTGTCCTGAGAAATAAATACCGAGCTAATCAGTATCCATCCGGCCAGAACCCCCATGACGGGCAATGATTTGCCAATCTTACATGTAACGATAAGGGCAATAAAACCCAATAAGAACATAACAGTAGACCCGGTAAGCATGATTCGCACAACATCTATATCTCGCCCTGCAGCAAAAACAGTGATAAATGATAAAAAGACAAGGTTACAAAAAAGCCCAATCATCAATTTTGCAACATACAATTGGGTTATATTGTATTTGCACACCTTTTCAAGCTCCGTAACTGCAGGGTTTCTGTTTTTCAACAGTTCAATGATGCATAAAAGCAACGGTATGGGAGAGATAACTGCTATTACAGCAATTGCGGATATTTCCAAGCTCGCATATCTTATCATGATTGCGCTAAATACCATTATTGCAGCACATATCGCCCAAAACAGCAAAGATACAGTGGACAGTTCAAGGAGGATAATCTCCCAAAAGGATGTCTTCTTTTGGGTATTCGGCAGATAGTTGGCAGCAGTATCACAAACAAATTCTATCTCATCAGCTGAAACAGCCGGAATTTCAATTTTTTCAAACAATTCAGAGATAAAGCTGTCATCTTGATTGTCCATCCGGCTCACCTCTCAATATTTTTTTTAACTTTTCCAATCCGTATCGAATGCGCCCTTTTATGGTGGGCTCTTTTTCTGCCAGTATTTCGGATATTTCCTTTGTTGTGAACCCGTAGTAATACTTCAAAATAATCGGTTCTCTTTGGTCGTGGGGAATTCGTAAGAGTGCTTGCTTTAAATCTAATTTCTCTGACATGTCGTCCGAATCAATGTATATCATATTACCTTTCAGTTCGTTTTCAGTATGATGAACTCTTTGATGCTTCCAGTGATTTCTTAAATGATTTGCTGCAACAGTAAACAACCACGCTTTAAATCTACCTTTGTTTTTGTATCCTTCTATATAAGTGATTACTTTGATGAAAACCTCCTGAGTTAAATCCATTGAAACTTCCCGGCTTCCGGTATGGCAGTAAAAATAAGCAAAAACACTTTGGTAATAAGTTTTGATTAACATGTCCATAGCGTACCTATCGCCATTTTTTATTCTGTCTATTATTTTAATTTCATCCACCATACCACCAGCCTCTATGTAATATAACAACTCAAAGGACCAAAAAGATATAATTACTAAGGGAATTTCAAAGAAAGAGGGATTATAACACCCGTAGGATATTAAAAATACTGACTTTCTTAGCCCTGTACTGTGGCTGCTGCGCTGGAAAAACGGTTCTTTCAGAAGTGGCTTAGTAACCTGTCCGAAAAGTGTTGACTTCCCTATATCGAAACGCTTTTACTAAAAATGAATTAGATAAAACTCAAGTCTTATTATCAAAAAAAGAAAGCAGGGAGCAAAAAATAACCTTTTACTCCCTTGCTTCCCCATTCTACAAATACTTGCTGGCTTCCCTTATGCTTAATTTTGCCAGCTTTGATTCATACTTTTGGATGAATTCCCTGACCCAATCGGGATTCACCTTGCTGTACTCTCTCAAGATCCAGCCAATAGCTTTATTAATGAAAAACTCCTTAGTGCCTAAATTATTACAAATGATTTTCTCTAAAAGCTCCGTATTTGTCTTTTCTTTAAACTTTCTTTGATAATTTATAGCAACCCTTCTCAGCCAAAGATTATCGCTCATACTCCAGACAAGCATTTCATCATTGACAGAAGGATACTTTAATGAAAGATTTCCTATAACTTTATCTAGTACATCTGCAATATCCCACCAGGGTTTTGTTATTATTAGTTTCTTTATTTTATCAATATCTTTATCTGTCAGCTTTTTCTGAATAGAATGGATATACTCTGTTCCGACATATTGAGCCTCACGATAATCTTTCTCCCAGCATAGATTTATAAAATTCCAATCTATATCTTCATTTTTTGCAGCACTCTTAATATATGGTTTGACTAATTTTATTAATTTTGGTCTGGGGATACCTAAAAACGGAAATTTATTCTTCATATAAGCTGACATCTGTGCTGCTCGTTCTTCATCCTTCTCATTTTCCAATGCGATAAACATATTTTCATACCACATTCTATTTCACCTCACTGGACAAGGGAAGGGATAAGGAACCTGTCCCTGTGTCATCTGTGTCTCCTATGCAGGGAAGCAAAAAGAACGTCCCTCCGCTTCCCAATGACTACTTCTCAAATTGGAATTTATTCATATTTACGATATGCTTCCCAAAAACAAATCATAATACCGATACACATAACAATTGTTGCAATAATAAATGGGATTAACATATGAGTCCCAAGGAAAGAACCCAATAATCCAGTAATTCCATTATAATCCCAAGGGTTCAAAGCTGCGTAAATAAAGCTAAATGCTGAAAACACCAAGCCAACAACAGTTATTAAGACGCCAAAAATCATTTTGTTATTATTCATGAGTAGTCCTCCAAATTATAATTTCCATGCTCATGATAACCATATCCCCGTATCCGTTTTTTGTTATAAAAATAGGCTCATCCGACTCATGGCACATCTGCGAAATCATGCTCGTTTTTTTAAATCGCGAATTGAAATACTTTTTGGCATACTATCCGGCCCCTATCTGTGGCCTTATTGTACCATTATAATGTCCTTATATAAATCGTTTATATGTTATATATAGGGCAAAGGACCTGTCCCCCCTGCCCCCTAGCGGGGAAGCAAAAAGGAAGCAAAAAGAACGTCCCCTTGCTCCCATTAGAAGGATTAGGCTCATCAAGTAATGAATAATACAAAAAAATTAAAGAAAATCGGGTATCTTGTCAGGGAATTAACAACTCTACAGAGTCTAGGGTTAGGTATTCGAGCAAGTACAGAAAAATGTTTGGAGGTAATAAAGTGAAGATAACCAAAGAACAACATAGCCATGGTCTGATCGGATGTCCCCCTGGCTCGATCGGGCGCTACGTGCTGCTGCCCGGGGACCCCAGCCGCGTGCCCATGATTGCGGAACTGTTTGAAAATGCAAAAGAAGTTTCCCGCACGCGTGAATTCTGCGCCTACACCGGCACGCTGCAGGGTGAAATGGTCTCTGCTGTCTCCACCGGGATGGGCGGTCCCTCTACCGCTATCACTGTACAGGAGCTGGCTCAACTTGGCGCGCAGGTAATGATCCGTGTGGGCACCTCAGGCGCGATGCAAAAATTCATGGAGGCTACTGATCTGGTAATAACATGGGGGGCGGTGCGCGATGAGTACACCTCACAGCAGTTTCTGCCCCTGCCATATCCTGCAGTGGCGGACCTGGATGTAACCCTGGCCTTAGCCACCGCCGCAACCAAACTGGGCCACCGGCATCATATCGGTATTTCGCAAACAAAGGACGCTTTTTACGCGGAGCACCAGCCGGAGCGTATGCCTGCTAAGCATACATTGGAACAGAACTGGTTTGCTTGGCGGAAAGCAGGTGTGTTGTGCTCTGAGATGGAAGCTGCCGTCTTATTCATCACCGCCCACATGCTTGGCGTGAAAGCAGGGGGGATCATGGTGGCAGGCCCCTCAAAACAAAGCTTGCAAAACTTGCTTAAAACAGCAGTGCTGGCGATAGAGATCCTGATCGGCAAAGATAGAGGTGGTAAGTAATGAGTATCGGTGAAAAAATCACCAACAAGATGTTCAAATGGGCAGTGCTCTACCCCAGTTTCCGCAAGTTCGTCAATTGGGTCTATTTCCGCATATTGAAGATGCCCCAATACCACATTGACATGGCGCCTGAACAGATCGGGAAGTATGTGTTACTGGTAGATGATCCGCAGGATGCAGAAAAGGCCGCTGCACTGCTTGACAACCCTAAGGCAGTCGCTTGGCATCGTGAATACCGCACCTTTACCGGCACACTTAACGGGACAAAGGTTTCGGTCACATCGGTGGGTATCGGCGGGCCTTCCGCAGCGATCGGAGTGCACGAACTTGCTGCGATCGGCGGAGAAGTATTCCTTTATCTCGGATGGGGGCTGGCTGCGGCAAAAGGAATCCAGCCCGGGGAGATGTTGATTGCCAAGGGAGCCGTACGCGATGAAGGCACTGGTTTACAATATGCACCGCTGGCCTTTCCCGCCATAGCTGACCTGCGGTTGGTAGACTGTTTGCGCCGCAGCTGTGTGGAAGATTCCCTCTCCTATCATATCGGGCTGACCCGTTCAACCGATGCATATTACAATATTTGCACGGATCAGGCTTACAACTTTCCATATACCTTGTGCAGCGACCTTAACACCGCTGCCATCTTCATTGTCTCCAGTGTGCTCGGCAAGAGGGCTGGTTCGCTGCTGCAAGCTGGAGAACGGATACAGCCGCTGACAATGACCCATATCAAAACAGGAATATCTGCATTACAGCAATTCATAGCAATTGATGGAAAGTAAGGTGTGTTTACAGTCAGAGGGACAGGGGACCTGTCCCTTTGTCCTCTGGACCGGGTTTTTCGAATATATCAATCAATGGTGATTGCCTGTTTCACAACACCATTGCAATTTCGCCAATTAGGTCCAAAGGAAGCGACTTATTGTATGGGAACTGCACCCCGCCTTTATTGCTTTGTTTTCCTTCAAGCGGTCGGCAAAATGCTCTATGGCCTTTTCTCCGGGATACAAGCCGATGGAGAAATCCCCTACAATAGCAATCTTCACATGGTAGGTGATAAACTTTTGTAATATTTCCCCTGCAAGTCTTGTACTTAAGTGAAAAAATCCTCACATATAGCTGATTTATTCAAAACTATTCGATCACAATCGGTTTCATACTGTACTGTCATCATTAAATCCAAAGCTGACTGAACATCTTTTATCAATACCTCATCACTATGTATGATGGCAATTTTTTTATCGTTTTTCATTATGGTACTTATTTCATGATCATCATTCCTATTTTTATTATTGCTCTTTGTTGCAGAGCAAACATGAAGCAAAAAGAACGTCCCCATGCTTCCAAGCTGACATCTGTGCTGCTCGCTCTTCATCCTTTTCATTTTCCAATGCGATAAACATATTTTCATACCACATGCTATTTCTCCTCACATAATTAACATGGCATAACAAATCAATGGTGATTTCCTGTTTCAAATGTGGCATTCCCCATGCTTCCCCTTATGTTTATTTTTTTAGAAATTCGATTGCCGCATCTTCATCAAGGGGTTTACTGATCAAATAGCCTTGGATTCTATCGCAGCCCCAACTGTG
>ENA-OWPA01001445-OWPA01001445.1-bioreactor-metagenome-genome-assembly--contig:-NODE-1445-length-15555-cov-3.013438_pt1 | contig 15555 bp, 12 predicted proteins | sample MGYA00238139_ERZ651803 | MGnify/ENA primary metagenome ERZ651803 (study PRJEB26909, sample SAMN07631231) | bioreactor metagenome | isolation source: Switchgrass digestor | place: USA: Dartmouth...
ACTGATTGAATCAAGACGCTCTTTTATAGAAAGCTCAAAACCATTAAAATTTATTGTACTGCCGGGAATACCTCCGCTTAAGGTGTACAAAAGCACTTCTTCACCCGACAACGATTCAGATTTGTTTTCCATCCTGTTGTATTCATCAACAGTAACAAGTTCTATCACAGCTATATCTTCTGATGTATATGACATTGTATCTGAAACAGTAAAATCCGCGCCGTTTTGTATTGTAACTAAAGGCATTGAACGATAACGGATGACATTCTTCTGATTAATATTGCCTTTTGCTGTTTGCTCTGCAATAACGGCGTCAAGCTTACTGGCCATTTCATCCGAAACATCAGACGCCGAAACAATAATATTTCTCGGGTACCGGGTGCGTAAAACATCCTCCATTCCCACGTACAAGGAAACCGTAGTGGAAAGCATAATAATTACCGCCGTTGACAAAATGCAAATATTGGCAAGTCCTGCAGCATTTTGCTTCATACGGTATATCATACCTGAAACAGAAATAAAGTGCTTCGTCTTATAATAGTACTTTTTATTTTTGCGAAGAATTTTTAATAATGCTATACTGCCTGCTGTAAACAGGCAATATGTTCCTATCATTACCAAAACAACAGCAATAAAAAATTTGCTCAGCGCAATCAGCGGGGATTCCGTAGTTATTGCTATATAATAGCCGATACCAAGACATACTGCACCGATAATTGCCAAAATCCATTTGGTCTTAGGTTCCTTTTCACCTACATTACCACCCTTTAATAACTCAATAGGTTTTGACAGATGTACCTGAAAAATGTTGTAAACAAGATTTAGTATGAAAATTCCGCTGAATAAGACAACTGTAATTAAAACAGAGGGTACAGGTATTTCAAAGCCAAAGGAAGCTTTAAAGGAGATAATTTTAAACAGCAGCAAAATCATAAGCTTACTCAAAAGTATTCCTGTCAAAATACCTGCTGCAAGGCTTATTAATGCAACAAACAGAGTTTCAAAAAACATGATTTTTGCAATATGCTTTTTTTCCATTCCAAGGATATTAAAAAGCCCAAATTCTTTTTTACGCCGCTTAATTAAAAAACTGTTGGTATAAAACAAAAATATTACTGAAAATATGCCAATTATTACCGCGCCAAGAGACAACATTGACCTTAAGGTTTGATGATCGCTAAGACTTCCTATATCCTTTGCCCTCACCAAAAAAGACATATTGTAGAACATCATAATTGTGCCAATGCAGGCCAGAATATATGGAATATATGTTTGCGCGTTCTTTTTTATATTATTTGCAGCAAGCTTTGGATAAAAAAATCTATTCATTTCTCGCACCACCTGTCGCTATCATTGTAAGGGTATCTGAAATTTTCTGATACATTTCTTCATTTGACATTGAAGCTTTGTAAAGCTGGTGAAATACCTCTCCGTCTTTAATAAACAGCACTCTTTTGGCATGACTTGCAGCCTTTATGCTGTGTGTAACCATAAGAATTGTTTGGCCGTCCCGATTTATCTCAGAAAATAATTTTAAAAGTCCGTCAGAAGCCCGGGAATCAAGTGCACCGGTAGGCTCATCAGCAAGAATCAGCTGAGGATTTGTGATAAGCGCGCGAGCAACGGCAGTCCGCTGCTTTTGTCCTCCCGAAACTTCATATGGGAATTTTTCAAGAATATCATCTATTTCTAGTCTTTTTGCAATAGGTTTCAGTCTCTTATTCATTTCTTCATAAGATTTCCCTGCCAGAACAAGGGGTAAAAAGATGTTATCCTTTATTGAAAATGTGTCAAGAAGGTTAAAGTCCTGAAACACAAATCCCAGATTGTCTCTTCTGAAAGCAGAAATTTCTTTTTCCTTAATTGATGCAATATTTTTTCCATTCAGCAGCACTTCACCGCTTGTAGGTTTATCGAGAGATGCAACGATATTAAGCAGTGTTGTTTTACCCGAACCGGATTCACCCATAATCGCCACAAATTCACCCTTCTCTATGGAAAACGTTACATTGGAAAGTGCTTGAACAGTATTTCCGCCGAATCTTGTGGTATATACTTTTTTTAAGTTATTTACTTCTAAAAGTGTCATTAATTTTCCCTCCAAATCTAATTTCCAGCTAATTCTTTGATGTTAATTTTAACTGCCAATTGAACAGTATTTAACTTATCATTAATTCTAATCACTAATTACTTCAGTGAATTTTCAAACTCATTATAACAAAAAGAGAAAATGCTCTGCCTTAGATTAGGCTTACATTTTCTCTTCCAATCTTACATTTTGGTAAGGTTTAGGTTACTCAAAAGTTATATCCACAGTGTCAAGTCTGATTTTCACTTTAGTGCTCTTGCCAACCTCCGACTCAATTGAAATTGTATGAGACAGTTTGTTTAAAATTCTCTTGCAAAGAAACAGTCCTATCCCTGTTGACTTTTTATCCAAACGACCATTATAGCCCGTAAATCCCTTTTCAAACACACGGGGTAAGTCCTCCTGAGCAATACCTATGCCCGTATCTTCTATCACTAATGTATTATGCAATTCATCATCCATGTAAATTGAGATTTCGCCGGAATCTGTGTATTTAAGCGCATTTGACAGTATTTGTTCTATTACAAACACCAGCCATTTCCTGTCAGTCAGTACATCGCAGTTTAAATTTTCATAGTTAAGCCTGATTTTTTTCGTATAAAGGTTTTTGAGTATTTTCTTACAGCCTGCTTCATAATATCATCAAGGGAATACCTTTTGAACACAAAATCAGAGTTTATATTTTCCAGACGCAGGTATTGAAGTACCATTTCAACATACTGTTCAATCCTGAAAAGCTGCTCTAAAAGCTCATTATTTGAATCTGATTGCTCTGACTGCAGAATTAATCTCATGGCAGCTATTGGTGTCTTAATCTGATGTGCCCATATAGTGTAATAGTCTACCATGTCTGTTAATGCCTTATCCTTTTGATTTATAATATTCCTGCGGTCTTCATCTATAATTTTAATTAATTCCTGATAATCCTTTTCAATAAGATCATATGATCCTGGAAGTGTAAAGTCAGAAATAACAATGCTGGATTTTAATTTATCCAGCTCAGCATGTTTTCTATAAAACACTATAAAGTCAATGATGCCAATTATCAGAATAAAAATACTTGTTAATAAGGATGCATAGGCTACTGCCTCCAAAGGCAGGGAATACAGAGAAAGAACCACTAAAAATATGCCGAATGAAAATATAACGGCAATAATTCTTCCGATATTACGTTTTAAATAAGAGCCTGCAATGTTTATAAAATCTTTCATAATTTATTCCCATCCTGCGCCACCGGCTGCTTTACAAATACCGTTGCACAATGTATCATTTTTATTCCACCATATATCCAATGCCTTTTTTAGTTACAATAAAATTTTCCAGTCCTATCTCTGATAGCTTTTTACGCAATCGTGCCATATTAACAGTCAGGGTATTGTCATCTATAAAATTGTCGCTTTCCCAGAGCCTGCACATAATTTCCTCACGGGAAACTACTTTACCTACACTTTCCATAAGCAACTGCAGTATTTTATAATCATTCTTTGTCAGTTCAATTTTTTGGTTTTTATAGGTCAATGTTGTATCACTTAAGTTTAATACAACTCCATTATGCTCAATTATATTTATCTGCCCTCTCATTGAGTAAGTACGTCTGATAAGTGCCCCCAGTTTGGCAGTCAGGACATTCAAATCAAAGGGCTTTGCAATAAAATCATCCCCGCCCATATTCATAGCCATTACTATATTCATATTGTCACTGGCAGAAGATATAAACATAACAGGGACTTTAGATATTTTGCGTATTTCACTGCACCAATAAAACCCATTATAAAACGGCAGCATTATATCAAGCAGCACAATCTGCGGATCAAATCGGATAAACTGTTCAATTATATTTTTAAAGTCGGTAATATAGATGACATCATAATCCCACTTACTCAAATGAGCTTTTATAGCTTTTGCAATTGTGAGATCATCCTCAATTACCATTATTTTGTACATAAGTTATCCTCCTATTATAATCCGCAGAAGTAATTGCCACTCAAATTATATAAAGAATAAATATGAAAGTCCATACCCCCTAGAATCTTAAATCTCTTTCTCCTTCACGAATGCGTTTGAGATAAGCGATAGCTCTTTCCCTTTGCCTTTCATTAGGAACATTCTGAATTTCATTATCTATCAATTTTCTGCCCATTTCCATCAATTCACTGTCAGCATAATCCTGAAGATACTCCTCAAATGTCAAAAGTGCATTAGGCAGGCAGCAATTTTTTATCTGACCTGATTTAGCCAATGGCATAAAACGATCTCCGGTTCTTCCTTCTCTGTAGCAAGCTGTGCAATAGCTGGGAATATATCCGTCTCTCACAAGGCCCTTAACTACATCAATTGGCTTTCTGTGGTCAGCAAGATAAAACTGAGGCTTTTCTTCTACGACTTCCTCCTCTGCTTTTTTTCTCTTTGCATAACCACCAACACCTACTGAAGACCCCGCACTCATCTGGGATATACCTATCTCCAGAAGCTCATTACGAAATTCGACGCTTTCACGTGTTGAAAGGATTAATCCGGTATATGGCACCGCCATACGAATGGTTGCTACAATCTTTTTAAAATCCCTGTCATTTACCAGATACGGGAAGGAGGAACGGTCCACACCTTCAGCAGGTAAAAGCCTCGGGAAGGAAATTGTATGCGGGCCTACACCTGCAACAGCTTCCAGATGCTCTGCGTGCATCAGAAGCGCAACTGTTTCATAATGGTAATCGTACAATCCAAACAGCGGACCAATACCTACATCATCAATACCTCCGCCCAGCATTGCTCTGTCCATTGCCTCAGTATGCCACTCATAATTACGCTTAGGGCCGGAATGCATCTCCAGATAAGTAGGTTTATGATAGGTTTCCTGGAACAAAATATACGTACCAATCTTCGCTTCCTTCAGCTTCTTATAATTCTCTACAGTTGTTGCTGCAATATCCACATTTACTCTGCGAATTGAACCATTTTCAAATTTTTCATTGTATATTGTGTCTATGCATTCCAGAATGTATTCTATAGGACAATTTTCATCATCTTCTCCTGCCTCAAGCAGAAGCCTTTTGTGGCCCATGGCTTCCAGTGCCCGGACTTCCTCTCTCAGCTCGTCCTGTGTAAGCTTACGTCTGGCTATTTTGTTTGAACATTTGTAACCACAGTATTTGCAGTTGTTGACACAATAGTTTGATAGATACAAAGGTGCGAAAAGTACGATTCTTTTGCCATAGATTTCCTCTTTGACCTCTCTTGCAACCTTGTACATTTTTTCTAAAGTTTCATCATCGTCTACCTCAAGCAAAACTGCTGCTTCCCTATGTGTAAGGCCTTTGTACTGCCTTGCCTTCTCCAGAATCCTATCAATTTCCGCTTTATTTTTAGAAAGCTTTTTCGCCTCACTAATGGAATCTAAAATCTCACCATCATCAATAAATTCATTTGCATCCAAAGATTTAACATTATACATTTTTAGTACCCCTTTCCCAAATTTTCATTCCAAAGGCTTAAAATCGCCACGGTCAATTACCAGTTCATAATTTATTTTTTTCATACGGTTTTTCAGGCAACCTACACACTCGGCTGCTTCCTCACCAGTACAGATTTTGTTGTCATAAAGAGAATATTTTTTTCTTACATTGACAGGAGAAAGGTTTGGCATTACTACATTAGCTCCTGCCAGTATTCCCAATTCCCGTCCATTGGGATGAATTGTTCCTAATGCTGTTGTAGCAGGAATCAAGGCATTCGGTATCATCAGCCGCAATATTCCAATCAAAAAAAGGTTTAACTCCAGCTTGCCTGCCGAAAATTCTGCAAAAGGAGTATCCTTGTGAGGAATAAACGGGCCTATCCCAATCATATGGGGCATCAGTTCCTTAATAAACAGCAAATCATCAGCAAGATTTTCAGTAGTTTGATAAGGTGACCCCACCATAAATCCTGTACCTACCTGATACCCTATTTTTTTCAGGTCATAAAGGCACTGTTTCCTCTTTTCAGAACTCAATACTTGCGGATGCAGTTTTGAATAATGCTCTGCATCGGCTGTTTCATGACGCAGTAGAAAGCGGTTCGCTCCTGCCTTGTAATATTCCAGATACTGCTCATAGGTCTTTTCACCGATAGACAGTGTAATTGCACAGTCAGGGTAAGCGTTTCTTATTGCAGAAATGATATCTGTCAGCTTTTCATCTGAATACCATGGATCTTCTCCGCCCTGCAGCACAAAAGTACGAAAACCAAGTTCATACCCTTTGGCACAGCAGGACAGAATATCATCTTTTCCCAGGCGATAACGCTCTGCACACAGGTTGCTTCTTCTTATTCCGCAATAATAGCAATCGTTTTTGCAGTAGTTTGTAAATTCAATCAAACCGCGCATGTATATTCTGTTTCCAAATATTTCATCCGCTACAGCTCTTGATTTTGAAAATAGGTATTGGGCATCCTCACTGTCAAAACCGTCCAATAGCGTTACAAACTCATCTTTGCTTAAAATTCTTTCACTGTGCAGTTTATCAATTAATTCACGCATCAACAATTTACCCATTAATCTATTCCTTTCGTTTCATCTGATGAAAAAAGCTTTGAGTATACGGATTTGGCTGTCACATCCGGAACCATGCCAAGTTTTCCGGACAATGCACTGATAACATCATTAGGAGCATCCATCACAATGCAAATGATTGCAATGTTGCGTTTGTTATAAGGCAAACCCATGCGTCCTATAATATATTTTCTATAGTCATGTAAAATATTGTTCACCTTTTCAACTGAATCTGTATTTTCAATGATAATACTTACAGCAGCAATTCTTGTTTCCATGAATCCACCTCCGGAAAATAAAAAATCCTTGTACTAAAGGCACAAGGACAACATAGTAAAGAAAACCTACACTTGCAGGATTTTGAAATACCAGTCACTATACTCTTGCCTTCCCACTTGGGGCGAACCCTCGTGCATCAGTACAATTACTTTGTCACACAAAGCGGCTCACTGAAAGGAAAAACCTCGCAGCTTGTCGCATACATTTTTTACATTTACATTATACTCCAAGTACGAAACAGTTTCAAGAAATATTATGTACTTCATACTTTGCTTTTTATGGAGTATTTGAAAGAACAAAATATCCAATGACCAGAATACCCAAAACTATACGGTACCAGCCAAAAGCTTTAAAGTCGTTGTTTTTGATATAGCTGAGCAGAAATCTGATTGCTAAAACAGATACTACAAACGCTACAATCATGCCTGTAAGCAGTATGACTATTTCAGCTCCGGTAAAATCAAATCCGAACTTTACCAGTTTTAATGCGCTTGCTCCAAACATTACGGGAATTGACAGGAAAAATGAGTATTCAGCAGCAACATAACGGGACGTACCAAGTAAAATTGCACCTAATATAGTGGCACCTGAGCGTGAAGTTCCAGGTATTAAAGATAATACTTGAAACATACCAATTAAAAATGCGGTTTTGTAACTTAAATCATCAATTGTTTTAATTTTACTTTTACGTGCTTTATTTCTATTCTCAATGACAATAAAAAGAATTCCATACAGAATTAATGTAATTGCAACAGTTTGGTAGTTATATAAATGCTCATCCAGCCAATCATCAAATAAAAATCCTAACACAGCAGCCGGAAGAACGCCTACAATTACTTTATACCAAATTGACATTGTCTCTTTCTTTTCTTGATATGACTTACTGGGAGAAAATGGGTTTAACTTACGAAAATAAAGTAATACAACAGCTAATATAGCTCCTAATTGTATAACCACAAAAAACATTTCTTTAAATGCTTCTGAAGTATTTAACTGTATAAACTCATCCAGTAAAATCATATGACCGGTACTGCTTATGGGCAGCCACTCCGTTATTCCTTCCACTATTCCTAATAATATTGCCTTTAATATTTCTACTATTAGCATAATAATGACCTCCAAACCTTTTAAACTCTAGTTTAAACAGCCCCTAATCCAAATAAACCATAAAGTTGCAAAATATCTTAAATATTCCTTCATGCTTAATCATTTTAATTTCTTATATACACTTCGTCAACAAAAATAATTTTAAACTATTTCCCTTCAAAATTCTTACTTCAGTATCAACACTCTTCTTCATACCTTTAATATACTTTTACGCCGTTGTTTGTTTACTTAGTCCGTAACTTTTTTCAGTTTGCCTCCATCTCCAATAATGTTTATTACCTGTTAGTTATTAATGCTGTTACTTTGCAATTATTAATACTTATGTTTTATTTGTTTTTAATATGAATTTATAATTAACTTCCTTTGCAATTATGTCATAATATAGATAATATGTCGATACTTTAATATCCAATAATTCAAGTCTTGTTACTATATGACTATTCAGAGAATCCATTCTCCTGCTCATTATCCCTGCGGATTCTATGTCGTGCGTAGAAGAAGCTCGCTACCTGCCCAAGTCCTGCCAATGTCCAAGTGATGGGATAACACACAAAAAGCATAATGACCGTGGGATACCAGGCGAAAAAAGTAACCAGCCAGACAATTCGCAAAAGGCACGCACCTATCAGTGTGCAAAGCATAGGCAGAATGGAAAAGCCCATCCCGCGAGTCAGGCCCGGAAATACGTTCATCATTCCGCAGGTAAAGTATGCCGCCATCATAACTTTCAAGCGCAGAAGCCCAAGTTCAACAACCTGCTGATCTGATGTATATATCCCAAGCAGCTGCCTGCCAAAAAGCAATATTACGCCACCCATGACTATCCAGGTGGCAAAAACCAGTACTGTACACACCTTAGCAATAGTGTCAATCCTGTCATACTTTTTCGCACCCATGTTCTGCCCGGTAAACGTTATTGCAGCATTGTAATAAGCATTCATAGTAGTTCCGACAAGGTTTTCGATATTGCCTGAAGCAGAACTGGCTGCCACCATGGTAGAGCCGAAGGAATTTACAGCTGACTGGATCAGCACATTGGAAATGGAAAACAACATGCTCTGAAGACCCGCAGGCAACCCAATCTTAATAATGTTCTTCAGCTTTCTTCCATCAATACGTAATTGCCTGGGTATAAAGCGTATGGCTCCATCGCTCTTCATAAGGCAGACTAGGGTCAGCAGCGTTGAGATATACTGTGAAATGACCGTAGCCCATGCAACACCTTCGACACTCATGTGCAGTATTAGCACAAAAAATAAATTTAATGCCACATTTATAACTCCGCTGACGATAAGATAATACATCGGGCGGCGGCTATCACCTACAGCTCGGAGAATGGCTGCACCGAAGTTGTAAACCATGACAGCAGGCACACCAATAAAATAGATTTTCATATACAGAGTCGACAAATTGATAATGTCCTCCGGTGTACCCATAATCTCCAGCAAGGGCCTGCAGAAAACGAATCCTATCACTGCAACAATCAATCCGCCGATAATGCTAATAGCGATGGAAGTGTGAACAGACCGTCTCACATCTATAGGATGACCGGCACCGTAATCCTGTGCTACAATGACACTCGTACCTGCAGACAGGCCAATAAATGATGCGACAATAAGATTAATAAGTGAGCCTGTGGCTCCCACCGCGGCCAATGCATCACTACCTGAAAATTGCCCGACAACTATCATATCTGCAGCATTGAACAGTAACTGCAGAATGTTCATTGCCATAATAGGCAGCGCAAATATTAGTATTTTACTGAACAGTGGCCCGTTGCACATATCCATATCATGATTTCGTAAAATCATAAAAACATTCGCTTCCTTTTCATTTGTTGCTATAAACTTATACTTTTATTTTAAATTAAACTTTTATTTATCATTATTAAAAGCAAGGTAATGTCAGTTAATTCTTTTTAATGACCGGGCTTGTTTTTCGTAAAATGGCCCGCAGCCATTAATTTAATATTCTTTGCTTTCATGTTAGTTCATTAGAATTAGCTTGTTTTGCTGGCATTTCGATAGCATAAGTTTCGACTTAAGAGCTAATGAAAACTGTCTCTAAAGCTCGCCACAATACTATATCGCATTAGCTGGCACAGCAATTAAATCTATGAAATTACTAAAGTTCATTAGTATTAACATAATTAATATATTATAAGCTATTCCATCTGCACATTAAAGTGTTACGGATAAAATTCCAGTTATTGCAGGACTATTGTTCAAAATTCTTAGATTTGATGCATGTATTAGCTTGCATTATCATTGTTTTTATTCTAATTTTCAGTATGAGCCCAAAAGCGCAAAGAAAGGACGTTACTCAACTGCCGTATGCGACAGTTGAGTAACGTCCCAAGGCCATTCTCCATATGCAGGCATTTATCATAACTCATTGTCATCTATAACTCATCATCGCCTGCTCTGTTGATTTTTTAAGACGATTGTGTGTATTTGACAACTCTTTACAGGGTGTGTGCAGTATTTAAACAAATTAATTTCTTATTCGCTCAAACCCCAAATAGCGCGTACCTTGAAATGTCAGCTTGCCGGTGTCTTTTTCCGCAAGCATTCCATACTCAGTATCACGGACTTTAAATTCTAAACGGTCACCACTGGGTACTTCAAAAGTGACATAATATGTAGTGGATGATGACATATGGTGCATATTATTATCCGTTCCTGTGTTGTGGTAATAGTGATGAGTATCCGCACGTTTTGTTACCACAGTTGCGTCAACCGTAAGAACGGGAGATTCATTATTTCTTTTCCACTGCTTTACACCTTGTATAGAATTTACAATAATTGAGCCAAACACAAATATAAACGCAAAAATCACGATTACAGGTACAATACTGAACATTATGTTGCCAAACCAGTCAAATACCATATTTTATGCCTACTCCTCCAATTATTCAAATAAAAGTATTTAATAACAATTAATAATTTATAGTATAAAGTTTTTTTCCAAAATACGCAAACACTATATACACTATGCTCATGTGCATAAGGTTAACACAAAGACAACTCCGTTAGAAATGGAATACACAATATAAAAGAATACTCCCAATAAATATACCAAAAAAAATTGCTTACATGGAAGCTTTTTTATATAACTTTTTATAAAAACACCGCCTGACCTATTTGTTTTTCTTCAAAGTTTTTATATATCAATCTTTCAAACAATATCATATTAATTTCACAAAAAATACAAATACTTACATAAGAATATATTTACATGGTATCATTACATTACATAAACATCAATATTTAATTTTTTTGTTAAGTACTATAATAAGCCTTAAAGAAACTTGAATGCATTAATAAAACAGACGGCATAAACGCCGCCTGTCCATCTATCTATCTGATTTGCAGTTTCAGAAAATAACATGTATTGAGTTGATAGAACTAATGCTTAGAAGCTATTCTTTGAGCCACCTATTCGTTATAATATGTCTATGTTTTTTGTACCAAAGGTATAAGGATTTTCAAAATAATCTTTTAATTCTTATACTTCTCTTAAAATCTTCCTGTTGCCACCTGAACACCTATGGATACAAAAACTACCAGAGTGTCTACAATAAATCCAAGAATCATTGGCTTAAACCCAATATTTTTGATATCTCCGAAGCTTGTTTTAAGGCCAATAGCAGATAAGGCCATTACCATGCAAAATTTAGAAATTTTTGAAAGCGCGGGTACTAAAGCACCAGGTATAACACCTGTACTGCGAAGGACTACAACAACAAGAAATAGAATAACAAAATAAGGAAAAATCTTCTTGAAGTTAATCGGTGTACGTCCATGCGAATCCTCTGATTTGGCTTCTAACCTTTCTGTTATGATTGAGAATATTAATACATATGGAATTATAAACAATGTCCTGGTGAGTTTTACTATAACTGCTGTATTCCCTGCAAATTCAGAAAAAGCATAGCCTGCTGCTACAACTGATGATGTATCATTAATTGCAGTACCTACCCACAAACCATAACCCGTATCAGACATATTGAGGCCAATGCCGATCCATGGAATCAAGACAACTGTAAGTATATCAAATATGAATGTTGATGAAATTGCATACGCTATATCCTCATCTTTTGCCTTGATAACCGGTCCTAAAGCGGCTACAGCAGAACCACCGCATATTGCTGTACTGATGGACAATAGATTAGTTAACTTCCAGTTCATTCCAAATATTCTGCCTATCAAGTTTCCCGCACCAAATGCAGTTGCCATAGTAAAGATCATTACAAAAAGCGAATATTTTCCCACATTTAAGACTTCAGAAAAATTCAGGTTGACACCCATAAGTATAATACCAATACGGAGAATAATTTTCCCTGTATAGTTTACTCCTGCATTGAACAGCTTATATCTATTTAATATAGGATTCAATGCCATTCCAACAAGAAGAGCCATAACTGTAGTTCCTATAATATCACCAGGAACAAGACTGTTCAAAAGCATTGCAATAACTGCGACAAAAGCACTGAGCAGCATTCCAGGCGCTATGTCTTTTAATTTCTTAAGCATAATATACCCCCAAATCTATTAAAGTCATAACATGAATATACCACTTATCCTTTATAAAATGAAATTATAATTTCTTATATTTATATAAATAAAATTTATATATTGTTTTCAAATGTTGGACATACATTTTGGACATATATTACAGACAATCTTTATACTTTTAGATTACATATATTCATTAATACTTTGCGAATCTTGTAATTGCATATACTCTTTTATCTTCTTTTATCTAAATGACAGGATAAAGCAAAATTATATTAGTGCCAAAGGAACTTTTCCAAATCTGATAAGCGAACATTCTTCCTGCACTTAATCCAAACAACAAAACCAATATGTTGACTTCGTTTTAAGAAAATAATATTGACTTAGTTTAGAGAAAATCGAACATTACAAGTTTTCATAAAACAAGGAGACGGTTCTGCTGCCTGACTTGTCAGATGACAGAATCGTCTCCTGTATTAGTTTTTCTGTTTTAGCAGTCCCTTACAGGTTCCAGCCTTAGTCCTTCTATTTTGGCAGATTCAGGCCGTTTTCCTGACTCAATACTTTTACTTTATCAATATCGAAGCACCTTTTCCTTATACTCTGTCTCATGTAAGGGAAATGCGGCCATAAGAGTAAAAATCCTTCCGCTGTATTCAGTTTTTATAAAACCTCCGTAGGCTTCCACCACTCTCTTGATATTTTTAATGCCTAACCCATGAAACTTTTCATTTTTTGTTGAAATATAATCTCCATTTTGAATTTTCAGACGTCCATTATAGGGATTTTCAATCTTTAGAAGAAGCTGATTATTTTTAGTCCTCGCCTCCACAGACACAAACCTTGCTTCAGGGTTATCAAGTTTTCTGCACGCTTCAATAGCATTTTCAACTGCATTCCCCAAAACAATACAAAGGTCAGTATCACTTATAGACAACTGCCTTTGAATACAGCAAGCACAATGGAAGCTAATACCGTCTTCCTTTGCCATTAAAGAATAATAACCCAGAATAGAATTAGCTACAACATTCTCGCAGAATATTGGAAGCGGTTCAGTCTCAGTCATCTCATCATATTCGTTTAAGAAATGATTTAGCTCATCGAAACGCCCATTCTCAGATAATCCCTTGATTACACCGACAAAATGGCGGATATCGTGCTTTATTTCCAAAATTTCATTCACCTGCTCACTTAAGGCATCATAATATTCCTTCTGAGTAGCAATTTGACGCTTAGCCTGCGAAAGCTGAAGAGAAGATAATGCATAGTCATTATACACTTCTGCAATACGCAATGCGTAGACAATACAAAGTATCATCATATACACCGAAAGGGAAATTATCAGTGCCAGCGACATATTGAAATATATATTGCCGTTTATATAATAACAGTCAATAATCAATCCTGAAATTGCAAGCACAACTCCCCAATAAATCAGAATACCTAACCTTTTCATCTGATGCCTTTCATTATATACCTTAAAAAAGGAATGAAACTCCAGTGTAAACGCAGCGACAGGCAGAAGGATTGTCAGATAACGGTTATAAATTTCACAAGGAGTAAAAAGATACACCAGGTACACCACAGTATAATAAATGAAGAAGGCATACTTTTCTTTCCGTGAAAAAGCAACTCCGAATTGTTCCTGTACCATAAAAATCATTAGAAACTTAAGAATAAAGGTTGCAAGGAACATCAACTCATTGGTGGCTTCATAGGAAAAATTGAAAAAAATCTTATTCTGCCAGAAACTATAAAATTCAGTGGTCAACATAAGGCGCATGAGTACTAAGAAAGCCATGGCCGGCATCCAGGCAGAATTTACTCCTTTGCGTGTAGACAACATGTATATGACAATCAAAATAAAGAATGAAAACAACACAGTTCCAAACAGCATAAAACGGATGCTGCTTCTTTCACTGTTTTCCTGGATGGTGCGTTCATAATCCTTTAAAACAGGAGCCATATAAAGCCCGGAGAAACGCGTGCTGGCCACCTCAATCACTAACTCGTGAGATTCTCCCGTTGACAATGTCACAGGGTAAAGCTTTGCTTTGGGTACTGTATATATTTGTTTTACATCCTTTGAAACAATGCCGCTCTCTGAAGTCATAACCCCATCAATAAATACGCGGTAAGCACTGCCGAAATCCGGTAAGTAGACTGTAACAGGTTTTGTATATTCCAGTCCATGCAATGTTAGCCGGTAGCTTGCGAATCCTTCAGCCGCCAGCCAGTTTCCGTCAATTTTATACTTAGACCAGTAATCTGGTACTTTAATGAAAAAATCAGGTTTAATATCCTGATGTGAATCGGTGACAATCAGACGGTTCCAAAAAAATTCCCAGCTTCCGTCCAGGATAATTGTCTGTGGAGGAGAAAGCGTATTTAAGTCTATACTTCCGTCAACAGCTGTAGGAGCATTGGTAAGTCTATGATAAAACATTGTATAAGCAACCGGCAGATGGGTAAATAGTATTGTAAAGATCAACCCAAAAATCAGACAAGTTTTCAGATACTTTGATTCTTTCATCTCATAGTTCCTCTTTCCGTATCTAAAAATAAATATTAATGCCTGTGCAAATACTGTAATTCTCCTTTGAAGCCACGGTACCTTTTCATATACTGCAAGTTCAATATTATAAACAACCAATAATTATTTCTCCTTATATATTTTGCTGCTAAGTAGTTCAGGCAATCGTTCTTATTTTTCTTCAACCTTTTTACTGCTTCAAGAGATAAAAATGGCTGTATATTGCTATATTTATTTATATTATAACAGTTATTTATTGGTAATAAAACTAATAATAAAATACCACAACATGTGCATTATGTCTACTGTCTAAGTGAAAATAGTAAAGTATGGCAATCACCCTTTTCCACTACAGTAAAAAAGAATTATTAAAATTGAATTGGCGAAATTGCCATACTTTCTGCCAAAATTGGGAGAAAACCTGAATTATCTTAAAAAGTGACGTTTTACTTTGCTTTCAAGGAGTGTTCATATTAGAAAATAAATAGGTGTAGTATTT
>ENA-OWPA01001448-OWPA01001448.1-bioreactor-metagenome-genome-assembly--contig:-NODE-1448-length-15534-cov-4.825645_pt1 | contig 15534 bp, 16 predicted proteins | sample MGYA00238139_ERZ651803 | MGnify/ENA primary metagenome ERZ651803 (study PRJEB26909, sample SAMN07631231) | bioreactor metagenome | isolation source: Switchgrass digestor | place: USA: Dartmouth...
GACGCTCTTCCTATCTACGAGGTTTTAGTTTTTAACTTGAAAATAATTAAATCAAGAAGGAGAAGTGAGCCTATTGAAAGGCAATATAAAAAAAGAGATAATACCTTGGATTTTATAGCTCCGTTCCTAATAATATTCATAACCTTCATGGCTTATCCAAGCATCTATTCGATCATAGTAAGCTTCACAAAATACAGGGCCGGAAAGTTCAGCTTCGCAGGCTTAAGCAATTTCAGATATATTGACAGACCCCACCTTCAGGAAAGCAATCGGAAATACTTTTTTCATACTGATATTTCAGGTTCCGATTCAAATCTTTCTGGCAGTAGTACTGCAAATTTTCTCAACATCCGCCGTATAAAAGCGCTGGGTTTGTTCAGAATGTTCATATTCATGCCTGTTCTGATATTCTTCCTGCCGTTCCAGAGAAATTTCATAGAAGGCATTATGAGCGGTGCGGTAAAGGGATAAAAGGGATGCCTAAAAGCTCCGGCAGGTTGGCAGACTACAGCCTGCTTTATGTATAAAGCTGTTCTATTTATATATTACGAGCTCTTCCATCGGCTTTCTTTTCTTTTGGACGCCAGCCTCGTCATAATAGCCCAGAGGAGTAAAAGCCACCGGCTCCATGCTGTCATCAATTCCCAGAACCTCCTTGGCCGCTTCCACATTGAAGGCTCCGATCCAGCAGGTACCAAGGCCCAGATCCCTCGCTGCCAGAATCATATGAGTCATAACAATGGCCGCATCCACATCGCTGGAATTTTTTCCGTCATATCTCACCCAGCATTTTTCCGGTATCGAACATACGCCCAAAATAACCGGTGCCGTGACAAACCAGTCTTTATTGTATATCTTTCTCAGCTCGTCCTCACGGCCTTTGGTGTTGATCACCAGGATTTTAAACCCCTGACGGTTTGCAGCAGTAGGAGCTATCCTTCCGGCTTCCAGTATCTTCTTGATTTTTTCATCCTCCACCGGATCGCTTTTGTATCCTCGAACGCTGTACCTTTTGTCTATAAGCTCAAAATACTCCATAATATTACCTCCTGACTGAAATTTATTAGCTTGATATAAAACAAGAGCCCAAGCTTACTTTCGACTTCATAATAAATTGCGACATGGCTTCCGTCGCCGGAAACGGTAAGCTTCATGCTCTTTGCCAATATTTGCGTTTAAGAATGTTACACCCAAGATTATTATAACCACGGCAGGAAATTTTTTCAATCCCGTCCTGCAACTCATATATAAAGCCATTTTGAAACATCATGCATTTGCAGATTTCACATAAAACAATTCTAAGCATCAAAAAAGCCGGACAAATCCGCAATTTCGCGTATTTATCCAGCCTCAAAATAAATAGAGGTTTGAAAACAACCTCTTTAATAGCTATAAATGCCCCTTCTTCCCAGCAATCTCCTTATTAATAAAATTGATATAAGATCTCTTAGGAATGGTGTGCCAAATCCATAAGGAGCATAACCATACGGTGAAAAGCCGCCATAAAAACCAAATTGCCTGTTGTCGCCAGTTCCGGCCTTGTCGTTTTCAGCCCACCCCAGTTCCATCATAGTATCATGGTATATTTCATCCACTATTCTTTCCACAGCGGCTCTCGTCGGGTACGGGTGCATTTCATGATTACCCGGAACATCATATACCAGGCATGCATCCATCACTCTTGGGTAAACAACCCTGTATATATCAGGATACATATCCTCCAGAGTTTCTGTCGGATACTGCATAAGGGGCGAAGCACACTGAGCAGGACTCAGCATCTGACTGTAAGGCATGCAGCTGTAATCCACAAAAATCCTCCTTTCAAGTCTTTTGTAACATTATATGCTTCCTTCGGATTTGTGGTTACCATTTGATATATTATGTTTACTTCACCTTACAAATCAGATGCTTTGCTTCAAGCTCGGTCGGTTATAAACCTCCTGATGGCTGCAGCCACGCCATTTTGCTCATTGGTAAGTGTGACGAAGTCAGCCATATCTTTTATAAAGGTTTCTGCATTGCCCATTGCAATCCCCAGGCCGGCATATCTGATCATTGGGGCGTCATTTTCATTATCTCCTATGGCAATTAACTCCTCCCGCTTTATACCCAGCCTTTCTGTAAGTATCTCAAGGGCTCTGCCTTTGTTATTGCCTTTTTTTATCACCTCGAAATTGTTGGAACCGGAGCTGGTGACATCAACCGAATCGATCCTTTCCACCTCAGCCCTCGCTTTCGCAAGCCGCTCCTTATCATCGCATATTGCTATTACTTTCAGCGGAAGCTCTCCGGAATCCCTAAGCACTTTTATAAGGTCATCGGCTATTTGAACATCTATGCGATCCTCCTCCGGAAGCTCCTTATTCCTCTTCCAGATGGACAAAGCCGACCTTTCCATTTTTTCTGCATAAAGGGTATCGCCTACATAATAATGAAAGTAAATGCCTTCCCTGCGGCATATGTCGATGACTTTCGCGCAATCATCGGCAGACATGGGATTATTAAAGAGTATTTCTCCTGTATCAGCGCATTTGATAACGGCACCGTTGCAGGCAATCACCGGATCTTTTGAGCCTATCTCCCGGGCATACATCCTTGCCCCTCTGTATACCCTCCCGGAGCAAATCACAACCTTCACTCCCATATCCATTGCCAATTTTATAAACCTTTTGTTTTCAGAGGATATTTTCTTTTCTGAATTCAGCAAAGTGCCGTCAAGATCGATGGCTATCATTTTGTACATTATCAAGTTCCTTACCTTCTGTTCCTTTCCACGAATTTTTGTATTCTTCTCAAGGCTTCGTAAATATTCTCCATGGAAGTGGCATAGGTTGCCCTGAAATATCCTTCTCCACAGTCACCAAAGGCATTACCGGGCACGATCAATACCTTTTCTTCCCTGAGGACTCCTTCACAGAACTCATCGGAAGTCAACCCGGTGGATTTGACGCATGGAAAGACATAAAAGGCTCCCAGCGGTTCAAAGCAATCCAGACCCATCTTCCTGAAGCCGTCAACCATCACTCTTCTTCTCATGTTATACTCATTAACCATCTGAGCCACATCCTCATCGCAGTTTCTCAAGGCCTCTATGGCAGCATACTGGGATGTGGTGGGAGAACACATTATGGCGTATTGATGTATCTTCTTCATAGCACTTATCAATTCCGGATGTCCACAGGCATAGCCCAGCCGCCAACCGGTCATGGCAAAGGCTTTGGAAAAGCCATTTATCAAGAGGGTTTTGTCTTTCATTTCAGGATAGCTGGCAATTGATACATGCCTTCCTTTATAGGTCAGCTCGGAATATATTTCATCGGACAATACGATTATATCCTTGTCTTTCAGCACCTCTACAATCTTATCAATATCTTCCTTTTCCATAATCGCGCCTGTGGGATTGTTCGGGAACGGCAGTATAAGCACCTTGGTCCTGCTGGTAATAGCACTCTCCAACTGCTCCGGGGTAAGCCTGAACTGATCTTCTGCCCTTAAGTTTATAACAACAGGGGTGGCTCCGGAAAAAGCTGTGCAGCCTTTATATGCCACAAAGCTCGGCTCCGGGATTATCACCTCGTCCCCCGGCCCTGCCAGAGCCCTGATAGCCACATCAATGCCCTCACTGCCCCCGACAGTCACCAGTATCTGGTCCACGGGGTCATATTCCACATCGATTTTTCTTTTAAGATATTTGGAAATTTCCTTTCTTAATTCGATAAATCCTGCATTGGAGGAATAATGCGTATGACCCTTTTCCAGGGAATATATGCCCGCTTCCCTGATAGCCCATGGAGTCACGAAATCCGGTTCGCCCACCCCCAGGGATATTGCATCCTTCATCTCATTTATCAGGTCGAAGTATTTGCGTATACCGGAAGGAGGCACAGCCCTTATATGGGGCAATATCATATCCGACATGTTCATAATACAACAGCCTCCCTGTCATCCTCCGGTTTTTTGTCAAAGATTACTCCTTCATCCTTGTATTTTTTCAGCACGAAATGGGTAGCCGTGCTGAGAACAGACTCAATAGGCGCCAGTTTTTCTGCGACAAACAGCGCTACTTCCTTCATGGTCTTTCCTTCAACGATAACAGTAAGGTCAAAGCCTCCGGACATCAGATAGCAGGCCTTCACCTGTGGAAATTTGTATATTCTCTCAGCTACTTTGTCAAAACCTTCTCCCCTTTGAGGAGTCACTCTAACTTCGATCAGCGCTATTACCTTTTCTCTGCCGGTTTTTTCCCAATTTATCAGGGTATTATAACCTAATATCACATTATCCTCTTCCATCTTGCGTATCGCTTCATGAACTTCCTCCACGCTCTTGTTGAGCATTACGGCTATTTGCTCCTCCGTAAGCTTGTTGTTTTTCTCCAACAGCTCAAGTATTTCCTCCATAAATCAAAACCTCCCTTGATTGAATTATTTCGCATATATTACATAAAATAAAAACTCCTTCATCCAAAAGGGACGAAAGAGCTATTCGCGGTACCACCCTAATTAACATCTTCACGATGTTCTCTCTACCAGTACTTGGCCTAAGCCTTCATACTGTGCCTCTATAACGCGAGGTAACGTCTTCTTCTACATTAAAGCCTTGCCCGCATATTTCATATGTAAGCATGGGCTTTATTTCTCAAAGAGAAACTCAAGAGCTGCTTTCTATATAATCCTTTTCCGGACTTTCACCATTCCTCCGGCTCGCTGTGAAATTCATATATATACTCTTCTCTGTCATCGCTTTTAATAATATTTTGTTATTATTTCTATTATATAAGAAAATCTCTTTTATATCAATACAGACTTAAGCAATTCTGTCATTGATTATGTCATTATTTAAATCATGATTTATCTCTCTATCTATATTATTTATATTTTCATCTATTTCATCAACTACATCTCCCAGCTGCCTATCATATTTGCTCAAAATCCCGATGATTTTTGATTTCAGTTCCATGAAATCTCCTCTCATATCGACAAGCTTCTCTTTTTCTTCTTCTATCAGCTTATCCATGCGCTTCTTCTCTTCCAACGCCTTGTTTTTAGCATCGTCCAGTATATTTTTTGCATTCTCCTGAGCTGTTATAAGGGCCAATGCAATTTTTTTCTGTTCATTGCCTATTTCTTCATACTTCCGGTTTATATCTTCATATTTGGATTTATACTCCCTCAGCTGATTTCTTATGTTGTTTATCTCATTATCCTTTTCCTTCAATCTATCATCAAATTCCTTCAGCATTTTTTCTATGTACAGGTTTACATCTGATTTCTTAAAGCCGAATACGGATGTTCTAAAGCGTTTTTCTCCAGCCATATAGCTTCCTCCCCCACAAATGGAAAAATAATACGTTAATAAGTATATATTCCATATAAATCATAAAAATCCTTTTTGTTTACAAAAATTATTCAAATTATCCGTTACCTCAATGGTATACTTCGAAATATAAACCGGTTAACTTTTAATTGACAAAGTACCGGAGTATGGATAGAATATTAATGTACAAAATCCGGTAGGCAAGGCTACCACAGGGATACGGACTGCTGCCGCGAAGTAGTGGAGACACGACGAGATGGTAAGCAGGTTATGTCGAAGCACAAGGCATAGCCTAATGCAGTTTCATCGCCCTGTGATGCTAAAGCTCAAACGGTGCTGCATGATATAATTGTCTATTCCCATGTACTCCGTTTGATATGCATGGGATTTATTTTTTCATATCAAGAGAGGTGAAAAACATGGACGCTGGCAGTAGTAACGGCACAAACCCAGGTCGGAGTATAATTGAAAAGTTAAATGACATGGTACCGCTATATACAAAAGCGTCCATTGTTATCTGACGCTTCGGCCGTTTGTGTCTTGCTCCTGTCTTACTTTGTTCGGTGCTTTTCCGAACATTGAAAAACTTAAGATTGGAGGAATGACCTATGGCAGAAATCACCGCAACCTTTGAAGCAACCATAGAAATGCTTCTGGAACAAAAGAAGTTCAACAGCCTGAAAGATATTCTTACCACTATGTATCCTGCCGATATCGCAATACTTTTTGAGGGTCTTCCAAAGCAAAAGCTCACGCTGCTGTTCAGGCTTTTGCCCAAAGAGCTCGCAGCGGAGGTGTTTGTTGAGATGGAAAGCCATCTGCAGCAGCTTCTCATCACCGGTTTTTCCGACAAGGAACTAAAGGAGATTATAGATGAGCTGTATATGGATGACGCAGTTGACCTTATTGAGGAGATGCCGGCAAATGTGGTAAAACGTATACTTTCCCAGGCTGATCCCGAAACCCGGCGGCTCATCAACGAAATGCTCATGTATCCGGAAGACAGCGCCGGAAGCATAATGACCACTGAGTTTGTTGATTTGCGTCCGGAGATGACCGCGAGCGATGCTGTCGATCATATTCGCGCTACCGGCATAGACAAGGAGACTATAGACGTCTGCTATGTTACCGACACAAAGCGCAAACTGGTGGGTGCCATATCGATACGCACGATAATTCTGGCGGCAAAAGATACAAAAATCAGTGAAATAATGGATCCGCATGTGATCTCGGTAAACACACATGAAGATCAGGAAGCTGTTGCACAGATTTTTGCAAAGTACGGATTCACGGCCATCCCTGTTGTAGACACAGAAAACAGACTTGTTGGAATAGTAACCGTGGATGATGCTATCGACGTAATGCAGGAAGAAACTACGGAGGATATATCCAAAATGGCGGCCATAACCCCGCCGGATAAGCCTTATTTCCAGCTGTCTGTATTTGAGATATGGAAAAGCCGTATTCCCTGGCTGCTGCTTCTTATGATTTCCGCAACCTTTACCGGTATGATTATATCCAGCTTTGAAAAGGCTCTTGCGACATATATCGTCCTTACGGCATTTATACCTATGCTTATGGATACCGGGGGCAATTCCGGAAGTCAGGCTTCAGTCACCATCATCCGCGGATTGTCGCTGCAGCAGATACAATTCTCCGACATCCTGCGAGTGGTGTGGAAAGAGGCGCGGGTGGCTGTAATGTGCGCTATTACCCTATCCGTATTCAACTTTGCAAAGCTCATGCTCTTTGACAGGGTGGGATTATATGTGGCTCTGGTTATCTGCATTACATTATCGGCAACCGTTTTCGTCGCGAAAATTGTAGGCTGCATATTGCCCATGCTTGCCAAAAAAATAGGATTTGATCCGGCAGTTATGGCAAGCCCGTTCATAACAACCATAGTAGATGCTTTGTCCCTCATTATATATTTCAGTACAGCATCGGTAATCCTGGGCATTTAGGCAACACAAAGGATGCAGGCATTCATGTTTCAAAGCCTGAAAGTCCTCAAAGAAGCTTTTTAGCCGGGAAGCAAATACTTTGATTTTGCAAAAATTAATGTTATTCTAAATGGGGTTGCAGACAATATCGAAATAACATGATATTCTATGATGCTATCAAAAAATATAAAAAGGGGCTATCTCAAAACGAAATTTGAGATGGCTCCCTTTAATAATCCCTTCACTTCTATGTCCTGTTCTTCGCTATGTTCAAAGTTTTATCATAAATGTTTATCAATCAAACCCGCATATTCACTCTTGGAACGGGCACCGATCACCTTTTCCACCATCTGTCCGCCTTTAAACACCATGACGGTAGGAATGCTCATTATTTTATACCTGTTTGCTATCTCTCCCTGTTCATCCACATTTACCTTTGCAACCTTTGCTTTGCCGTCATAATCCTCTGCAAGTTCATCCATGATAGGCGATACCGCTCTGCATGGTCCGCACCATTGAGCCCAGAAATCAACCAGAACCGGTTTGTCGGATTGGAGCACCTCCTGCTCAAAATTGCTGTCTGATATAACTATAATTTTTTCACTTGCCATATTATGCCTCCCACACAATTTAATCTATTCCTGAATCCTATAGACATTATAATAACCTTTTATTAATTATTATTTTACCCCAAGCAGGGCATTTAAAACAATATTCATTGATTTTGCCTCAAAAACTTCTCTCAAATCAAATATTGCTTTGACCAGCTAAACTCGCCCAAATTTTTCCTATACAATCTCAATATATAACACATCGTTGTCCATCGTGACAAGATATTTACCAAACACTCCCACATATTTCCCCCGGTATTCCATAGCGATTTCTCCTTTTAACTCATGAAGCATTCTTTTGTCTCTTTCATTAAGATATATGCTTCCGTCCTGGGCTATGCAGATATGCTCCGGTGAGCACGGAATTATTAATTCAGCGTAGGAAAACTTGCCTTCCTGAATTTCCTGCAAAGTCCCATATTTTATCCTTTCGACATTTCCGTTCTGGTCCCTTTCTCCCAGGTAAACAACATCCTCCACGTCCACTCCCAGAATCACACTGTTCCCTAAATCAAACTCCCTTTCTTCACCCTTTGAATTATACCTAACAAAAATATCTGATCCGTTCCGCTGATACAACAGGATATCACTGTAATTTAAAAGATGCATGTCCGTATCCGGGCTTACGGCCATAACATGGCTCAATTCCTCCATAATATTGTAACAATATATCTCTGCCCTGGCCGGCCCGGCTGCCACCTTTACATACACAAGGTTTGTGAGGGTTGAGAGCTGGATATCCACAACCTTGCTGCCCTCAGGCAACCCGGATATTTCGGGGTAATCCCGGACAACCCCACTGTCGGCGTCATAGGTTTCGACATATATATCACCCCGGACATCCCCTTTTTTCCTTGTCGAGTATATGAGCATATTCCTGTCCGGAAGCCATTTATAAAAATCCGGTACAAAGCCTTCCTGAAGCACCATTTCCTCTTCACCGCCGGCTACATCAACAATAACCAGCTCATCCCCCAGTATATAAGATGCATAGGAGGCATCAAAAGAAAGTGCGACGTGCTGTGCTCCTTCCGGAAGCTTTACTTTGCCTCCGGATTTTTGTCCGCCAATTTCCGCATATTTCACAATTTCAACATCGCTTACCCTTCCGGGGAGGTAAACCCTGTCTATAAAAGCCAGGAGCAAAAGCTGAAATGCTAATGATATAAATGCCCACACAGCTATTCTGCCAGGCTTTTTCATTCAAAATCCCCCCTGCTTTTGGGCACTACGATAAATGCAGTAGGAATTTTGCGTTCTCCCAGCCTGTCGGCAGGCTTATTGATCACCTCTCCGTTAAAAAACATCGTAGTTGATGATCCGCCATCCAGATTAACCGCATTCACAGCTCCATATTTTATCAAAATATCCTGTACATCCTTCAAGGTTGCCCCTACGGATTCAATGCTTCTGCCATCCACCACCAGAAAAAGCACCTCTCCGTTCTTTCTTTGCCCTATGGCTGTGCGTGGGGCAATCCCCCAGCCTCCATCCCCCGTAGTGATGGTAGGCTTTCCGTTCACCACCAGAGGCGGCCCAAAGCTGATTCCCTCTTTGACATTATATTTCTTGAGTTCTTCAATTGAGTGCATACCCACTATCAACATTCCATCTTCGGTAAAGGCTGCAGTATCCATCCTGACCTTTTCGCTGCCCGATTGGTTGTATATCACTTCACCCTTATGAATGATATAACCCATGGGACTTCCACCGGTTCCCACCCAGCCATTATCCGTAAAACCGCCGCCATTTATGGCAGCGACAGCATTGTTCCGACGGGCAATGCTGCTGGTGGTTTCTCCCGATACCGGCATTTTTTCGGAGTATCCCACCTCTATGCTTGTAGGATCGTATATGACCATCATCTTTCCTTTAAAATCCTTGCCTTGGATATCAAAAACTTCAATTCTGTCGCTGTGGTTTTCACCAAATTCCAGCCTCCGGACTTTCTCCCCCCTGGCAGTCGGATCAACTGCATAGCTGCTTTTTAGTATTTCTACTATCTCCTCCTCCGGAAGAAAAGTCCTGGCGACAAATTGAAATTTGGATGAGTTGATGGACATCCCCACCACCATAGCCTTCACATTGTCAAAAGGCCCATAAAAGACCAGAAGCGGGAATGTAATCGAGAACAAGACAGCCTGGAAAAGCAAGAACAGGGCAAGCCTTCCCCACAAAAACCTATTTTTTTTAACCTCTTTTTTACTTTCCATTCCTGGTACCATCGATGAGACCCCACATTTTTAATACTTTCTACAAGCTACCCTGCTATTTGCCGCATAGCTTCCATATATTTAATATAATAAATTTTCCGGTTATTTTAAATGTCTGATAATGGAAAAAAAGAGCTTTACGATAGGCACTCAAGCTATGAACATCATGCAATGCCATAGGCATCCAGAGCCCTGTGGCCTCGTTCAAACAACAGCCCTGCCACAAACCATGCCGGGGCAAAATCCAACCTTACCAAAGAGTCCACGGCAAAAGGCCCGGTGTAATACCATGGCTGTACCCCCAGCAAGTCTCTAAGCAGCATACCGGTAGCATACTCAATTCCCCATATTATCACGACCCAAACCAGGCCTCTGAGCGGCCATTTCCAATCCTGTATAATGTCATGAATAGGCTCCAGGAATATAGCCAGGCCGTATATGAAAAACATCCAGAGACTCGTATAGCTGCTTAAGTTTTTATCACCGCTTAATAAAGATCCAAGTCCTGTCCAGAAGACTTCAATACCCCATCCGGTAAATCCATACAAAAAGAATCTTTTATACCTAATCATATAATTATTTTAGGTGAAGAATAATCTTTTTATAGCAGGAATATATTGCTGCTGTTTCCGGAAAATTCGGTTTTTGGTCATATTAGCATCAGCATTCCAGAACAAAGCAGTATATCTTTTGTTTATATGCAAAAACTATGGTATATTGAATCGGCATTTCATATCACACCGATCATGGGTAATAATTTGCCTTTTGGCAGTACTGGAGGTAGCAATGAAAAGCAAAAAATCAAAACCTATTACACAACCTGCCGGGTTCAAGGGGGAAAGTGTACCTGAGAAGGATGATATGGACCATGATCCAACAGGAAGATACATGAGAAAAAATCCTTATAAGACACCCCCCAACAACATGACGACAAAAGGGAAATAAAGGCATTATTCAATGCCTTTATTTTTATTTCGGCAGCATTCCTGCCATGTAGTACAAGTGGACAAAGAACACATTTTAACTGTATAATTAATATTAGCTTATATAGGTAATTGCGTATGATTGCACCGCCTGTCCTTTGCCGGACTGGCGGATCATGCAGTACAGCATGTACTGATATTACACAGGATAGCAAGTATTAATATTACATAAAAACTGGCTATTTTAGTAGAGTTGCCTCTTTGCAGGCAAAATACTATTTTCAACTGTTTCCACCGGCATGGAGAGCCTCTGCATGTGGATGATCTATATAACTAATAGAGGAAAAAAAGATTTATACACCTCTTGACTTAGATGGCCGGTAATCATTTATGTGGATGAGGGACTTGTTTCTCCCTCATCATATATAAGGAGGGATATGATGCGCAAAAAAATAATGCTTAAAATATCGGCTTTGATATTCTTGTTGTTTTTTGTTTCATCTCAGCTTTGTTTTGCTGATGATACGATACGCAACAATGCCAATATAGCACCGGAAGCAGGAAATATTCCTGATATATTGGAGAACGCCAATGTCGATATTAACGCCAGGTCCGCCATATTGGTCGACACTGCCAAGTGGCAGACTTTGTATGCGAAAAATGCTAATGAAAAGCTTCATATATCCACCGCAAACAAAATAATGACCACGCTGATAGTCATCGAAAAAGTCAACTTGTATGATAAGGTAACGATAAGCAAGGAGGCTTCGGATGCAGAAGGATCTATCCTGCATCTGGAGGCTGGAGAAAAATACTCCGTGGAAGATTTGCTTTATGCCCTGATGCTCAAATCTGCCAACGATGCTGCCAATGCCCTTGCCGAATATACTGCAGGAGATGTTGAAAAATTCGTGCAGATGATGAACGCAAAAGCTCAGGAATTAAAACTGAATGATACGGTGTTCAATAATCCCACCGGATTATACGACGAAAAGCAATATACGACAGCCTCCGATCTTTCTGTATTAATGAAGTATGCTCTGTCCAATCCGACTTTCAACAACATTTTTTCCACCCCGATTAAGCTGTGGTTCTATAGTGACAGCTCCACGGTGTTGAAAAGCCAGAATAAATTGTTCTGGAGCTACAACGGTACTGACGGTGGAAAACTTGGATACAACGAGAAGGACAAGCAATCCCTTATTTCCACAGCGACAAAAAATAACCGGCGCCTTATGGCCATTGTACTGGAGTCATCGGAAGAAACTGTCTACACTGATGCTGAAACTCTTTTGGAGTATGGTTTTACAAATTTTAAATCAGGCATCCTGGTATCAAAGGGACAAATATTAAAAAGGCAGCAGGTGGGTGATAAAACTATAAATCTGGTAAGTGGAGAAAGTGTTTATTACACCTATCCCATAGGCAGCGATTATATAAAAAGCATAAATATTAAAGTGGTCGACGAGATAACTCTCCCTGTAACAAAAAGCAACCCCCTGGGAGTAGCTACATATGTCCTGGCAGACGACACCACAATAAATGTCAACTTATATTCCGATACCGAGATATATCCTCCGCAAAGCATGAAATCACGTTTTCTCAATACCCTTATGGAGAACAAGGATATATTGTATCTGATAGCAGGACTTCTCGTGTTGGAGGTATTGGTAATTATATTCAACATAATCCGGGCTATAAGAAGAAAATTTGTTGCAAGGAAGCAAAACTAATTCCCTGCAACAAATTTATATACTTTTTCTGAAATATTGGCTATGACGTCCGGAGCTTCAGCCTCATCCACATCCTTTGACATTACCGATAATACATAGGGTTTCTCTGCATAGATAATACCGACGTCATGCACTGCACGAACCTGCGTGCCTACTTTATGAGCTACCTTTACATTCGGTGGAAGCAATTTATTCAGCCTGTCGTTAAATGCTGTGTTTTGAAGGTATTCCATTAGTTCTCCGCCAAGCTCTTCATTCTCTTTATAAAAGTCATACACCATTTTTAAATACAGGGACATATCCTTCGGACAAGAAATATTCCTGTCATAATCAACAACAATGCCGCCCGACTGCTTCATGAATTCCCTATAAACCTTTTCTCCACCAATAAGCCGTTTTAACATGTTGGTGGCCACATTATCGCTTTCCTCTATTGAAAGCTTTGCCAGTTCTCTTACAGTATACCTCTTACCAAAGTCGACATACCTTATAACTCCCGTTCCTTCTGAATAATCCTCCTTGGTGTATGTCAATATATCATCAAGATTTATATAGCCTTTCTCAACTTTTTTATAGATAAGAAGGATTAAAGGCAATTTGGCAGTACTGGCAGCATCATATTCATCAGTATCATTTATACCGAACTCCGATCTGTCATATAGGCTATAAAAGTGAATTCCATACTGACCTTCAAACCCTTCTATATAGTCTTCCAATTCTCTTTTTATAACTGATGTATCCATAGGCTTAGGTTCAATTGTAAAGCCTTTCTCCTGCAGGTCGTCTTCCGCCTTCCTCATTATTCTTGCTTCCAGCTTCATAGCTGCATTGCTTTGAGACATTGCCGCATCATCGCCATTACCGGTGGTTTCATAGGTATCATCCTTTGTGTCCTGCCTTTTTTCACCATCCCGGTCATTTTCAAATGCGATGAGAAATCCACCTTTCAGTCTGTCCAGTATTTCGTTATCAAACACGGCATATACTGATGTAATCAACAATGTGAATAAAATTAATGCTAAAAGCAACCTTTTCCTTTTCAACTTTCTTTTTTTTGCCCTTATCGGGCTTGACAGGTATCTATTGTATCTCATCCATGAGTCACCTCGTAAAACACTCGTGTACTCAGGCAGGTACAGCAGCAATTTGATACCTACTTTTATATAGTATTTCTAAATACTGTAAATAATACACATGCATAACATTTTTTTTAAATAGTTTAGACCAATATACCGGATATTATATAAAGTACGCAAAAAGGGAGCGAAAAATCGCCCCCTTTATATCCTTGCACCTTTTATACCTTTTCGAATCGCTCAACATTAACCACAAAAATAGTAGCACCACCGACAACCACTTCGGCAGGATATTCAGTCAAAGCCTCATCGGTTCCGTCACTGGCAAGGGATGACTCCTCCATATAATTGCTCGATGTCCTTGGCATGAACATTCTTCCCATCCCCGAAAAAGTCGATGCAGGTGTAACTGCTTGCTTCCTGCTTTTAGACTTTTTGGTGATGATATCAATAACCTTTGTCACTTTATCATCATCCACACCAACAAGGAGCGTAGTATTGCCGGACCTTAGGAATCCTCCGGTCGAAGCCAACTTGGTTGCGCTAAAACCATTTTTGTTCAGCTCATCCATAACCTTACGCTCGTCGTCATCGTGGACAATTGCAAAAACCAGCTTCATTATTAACCCCTCCGTTTTTAGTTTATAAATTGAAATATATGCTAAATATTGATTTTCCCCCGTAATGCATATCCTAAACCTGGTTAGCTTCCTCATGGACTCCTTTTTTTCCATCCATGTAATGCATCATGCGGTTTTTTGATATGCTTTTCTCTTTTTCCAGATAATCATTAAGTGCTTTCCTTAAGTTTAACACATCACTCATCTCAAAGTAACCCGTTTTTTTATAAATAAATTTCACAGCCCTGAGGGCACCCAAGGCAAAAGCCTTGCGCGAAAAGGATTCATGGGAAATTTCTATTTTATCTTCTTCACCGACGATCATGACCTCATGCTTTCCCACCACTCCTCCGGCACGCACCGCATTTATAGGTACATCAATTTCAGAGCTGTCGCTTCCTGATGACACCAGCCCTTTTTTGATTTCATTAGCCAATTTTATGGCTGTTCCCGAAGGTGCGTCCTTTTTATGCTTGTGATGCACTTCCGTCACCTGGAAGTCATAATTGCTGAGAATGTTGGCCATTAAATTTGACATCAGCATAAGCACATTCACTCCCAGGGTTATGTTAGGTGCATAGACTATTCCGTTGCGATATTTCCTGGACAATACAAAAAGCTTCATCATGGATATTTTTGAAAACCCTGTTGTTCCTATTACTATGTTTACCTTCATTTTGGCGAAAAGCTTCGCATTTTTTATCGTCGCCTCAGGGTTTGAAAAATCCACCACCACATCAGGCCTGGTTCTGAAAACAATCTGCTGCAGGTTATCGCAGCTATCAATTAAAATTCCTGTTTTCCCACAGCCTATAACCTCACCGAGATCCTTTCCCTTTTTGGGACTTCCAGCACTGCAAACAGCAGCTACCACCTTTATATCATCCTGCTCCAGAAAAACTCTGGCGATTTCCTTTCCCGTCCTTCCGAGACCAACTATACATACTCTAATCATAATTCTCAACATCCCTCCTGTAATAGAAAATTAAGACAATAACACCGGGTGCTATTGGAACTATTTTCATTAGCAGCATCAAATTCAAATACTACATTGTTGTATTGGAAACAATGGCTATAGCATTCCTTCAACTTCCCTGGC
>ENA-OWPA01001450-OWPA01001450.1-bioreactor-metagenome-genome-assembly--contig:-NODE-1450-length-15530-cov-4.544490_pt1 | contig 15530 bp, 13 predicted proteins | sample MGYA00238139_ERZ651803 | MGnify/ENA primary metagenome ERZ651803 (study PRJEB26909, sample SAMN07631231) | bioreactor metagenome | isolation source: Switchgrass digestor | place: USA: Dartmouth...
TGTGTAAAGTTCTACATAATCTTCAATTCTTTCCGACATTTCTTTATAAAGTGGGCAGAATTGAAGTAAATGTTTTCTAATTTTATCTTTTTGTTCAGGGGTTTTATTTAGTATTCTTTCTGAAACAACATATGAAGTATCTTCTTTTCTTATAATTACCTGTTCAAATCTATCTTTAATTTTACTCATAGTATCAGATATAAATGAAAACGTAGGATTATCAAACAATTGTTCTTGAACTCCACTTACGAGCCTAAATCTTGAAGTCTTAATAAATTCACCTAATTCCCTTAAAAAGCCTAGATCTTGCATTACTTGTTGCTCTTTTCTAGTTTTTAAATAATCTAAAAGTTCATCAATAACTACTAAATATCCCTTATCAGGATATTTCCTTTCAAAAGCACTCATCATACCTTCCAAGGCACTTTTATTGTTAGTTAATGTTGAACTATCTGGAAACTTATAATCTATTCCTCGTTTTGTCAAATCTTTCTCAATTTCATTAACAATTATGTTTCTCAAACTATTATCTACTGCTCCTATTTCTATTCTAAGAACTTCAAATCTACCAGCTATTGGTTCCACATATTTAGCAAACTTTTTATTTCTTAAATATTGCACAAAATCTTTATTATTAGCAATGGCAGATATTAGTGACATCAAGTGACTCTTACCAGTACCATAGTTTCCAACTATAAGTACACCTTTGTTATCTATTACTTCATCCAGATTTAATTGACTAAGCAAACCATAGTCCAATTTATCTGCCATTTCATCAGACATAACATAAGTCTCAACCAGATATTTAGCTTTTTCACTATCTTCTGATGATTTCAATTCAATAACAGTTTCTATTGGATTAAAATTTATGAGCTCCGAATATTTCATTTTTTCCCTCCTTTACCTTAAACATATTATATCATAGTCTTTTATAAAGTACCGTCTATAGTCTTCATATTCTGGTGTAGAATAGATAAGATATTGAGAATCCAATTTTCCAGGCCATTGAACTATAATTTTTTTATTTCTTGATAATTGAATGAATAACTTGATAATGTCTAGCTTATATTCTGGATTAAATAAAATATCAATATCCATTATTAATAATTCATTTTTATCAATATTTGATAATATTTGCTTTAATATTGACTCCACTGCAAACTTTCTATTATTTTTTTCTATCTTTAACAATTCTTTGGAAAGCACTTCACCTAATGATAGTATTTTAAACTGATTAAATGTATTTTTTATAATTTCTAGTGAAATACAACTAATAATCAAAAAATCATTTTTCTTTTCTACTATTTTTTTAACTTCTAATAAATCACATATAAATCCCACAGAATCACCTTCTAAACTAGGAATTTCCCAGTTATATCATATAGATTAAATATAGTAATCAAAATATAGCTTCACTTTTGCTGGTCTTCCATTCCAACTTACATTGTTTAATTCTTTTGTCTATTTTCCGTTCTCCGTAAAATAGCTATTCTTTCAACTATATCGTACTTAAAATCTGCTATTTTATCAATCTCTACTATTTTACATTATTTATTTTAAATCTGAATGTATCATATCCAAAAACTGATTTCTTACAACATACCAATAATATAATGCATTTTTATCGTATTCATATCCAAATTTTCACTACTTCTAGCATATCCACACTTTAAAAGTACTGTTTTCAATTTATTTATATTGGATTTTACTTCATTTATAAATTGATCCATCCATTTAATTGACTTCAACTAATCTTCTAAATTCTTTTTATTAATAACCTTCTTCCCCAATTCCCTCACATTCACCTCCATAAGCGGCTTTATAAATTTCTCATATCTTTCCTTATGGAATCTTTCTAGCTCTTTTTTAGTCATACCCTTTATAGCTTCTTCATAGGTTATAGTTTTTATCTTTTTATCTGTCATTTTAATCCCTCCATAACCCTTTATTGTAAAATATTCTATAAATATTGATTATTTCCTTCAAAAATCATCAATTAAATAGTTGAGTAGAAAATAAATCCATCTAGAAATGGTAATTTTTATTTTATTTCAAATACTAGCGTATTTCTTCTGATATAATAAATAATAATCTACTAATTAAATAACTTATAAAAAACAAGAGGGATAATATGTGTACAGGAATAAAGATTGACTATTATGATGGATGCGTTTTAGGAAGGAATATGGATTATGAGGTTCCAGTTGATTACAATGTGCTCTATTTGCCGAGAAATTATAATTTCTGCAGTGGCCTTATGGGAAAGCCTCTGTATTCAAAGTACAAGATCTTGGGAGTATGCTTTCACAATAGGGATCCACTAAAGGATGGGATAAATGAACATGGCCTAATGGGGATTACCAATTCCTTTTCTGGTTTTAACCTTTATGATAACAAGGTAAAGCCAGGAAAGATAAATATCTCCAGCTTGGACTATTTAAACTATGCCCTTGCCAATTACAAATCTGTGGATGAGTTGGTTAAAGACCTACCCAATATCCACATATCCACAAAGGATCACAGTGGAAAAGAGGTAATATGTCCAGATTTCCATTTCATGTTTGCTGATGCTACAAAAAGATGCGTTGTTGTTGAGCCTAAGAATAAGGAGTTGGTGTATTACGAAAATCCCTACCAGGTAATGACCAATTCCCCTGGCCTTGAATCCCATATAAGGAAGCTTAAGAAGCTTATAGATTTAGACAATCTTGAAGATTTTAACTCTGCAAAGGACTTGCCAGGAGGGTATGACCCTACATCCAGGTTTATTAAGGCCTTTTATTTGACTAAAATGCACATTAAACCTAACAGCTATAAGGAAGCCCTTGCTTACTGCTACAATATATTAGGAGCAGTATCAATGCCCAACGGATTCGTCAGGAATAAGAAGTACAATTCTACCACCTATACAAGGTATACATGTGCTTATGATTCAAAGCATAGGATATTAACCATAAAATCCTTAACCAACCCAGTAGTTTATCAAATAGGCTTTGAGGATATAGAAGATGATAGGAGGCAGGCCTTTTTCATAGATACGGATTTTATTATAGAATCGTATATTTCTCTACCAGTGATTTGGCAGATATTGTTTATATGATCAGCTTCTTTAGCAATATCTACAATATAGCTTGCTACAGATTCAGTAACAGCTGTTTGTTCCTCTGTATTGGCTGCCACCATCATAATTGATTGATTTACAGAATAAATTGATTGGCTGATTTGGCGAAGGGATTCTAAGGCACTGTCAATTAGCTCCTTGCCAGCATTCAAATCCTGTGATGTCTCATTTACCTTGCCCACAGTTAAATCCAAATCAGATAATAATTCATTTATGTTCTTCTGAATATCTGCTACTGAATTCTTGGTATGGTCAGCAAGCTTTTTCACTTCTTCTGCCACAACAGCAAAGCCTCTTCCCTGTTCTCCTGCCCTAGCTGCTTCTATAGCTGCATTTAGGGCAAGTAAATTTGTTTGGTCTGCAATCTCTTCTACAATCTTTATTATGCTGTTTATCACGTTCATTTTGTCCTTTACATTCTGCATCTGTTTGTTGACTGCATTTATCTGCTCAAAGGAATTTTTCACAAATTCTATGTATTCAGTTATGTTCTTTATGCCTGTTTGGGTAATTTCGTAAGCTTTATTTGAATCTTCTGAAACTTGTTGTGTCATATTAGCTACATCTTCGATGGATGCTGTCATCTCCTCGCTGCTTGCTGACATGGAATGCAACACTTCAGTTTGTTTTTGTACGCTATTTATCACATCCTTTATTGAATCCAGCTTTGTAATTGTATGTAAAAGATCATTTATGTCAAATATAATTTTTCTCCTATTTTCACATAATACATCTATCATTTCATTCCATTTATCAACCACACTTTCGCACGGAATAACATCCATATCTATTTTTTCTGCTTTTCCTTCTATGACATCAGATAATATTTTTATTAATACATCCTTATGAATGTAGTCCGAATCTTTTTGCTCTACATCTTTAGAAGTAAATCTTTTAAAAAAAGCTTTCAGCATATATTCACCTTCATAAGGGCTTTAAGATTGTTAAAATATTATCTAGCTTTATTATATCATACCTCTGAACCATAATCTATAGAATTTGGAACAACTTTGAAATAATAGAATAATAACAAAAGCACGGTTTCCAAAAATGAAAACCGTGTTTGTAACATAATATTTAATTCTCTACTCTGCCCCCTGGAAGAATACTCGTGTGTCTTCAAATGAAAAACTTTCTTCTACTATTATTTTTCCTCCGCTAACAGCATCTGCAGGAACTGCCCAACCTACGTTCCCTTCTGCTGTTGCTCCAGGAAACTGTTCCCCTATATCACTAAATGCCTTTGGTACAACTCCAACACCTTCACTGTATGAATTGCCATCAGAACCAAGATAGCGTAAACTTAAATCAACCCATGGTGTGCCAGACTCTTCTCCTATGTATGAAACCTGAACTTTTGCCATAACGTATTGGTAGCCTTCTTCTGGTGGTTCATTGAACATATTTTCTGCTTCAATAATAGACCAAGCATCAGGTACTATCTCTAGTATTGTTATTTCCCAGTTAGATCCTATTTTTGCCTTTTGACCTATAGGAATTGGATTTTCCCTAGTTCCTAACTCTGCTTTTGTTTCGGAATTTGTTTGTTCAGTTTTTTCTCCTTCAGCATTTGTTTTCTGTCCGCTATCTGTAGTATCTCCCCCACAGGCTGACAGCAACAGTACAGAAAGGGCTAAGAAAACTAAAAATACTCTTTTCAGTTTACTAATCATACACTTCCCCCTTTTGATTACCCTTATATATTATTACATATGCTAATAAAGCTATATGTAATATTATATTACATTATATTAGTATAAATGTCAATAATAATTGTTTTTATGTTATATTTTATTACATACAGAAAGCCTAATCCATAAGATTAGGCTTAAGTTGTTTTTCTATCCACAGCGTACTATATCAGCTATGCTTAATAATTTATTTCTAACTTTGTCAAACTCCTCTCCTAAATTAACCGTCTTTACATATATATTATTGCCTGACATTTTATATGCCTGATTTAAGTCGTAATTAACTGTTGGATATAATAACATACCATTTATTTCTCCATCATACTCAGCATTTTTTACATAAGCAAATATCTGATATAAATTACTTGATATCAGTTTCTTTGTTTCAGAAAAATTACTCTTAGTTAAAGCATTAGAGTAATATTTTGTATCTATAATTAATTTTTTATCTTTCCCCTCTAATTCTATGTCGGTTTCCATATTTGGAAGAAAATTATCGCTAGGAGGTTCATCTAGCCTCCACTTTATTATAGAAGAGGTTGTTTTTATATCTTTAAGCTCATATTTATAAAAATTGAAAATAAACTTTTCATATAGCTTTGCCATAGCTTTGTCTTTAATAAATGTAACAAATCTATATTTGCCCTTTTCTTCTTTTAGTATAAGTCCAGTATTAATTAGCTCACATACATTTATTATTAATCTGTATTTTTTATTATTTCTATTATAATTAATGCGGCTCCAGCTAACATTGTTTATATCTACACTGTGTACACCTGAAAAATTCCTTAAAAGCATTCTCATTTGATCTCTATACTTCCTGTCCACTTCTTTACACGTTAAAAGGGTTTCCATTGTAGTTTTAAGGATCTGATTCAGGATAATATTTTCGGAAAACTCATGGAAATCACATACGATTTTGTTTCTTATTAAGGATTGCTCTTTTAGGGTATCATTTAAATTTATCCTACCTCTGACAACAGATATGCTTTCCGTGCATTCCACATAGCCTTTATAAATTCCACTTTTAATAATCTTATTAGCTTCTTTAATTAAGATGCTAGATAGGAGATTATAGATATTCTCTAAAGCTTCAACATCTAAGAGTGTTTCTTGTCCTTGATTTAAAATATTATCCCAAGCATAGCACAACATATAATATATGTTTTTTATAGGAATCATATTACCACTCCAATAATTTCCTTTTCCACTCCATTAACTTACTGTTGTCATCAATCCAATACTCTGATAGTAAAGGTAGTATCTCATAGTTAATTATATTTTTATAATCTTCTTCAGTAATAGTGTCCTTATCTATGCAAAAATAACTATGACCTATACTAAATCCCCAGCCAAGAGAGAGGTCATTCTCTATATCTTCATTAAGGCTTGTCATTTTTTCGATAATTATCTTTGATAGTTCCCCACTTTTACTCTCAAGATATCCTTTAAAATTCAAATTATCGAAAGCTGGTTTAATATTTACGAAGCAAAATCTCCTCCTTAAGGCATAATCAATCATTGCAAGACTTCTATCAGCTGTATTCATAGTTCCAATTATATATACATTTTCAGGAACATAGAATTTATCTTCCGTATAGGTTAATGGAATAGCATATTCACTACCTCTTTTGTCTGCTTCTATTAACATCATAAGTTCTCCAAATATTTTGCTTATATTTCCACGGTTTATTTCATCTATGATAAAGAAATAAGGCCTATTAGGATCGTTTAAAGCTCTTCTGCAGAACTTATAAAATATTCCGTATTTTAATTTAAAACCTTTTTCTTCTGGCCTATATCCCATGATAAAATCTTCATAGGAATAACTCTGATGGAATTGAATCATCTCTATTCTAGAACTATCCTTTTCTCCCATGATAGAATAAGCTATTCTTTTAGCAACAAAGGTTTTACCTACTCCAGGAGGACCTTGGAGAATTAAGTTCTTTTTATATTTTAATAATTCAACCATATTTTCATATTGGTCTTCTTCCATGAATACCTCTTCCAAAAACTCTTCTTTAGTATAGGTATTATAAGTTTTAACTGTAGTAATAGGATTTTGTTCTCGAATAATATCCATTATTAATTCGTATTCTTCTTTTGTGAGTTTAAAAAGGCTGCCTTGAAGATTTGTCTTAAATTCCATGTTCTTTAATCCTTCAACTGATTTGATAAAACTATATTGGATAGGCTGTATTAAATTTTCATCTTTAGTTACCCAGATTTTTTCCCCATCATGTTCTTTGGAAACATGTCCAATACCAACTATTGCTTTTTCATATAATATAACCTTGTCCCCTTTTTTTACGTTTTCAAAGTTTCTATATATCCTTTTTTTATTTCCTCTCTCGTTTCTAGATGAGTAAGTAAATGTTTGTCCAATTTTTACATTGTCGAAACTCCAGATGTTAGGGTCAGCAGTAAGCCACCAGTAATTTATAGGTTCGCTTATATTTACTTCTTCCTCTTCATCTTCAAGATAGAAATATTTTTCCTTAATAGCCTCTTTTAATTCAGGTCTAAGTATCCAGCTGAAAGTTTTATCTTCCCTATAACGGCCTAGGAAAGGCACATGCCACCATCTTTCTTTACCATTCTTCCGTTTAGGCACAGTACAATTTGTATAACGATGAATCCTTTTTGCAAGATGAACAACTGGAAAATTATACGCAAATGGATTAGTATTTTCAAATTCTGATAATTCAGAAGCTGTAGCTTCTCCTTCCATTTTATATATGGTTTTTACAAGCTCAACATCTTCTTTCCTAAAAACATCTGGATTAGATAACATTTCCATCCATTGTTCCTTTGAAATATCTATGGGATCATTAAATTGAACTTTTTCCTCTAATTCTTCTACTTCCTGTAATTTCAAATCTAAAGCTCTGTAATTTCTGAAGGTACATTTTTCGTCCCTAAATTTCTTAAGTCTTCTCACATTTTCAATATATGTAGCCAAATGCTTAGGCCTTACAAGGAGTACCCCTTCGCTTTCTAGCAAAACAGCTGTATCTATAATAACATTATTGATTATAGGAAATACATTTGGTTTTAAACAATGGAGTATTGCGGATGCAGAGGCTGCTTGCATACCTTTTATTCCTTCTTTTAATGCCCTTTCTGCTATCTTAAGTATTTCCTCTTCATCTTCTAAATCCTTAATACTAATGCACAGAGATATAAATTTTTGAGCATCCTCTTTATCTAATTTACCTTTAAAAGTATAAAAACCTGTTCCAAACATGCCAATAGTCCAATTGTTTTCATATCTATTTTCATATTTGTAATTTTTAGCTTTTTCTATTACATTATTGAAGACAGTTTTTAATCTATTTTTCTCTATTGAATTCAAATTGCTCTCTTCAATTTTCTTTATCCTGTATTCTACACCGCCTTTCCACAACCCTATAGCCATAAAATATAGTAAATCTAGGTCTGAAACATCAATTTTATTTATGTCAATTTTTGAAAATGATTCAACAGTCTCCCTTACCAATTCATAAGAACCATCATGTTCATCGGGAGTTACATCTTCCATTGTCATAATATCCTGAAGTATTTGATTTTCCTTAAATTCTAAATATAGATTTAATGCATTTCTTAATGCTGCAGTTTCAACATGCATATCAACATCTATTGGTATATTATTTTTTGAATTAAGTTCTTTTAACTCTTGTTTAAGATTTTTGCATTTGTCCTTATCATAAATTTCATCTAGATTGCCATAGTATTTTTCTATTTTCTGGCAACTTGATAGTATTGAGTTACAAGTTGCTTGATCATATTTTTTTATAGCTTGAAGCCATCTATAGAAAGATCTCTTATTCATATATCACACCTCACCCTATTTTTATTAACAAAATACCACCAATATATGGTGGTTTTTTCTAATATCCTAACTCTTCAGGAGTAAGGCCTATAAATTCTAAGGTTTTTTTCAATTCCCTATAGGTAATTTTGCCATTTTCATAGTTGGCCTTTACATACACTAAGTATTCCTTGGGAACATAGGTTACCTTCGATGGAACTATTAAATCGATATTATAACCTTCTTCTCTTGTTAGGGTTTGGAGTTTGTCCTTGTTATCTAAGGATGCAATTTCTCGAAGCTGGTAATATAAATTTGAAGAGCAAAGTTTAAGTTGGATAAGCCTTTTGAGCATGGCCGTGTAGCTGACCTTAAAGTAGTTCTGCATTCGGACAATGTGTTTAGGTTGGATTTGATCAGGGCCTACATTGACCATCTTGTAGAAGGTTTCCTTCACATAATCCTCTGGCATTAAAAACTCTGCAGCAAATACATCTGCCTTTCTTTCCTCTTCTGCGTATTTGCCCTTGTCTATGAAGACCTTTTCTTTTTTCAATATGTCTTCATTGTAGATTATATGGTAAAGCTCATGAGCTCCAGTATATCGTTCATGACCTAGGGTGAAATTGCTGTTTAGATATACTATGAAGTGGTCTTCATAATAGGTGATGAAACCAGAAAGGTTATCTGTCTTTAGAGGCTTTCTTATCAGAAAAGCAGTTTCTGAAAGGATATCGAATATATCGGATAGCCCTTTTTTGGCAAATTTAATCCTCACTTCCTCGGCTAATTCTTTAACCTTAAGCCTAAAGAGTTCATCTGGAATATTAATTTGGTTTTTCAACTATATCCATCCCTTCTTAAGCTCTATTTATCTTTTTTCTCTAGGTACATCCTTTTATTCTGTATGAACACTTTCACCATCTCTTGAAGCTCCTTTATGTCTTCCAGTACATCTTGTGAGTAGTTGTCTTTCCTGAAAAATGTAACCATGCTATCAGGTTCTTCTTCATGGAAGAACTCATCAATATCTACACCCAGCACATCAGCTATGGCTTTCAACTCTACTGCTGAAATTGACCTGCTGTTGTTTTCAATTTTACTTAGAGTCTCCCTGCTCATCTTTATGCCCCGCTCTTCTAGTGCTTCTGCCAACTTCAACTGACTCAGTCCCTTATCTTCCCTAAAACTGCGTATTCTCTTGCCTATTCCATAATCCATAAAAAAACCTCCTTGTAATATAATATTACATAGGAGGTTTCGCCTTGTCAATAAAACTATAGTAATGTCATTTTTTACTATTTACTAATAGTACTTTAGTCTTATGCTTTTATATTTTATTTAAATTGCCTAGGAATCCCTTCAGTCTATGGATAAATTCCTTCCCCTCTTCTCCGTCATAGTAATCTATTGGAACATCCTGTAAATTTAGCTCTATGTTTTCTTCTTCTAATAAAGCTAACAGCTCTTCCATGAGGATCCCTTTAGTGCCCATTATACTGCAGGTTGGACTATTATTTATTCCCATTAAACCAACAATATCATATCCATTATCTAAGTACTCTTTCATTATTGATACAGTATCTCTTGCTATATCCTTACATAGCTTTCTAAACTCTTCTGTATCATACTCTTCCTTAGTCATGGGCTTTCTTTTTAGTCCTAAGTGCCTATATTCAGGACATGGAAGCTGGTGTATGCCTATGCCATAATCCATTATGACATCAACTATGTCCCTATAGGGGCCCTTGGCTCTTGCTAAGGGAGGTACCACAGTGTTTTGATTTAATATGCAGTGGGATATGAATATTACTTTTTTGCTCCTTTCCATTATCTCGCTCCTTGTATGTAGCCTTTAGGCATTCTCCTAATAAGCAGTGATACTATTATGCAGCTTACAATCTTATCTACAATATTGCTGGTTATTCTGGGAATAAATGCTGCTGTAAATACCTTTTGGCCTGTTTGCACTAGCCAAGTGAAAAATACATCGTTAAAATCTCCAGTAAGGCCTCCATATACATATACGGATATAGGAGTTCCTATAAGTGGTGCAACTACAGCTAAAATCAATCCTGTGATAATAGCAGTTTTTAGATCGAACTTCCATCTTCTTGCAATTAAGCCTACTACTATTCCAACAGCAATATTTACCAGTGCAAAAGGTATGTTCTTTGGGTTTTGTATAACTCCTAAAGCAACATTGGTAAGTCCCCCTGTTATAGCACCATAAAAAGGCCCATACACTGCTGCTACAAATATAGTTCCTATAGTATCTAGAAACAATAAAGGAATGTTTAGCATTCCCGATACTGTCCCAAGAACTATGTTAATAGCAATACCTAATGCTGAAAATACTACTACTCTGTTGTTTTTCATAATATCCCTCCTTTTTTATCAATATATTTAATTATATTAGACCTCCAATTGGATGTTAAATTGATAAATTCTATAATTTACCCGCTTACGATAAGTAATAACTATAATCTCTTATATTCAAATGTGGACCAATTAGAATTTTCTCTCCAATATAAAAAGGTTTTTTTTAACTTAAATAGAATATATATACCATCTAAGAAATGGGGGGATAACATGGGAAAGAGTTATTCAAAAGCTTTAATAATTGCCGTTCTATTGATTTCTATTATAATTATTTTTAGTTCCAACATATCTAACCGAAAACTATCACCTTATCAATTTGAAAAAGCAGTAGTAGTGGATATCAATGAAGAAAAGCTTGAAAAAGACACCGCAATTGAAGACTTATATTTAGGCTATCAACAGATAAAAATTAAAATCACTACTGGTAAATATAAGGATGAAACTTTCAATATAAGAAATCCCATGAGTAGGCTATACAACGTACATACAAAAGTAGGTGATAAAATTATTGTGAGCATACAAGAAGAGAATAACAATATACAGAGCATTTCTGTATTTAACTATGAAAAGGAAAAGATAGTCTATGTACTTGTAATTTCATTTTTTGTTTTATTAATACTCCTATCAGGTTGGAAGGGATTTTATGCAGTAATATCTTTAATATTTACTGGGATCATGGTGATTTTCTTTATGATTCCTTTATTGTTTAAAGGATATGAGCCTATTCCTATTACCATAGTTACCGTTACTGTAACCACTATAATAACTTTATTGCTTATAGATGGTCCTAGCACAAAAACCTTATCTGCTATTTTAGGTACAATAGCAGGAGTTGTACTAGCTGGAATAATTTCATATATTGCCAGCCATATAGCCCATATATCGGGTCTTACCTCTAATGAAGCAGAGGGATTAATATATATTGCCGAACACCAAAATGTAAAGATTAAAGGCCTTACTTTTTCTGCTATTTTAATAGCATCTTTAGGAGCTATTATGGATGTGGCTATGAGCATTGCATCCTCCATATTCGAATTAAAAAAAGCTAATCCTAAAATCCCTATCAACCAATTATTTAAATCTGGTATGAATATAGGAAAAGATGTTATGGGAACAATGTCTAATACGCTAATTTTAGCTTTCGCAGGTTCATCATTAAACATGATATTGTTCATAATAGCTTATGGAATGCCTTATAGGCAAATAATCAATCTGGATTTTATAGTAGCTGAAGTAATCCAAGGTATATCTGGCAGCATTGGCATAATACTTACCGTACCAATTACCGCACTTATTTCTTCTAATCTTACAAAAAAACTAGTAAGCTCTAGTGCAAAGCACTAGAGCTTAATTTTTATCTTTTTACATCAGCCAAAGGTTTCATGTTTTCTAAGCTATCCCATACATAGACCTGTATGTTCTTAATTCCCTTACGATAATTTTCTAGATCTAATGTAAATTCTGCTATATTGGTTCCTCTATTAAATTTTAAGTTTTGGTAAACAACTTTATATGGCCTATCGTTACTATCAATTGGTTTTATTATGACAACTCCATTCATTTCCTTATCTGCATTATTTTCAATATTAACCCTAACTAAAATATTGTTTTCATTTTCAATTCTTTCCACAACTTTTATAGTAAGTGGATATTCATCTGGAGAGTCTTCTTCTATTTTAACAATCTCTGATGTATTTCTAACCCTCAATCTTGGCCCTACTGGATCTGTAGAAGCAAGGCCTATGGCAGATACTAAATCGCCAACTTTTATACTTGGATCCCATTTCCCAAGGCCGTATCCAAAGTCTGGGTTACCACCAATATATCCGTTTACATATACTCTAGCTTCTACACCTGAATCATCTTTTATATACAAGCTATTATCAGCTGTATCCATTCTGGTGACTATTCCTTTAATCTTAACCAGCCAGCCTTCATTTTCCTTCTTCATGCTATCAGCTGTGGACATTTCTTTTGGTTCTACTTCTTCTATTGAATCATCTAATACTATTAAATCTTTTGTTTCATCTCTGATTTGTAGCTGATAATCCCCATCATATTGACCAGCAATACCTATTACTCTTACCTTGGCTCCTAATGGCAATTCCGTTTGAGATACTCCAAATACTGTGATTCCTCCCGTTTCGTCCTGTACATAAATTACTTCAAAGAAAGCATTAGGTATATTGTATTTTCTTGCGTAAGCTTCTGACATAGCAGTTACTCTGCCTTCTATAGCAAATGTTTGACCAAAATTATCTGGCATTCCATCTCTAACTTCTCTTATAGTCTTCACTTCTATTTGTCTTTGTGGTTTTAACCAGTCTAATATATTGCTGGTTATTTGAATATTAGAATATCTATTATCTCCAGACATTTCAAAATCTGAGAAGAATGTGGAACCAGAAATTATTACTTTTGCCCCACTTGGAAGAATCTCTGCAGCTAAAACGTAAACATTTCCTTCTTCAATTGGAATAAATCCAGTAGATACATTTCCTGCATTTATATTCTTAGTAGTAGAATGGCCTTTAACAAGGAAGTCTACATTTTCATCATTTCCACCATCTTTAATAAGTACTGAACATCCACTGTAGAAACTATATTCATCACCATCTCCAACTCCTTTAGTTAAGTTAAATTTACTAGAAACATAATTAGTGAAATATAGCCTGTATTCCTGTCCTCCATTATTTACATAATCCACCACTTCATCAGAGTTAAATATCACATTAGAACCTATAGCACTTAGCAATTTATTCCCTTGTACAGAATTTTGATATTCTCCCGTTCCATCATTGTAATTAGCTCTTGATGTAAGGATTAAAGAACCTCCTCTTTCAGTAAATCTAGCTATTGCTTCTATTTCAGAATCGCTTAATTTTGACCTTTTTACATTATCTTTATCTCTTGGTTGAGGTGCTGTTATCACTAATATATCTATACCTTCTAATACCTCATCAGTTATGGTCTCATGATTTTCTACCATTATCATCTTCTTATCCTTTAACATTTCTTTGAAGCTTTCTATCTTATTAGCATAATCTCCACTTACATAATGATTACTGTGAGCATAGTCTACCATTACCTTTACAGCTGAACCCTTTGGTACTGCTTCTACTCGCTTAATTGCAGTAAATGTCTTGTCTACTCCAGCTATAGTAGCAACAGCATAAATATTGTATTCTCCCGCTTCTTCAGGTGACCATTTAATTATTGCCTTACCAGTGGAACCTTGCCCAATATTGGTTACAATATCTTCGCCTATTTTGTTTGCTGGTGAAATATTTCCTACATAGAATTCTACCTTTGCCTGTCCTAATATTTTTTCACTATTATTATAAACTGTAGCTATTAAATCTATGGTATCTCCTATTTCAAAATAATCTGATGATACATCTAGTCCTGATAATCCCACTGGTAATACTTCTCCAACCCATATAGGAGCTGTAACAGAAATATCTCCATTAGCTTGAATAACTTTTACATAGTAATAGTCGTATATTGGGTCTAATTCAAAATTCCAATCTACATAATGAGTATCAAAATATTTGCTAGCCGATACTAGACCGCCATTAGATATTAGTTCTATCCTTGTAATTTTTTCATCTGGGTTATCAGTATCTGGCTCATTTACATTTATAGATATATTTAATTTATCTGGTCTGCTAATCTTTGACCCCATTAACTGTCCATTTATTTTATACATAATCTCTAAATTCCTATTTTCAGTAGCATAAACTCTCATATCTCTTATGGCATCATATATCCTATCCCTAGTTAGGTCTTCAGCTAATATAACTGTTCTTGCTTCATTTGCAGTTATCCAGTTACCTTTATGATTGTCCTGATTATTAGATGGTGCTAGATGCCATCCCTTATCCAAAGCTCTAGTATAGTACTCATAGCTTGGGAAATATCCACTACCTCTAATAGGCCCTTCTCCATTTCCTACCTCAATCAATTGGATTACATTATCCACTTCTTCGCTGTAATATCCAAAATCAGCAAAGTCACCAAATGTTTTTCCTGGATGGTTCAATTGATTTATAGATTCTGGCCATTGTGCTATCTTTTTATAATATGCTTGCAAATCCATAGATTTATTATTTCTAGATACAAACCAAGGAGTATTAAAGGTATTTATATGCCCCCATCCGCCAGTAGCTCCAGACCAAGTCATTTCATATCCAGCCAATGCTACATATTCACTTGGTTTATAATATTTATCTGCTGTAGAATTTAACAATTTCCATTTTTGGCTTGTAGATTGACTTATGTCTGTAATGTTTTCATTGTCTAATTCATTGTCAAACCAGTTGGAATGGTCTGTTACAGCAAAGAAATCTGCATTACCCATATCCCTTGCCCAAGTATAAGCATCATCTGGAGTGCCTGTTCCATCAGAAACATTAGTATGGGAATGGAGTTGCCCAAAATAGAAGTTATACTCTATCTCACCTATGGTAAAAGTCCATGTTTTGGTTGCTTTGTTTCCCTTAGTATCAATGACAATTACTGT
>ENA-OWPA01001451-OWPA01001451.1-bioreactor-metagenome-genome-assembly--contig:-NODE-1451-length-15515-cov-3.815779_pt1 | contig 15515 bp, 13 predicted proteins | sample MGYA00238139_ERZ651803 | MGnify/ENA primary metagenome ERZ651803 (study PRJEB26909, sample SAMN07631231) | bioreactor metagenome | isolation source: Switchgrass digestor | place: USA: Dartmouth...
AGAAAAAGCTGATTTTACTTATTGTACTCACTTTTGTTATCACAACACTTTCGGGAGTTCCTAATTTAGGTGTGCGGAATGTAGAAGCAGCAACTACATTCCAAAAAGTTAACTTTACTGATGGGGAAGTCACGTCTTATTACTTAAACGTGAGGCAGGGGCCGTCTTCAAAATACAATATTGTATGTGTGCTTGAAAAGGGAGACAAGGTTAAAATTTTCGGAAAGATCGGCAGCTGGTATGCCATATATGAACCTAAATCCGGTTGTGTAGGCGCAGTCAGCAGCAAGTATATAAAGGTCCCAGGAAACAGCACACAAGCTCCGGCACAGAAAAAGACACAAACGCAAACGCCGCAGAATACTCAGAAAACAACACAGCAGCCTAAACAGGAAACGCCGCCTGCTGCACAAGCACCATCCACTACAGATACAGGACTGAATGTATCTGATAAAGAACAGGAACTGTTAAACCTTGTAAACAAGGCCAGAGCAGATGCCGGATTACAACCTTTACAGTTTGATAAGAAACTGATGGAAGTAGCAAGACTGAAAGCAAAGGATATGGTTGATAATAATTACTTCTCGCATCAGTCACCGACATATGGTTCGCCCTTTGATATGATGAGGCAATTTGATGTTGAATTCAAAACTGCCGGAGAAAATATTGCGGGCAACAGGACAGTGGAAGGAGCTTTCCAGGCCTGGATGAATTCAGAAGGACACAGGAAGAATATCCTGAACAGCAAATTTAACTACACAGGTATAGGAATAGTGGAAAGCAAGAGTTACGGATTAATGCTTGTACAGCAGTTTATTGGAAAATAATTTGTAAGAAATTCCATAAAGAAAAATAAGACATAAGGAAAATAAAGAGGAAAAAACTTTTTTGAAGTGCACCCCAAATGTTAGACACATTCTAACATTTGGAGGTGCACTTTTTATTAATAATATTTCATTTTTATATTAACAATATTTCCTCTCTTAATTTGTCTTCATTTTAGCATAAATTCAGCAATTATCCAGAACTTTAAATTTTTCTTTCAGAACTCTGTTTTTCATTATTGTTTATAAATATACCTTTTATGTTTCAGCATTTTTGTATACATAATTGACTTATTCAGGAAGTAATAGATACAAAAATAAATAATTTCACCCAGTTATTTCGCATTTATTATGTAAACAGCTAATGTTATAATAGGACACAGCTGAATTCTCTGAAAACGAAAATAATGGAGAAACGGGGGATAATTTTTTGGGGTTAATTCCGTTAAGATAATAGTCCTGCAGTAAAAGACAGGGAAATAAGAACGGAAAGGTTTCTCTTCTACCTAACCCGTCAACTAACCTCGTAAGCATTAAGAGAGGAGTGTTTATATGCATAAGAGAAGGCGTGCCTTTCTGGCAGGGTTGGTAACGCTGGTTTTTGTCTGCTTTTTCAGCACTATAACCACTTTTGCTGCACCATCATTGCTTTTGAAGGGCATGCGGGGAGAATCGGTAAAAAGTCTCCAAAACAATTTAAAGAAACTCGGATATTTCAACGCAACAGTAACAGGTTATTATGGAAGCATTACTGAAGCATCGGTAAAAAAACTTCAGAAAGACTATGGGTACCTGGTAGACGGAAAGGCTGGCACAAATACCCTGGGACTTATCGACAAATTGCTGAAACAAGATAGTAATAATTCTCTTTCCACAAGGAGCACGTCAACAAGAACCTCAACTGTACTGAAGAATGGTATGAGGGGTGAAGCTGTAACTGCGTTACAGAATAATTTAAAAAAGCTTGGGTATTTCAATGCAAATTGTACAGGCTATTATGGCAGCATAACGGAAGAAGCAGTAAAGAAATTGCAGAAGGAACACGGTTGTACTGTTGATGGAATTGCAGGAAGTCAAACTTTCAGTGTAATTGAGAGATTGCTTGCTAACTCTTCTACAACCAGTAGGAGCGGAACTCAAGAAAGACCGTCGGCAAGTAACCAGAACTACTTAATGCCATGGTTTGGAGAAGCAGAAAACGTTTTTGCCATAGGTAAGACTGCAACAATATACGATATTGATTCTGGCAAGAGCTTCAAAGTTAAAAGGACTTACGGACATAACCACGCGGATTGTGAAACCCTTACCGCTGGAGATACTAAAATATTGAAGAGCATTTACGGCGGTCAGTGGAGTTGGTCAAGAAGAGCTATTATAGTTAATGTGGACGGAGTAAAAATTGCGGCTTCAATGGCGGCAATGCCTCACGCGGGAAGTGATAAAGCTGAAGCAAATGCTTACATAAGTTCACGAAGCGGTGGCTATGGTGCCGGAACTAATCTTGATGCCATTAAAGGAAATAACATGGATGGAGTTTTTGATATCCATTTTTATAAAAGCAAAACACATGGTTCTAACAGTGTTAACGAGGCACATCAGAACATGGTCAAGAAAGCTGCCGAATGGGCAAAAAATAATTACTAAATTCGGAAGATAAAAGAAGATAAAATAAGAAGAGATTAATGAGGTTCATCTGAAAACAATGAGGCAGGTGAATAATAGCAGGGGAGAAACAAATTCTCCCCTGTTTTATTATGGGCTTTAGCCTGTTGAGCATGAGCGAGTTTCTCAAAAGAGAAATGAGCCATGCGAAACAATAAACCACCCGCTATGCGGGTGCGCGACAGAAGTTATACAAAAAAATCACCTTTCCGTTAAAATAGAGTTGTTCAAGCTACTAATTTAAAAAAGGAAAGGTGATTTTATGGCAAATAAAGAACATAGTTTGGCACGCACAAAATGGATGTGCAAATATCACATAGTGTTCACTCCCAAGTATAGACGAAAAGTGATATATAATCAATACAAACAAAGTATACGGGAAATTTTGAAGCAGTTATGTAAGTATAAAGGAGTAGAGATAATTGAAGGACATCTAATGCCCGACCATGTACATATGCTGGTAAGTATACCGCCCAAGATAAGTGTATCAAGCTTTATGGGATACTTAAAAGGCAAAAGTGCACTGATGATATTCGATAAACATGCAAATTTAAAGTATAAGTTTGGAAACAGACATTTTTGGGCAGAAGGTTATTATGTAAGTACGGTAGGACTTAATGAGGCAACGATTAGAAAGTACATTCAGGAGCAAGAAAAACATGATATTATGATAGACAAATTAAGTGTAAAGGAATATGAAGACCCCTTTAAGGGGTAACTAGTAATACGCTTGTCCCTTTAGGGGCGGCAAAGGTGGCAAAGGCATTGTAGCTTGAACGAAGTGAAAGCCAGCGTCTTTAGGCGCTGGCCGGTAACTTGCCCTTATAGGGCTGAGCAAACCACCCGTTTTACGGGTGGTCATGATTTTGTACGGTGTCTTGAAAACAGGCTTTTATCATAAAACAAACGGGTTTGTACAAATAAAATTTAAAGTTTGGAGCGATAAGGAATTCAAAGCACTTGAGAACTTGTTAAGGAGTGAAAAACATGCATAGAATATTATCATATGTTATGGTTCTTCTGTTGTTACTAACATTTGCATTACCGGTAAGTGCTGATGCAGCAGAGGATGTAAAATTTAAAATATCAATAGACACTGATGCCTCACAGGCCGGTCATATTGCTCTAAATATTAACGGCGAGAATTTAAATGACCTGTATGCTTATGAGGCAGTTTTGTCATATGATCCTCAAGATTTGGAATTTGTAAAATCAAAAGCAGCAATGGAGGGATTTGCAGTACCACCTCAAATAGAAGATAAAAAAGTTTATATTGCTTTTACAAAAGTAGGAAAAGTAAATGGGATAGATGGAAATGCATTGCTGAATAAAGTCAGTTTTAAAAGAAAGAATTCCAACCCCATTAAAGTGACATTGGAGTCGGTAAAGGCTGTCAATTCCTCACTTGTGGCAAAGACCTACGAAATAGGACAGTCCATACAGGACGCGTATTACCTTCAGTACCCCAAGGTAAGTGACGATATGAAGACAGCTACCGCAAGCCTGTCTTTGGAAAAGTATAATGAGTTACTAAAAAATGCAATTGGTGACAGTTCGGGCATAAAGTTAATATTTATTGAAATAAATCCCGTTGACACAGCTACAAGATATGTACAGGAATTGCCTTCTATAGCACTTTCAGCAACAGCGCTGGATAAAAATATTGTTATTAGAACTCCCTTTGGTACAATAACATTGCCTGGGAATGTTATTTCCAAAGAAGAACTAAACGGAAATGACACAGTCTCAATTTCTATTGAGTCTGCAAATATGCCTTTAATTAATAATGAAATAAATAATCTGGTGGGAGACAGACCGGTAATTAAAGTGAGCATGATGAGCCAAGACAAGAATATTTCCGGTCTTAAGCAAAGTATTAAAATTGATTTACCCTATAGAGCAAAAAAAGATGAGAACAGCAATGCAGTTATTGTTTGCAGTATAGATGAGAATGGAAAAGCAGAGATTCTGAAAAATTCTAAATATAATTCAACTATTGGGGCTGCTACCTTCAGTACTGACTATCTATCAAAATTTGCAGTTGCATATAACAAAATAAACTTTGATGATGTGGATGAAAAGGCTTACTATTATAATGCGGTGACATACCTGGCAGCAAGAAATATCACCCTTGGGACAGGAAATGGCCTGTTCAGCCCGAGAGGAAAATTAACCCGTGGACAGTTTATGGTTTTAGTAATGAGGGCATATGGAATTTCCCCTGACGAAAATTTAAAAGATAATTTTTCAGATGCAGGTAATACATATTATACGGGCTATTTGGCCGCAGCTAAAAGGCTTGGACTGTCAAAAGGAATAGGCAATAATATGTTCGGACCTGAAATTGAAATCTCCCGACAGGAGTTGTTTACACTCTTATACAATGTGCTTAAGGAAACAGGAAATCTTCCTGGTTCTGACGTTGGGAAAGATATTAATAGTTTTAATGACGCAGATCAGGTAGCGTCATATGCGAAGGAAGCAATAACATTTCTTGTAAGAACAGGAATAGTACAGGGATATAATAACGAACTTAATCCAAGAGGAAAAGCTGAACGTGCTGAGGCTGTACAGCTTTTATACAATCTGATGTCACAATAAAAATTATTCACGCATTTACTGCACAAAACTTTTTGAAATAGCCAACTTCTCATGTATATATCAGACAACGGCAGAGGCACTGCTCTAAATACTGTTGTGAAGCCAGCTGTAGATACTAGGAATTTTGGAACGGTAAACTGTATTGAATCAATAGCTGAATATAATGAAGAAGCAGAAGAACCTACTGTCTTAGTTCCCAATAGAAATGTGGGAGAAAAAATCTGTGTGGAAATGGATATTATAGATTTTAATGTGAGACCTCACAGCAATGGAAAGACGGATGTAACAGACGGAAAAGCAATTTACTGCTGGATAATCTTTTGTGGAATTTAATGAGATTTGGAAAGAAATCGTAAAAAACAAGATTAATGGGCATCGTTCCTGATTATAACATGATGCCCTTTAAATTTAGCTTTTTTCCAGGGCTGAAGTTACAATTATATGTAATTATTTATCCTGCCTTTTGCAATGGAATGGCGTTTATTTTTGTATGCAGAATTGTTTTGAAGAAATATTCAATAACAAGGCAGCAACCTGCCTGAGATTTATTGGAAATGCCTTTCATTGGTCCGTATTTTCTGTATAATAGAATCATAGAACAGATAGGGAGGAAGCCTGTAGTGGGTATAAATGGTGTAACTGTACTGCTTGCCGCATTTTTTCTTATCCCTCTTGCTGCCGGTGCTGTAAGAGGGCTTTCAAGAAGGAAAGTGCTGGATTCCATGAGCTCGCTGCTCGACAATGTTGAGCTGCTGGCAGGTTTCCTATTGTCTGTTTATATTACAAAAAATATTTTTTTTGAAAACAATAGCGGAGTATTCGCACAAATATACAAATTAATTCCTGACTGGCTTAAAAATTTTCTTTATGGGCGAGATGTACTTACCTATATACTTATTGTACCAATTATTCTTCTGTTTGTGCTTTTGGTATTGAGAATTTTTACTACGCCGCTTTACAGACATGTTATTGGGCCTCTTTCTGACGTGATTTACAGAAAAACATGTGAGATGGGGAGATTCGTAAGAAGTCTGACAGGTGCTTTGTGGCAGCTGCCAAGAGCAATCTTTGGCGTACTTGTATGTTCATTGATTCTTAATTTCTCAGGTTATTACTTTTATATGCCTAATACGGCTAAATGGATGAATGAGTCCAGACTTTATCAACTGATATATCAAAATGCTCTTCATCCTATCCTTAATTCAAATATTGCAAAGCAGATACCGGTTATTGTAAATGACTCTTTCAGAAGCCTGACCGGCGGAACTCAGCAAAAAGGCGGAACCTTGGTAGAAGAGATAGGAAAAAGATTTATTGGAGATGCTGTCATAATCGAGTATTTTAACGGGGTAACGATAGACGAGGCTATTAAGTCTACACCGGAAATAGACAGCACTGCGGTAAAAATTGCAGGAGATGAACAAAGTGATACAAAAAAGGCTTATTTGATATATAATTGGGTTGCCAAAAATATTAAATATGATTTTGAGAAAGCTGAAAACATTGTTAACAATACTTGGAGATATAAATCTGGATCAATAGAGGCATTCAATACAAGAAAAGGGATTTGCTTTGATTATTCATGTTTGTACATATCAATGTGCAGGGCTGTAGGATTAAAAGTAAGACTGATAACCGGCCTTGGCTATAGTGGAGTGGCATGGGGAGACCATGCATGGAATCAGGTATGGTCTGAAGAGGAGCAAAGGTGGATTAACCTGGACACTACTTTTGGAAGCTCCGGTAAAAATTATTTTGATAAGCCAGACTTTTTTGTAGACCACAGGGACGGCCAGGTGCAAGGTGAATGGTAGAGCATTACTTGAAAAATAGCAATGCCTGGCATAATAATACTTAGGTAAATAAAATATAAATTAGCTTTATAATTCATTTTATGTCACAACCTGGCTTTGTGTTTCGTCCGGTATATAAGAAACTTCTTCAAAAGTATAACCTTCGAAATTATGCTCATGCATATCATTAAATTCCAGAATTCCCTGCATCCGGTGTATGTGCCCGTTTTCTGTCTTAATCGGAAGTCCGGTAACACCTGAGAAATAGTGAGTATGGTCAGTATAGGAGGAAACACCGGAGAAAACGTGCAGATGAAGGCTGCCTATACCTATAGTGCTTTCTGTATAGCCCAAGACATTGTGAACGTGGCCTTTTACCATTTTGCAATCAAATTTATATTTATGCGTATGTTTTTTTATCATAATGTTAACCACCATTTCCGTCCCTATATTCAGGCAAATTTTATTGAAGACCTTATAAAATCTATTTTTTATTATATTTATAACCTGTGCAGAAAAAAATAAATTATAATATTAAAATTTGCCAAAGCCGATATATACTTATATAAACCGATGTTTTTAAATATAAATATTTATATAAAATTATTATATAAGAAACTATATAAAAAAGATAATACATTTAAACATGTTTGTTGAATACTAACAATTAAAATGGTAAAATGTACTTTGATTATTCTTTATATGGCATATTATGATAATATTGCTATGAAACCTTTCAATTAAAAGGTGGTGGTTTAGTGTCTATAGAAATATTGCAGTTTATAAGAAAAGCGGAAGAGGAAGCTGAAGATATTATAAAAAAATCGACGGCTGATGCCCGCCAAATTGTTTCGCAAGCAGAAACCCAGTCACGTCAGCTACTTGAAAAGTTAGATTCAGACATAGAGAATAAACGTAAAAAAATAATTTCAGAAGCTGAGGACGCTGCAAACGCTGAAATTAAGGTCAAAATGCAAAAAGTTGCTCAGCAATGCGAAGAGATTAAAAGAAAGGCCGGAGAAAGAATTGATGATGCAGTCAATATAATTGTGGGAAGGATTGTGAAATTAAATGGCAATAGTTAAAATGGACAAAATTTCACTTATCGGCCTTCAAAGGGACAGAAATGAGATTATTGACAGTTTAATGAAAATGGGAGTTGTCCAAATAACAGACATTGATTTTGACAACAGTGAAGATGGTTTGTCCGATCTCATAGCAAAGTCCGGAGATGAAGAAAAAGTTATTCAGCTTGATACACAAATCGAAAAAATTAAATCTACTATCAATTATTTATCAGGATTCAACACCAAAAAGAGAGGTTTGTTTGAACCTAAAAGAGTAGTTGAAGAAAATGAGCTCAACGAAATAATTAAAAACAAATCAGATTTGTGGAGTATAGTTGAGAACATTGACAGTTTGAATGAGAAGTTGTCTTTGTTGAGATCGGATGAGAACAGGCTGTCAAATCTTATTGCTTCTCTGGAACCGTGGGAAAACCTGAGCATTCCTATGGAAGTATCTTCTACCAAATACACGTTGGTGTCTCATGGGGTAGTTCCTGTGACTGTGGATATAGAGGCCCTGAAAAGTGAATTATCTGAATTGGCACCACAAAGTTATATTGAGAGAGTGAACAGGGATAAGGATCAAAGTTATATCTCAATTATATATCATATTTCCTGTGGAGATGTTGTGACAGAAATCCTGAAGAAGTATGGCTTTTCGAAAGTTTCATTTACAGGGCTTACCGGAACTCCGGCGGCCAATATAGCCAATGCCAAAAGGCAAATAGCTGAAATAGAAGAAAAAAGGAAGAATATACAGAAAAAAATAAAAGAGTTCGCAGGTGTAAGGGACAAGCTGGAAGTACTCCATGACTACCTGGAGATACAAAGGGATAAAGTAAAAGTATTAAGTAAAATGGCAAAGACGGACAAAACTTTTATTCTTGAAGGATGGTTGCCGTCTGAAAAAAGTTCCGAAGTAAAAAACATAATATCCGGAAACTGGGAATGTGTATTGGAAATCAGGCCTTCTAAGAAAGGTGAAGAACATCCTATATTATTAAGAAATAATTCTTTTGTTCGTCCTTTCGAGGTTATAACTGAGATGTATAGCCTTCCAAGCGCCAGAGAAATTGATCCCAATGCCATTATGGCACCGTTTTATTTCATATTTTTCGGCATGATGGTGAGTGATGCAGGGTACGGACTTGTAATAGCTCTTGCAACAGCCATTATACTAAAGAAGTTCAAGCTTCAAGGAATGGCGCATAAGCTGATAAGTTTGCTGTTTTTTGGCGGAATATCAACGTTCATCTGGGGTGCATTGTTTGGAGGTTGGTTTGGAAATGTAGTGGAAGCACTAAGTGGCGGTGCATACACAATTCCGCCTCTATGGTTCAACCCCCTTGATGACCCTATCAGGCTGCTTATATGGTCATTTATTTTCGGAGCGCTTCATATTTTTGCCGGAATGGGAATAAAAGCATATATGCTTATTAAGGATGGAAAGGTTTCGGATGCACTTTTTGATATAATACCGTGGTATCTGGTAATCGCAGGATTAGGTATGCTGGTTGTTGGAGGCGTCATAGGCAGCATCGGAAAATATATGGCAATTATTGGTGCTGTTGTTCTTATCCTAACTCAGGGAAGAACTGAGAAAAATATAGTTAAAAGGTTATTCAAAGGAATATTAAGCCTATATGGCGTAACCGGATACCTGAGTGATATTCTTTCGTACTCAAGGTTACTTGCCCTGGGTTTGTCCACAGGAGTTGTTGCTACTGTAATAAATACCATGGGTACGTTGTTTGGATTTAGTATCGGAGGAATAATAATATTTTTGATAGTATTTTTAATAGGCACTGTTTTCAATATTGCAATAAACGCTCTTGGTGCATATGTGCATTCAAGTCGTCTCCAGTATGTGGAGTTTTTTGGAAAGTTCTATGAAGGTGGTGGAGAGGGCTATGAGCCCTTCAAAATAAAAACAAAATATACTAACATCAATATTAATGACGGGAGGCAAAACAGATGAACATATTAAGTGCATTATTTAATGGTAACGTATTAGCTTTGACCGGAGCAGCTCTTGCGGTTATACTTGCTGGTATAGGTTCAGCAAAAGGTGTAGGACTTGTTGGTGAAACTGCCGCAGGGCTTGTATCGGAAGAACCGGATAGCTTCGGAAAGGTACTCCTTTTGCAGGCGCTGCCCGGAACACAGGGAATTTACGGGCTGCTCACTGCCTTTGTCATTTTAAATAAGATAGGTCTTGTAGGCGGTACTGCTGTGGAGCTTTCAACACAACAGGGATTTCTTTTCCTTGCTGCATCACTTCCCATTGCAATTGTGGGATATCTATCTGCCATTGCTCAGGCGAGAGTTGCTGCTGCTGGTATAGGAATTGTTGCAAAACGTCCTGATGAGCTTGCAAAAGCTATAACTTTTTCTGCAATGGTTGAAACATATGCAGTGCTTGCACTGTTGGCGTCCATACTTATGGTATTCGGTATTAAAGTATAATTTAGCTTAAAGGAGTGGCTTTTGAATGGCAGAAGCGGACAAGTTAAGAGAAAAAATACTGGAGGATGCCCGCCAGCAGGCAAAAGCAATCATCCAGCGTGCTGAAAATGAGGCTGCGGACATTTTAAATGCAGCGAAGGCTAAAGCAGAAGAAAAAGAGCGGGCGGCTGCTGAGAAAGCAAGGAAGGAAGCGGAAGAGAGGAAAAGTAGGCTTCTCGCTTCTGCCGACCTTGAAGGCAGAAAGCAGATACTTCAGGCTAAACAGGAAGTAGTAGATGAAGCCTTTTCCAGGGCTATAGACAAGCTGTGTTCCCTGCCTGCGAATCAGTATGTTGACATAATCGCTTCAATGGCGGTTGAAGCTGTAAGCAGTGGAACTGAGGAAATAATCCTTTCCTCAAAAGACAGGGATGTATACGGCACTAAAATTGTTAATATAGTGAATAAAAAACTTTCTGCAAAAGGTATGAAAGGTGCTGTAAGGTTGTCTGATATAACCAGAGATATTAAAGGTGGATTCATATTAAGATCCGGAGATGTTGAAATCAACAATTCATTTGATGTAATAGTCAAAATGAGACGTGATGAACTTGAAACTGAAGTTGTAAAAGTGCTCTTTGGTTGAGTGTTATTTTGACAAAAAGTTATAAGCTAATTGGTTCCCTATAGAAGGGAGGTAGAGTTTTGGCACTTGATACGCAATATGCATATGCGGTTGGAAAAATTCGTGCTCTGGAAAAAAGGTTGCTGGATAGGGCAAGAATGGAAAGAATGATCGATGCCAGGTCGGCTGAAGAGGCTCTAAAAGTACTTTTGGAAGCAGGATATGAGAGTGGCTCGGATGATTATTCAGATGTCTATGAATATGAAAGCCTTTTGAAAAACGAGCAACTGAAATTATACAGGCTTCTCAAAAGTATAGCACCAGAGCCGGAGGCTTTTGATATATTTCTGTTACAGAATGATTATCACAACATAAAGGTATTGTTAAAAGCTGAATTTCTTGGTCAGGATTATGATTATCTGCTTATAGATACAGGCACTATTCCTGTAGCTGATTTGAAAAAAATGATAGGTGAAAGAGACCTGACAAAAATGTCAAATACTATGAGAAGTGCTGTAGAAGAGAGCATTGATGTCTTTAACAGGACGAATGATTCTCAAGCTATAGATATAATACTTGACAGGGCAAATTTTCAGCAAATGCAGGAATATGCAGCAAATTCCGGCTACAGGTTTGTTTTTGATTTAGTTCAGCTGATGACTGACTTAACAAATATAAAGATATTTTTGAGAGGAAGAAACACTGGGAAGAGATGGGATAGTCTACAAAAAACACTGCTTCCCGGTGGAAGTATAGATAAGAGAGTTTTTATAGAAAACCTTGACGATACTCTTGACAGCTTTGTTAATTTTTTAAAGGGCAAGCCATATAGGAGTATTTGTGAAGAAGGCATTGAAAGTTTCATTAATACAGGTAGTCTTTCAAAGTTTGAGAGACTTACGGATAATTATATAATGTCCTATATAAAGAAAGCAAAGTATGTAGCCTTAGGTATAGAACCTCTTATAGCTTACTTATGGGCTAAGGAAAATGAGATTAAAAATGCAAGAATCATTATGGTAGGAAAAATAAATAATATTTCCAGTGAAGTTATCAGGGAAAGGCTGAGGGAAACATATGTATAAAATTGGTGTAATTGGTGATAAGGATAGTATTCTTGGATTCAAAGCGGTTGGGTTTGACGTATATCCAATCACAGGATCTAAGGAAGCCGAGACCATACTTCATCAGCTTGCAGGCGATAATTATGCAGTTATATATATTACTGAACAAATAGCAAAAGAAATAGTAGAAGATATTGACAAGTACAAAGATGAAATGTTTCCTGCCATTATACCTATACCTGGCAACCAGGGATCACTGGGAATCGGAATGAAGGGAGTAAAGAAATCTGTAGAACGTGCTGTAGGAGCTGATATTTTGTTCAATGATGAGGTATAGGTTTTGTAAAGTAATTATTTGGGAAAGAAGGGATGTAGTATGATCCGGGGAACAATTGCCAAAGTTTCTGGACCGCTTGTTATTGCGGAAGGAATGAGACAGGCCAATATGTTCGATGTGGTTCGTGTAAGTGATCGCCGTCTGATTGGTGAAATAATAGAAATGCACGATGACAGGGCTTCTATCCAGGTTTATGAGGAAACAGCAGGACTTGGCCCTGGTGAACCTGTCGTGTCTACAGGAACTCCGTTAAGTGTTGAACTTGGACCTGGTCTGATTAGTACAATATATGACGGTATACAGAGGCCACTGACCAAAATAAGAGAAATGGTCGGAAGCAATATAACAAGAGGTATTGATGTATCTTCGCTTGACAGAGATAAAAAGTGGCTTTTTGAACCTTTAGTAAAGAAAGGTGCCAGAATAAGCGCCGGAGATATTATAGGTAAGGTTCAGGAAACCCCTGTTGTTGAACACCGCATTATGGTACCGTTCGGTATAAGTGGAGTAGTAGAAGAAATAAAGAGCGGTGAGTTTACAGTTGAAGAGACAGTTGCTGTTGTCAGGAAGGATGACGGCAAGACGGTTGATATTCAAATGATGCAGAAATGGCCTGTCAGAAAGGAAAGACCTTATAAGGAAAAGCTTGCTCCTTCTGAGCCATTGGTTACCGGACAGAGGGTAATAGATACGTTATTTCCTCTGGCAAAAGGCGGAATTGCAGCAGTTCCGGGGCCTTTTGGAAGCGGTAAGACAGTAGTTCAGCATCAGCTTGCAAAATGGGCCGACGCAGATATTGTTGTATATATAGGATGTGGAGAACGTGGAAACGAAATGACTGACGTTCTTATGGAGTTTCCAGAGCTTAAGGACCCAAGAACCGGGGAATCCCTTATGCAAAGGACCGTTCTTATTGCAAACACTTCCGATATGCCTGTTGCAGCTCGTGAAGCTTCAATATATACAGGAATAACCATTGCTGAGTACTTTAGAGACATGGGCTATAGTGTTGCCCTCATGGCTGATTCAACTTCAAGATGGGCGGAGGCATTAAGAGAAATGTCGGGAAGACTTGAGGAGATGCCTGGTGAAGAGGGATATCCCGCATATCTGAGTTCAAGGCTTGCACAGTTCTATGAAAGGGCTGGAAGGGTTATTGCTCTTGGTACTGATGGCAGAGAAGGCTCAATTACAGCTATTGGTGCAGTATCGCCTCCTGGAGGAGATATTTCTGAGCCTGTAACTCAGGCAACTCTCAGGATAGTAAAAGTGTTCTGGGGACTTGATTCATCCCTTGCATACAGAAGACATTTCCCGGCTATCAACTGGCTGCTTAGCTACTCACTCTACCTTGACAGACTTGATGAGTGGATAAGCGAGCATGTTTCAAGGGATTGGAGCTTGTTGAGATCTGATGCTATGAGACTTCTTCAGGAAGAATCAGAATTGGAAGAAATAGTAAGACTTGTTGGTATAGACGCTCTTTCTGCAAATGAAAGACTTGTGTTGGAGGCTGCAAAATCTATACGTGAAGACTATCTTCATCAGAATGCGTTTCATGATGTTGATACTTATACATCATTGCATAAGCAATATAGAATGCTTAAGCTTATAATGTCATTCTACTATAAAGGGAAAAAGGCAATTGAACAGGGAGCAGGCATCAATGAGTTGTTCAACCTTCCTGTGCGGTATAGAATAGGCAGAGCAAAGTATACTAATGAAAATGAAGTAGACAGCGTATTTGACAGTATAGAAAATGACCTTGACCAGCAGATGGAATCACTGGTGTCAAAGGAGGTTGGTTAATGTGCTGAAGGAATATAAGACTATATCAGAAGTTGCAGGACCTTTGATGCTTGTTCGGCAGGTCGAGGGTGTAAAATATGATGAACTTGGAGAAATTGAGCTTGCAAACGGGGAAACAAGAAGATGTAAAGTGCTTGAAGTAGATAAAGACAGTGCTCTTGTGCAGCTGTTTGAAAGTTCCGCAGGAATTAATCTTGCAGAGAGCAAAGTAAGATTTCTTGGCAGAGGTATCGAGCTGCCAGTGTCCATTGATATGTTGGGAAGAGTTTTTGACGGGCTTGGAAGACCTATTGATAATGGACCTAATATTATACCGGAAGCAAGACTTGATATAAACGGTATGCCAATGAACCCTGCAGCCAGGGATTATCCCTCTGAGTTTATTCAAACGGGAATTTCTGCGATAGATGGTCTGAATACTCTGGTAAGAGGGCAAAAGCTGCCAATATTTTCAGGCTCGGGACTTCCCCATGCTCAGCTTGCGGCGCAAATAGCAAGACAGTCAAAGGTCCTTGGCACAGACAGCAAATTTGCTGTTGTATTTGCCGCTATCGGTATAACTTTTGAGGAAGCTGACTTCTTTATTACAGACTTTAAAAAGACAGGGGCAATTAACCGTGCTGTTATTTTTATAAACCTGGCTGACGACCCGGCCATTGAGAGAATATCTACTCCGAGAATGGCTTTAACTGCTGCGGAATTCCTTGCATTTGAAAAGGATATGCATGTATTGGTAATATTAACGGATATAACGAATTATGCCGAAGCTTTAAGAGAGGTATCTGCTGCAAGAAAAGAAGTGCCGGGAAGACGCGGATATCCTGGTTATATGTATACGGATCTTGCTACCATGTATGAAAGGGCAGGAAGAATAAAAGGCAAAAACGGAAGCATTACCCTGATACCTATATTAAGCATGCCTGAAGACGATAAAACTCATCCCATTCCTGACTTGACGGGTTATATTACTGAAGGACAGGTAATACTCAGCAGGGAACTGTACCGGAAAGGTATTATGCCACCCATTGACGTATTGCCGTCCCTGTCCCGGTTAAAGGATAAAGGAATAGGGGAAGGAAAGACCCGGGAAGACCACGCTGATACTATGAATCAATTGTTTGCCGCTTATGCCAGGGGCAAAGAGGTAAAAGAGCTTGCAATCATTCTCGGTGAGGCTGCCCTTACCGAAACTGATAAACTTTACGCGGAATTTGCTGATGAATTTGAAAGAACCTATGTATCTCAAGGTTTTAATGTCAACAGGTCTATTGAAGAAACACTGGACTTA
>ENA-OWPA01001452-OWPA01001452.1-bioreactor-metagenome-genome-assembly--contig:-NODE-1452-length-15506-cov-3.066628_pt1 | contig 15506 bp, 18 predicted proteins | sample MGYA00238139_ERZ651803 | MGnify/ENA primary metagenome ERZ651803 (study PRJEB26909, sample SAMN07631231) | bioreactor metagenome | isolation source: Switchgrass digestor | place: USA: Dartmouth...
TACTTCAGGTGCCAGGCTTTCTAGAAATTCTTGTTGGGGTACAATACTTTCTCCTGATTCCTCTTGCGGTACAAAGTCAACTTCAACTTGTGGTATAAGTCTTTCCTCTGGCTCATCTTGCGCTGACTCAACTATCGGAACATATTCCGCCGTTACTGGGCTATCAGCAACTTCATACTCTGCAAAACTTATTTGGTCCTCGCCCACTTTGCTCTCCTCTTTTAGGATTTGCCCATGACCTTCCACCAATTCTTGCTCTTGAATATCCTTAACCGCATAATGGGCGTGGCTATTAAACTCATCTGCAACTTGCTGTGGATTTTGTCGATTAGAGAAATACCAGAAACCAACAAAAAAGATCAGCAAAGCCCCTATCCCAAGCAACCAAAAAGGAATCATATCACTTCGTAAAGCGACAGGAAAAGCAAGAGCAAAAACGAGCATAACTAAGGACAACAAGGTAACTACCGGCTTACTTAATTTAAATTTTTTCGCCAGTAAAAACAAAAAAACAGTGAAGGGAGCACTGACGAGTATTACAGTAACGAAATATAACGAAATCTTCTGCTCCCCCCTTGTTATCGTATACTAACTCGTATATTCGACATAAACCTAGTTTCTCCTTCTCTTTTGCTCAATTCCCCTATAACGACGTAGAATTGAAATTTCTTTTTAGCCAAAATAAAAAGACTGTCAAACCGACAGTCTATTTGCAATATAGTTTAAGTTAAGCCCGTGCTGGGTGTGTAATTTCTCTTGTTCTCTTGGGAGTATTAAAGGAATTGAACGTAAGCTTAAAAATCTGGCGCAAGGACGCAAATACAGCAATAGCGCAACATCCTAAAAAGGTTCCCAAAATCAACAGACCAATCCAACTTAACATATAAAATCCCTCCCTTACCAGGATAAGTAGTGAGAAGCAGCTATATATAAAGTTCATTATTTCACTTACTTTCACTTTCATTATAAGTGAAAAATAGTATTTTATCAAGTGAATGTTATCATTTTCCTATATTAAAAATTATCTGAATATTCTAATTTGACACAACTTAATAAGGCTATTGTAACGGGGACTTTTCACCGTTCACAATAGCCTAAAGTTTCGTTAAAGCAAAGGTTTGGAAGCCTTTAATTGCTCTCGTTTATTGCTCAAATTATCTTAGAGTTTTTACTCTGGACGTAATACCATACCTACTTCACTGGGTATAATCCTCTGTTCTGAAAAATCTGCAAGCCAGGCTAAGAATTTATCCTTTTCTTCCCAAGGTATATAGACCTTAAGCCTGACTGTAGCTAAAAACTCTTCCTCTCCCACAGTCCAAGCAAACTGCTTAAGCCTGTATTTTAATGGCTCATACCAATCATACCCTATTTCCAGCTCATATACCTGATGGGGAACAAGTCGGCCCACTGGAGCCATATCCATGAGATTCCGGGCGGTGGATCCATAAGCCCGGGTTAATCCTCCCGTTCCTAAAAGAATTCCGCCAAAATAGCGAACAACGACGATGAGAACATCCCAGATTTGACGATATTGCAGAACATCAAGAACAGGTCTCCCACCTGTACCTTGAGGCTCCCCATCATCCGTGGATTTTTCCAGTTTGCCTTGATGTAAGCGGTAAGCATAGACATAATGGCGCGCGTTGGGATAGGTTTGACGCACTTCCTGAAGCCTGGCTTCAATTTCCTCCAGGTTGGTTACTGGATAGACAATCCCAATAAAACGTGATTTATCAATGACTTGTTCCCAGGTTGAACTTTCCAACACAGTAAGATAACTTTCCACTGCCCTTACTCCTGCTCTTGGTTTTTGGACAAGGTCTTCTGCATAAACTTGTCCACATCAATAAGAAAGCGTTCATGCCGTCCGGAACCAATTTGCTCCTTTACATCAAAAGCTTCCACTTGAAAAACTAAACGGCGCCGATCTACCTCGATTAACTCGGCAACAGCCCAGACTTTCATCCCTACAGGGGTTGCTGCCGTATGTTTAATATCAAGGGACACCCCAACACTAGTTTGCCCTTCCTCCAACTCTAATGCTTTTACTGCCGCTTCCTCCATCAAAGCCACTAAAGCAGGAGTGGCAAAAACATCCAAGGAGCCACTTCCCATGGTTTTAGCTGTATTGGTGTGGTCCACGATTTTTTCCGCTCTTCCTTTTAAGCCAACGGTTAGTTCCGCCACAAGGATCACCTCAACTCCTTTTAGTAACTATTTTAGCATAAATTTAAGAATTAAAGAGAAGCCTTTAAAAACGTGTGTTTAATACCACAGCGGGATATCATCTATATTAGTCTTGAGGCTTTCGGCCGCTGACAATGGCTACTACTCCGCCGGCAAGATTCTGGTAGCGGGTTTCCTTTAAGCCGCAGCGGGCAAAGATTTTGGCCAGTTCCTGCTGGGCAGGAAATTCCACGGCTGAATCATGAAGATATTGATATGCTTTGGCTTTACCGGCCCACAGTTTACCCATTAAAGGGACCAATTTTTCAAAATAGAGCCAGTATGCTTGTTTAAATCCAGGCATAGTGGGCTTTGCCATATCTAAAGATACCACCATAGAGCCAGGTTTAACCACTCTGATCATTTCCTTGATTCCTTTTTCCAGATCAGGAAGATTGCGCAGTCCCCAGCCCACTGTAGCTCCGTCAAAGGAATTATCGGCAAAAGGCAAATTCATGGCATCCCCTTGAATCAACTCAATGCGGGAAGCATAGGGAGAGTCTGCTAAATTTTCCCGTGCTATCGCCAACATATTCTCGGAAAAATCCAGCCCGGTCACTTTACCTTCCTCACCAACAGCCATGGCCAATTCCAAGGAAAGCTGAGCCGTCCCACAGCAAATATCCACTATCTTCATGCCAGGCCTAGCTTCCACAGTTTGGACAACTTTTTTACGCCAGCCTTTATCCAGGCCAAAACTCATCAATGTATTCATCAGATCATAGCGTTTAGCAATGGAGTTAAACGTCTCTTGCACATAAGTCGCTTTATCCTTACCGGAAAAATCCATAAATCGTCCTCACTTTCCTAATCTTCCAATCAACTTAAATTGCAGGGCTATTTAATCTTGTCTGCTTTACTCCTCCGCGACTGAGAATGTCTTTGATTTCCTGGAGAGGTTTACCCAGCCCCAAAGCTATACTAAGAAGGAGACGCACTTTCTCTGTGGATAAATCACCGGCAAAGATGGCACCTTTTTGTTGAAGATCTGCTCCTCCGCCGGGATAGCCATATTGGGGAGAAGTACGACCAAACAAACAGCGAGAAGTGATGACCACCGGCATACCTTGGGCAGTTAAATGGGAAACTGCCGGAACCACCTCCGGCGGAAGATTCCCTCGCCCGAAAGCCTCAATTACGATCCCTCTGACTTGAGAATCCACCATGGCTTCCAAGGTCCTGGCTTCCATTCCGGTATAAGCTTTGCAGATTATGACCTTAGCTAATTGGGTGGGCAGAGCAAATTTTACCGTAGGTTCAGGTTTGCGATGCCATATTACTTCATCGTTATCGATACTGCCTAAAGAACCCAGTTCACCGGAACTAAAAGCATCCACATGGCTTGTATGTAACTTGCGCACATCCCGGGCTGCATGAATCTCTTCGTTAAGGGCGATTAAGACTCCCCGTTCTTTGGCCTGAGGATCCAAAGCAATTCGCATTGCATTATATAGATTGCGTGGCCCATCAGAATCTCTTTCCGAGGCATCCCTTTGAGAAGCGGTTAAAATCACTGGGCGAGTATCTTTAACCGTCAAATCCAAAAAATATGCGGTCTCTTCTAAGGTATCTGTACCATGGGTTATTATTATACCCTGCAAACCGGGATCTGAAAAAGCTCCATTGACAACTTTTGCTAAATCCAACATCCGCTCAGGGGAAAAATTACAGCTGGCCAGATTGCTGAATTCTTCCACTTCCCAAAAAGCTTCTTCTTTTAGCTGAGGTATACTTTCTAAAAGATCATGTCCTGTAACAGCTGGCACGGCTTTTCCCAGAGGATCTTTACGCATAGCAATAGTTCCTCCGGTAGCGATCAGTTTTATTTTCATTTTTTTCCCTCTTTTCATAACACCCAGTGGTATTTTACCCCAAATAATAATATTAATCATTAATAATCCTAAGATAAAGAATAAATCACTTGTGCTATAAGGGTTTTACTACTATTATGAAGATAAAGAAGATAATAGTAAAAAATAGGAGGTAGAAAGATGTACGAATTAAAAAACCACACCGAAACTGTGGTGCAGCAGGCCCTCAAAGAATATATGCATAAAACCAAACTACCTTGTGAATGCGACCGCTGTCTAGCGGATATAAAAGCCCTTGCTTTAAATCAATTGCCGGCTAAATACTATGTTTCCCTCCGGGGTGAACTCTTTACCCAATGGGAATATTAATCCTTACCGGACAAAACCCGGGTTCTCTCAGCAATTGTCCGGGCAGCAAAACAGGTTGCAGAATCTCCTTCCCACAACCGAAATTAATTCTTTTCGCCACAGACGAGAAGCAAAATAATCAGTGCCAGATCAATAATGAGGGATATAACCTTAAAGGGTGTGTTGACAGTAAATTGGACTTTTATTGTATCATGCTCCACCTTCTGCATCTCTACTCTCCTTTGTTGAATATTGTGCACTAATAACCTTATATAGGTCCTCTTACTTTATACATTTCCTCCGTTATACCATATTCCTCAGACCCTTATCTGTGCTAATTCGCTGAAGTGAGGTGATCTTTTTGCTTGACCCGCAAATCCTCAAGCGTTTCAGTCTCTTTTCTTCCCTTTCCGATGAAGATTTGATTCCCATATTACCCCAGTTCAAAACCAGAAAGTTTCGCAAAGGGCAAATTCTTTTTATGGAGGGAGAAATCGGCTCACAAGTATACTTTATCCTGGAGGGTCAAGTAAAGCTCACCAAGACTTTACCTAATGGTGATGAACAAATCCTTGATTGGTGTGGTCCTTATGACAGCGTGGCGGAAATTCTTCTGGTGGAACCGGGTTCTTACCCGGCAACAGCAGAGGTTCTTAAGGATAGCACCCTTTTAGTTTTCTCCAATCAAGGAATGCTGGATATATTGGAAAAAAATCCTAAGCTTGCAGTAGCGCTTATCCGCAAGCTGAATATGCGTTTGCGGATGAATCTGGAATTCATTCGCCTCTTAACCAGTCGCTCCAAGGCAGGAGTCTTGGCAACTCTTTTGCTTCGCCTGGCCAAGCCCGCTTTAGCCCCTGGGGAGCCAATCTACTACGATGCCACCCTTACCAATAGAGATTTAGCCAGCATGATTGGTACTTCAAGAGAAGTAGTGAACCGCACTCTAAATCAATGGAAAAAAGCCGGAATTATCCGGCTTAATGGGGAGCGGATGGAGATCTTGCGTCCGCAGGAATTAGCGGATTGGCCATGAGGATATAAGGTCATTCCAGATACTGTCCCAAGACAATTCAGGATTACGCCGCCAGAAGATCATGGCGGCTCTTACTTTTTCTATACTGCTTTCCTGAGGCAAAAAACGAAGATAGTTTCTTCCTCCCCAGGCTTTGACCCATTCCCAATAGCAATGCTGATATTCCGGTGGATGTTTTTTTAGATGTTTGAGGGTAAAAAAAGAGGTTAAACCGTAAAGGATAGTTTCTTCATTTTCCCGCCGGTAGGCTTGGCCATCCAGGTCCTGACCGGCTAAAACCAACAAACAATAAAGAAAATGGACCCGCACCACTTGACGTAAAACCTCAGGACTTAATTTGAGCAATTCTGCTACTCTCCCTAAAGATCGTAAATAAATCTTTACACTGGGTTCCTTATATGAGAGCGCAGCAAAAACTGTTAATGGAAGAGGAAACAACTCCTCTGCACTGGACTCTGCCAGCTTAGTCAGGATTTCCTTTTCCAATTGGGATAGTTTTTTATCCTGAATTTCAATTTTCTCTGCCGTCTCGATTAAATAGGTTTCTGCTTCTTTAGGATGTTCCGGCAATTCTTCAATCCATTCCTTAAATCTTGCACGACGGGGCATAATAATTTCTAACAAGGTTGCCGTTTCCTGATGAAGATGTTTGAAACCTTTCTTAATCTCCTCAGGATCACGATAAAAACCACGCATAAGTATTTCCGCCCCATGGGGTATTTCCATTGATTCCTCAAAACGTATCATGGCTTCACCATTTCGCTCAGGAAAACGAAGTCCCATAGCTTGTTCGACCTCTAAGCGCAATGACATCTCAAACTACCCCCTTGGCCAGGTTCTTGTTTCATAATATGGCAAAGTTTGCTCACTCATGCCTTTTTTCTTGGTAACGTTACCATTATTTGACCCTAACTCAAGGGTTTGCTAAAATGAGAAAAACCCAGGAAGAAGTGAGTTGATAAAATTGTCTGATCGCACCTATCACGGCTTAGTCTTAGATCCCTTTCAAGAAAAAGCTTTAGACGCTATAGACGCCGGGAAATCAGTTATTGTGGCTGCGCCTACAGGAACCGGCAAAACCTTAGTGGCAGATTATCTTGTGGAAAAAGTAATGGCTGAGGGCCGGCGGATTATCTATACCGCCCCCATTAAAGCCTTAAGCAACCAAAAATACAAAGATTACAAAGAGTTATTCGGAGTACAGAAAGTAGGTATATTAACCGGTGATGTAGTGTTAAATTCCGAGGCGCCCCTGATCATTATGACAACGGAAATCTTCCGCAATCAAGTGATTACCAACGATCCGGCTTTAGAATCTGTCTCCTACATCATTTTTGATGAAATCCACTGGTTAAATGATGAAGAACGAGGAACTGTCTGGGAAGAATCCATCATCCTTGCCCCTTCTCACATGAAGTTGCTGGGCTTAAGCGCTACGATCGCCAACGCTCAGCAGTTGGTAGAATGGATTAGCACTATCCGGGAGGAAGAAGTGGAACTCATCCAGGAGCACCGCCGAGTAGTTCCTTTAGAGTATTATTATTTCACCAAAGATACAGGGCTGGTCACTTATGATAAGCTTTGGAAATATTATCGCCAGCGCATCAAAGCCAATGAATCCTATGAAGGGAGTTTATTTTCTCCGACAAATCACATCGACCTGATTAAAACCATCCAAAAGCAGTATTTGCCGGCACTCTACTTTGTTTTTAGCCGCAAACAATGCGCAGATAAAGCAGCGGAGCTGGCTTCCATCATGAATTATCTAAAACCCGGCGAAAAACGCCAGGTTGAGGACGCTTTCCTAGAACACTTCGGACCGGAAAGCGAATGGTCCCCCTCTACCCGTCTCCTGCGCCGGTTGGCAGTTAAAGGTATTGCATTTCACCATGCAGGTCTGATGCCGGCTCAAAAAGTGCTGGTGGAAGAGCTTTTCCTTAAGCGTCTCATCCACGTCCTCTATTGTACGGAAACCTTTAGCGTAGGTATCAATTACCCTGTGCGCTCGGTTTGCTTTGATAGTCTGAATAAGTTTGACGGCCGCAATTTTCGTCCACTGGCCAATCATGAATTCTTTCAAATGTCCGGCCGGGCCGGCCGCAGGGGCTTAGATGAGAAAGGCTATTCTTTCGCTTTAGTGGATCTCAACTTTATGGAAAAAAGCCCTCCTCCACGCTTTAATATCAATCGCTTAGAACCCCTCACCAGCCAGTTTAAATTAACTTACAACACTGTGCTTAATCTGCAAGCCACTCTTTCTTATGAACAAATCGAAACTTATTTTCAAAAAAGTTTTGCCTCTTATAGTAATCTTCAGACCCATGGCCAACTGATTGCTGAACTGGCTGAACTGGAAGCTCAATTTACGGCCCAGGGGAAATACATATGCCAGCATGTAGACTCCTTTGCCTGTCCGGTAAAATATTTGCCCAAAATGAAAGAGCTGGAGCGTCTGAAAAAAGCCTATAAGGCTTTAGGACCTCGCCGCCAAAACAGGATCTACGGCCGGGAAATGGCCCGGAAAATTAAAAACTGGGAGAAGCTTCTGGCTCAAGCACCCCAAAAATGTCCGAAGCACAAGCTCACATTTTGTGCCGAAGAAGAAAAAGAAAAACGCAGGCTGCAGAAAAAAATGGCTGAGATTCGCAAAGAGCTTAAAGGATTGCCGGATGATAACTTCTTTCTGCGAGAATTTGCTTACAAGAAGAATCAATTGATACAAATGGGCTATATCCGGGATGAGGAACTGCTGCCACGGGGAGAATGCGCTCGCCATATCTATGTGCAGGAACTTTTGGTGACAGAACTGATCTATTCCGGGATCTTTGATACTTTAGATGATGACCAGTTAAATGGCCTTCTCGCCGCCTTAGATTTTGAAGCTCGAAAAAACGACTACTTTCAAAAACTCCCTGTCCTGGATTGGACTCCGGTCCAGGAAATCGTAAGCTATATTCAAAGCATCTGTGGTCCGGAGGCAGTGCGTTATGACCCTCGGGTTTCGATAATCGTCTATAGTTGGAGTCAAGGAGTTCCCTTTTCTGAGGTTCAACGTCTCTCCAACTTAGACGAAGGAGATATTATCTCCGTCATTCGCCGTACCATTGACCTCTTGCGGCAAATGCGGGATGCTGTTACCGATCCGGCTCTGCTCCAGCGTTTAAAGACCTGCATGGATAAGCTGGACCGGGATGAGGCCAGTGTCCTTGCACTATGATGCATAATTATTCCAGGAAAAGCTCATAATTGTCTTGAGGTGATTTAAATTGAAAGAGCAAGACAATTATCGTCCTGAACATTCACAAGAAGATCAAGAAAAAAACAACGTAAGATCGGAAAGCCAAGGAACCACAACCTCCGCTTTTAGTTCTGAAGCTATTGCGGAAGAACCGGATTCTTCAAATTTTGACTATCCTATGACTATGCCCGGTGCCGAAACAAATGCTGCATATAACAGCAAGGCCGATAATGCCGGTGACGCTGTAAATGCTGAGCAAGTGGCAACGGTTTCCAGGGCTAATGACCAGGAGGAAGTTGAGCCGGATCAAAGTTTAGCGATGTCCAACTATCGAACTACCGGCAATCCCAGTCCCGAAGACGAGCTTCCCTCAGATACCATTAGTTAACAAAAAGAGAGCCGGTGTTGAAACGAGTCATTCGTTTCCACCAGCTCTTTTATATCTGGAAACCTTGCAAACCACTTTTATTTATTCGTTTACCAAAATAAAATCGTTGTTTTTTACTGGGACTAAGGATAACTTAAGGAATTAATCTTTAAAAATTAGCCTTTCTCTTTTCTAAGAAAGCTGACATTCCTTCTTTTTGTTCTCCGCAAGCAAAGCAGAGGCCGAATAAGGTTGCTTCTAGGAATAATCCTTCTTCTAATGAGCCTTCCAGTCCTTGATTAATTGCCACTTTTGCTTTACGAACAGCATTCGGTGATTTGGCAGCAATGGATTGGGCGAGTTTTAAAGCGGCTTCCTGCAAAGATTCGTTGGGAACTACCATTTCCACCAGGCCAATGGCATAAGCTTCGCTGGCAGGAATCATGTCCCCACTGAAGATAAGCTTCTTGGCTTGGCCAGGACCGACTAACCGAGGCAAACGTTGAGTTCCGCCGAAACCAGGCACAATACCCAGACCAACTTCTGGTTGGCCGAATTTAGCTTTTTCTCCTGCAACCCGAATGTCACAAGCCAGAGCAAGTTCGCAACCGCCTCCCAAAGCAAAGCCTTGAATGACAGCGATGGTTGGGCAGGGCAGTTCATAGATGGCTGTAAATACACTTTGGCCAAAACGACCCCAATTTGCTCCTTCTTCCGGATTCATATTGGACATATATTTTATATCGGCACCGGCCACAAAACTTTTTTCGCCGCCACCCATGAAAAGCGCTGCGCGAACATCAGGATTCTTTTTAATCTCCTCAACTGCATTCAACAGCTCTTTTAAGACTTCTTCATTTAAAGCATTAAGCGCTTCCGGGCGATCGATAACAACCTTTGCAATATGATCTTTAACTTCTAATTTGACGCTCATAGCGTAAACCTCCCGTCGTTATTTTGGTTAGTCCAAATACATCAATGAAGTATCCGCAATTACTTCAATGAATCGGGAAATCGAAATACTTAATAGGATTGGAGTTTCAATGCCCTGAGGGACATTGAAACTCCATTTTTCCATTAAAGACCAATTTTCTTGATGGTAGCAGTGCCATCAACCACAACTTCACCGCGTTGATTGGTACATACGGTTTTCAGTTTAAGAATTCTCTTGTCATCGCGTTTTTCAATAACTGTGCAAGTAGCCGTAATTGTATCACCAATTCTTACAGGTGCTGTGAACTTTAGTTCTTGTCCCATGTAAATGGAGTTTGGTCCGGGCATAACGGTTCCGAGAACTGCGGAAATGAATCCGGCGGACAGCATACCATGAGCGATTCTTCCTTTGAACATTGAATCTTTGGCATATTCGTCGTTGACATGTACGGGGTTGAAATCCATGGTAACTCCTGCAAAGGTATAAACGTCATGATCTGTTATGGTTTTAGATACGCTTCCACTATCTCCTACTTTAATATCAGCAAAAGCCAGTTCTTTCATAAAATACACTCCCTTTTTTTATTTTTTAACCATAACGAAATTCAACACCAAAGGTTCCACGGGGATAATCCCATTTAAGAGCTTTCTTTAGGCAAACCACACGACAGGTTCCACATTCCAAACAGCCGGCATAGTCAAAGCGAATCTCATTGTCCTGCAGTTGATATAATCCCGCCGGACAGGCTCTGAGGCAGGGCTTTTCCTGGCAAGTTGCGCAAATGGTTTTATCCACGATAATATGGGGCATTCCTTCATCGACGATAAATTTGGTTGTACCGAGACGTTCTTCAATACTGAGATATTTCATAGGGAGGAAACCCCCTTCCAGGCATCACGGGCTAACTGCATCAATCCGCCATAATGTTTGATCGTTCCAACAGCTTCTTTGAGGAGTGGTTTGGCAGGCACGCCGTCAACTTTAAACAGATTGACCATCATGTCTTCAACCAAGGAAGGATAAAGGCCGAAAATCCGTTTATTTTCCATAAAAGCCGGCGCTTTCGAATAGGTCTTCAGATCCTGCATCACAAAGCTGTTATCCAATTCTTTTTGATAGAGAGACAAACCTTGTTTGCTGTAGTCTTCGGCCTCTTTAGCAGCAATGACGGCTTTAGCCGCTGCTTCCCCGGAAGCAATCGCCAAGTCCATGCCGCGAACCATATAGCCTGTGTTCAAAACAAGGCCGGCAGCGTCACCAACGATGAGGAGTCCGTCATGAACCAGAGGAGGCATCATGCCAAGTCCACCTTCCGGTACCAAATGGCCAGAGTACTCCACAACTTTGCCACCTTCAATCAAAGGCCGGATAGCCGGGTGCATTTTAAACTCCTCCATGAGGTCAACGATTGAGTATTGGGAATGAGCGAACTCCTCAGCAGTGATGACGAGACCCAAGGATATTGAATTCTTGTTGGTATAAAGGAATCCCCCACCTTGCAGGCCCCGGGTGCACTCGCCTACAAAGAGCTGAGCAGCCCCGGTATCCTCTGTAAGGTTAAAGCGGTCTTCAATAACTTGTTTCGGTAACTCAATTACCTCTTTAGCACCTGTAGCTACATGTTTCGGAAGCAGTTCACTACGGATGCCAGCCCTTTGGGCCAATAAGGGATTAACTCCGTCAGCAGCTATAACCACATTGGCCTGCATTTCATCTTCATCACAGCGAACTCCGATAACCTTTCCGTTTTCCTTGATGAGTTCATCCACTCGAACTCCTGCAGCTACCATTGCTCCAGCCTCTTCTGCCTTACCGGCTAGCCAGGCATCAAACTCTGACCGCAGAACGGTAAAAGATGGAGCATCATTCCACTTTTCACTTTTTACATCAAGGGAAACTTCACTTTCTTTCGTCATGAAGGTCACGGTTTCACGGAGAACCTTCCGTTCGATTGGAGCTTCTTCCCAGAAATTCGGTATTATCTTATGGAGCGAATGGCCATAAAGCCGTCCCCCGGTCATATTCTTAGCTCCCGGTGTGTTCCCACGCTCAATGAGCAGAACCTCGAGACCTGCTTTTGCCATACAATAGGCGGCCACACTACCCGCTGGACCAGCGCCTACAACTATAGCGTCAAAGCGTTCTTCTGACATAATAGCCTCCCTTGATTAAGCCCCAAGCTCATTAAGAAGGGCGGGAACAATCTGATAAAGATCGCCAACTAGAGCATAATCCGCCGATTCTATGATGGGGGCATTTTCATTTTTATCGATAGCGATGATTGTCTTAGAATCGCGAATACCGGACAAGTGCTGAATCTGTCCTGATACCCCAAGGCCAATATACAAAACGGGCTTTACAGTCTGACCGGAAATTCCAATATATGCTTCTTCCGGCATCCAATGCAGATCTTCAGCCACTGGACGTGTACAGCCTACTTCCCCACCTAATTTGGCTGCTAAGCGGCGGGCAAGTTCAAGATCTTCTTCCTTGCTTATTCCACGGCCCACGCAAACAACCACATTGGCTCCGCAAATATCGCATTTGGCTTGATTGGGGCGAAGCTCCACGAACTTAACATTGGATTCAGGCGTGCTAACTGTTTCCACAGGGCAAGATGTGCCTTTGGCTAAGGGTTCAGCCATTTTTGCCGCCATAACCGCCATAAATGGTTTAGCCGTAACCTCTTGAGTTGTAACACATAAACCGCCATAAATATAACGATCTGAGAGGAAATTATCACCGTTCCGCTTGAGATTAAATCCTTCGCTAATTAAACCTACGTCCAAGGCTGCGGCCAGGCGTGCAGCAATTTCTTTTGCGCGTTTGCTGTTACCACAGAGAATAGCTACCGGGAGTTCAGCCTTTGCCCGTTTGATTAGTTCCTCGGTACAATCTTCCGGACGTTTTAAACCTTCAAAATGATAAACCAAATCAGCGCCTTGCTGAGAAGCAGCTTGTGCATCTTCGGCCGAGAAGGACCAAGCAACGATACTCTCTCCTTGGGCAATCCCCTTGGCATGAGCTAATAACTCAAGCAGCGTTGATTGTGTTTCTGAAATAACCCAAATTTTTGACATGTCCTTTCCTCCTTCTCAACCTAGCATGAAACTTCTTTTTTGATGATATTGGCCACTTGTTGAACCATTTCTGATACGTCACCTTCGATACGGACCTGTTTGCGTTCCATTACAGCGCCTAAGACACTTAAACGATGAACTTTGGGTTCCAAATCAGCGTTGCTTAAACCACAATCAGCAACTGTCAATTCTTGGACCGGTTTTTTGGAAGCAGCCAGAATTTGTTTTAGACTCGGTATTCTTGCTTCATTGATGTCCGGCAGGACAGTAATAATTGCCGGGAGGTTTACTTCCACTACTTCGATTCCGTTTTCCAACTTCCGTTCTGCCCTTAAAACATTGTTCTTCATTTCGACCTTATTAACAAAGGAAATAACCGGGATCTCTAAGAGTTGTCCAAGTCTGATACCCACTTGCTGGGAGTACTCATCACTGGATCCTTCACCACAGACAATAATGTCGTAAGCACCGATTTTTCGAATTGCGCCGGCAAGAACCTTAGCCGTAACTGCAGAATCCGCTTGCCCCATGAGTTCATCTTTAACTAAGACTGCTTGGGCTGGCCCTCTGGACAAGGCGTCTTTGATTGAGTTTTTCGCATTGCTTGTGCCTGCAGTAAGGGCGATGACTTCTCCTCCAACTTGTTCTACAAGTTGCACCCCGCATTCGATTGCATTACGGTCATACTCGCTGATTTTATATTTGGCCCGATCCGTAAGTAGGGCACGGGATTTAGCATCAACTTTTAAATCCGCCTCATCAAGAACCCACTTATAACATGCAATCACTTTCATTCTTTCTGTAACTCCTTTCGCGGGGAAGGGCACAAGGCCCGCCCCCATTGCAGTAAAACGTCCGTTGATTTAATTTTTGCTAACTTAAAAATTATCTAAGCAGGTTTCCGGAAATAACCATGCGTTGAACTTCAGAAGTTCCTTCATAAATTTCGGTAATCTTAGCATCCCGCATAGCTCTTTCCACAGGATAGTTTTCGGTGTAGCCATATCCACCATGGATTTGAACAGCTCTGTTAGTAACATAGCTTGCAGTTTCAGCAGCAAAGAGTTTGGCTGTTGCCGCTTCAACTGTGTAAGGAAGCCCATTGCTTTCGTTCCAGGCAGCGCGATAAACTAACAAACGGGCAGCTTGGATACGGGTTTCCATATCGGCAAGCATCCATTGAATAGCTTGTTTCGTAGCAATAGGTTTACCGAATTGAACACGTTCTTTAGCGAATTTGATGGAAGCATCCAAAGCGCCTTGCGCGATACCAAGGGCCTGAGCAGCGATACCGATACGTCCGCCGTCCAAGGTTTGCATAGCAATCTTAAAGCCTTTGCCCAAGTCACCAAGGAGATTTTCTTTAGGAATGCGGCAGTCATTGAAATAAAGGGGAGTGGTGCTGGATCCTCTGATTCCCATTTTGCGTTCTTTTTCCCCAATAGAGAGTCCGGGAGCGTCTTTTTCAACGATGAAAGCACTAATGCCTTTGGTTCCTTGGCTGGGGTCAGTCATGGCCATAACGATATAGACATTTGCATAACCACCATTGGTAATGAAGATCTTGGAGCCATTAAGCACCCATTCATCCCCGTCTAACACGGCAGTTGTCTGACCGGCGGCAGCGTCAGTACCGGCAGAAGGTTCGGTTAAAGCGAAAGCGCCCAGCCATTCGCCACTGGCTAATTTAGGCACATATTTTTTCTTTTGTTCTTCAGTACCGAATTTATAAATAGGCCATGTACCTAAAGAAGTATGGGCGGAAACGATAACTGAAGTGGTACCGCATACTTTTGCCAATTCTTCGATGACGAGGACATAGGCAAGATTATCGGCTCCGGCGCCACCCCATTCTTCAGGATAAGGAACGCCGAGTAAATTCAGTTCTGCCAATTTGGGAATGAGCTCTTCAGGAAAACGATGGTTGCGGTCAATTTCTGCAGCGATAGGTGCTACATGAGTTTGGGCGAACTCCCTGGCAGTGGCTTGGATTAACCGTTGCTCTTCTGTTAAGCTAAAATTCATTTTTATTTCCTCCTAACAATATCCAATATTTTTTGTACACATTAAACTGGGAAAGCTATGGGAACTTTGTAATTTGTGATTATACGAAATGGAATATAGCTTGGAGACCGATAAGCACAAACGGGATCAGAACTTTCATTACAGTGATTACGAAAATGTTCTTATAGGATTGTTTATGGGTCAAACCGCAAATAGCCAGCAAGGTAATAACCGCACCATTATGAGGAAGGGTATCCATACCGCCGGAAGCCATGGAAGCAACTCTGTGCAAGAGTTCGGGACTGATTCCGGTTTGGGCTGCCCATTCAATGTACCGGTCACCAAAAGCTTCTAAAGCGATACTCATACCACCGGAAGCAGAACCGGTTACACCGGCCAGCACGTTAACAGAAACTGCTTCGGAAAGAAGGGGTGAACCGCCTTGACCAATGCTCATTA
>ENA-OWPA01001457-OWPA01001457.1-bioreactor-metagenome-genome-assembly--contig:-NODE-1457-length-15455-cov-3.119001_pt1 | contig 15455 bp, 10 predicted proteins | sample MGYA00238139_ERZ651803 | MGnify/ENA primary metagenome ERZ651803 (study PRJEB26909, sample SAMN07631231) | bioreactor metagenome | isolation source: Switchgrass digestor | place: USA: Dartmouth...
TGAAAAAGTACTCCCTTCCAACTAAATAGGTTGGAAGGGAGTACTTTTTATTTTATAATAAGATTAATATCTTATTCCTAAATATTAGAGGAATATTAGGATATATAATCCCTAGTCATCTAAAAATACTTATAGGGAAACCTATTACATACTTATAAGGGGATACAGATAGTATTCTTGTCTTTGGAGGTGTGATATGTTAATAGACATACATGGAGATATATGGACAGATGTAACTGTAAAAAGAAGCTTAGGAGAGAAGGATATAATTAAAAGATATCACTTGGAGAGGTTTAAAAAAGGCCATATGGCAGGAGGAACTTTTATACTTTGGATTGATCCTCCCTATGATGAAAAGCCTAAGGAGAGGTTTTTGGAAAGCGTAAAGTATATGTGCCAAGAGATTTGGGAAAATCAAGATATATTAAAGGTCATACATAGTTCCAAGGATTTCTACAGTGCAGTAGATGATGGCAAATTAGCGGTGCTTTTGGGAATGGAAGGATTGAGTTGCTTAGGAGATGACCCAGAAGGCATATATGCTTTATATCAATTGGGATTTAGGCAGATGAGCCTTACTTGGAATGAACAAAATGCTTTTGCTACTGGAGTTAGGGGAGATGAGGAAAGAGGCCTTACACAGTTAGGGAAAAGAGCTATAAGTATAATGGAGGACTTAGGAATAATACTGGACGTATCCCACGCTAACGATAAGACCTTCTGGGATATATGTAAGGTGGCAACTAAGCCCATTATAGCTTCCCATTCCAATGCAAGGGCTCTTTGTCCAGTGAAGAGGAATATAACTGATGAACAGATAAAGGCCATAGGAGAAAGTGGTGGTCTTGTGGGTATTAATGCTTTTAATGAATTCATACATACGGATAGGGATAAGCGAAATGTAGATTATCTTGTAAATCATATTGAGTACATAGTTGAACTAATTGGTATAGACCATGTGGCCTTTGGATTTGACTTCTTTGAATACCTAGAGGAGGATACTTCTCAAACCTTTATAGAGGACCCCTATAGAGGAACACCGGGTATAGAGGATATATCTAAAGCTCCCAATCTGATGAGGAAGTTACAGGAAAGGGGATTTTCCAAGGAGGATATTGAAAAGATGAGCTACAGAAACTTCTTAAACCTAATGGATAGAGTCCTTAAGCCATAAGGATAAAAAACTCCCTTCTAAGGTCATTAGAAGGGAGTTTCTAGTTGCAAAATATAACAATATAACCGTTTCCGTCTTATTAGTCCATAAATACAATTGGTTTTATTAAGTCCTTTGGCTTATTGGCCATTAGATGGAATGCGTCTTCTATTTTTTCAAATCCTCTAAACCTATGGGTTATCAACTTGCTAGGATCTACGCGATTAGTCTGAACCATGGCAAGCAGCCTTTCCATTCTCTTTCTTCCACCGGGGCAAAGTCCACCTTTAATAGTCTTGTGTGCCATTAGTGATCCTATAGCATCAGCAGGAATGTTAAAGGATGAAACTTCTCCGAATACGTTTAGATTTGCTATTATGCCTCCAGGCTTGGTAACTGCTATACATTTATAGAATGTTTCCAAATCTCCTCCTGCAACTATTGCTGCATCTACCCCTTTTCCTTTGGTTATTTCCATAATCTGTTCTGCAATATCCCCATCCTTGTAGCTTACTATATCTGTTGCTCCGTATTCCTTAGCTAATTCAACGCAGTTTGGCCTTGTACCTATGGCTATGAGTTTAGCAGCTCCCATTAGCTTTGAGCCAGCAACTGCCATTAAGCCTACAGGGCCAATTCCAGCTACTAAAACTGTATCCCCAAATTTCACTTCTGCCAATTCTGGCCCATGGAATCCCGTAGTCATCATATCTGGAATCATACAAGCAGCTTCAAGAGGAATATCATCGGGGAGCAATGCTGCATTCATATCTACTGAACGGATTCTAATTCTATCTGCAAATGTACCGTCTTCATAGCTGGATAAGTTGATTCCATATAGTGCACCACCAGCATGTTGATGGTATCCATCTTGGAAGTCTGGATGATCCCAAGTTGGAGTTACTGCTGGAATGATGACCTTATCACCTACTTTGAAATCCTTAACATCAGAACCGACCTCGATTATTTCACCAACGCACTCATGGCCTAGAATCCTGTTTATTAGATGGGGGCCTTCTAAATCATACGCTGAATGCACATCGGAAGAACAAGGTGCTATGGCTATTGGCTTTGCTATGGCGTCTTTTGGACCACATACTGGATCTGGTTTTTCCATCCAGCCCACTTTGCCTTTTTCATATACTCCGAACCCTTTCATTAAGATCCCTCCCGTACTAAATGATTATCCTTTACATTGTTAATAGTATAACAAGTATTTACGGAATTCCATTGACAGAATTGTTTAATTATTGGGAAAATAAATAACAAAAATGTCAAGATTGAGAGTAATAGATCTATAAATCACTTATTAGACAGATAAGGAGGGATAAAAATAAGACAAGGGAACTATACCCTTGTCCTATAGAGCCAATAGCTCTTCATGTATTTTTGCTAATTCTTCAGGTATATGTATGTGCTGTGGACATTTACTTATACAGTTTCCACAACTTTGGCATTTATCTGCTCTGTTTTCTTCGTTGAGGAAGTTAAAGTAGCTCCTCTTGGTAATCAACTTGTTTTCAGTCTTCTTATAGTCGTTGTATATGTTGAATACTTTTGGTATGTTTACTCCAAAAGGACATTCCATACAATATCTACATCCTGTGCAAGGCACTGGATTTATGTTCTTTAGCTCTTCTACTACTTTATCTATTATCTTTTGCTCTTCTTTGCTTATTGGTTTAAAGTTGGTCATTGTGTTTATATTGTCCTTTAGCTGTTCCATGTCGGACATGCCACTTAATGTGATTGCCACATTGGGTAGAGATGATACCCATCTAATAGCCCAAGATGCAATGGTGTTAGATGAATACTCTTTCATATGCTTTTCAACTTTTTGAGTGAAGGTGGATAAGAATCCCCCTCTAACAGGTTCCATTACAAAGCAGGGAATGGAGTATTTTACAAGTACTTCATATAGGCTTTCAGCATCCATTTCCTTCCAATCCCAGTAGTTTATCTGAAGCTGAACTACATCCCATTTGTGCTGGGATACCATTTCCTCTAATAATTCCTTGCTGTCGTGGAAGGAATATCCAATGTGCTTAATCTTTCCTTCTTCTTTCTTCTTTACGAGGAAGTCGTATAGGTTGAACTTGTCCATTACTTCCTTTCTTTCTGAGTCCATGGCATGAAGCAAGTAGAAATCCACATAATCTGTCTGTAACCTTTCAAGCTGTTCCCTGAATAGCCTTTCTGCATCTTCTTCTTTTTCTAATTTCCATACGGGAAGCTTTGTGGTTAAAAAGTAGCTTTCTCTTGGAAACTCTGATAGGACTTTTCCTAGGAACTTTTCAGATTCCTCATTATGATAGTTATAGGCAGTATCAAAGTAGTTTAGACCATTTTCCATGGCATAGTGGATCATCTCTTTGGCTTTGTCAAAATCGAACTTTCCATCTTTTGTTGGAAATCTCATGCATCCAAAGCCAAGTCTTGGAAGTTCTACTCCTAAGCTTTCAATATACTTTCTGTCCATATATACCTACCCTTTCATTTAATTTATGTATAGAAAATATTATACCATAACTTGAAGTGAAATAGGGTCATGTCAATAGATACACAAAAATCCGACCAAAGTTTTCTCTGGTCGGATTGGGTCTTATTTATTATAATTCTACTTCAGCAACTAATTTTTTCAACATTTCTGTTATCTCTTCGTTTTTATCCATTGTTTTATTGATGTCTGATATGATGTCTACTACATTTGAATTTTTCTCCGCTATATCTTGAGTTGCTAAAGTGGATTCATCTATAGTCCTAGCAATCTCGTTAATTGACGTTGCCATATGGTTTACGGTAGCTGAAACTTCTTGTGAGTTTGCGCTTAAGTCTCCAAGAATGCTGTTTAACAAAGAGCCATCTTGTTTGTATTGGGTTACTGCTTCAACCATCATATCATAATCCCTAGTTATCTCTTTTTCCAAGAATTCAGAAAGGCCTGTAGTATTTTCTACTAAGAGGTTTACTGAATTTATTATGGTATCAGCAATGGATTTTATTTCCTCTACAGTCTTCTGAGAAGTTTCAGCTAGCTTTCTTATCTCATCAGCTACTACGGAGAAACCCCTTCCTGCTTCTCCAGCTCTTGCAGCTTCAATAGCTGCATTTAATGCTAATAGGTTAGTCTGTTCTGTTATCTCAAGTATTGCATTGGAAAGTATGTTTATCTTGTCCACATTTTTAGAAGATTCTATAGCATTTTCAATCTGTGCCTTGGCATTTTCATATATATTCATGGTCTTATCCCTAGACTCTTTGAATTTGGCACTTAGCTGTTCAGCTTTTTGAGATATTTCTGATGATGTATTAGCTCCTTCTATTACCTTTTGAGCAAGATCTGCCATTGAGTTATCTATTTCCTTATAGGATTCGGAGATTGAGGAAATAGTAGCAGTTATCTCTTCCATGCCTGCTGATAGTTCTTGTGTTATAGCGGAATTGTTGTCTGCTTGCTCTAGTAGGTAGTTTAGGTTTTCAATTGTTTCAGAGCTCACTTCTTCATTTAAAAGTATGGATTCCTTAAGTTCTTCTACAAATTTTCTTAGTTTGTCTATTATAGATTGATAAGCATTAAGCATGGTTCCAATTTCATCTTTTCTTTTTAGATCATTTTGGTTTATATTGTCCACTAGCTTCAAGTTGCCTACGTTTTCAGCTATCCTTGCACATTCTAATACTGGCTTTGAAATGGAGTTTCCTAGATATACAGATACTAGGATTGCCAAAGTGATTATTATTCCTCCTGATATGGATGTATATTTGATTGAATTGTTTAATACAGCTAGAGTATCACTAGCTGATATGGCTAACCCCACTTTCCAGTTGGTCTCTTCTGAGTTGCTAAATAGGAATACTCTTTCTACCCCATCATAGTCTGTTACTATTCTATCGTCTAAATCAACATCAGTTGCCGAAATAAGATTTCCAAGCTTTCCATCTAATATGTTGCTTATGTTAATGTATCCATCTGCTGTTGGCTTGTATTCATCGTTTTTGTGGGTGAGTATGTTTCCGTTACCGTCTATTAGGAATGCATAAGAGTTTTCAGATAAGCTAACTTGGTTGATACGTTCAACTATATAGTTAGTTGACAAATCGCAGCTTAATACTCCTAATAGATTGCCATCTTTTAATAAGGGAATAGATATAGTAACTACTACATCTCCCGTTTTTGCGTCTATGTATGGATCTGAGATGATCAATTGGCTACTAGTAACAGCATTTTTATACCAATCCCTTTCTGTGGGAATATAATCATCAGGAGGCACCCATCCACTACTGGTTATTAGGGTGTTATCTGGCAAAGCTACGTAGTATTCACTTCCTGAATTGCTTACCATTTCCTGATTTAGATATTTGTATAAGTAATCGTATTGAAAATTGTTGCTGTGGACAATGCTGTTGGCCATTTTTGAGAGGGTGTTCTTCTCTAAGGACATCCATTTGTCTACATCTTTTGAAGTATTGGAAGCAGTTATCTCTATTTCCTCGTATAGTTTTTCTTTTAATTTTTCAATGGATACTGTGTAGTTTACCACCCCTATGGCAAAGATGCTGATTATACATATTAGTACCATTGATAGAATGATTTTGTTTTTGATTTTCATAAAAACCCCTTCCTCTACAAAAATATAATATTTATATTATAATACCATTAAAATCGACTTGAAAGGACAAAATATTAAGAAAGTACAATAATTAATTATTTAACAAGTCGTTAAGAGATTAACAATCATTTTGCCCCATGAAAGCTTATTTTCACTTATAGCCACATTTGGTTATATATGTGCCTAATGTGGTATAATATAATTGGAGTTTTTAGAGTTGATCAAAGGGGGAAAGCCTTGAATGAAACTAGAAATATTTGAGTTTATTGATAGGACCGTTGCCATGGTGGATGGTATGAAGGATGTATTAGAGGAAAGTAACAGGGAATTGGAATACTTCTTTAGAGACAAATTCTTGAAATATGACAACATATTGAACATATCATCCCGGGTAAAAACGGCAGACAGCTTAAAGGAAAAGATATTTAGGAATAACTTCTACTTAAAGTACAAAACCCCTGAAGAGCTTATTAGCAACTTATCAGACCTAATAGGACTTAGAATCGAATGCAGATTCATACAGGATGAAGATGATGTATATTCTAAAGTGTTAAAGGAATTCAACGTACTAGGAAAGGATGGGTATTATCATACAGAGGATAATCCAGATGTTGAACTTAAGCTTGACGAAAAGCAGCCTCAGACTCAGAAGAATGGCTTTAGAATATATAAGATAGATGGCAGATATACTAGAAAGGAAATGGTCATAAAGTTTGAGCTTCAGATAAAATCCTTGGTAAATGTGTTTTGGGGCGAAGCAGAGCATAAAGTTTTGTATAAGAACTATAAATATCTTCTTTCTGAAAGCTTGTTTAGGGATATAATGTACTCTTTAAAGGAAAATCTCCACATGGTGGATAAGCAGTTGATGATACTATATAATCACTTGAAGGAGCTAGATGAAGCGGATATAGATAAGAGGAAGGAACAGTTAGAGACCATATTGTCTAAGATAATATACGATATCTATTCAGATAAGACTAAAGAGGAATTTGGAATTGTGTTAGACTATAGAAAGTCCTGCGATATATTGGTATCCTATGTGTTGAAGCAAAATGAATTCAACGATCCAATGAACTATGACAACGTTTACCTCAAGGTATTATCACGCCTCTACCAGTTGAGGGAAAAGGATTTGGATTTAAATGAGTATATAGAATTTGAAAGGGAAATCCGTTTTGAAGATGAGTTTTCCAGAAAGATTGGAGAGGCCATATTGGAGATAATAAATAAGGATTTTAAGTGGAATCTGTTCTTCAAGATATTGTTCATGATAGAATCAGGAAGCAATGCAGATGAGTTTGAGAAGTTCATCATATTCTTAAGGGATAGATTTTTGAACAACCTAAAGCTTAGCGAAGGATTAAATTCCCGATTTAGCCAGGAAGAAAAGAAAGAGATAACCATGTATATAATGGACTTGATTGCAGATACATTCATAGCTAAAAGGGAGATAGAATTCATAAATGACGACCACATAAATTGCATGAATGAGAAGATAAATATAACCTTGAAAAAGGTCATGAATTATGAGATGTGGAAGGAAAATATAAAGTATTTTACCGATGAGATAAAGAGGAATCTAAAGGGATATAATGCCTGATCTGATGGAAACATCAGATCAGTTTTTTTCATTTTATGTAACTAATCTTTAACTCTATTGTAACCACTACTGAATGGAATTTGGATATACTATAGGTAGAAATGGAAAGGAGTAGTTTATAATGAAAAAGTTGAGAAAAAAATCAGCATTTGCTTTAGCCTTGTGTTTGCTTTTGGTTTCCTTTGTATCCTATGCAGTAAGTTTGGATAAGGAAATAGTGCCCGTTGGGGAACCTGTTGAAGAAGAAAGGCTAGTACTTGAATACAACTCCTTTAGAGGAACAGTAAAGGAGATATATTCAGGAGATGGCTATTATTCCATGTTGGTGGAAAATGATGCTGAAGAAGAACCACTTGACAGGATGGTATTTACTCTTACTGATGATGTAGTATTGGTTAATGGCAAGACTATGGATTTTGCTAAGAGAGATGACATTAAAGAAGGGACTAAGGTTTGGATATACTATCATAAGGATACTCCTATACTAGAAAGCTATCCTGCTAGGGCTAAATGTGATGTGGTGGCAATTATGGAAGGGGAGGAATTGCCTAGCGTTGAAGTATACAAATTTGACGAAAACCTAGTAAGCACCGATGGAGTATTGAAGATCTATATTGAAGATAAGACAAAAATAGTAGATGATAAAGGAAATACTTTAACTAAAGATGATGTTAAAGGTAAACATGCTGTAGTGTTCTACTACTTTGCAGCCTTGAGTTTTCCAGCTCAAACATCTCCTGAAAAGGTTATAGTATTTGCTTCAGATGATATTACACAGATGGATAAAGTTAATGTAAATGGTGAAGAAATAAGGCTTAACAGCTTAATGTATAAGAAAAATGATACCTTAATGGTTCCCTTAAGGCAGGTGGCAGAGGCATTAGGCTATGAAGTAACTTGGAATGGAAAAAGCAGTTCTATAGAAGTGAAGAAGGATTTATATGTATTCCAGTTGAAGATAGGAGAAAATGAGTATAAGATCAGTGAAGAACCAGTTCTTTTGGGAACTGCTCCAGAGATAAAGGCTTCTACAACCTATGTGCCATTGGATTTTGTGAGATTCTTAGGATTAAATATAGGAATCACATGGGATGGAATTTTAAAGATTAGCCAATAATTTACAGAATATAACAGTTAAAATGGAGAATATATTACAATATGTTCATAAAAACTTTCTTTATTGGTGCCAGGCATCAATGAAGAAAGTTTTTTTCTTTAATATTAGTTAAAATAAAGGGATTTTTGAGATAGTGTAACTTTGATTTGTGATTAAGTTAGTAAAAACGGATAGTACATAAAAATTGATAAACCGACATAAAAAAATGTGTAAAAAATATTACTACATAAATATGAACAGTTATGTAGAAAATTTCAATTTAACGTCATATATAAATTACCATAATAGGCAACATTTATTAGTTGAGGGTGTAGAAACATTCTGTTATAGTAAACATGCAAACAGAGCGGTATCTAATGTATTCATATATTTTTAATATGACAAAAAAGATATTAAAAACAATTTTACTGCTATTGGATATTAGCCACAATTATTTAAGGATTGTCCTTAGACAGTTGTGGCTTTTTTGTTTAAAAATATTTACTCAAAAAGAAATGAGTGTAATTTATGTTTAGATTTAAGAGAGTAGTTGCAGTTTTAGCAATTATAGCAATTATGCTACCCTATGGAACTTTTGCTGCAGGTGGAAAAAGCGATATTTCTAATCACTGGGCAAAAGAAGAGATTAATTATCTATTGGGTAAAAATATAATATCAGGATATCCTGATGGAAGTTTCAAACCAGATCAGAGAATCACAAGAGCAGAATTTATTAGAATAATCAATAGCGTTTTTGGATATTCGGAGATTGGAAAAGTTCAATTTACCGATGTGAAAAAGACCGATTGGTTTTATGATGAAATTGGAAAGGCAGTGTCTGCTGGTTATATAGATGGGTATACTGATGGCACCATGAAACCAAATAGTCAAATAACTCGTCAAGAAGTATCTAAGATAATGACAGTAGTGCTTGGCTTAAATGAAATTAAATCAGAGTCAACCAATAGCTTTACAGATAGTTCTAAAATTGACAATTGGGCAAAAGGCTATGTAACTTCACTAAAGAATAAAGGATACATATCTGGATATCCAGATGGAACTTTTAGACCAACCAGCCCAATAACAAGGGCAGAAGCAGTAAAGATTATTACTAATGCTAGTGGAAACATAATAAATTCTCCAGGAGAATATTCAGAAGATGCCGATGGGAATGTTTTGGTTAATACACCTAATGTTACATTGAGAAACATGAAGATAAAAGGGGATCTTTACTTAACAGAAGGAATTGGAGATGGAGATGTTATTTTAGATAATGTAAAGGTATATGGAGATGTCTATATTAGAGGTGGGGGAGAAAATAGCGTCACTATAAGAAATTCCAGTTTAGGACAAGTTTTTGCTAAAAGAGATAATGCCAAATTAAGAGTTGTAGTAGATAAAAATACAGAAGTTTCTAATATAACTGTTGATAAAAACATAATACTTGTAGTTAAAGAGAACGCAAAGGTTGAGTCTATAAAAGTAGCAGGAAAAGCAAATGTTGAAATAGGTAAAGGAATAGAAGTAAAGACAATTGATGTTAAAGCTAAAGATGTAGAAATAGAGGCTCAAGGAAGCATTGGTTCTGTAATTTCTACAGAAGATGTAAAGATAAATGATACATTAGTAGAAAAGGGAAAGGAAATTAAAGTTGAAAATGGAAAAGTAAAAGAAATCACAGATGAAGTACCAGTAACAGGAGTTGAATTAGATAAGACAAATTTAATACTGCCTATAGGTGAAATTAAATCTTTAACAGCAACAGTAAGCCCTGAAGATGCTATTAATAAAGATATCGTATGGTCATCTAGCCATGAAACAATTGTAACTGTAGATGAAGATGGTAATATAACAGCAGTATTAGCAGGAACTGCAGAAATAACAGCAACAACAGCTGATGGGGAATTTACAGCAACAGCAACAGTTCTAGTACCAGCAGAGAATACTGTTGCTATGATTGGAACTAGAGAATATGATAACTTACAAGATGTTATTAATGAAGCACAAGAAGATGAGACTATCATATTAGTTACTGATGTTCAGTTGCAATCTAATGGACTTACTATAGGAACTGACAAGAAAGTAACTTTGGATTTAGCTGGACATGTAATCTCTGGTGTTTTGAATAATGTTGGTTCATCTGCATTGATTTCTAATAATGGGTTTTTGACAATTGAAGATACAAGTGTTGAAAAGTCAGGAAAGATTACTAATCAAGCTACAAATCCAGATAGGGATTGGGAACATGGATACCCAGCTTATGCTAACAATACTATAACTAATAGTGGGAAGTTAATTATCAATGGAGGTAGAATTGAAAACACTACTGATGGAGGAGCAAGTTACGTTATTGATAATAACTCTACTGTAAGAGATGCAGTTGTAATAATAAACGGGGGATATATTGTTAATCCAAACAATAATTTTGCTATACGTCAGTATGCAAATAGCACAAAAAATAATAATTCCGTTACTATTAACGATGGAATAGTAGAGGGAATTAGAGCTGTATGGATTCAACTTCCTGGTTCTTCAGGACAGAAAAAGTTAGCTGAATTAATTGTAAATGGCGGAACTCTTAAATCTACTGATAAGGATGGATATAATCTTGCTGTTTATAGCTATACATTTGGTGATAGCTTTGAAGAAACTAAGATAATCATTAATGGCGGCATATTTGATGGAGATATTGGGTTGACTGGAGGAAGTCCAAAAGTTCCTACAGAGACTGTACAAGTAACAGGTGGATACTTTAAAGGGGAATATGGTGTATATAGCTATGGAACAATGGAAGGGTTCATTTCCGGCGGTTACTTTATGGATAAAGAAGAAAGCTATTTGCAAGAAGGATATGAATTTGTAGATAGCGACAGAGAAGGATATGTATATATGGTTGTCCCAGCAGGAGAAGTAGAATAAGAACTAGATATAGCAGCTAAATAAGATTAAAAAAACCCCGAGAAAAGGCAAATATTTTTGCTTGTTCACGGGGTTTTTAAATATAATTTCTTTTGTAGAATTTTTACATAATCTTTATGGACTGTAAATAATATACTAATATTGGATTGATATATAAATTCTAGGGAGTGATTTTTGTGAAAAAGGTTATCTTTAAGGGGGACATCCTTTTTACATCTAATAAGGATAAATTTGAAACTCACAAGGACTCCTATCTAGTTACAGAAGATGGAAAGATAGTAGGTGTATTTGAAAGGCTGGATGATAAGTATAAGGATTATACAATGATGGACTTTAGCGGAAAACTTATAATACCTGGATTTGTTGATATTCATCTACACGCTCCCCAGTATATGAACATGGGTCTTGGAATGGACAAGGAATTAATACCTTGGTTAAATACCTATACCTTCCCAGAGGAAGCTAGATTTGAGGATTTAGATTATGCAAAAGGTGTATTTAAAAGATTAATAAATGATTTGATAAGGCATGGCACTACCAGTGTAGCCATATATAGCAGCGTCCATAAGGATACCACAAAGCTTCTTATGGATATGTTCATAGAATCCAAATTGAGAGCCTATGTGGGCAAGGTAAACATGGACAGAAATGCCCAGCCTGAACTTATGGAGGATACGGAAAAGTCCCTTATGGATACGGAGGAGATAATAGTTGAATATAAGGATAAATCACCTCTAGTTAAGCCCATAATCACCCCAAGATTTGTTCCCACTTGTACGGAAGAGCTCATGAGAGGATTAGGAGAATTGGCTTTAAAATATGATGTGCCTGTTCAATCCCACTTAAATGAGAATGTAGGAGAAGTTCAGTGGGTAGCACAACTCCATCCTCAGCTTTCTAATTACAGCAGAGTATATGATAACTTCAACCTATTTGGCCAGACAAAGACCATAATGGCTCACTGCATATACAACAAGGATGAGGAAATAGAATTAATGGCTGAAAGAGGCGTATATGCAGCCCATTGTGCAGATTCAAACTTTAACCTATCCAGTGGAATAATGCCAGTAAGGAAGTATTTGGATAGAGGAATTAAGGTAGGGCTAGGTTCTGACATATCTGGAGGCCATAGCTTAAGCATTCCTAGGGCTATAGTTGCCAGCATTCAAGCTTCTAAGATGAAATGGCTAGAATCTAATAGGCAGTTAAAACCCATAAGCTGTTCAGAAGCTTTCTATATGGCTACAAAAGGTGGAGGAAGTTTCTTCGGCAGAGTAGGCAGCTTTGAAGAAGGATATGAAGCTGATTTATTGGTAATAGATGATTCCAATATAAGCCCTGTTGAAAGGCTTACACTGGAGGAGAGGATTGAAAAGTTCTTGTATGTTGGTGATGATAGAAACATTGTGGAGAGGTATGTGGCAGGTGAGAAAATAGAATTTTTGGAGTAGATTGAATATTCGGAATATGATATAATTTATGTATATACTACAAAGAGTAGGTGATTATGGGATGTCCAGGCAAAATGGAATTAGTCTTGAGGATGTGCTTAAGCTAGAGGTAATGGGCAAATCAAAACTAATAGCGGGGTTTAAAGGAATAAGAAACACCGTATCCAGGGTAAATGTGGTGGCAGATCCAGATATATTTGACTGGGTTCAGGAAGGAGAATTTTTGCTTACAACTGCTTATTCTTTTAGAAGAGAAGATTCGGAATCTTTGAAGGAGTTCATAGAAAAAGCCTCTCAAAAAAAGCTTGCTGGTCTTGGAATAAAGATCGCTCCCTATCTGGATTCTCTTCCCCAAGACGTAATAGATTTTGCTAATGCTTTGAACTTTCCTATAGTTGATATTCACTATTCTATTCCGCTGTCTGACATAATGATAGAAGTGTTAAAGGCCATATTCAACAAGCACACCTCTCTTCTAGAGAGGATAGAAAAGGTCCATGAAAGGTTTATGGAAGTGATGCTTGATGGAAAGAGCATAAAAGAGGTAATAGATATAGTCAGTGAAAACATAAGAAACCCTGTTGTGCTAAAGCTAAAGCTATCTAATGAGATAATCAGCGAATTTAGAGGAATTGATGAGGAGACTAAAGAGGAGCTGTTAGAAGATGTAAATAAGTTCTACAAATCTAAGGATGGAAGAAGCAAGATAAGGAAGCTTTATGAGAGCAAAGTTTTAATAAGGGGAAAATATGTAAACAAGATGATAATGCCCATAGTATTAAAAGATGACATCTATGGACACATATTTGCCTGGTCTGTTACTTCTCCTTTAGGTGGATTTGATTTATCCATTATTGAATCAGCATCATCTATTATAGCTCTATTCATATTGCAGGAGTTAACTGTGAGAGAGGTGGAGATAAACTATAGGTCACAGTTCTTTGAAGACTTGATTTCTGCTGATTCGAGAAGGAAAAAGAAGGCCTTGGAAAAGATCCGATTTTTTAACTTGAGCCCAGAGGATTATTATGTGGTAGAAGTACTGGATTTTAAGATTAGGTTTGAACAACAAAACGATGATGAGTACTTTTTTGATTATCTTAAGCATTATGGCAATAGTGTAGTCATGATAATCGAGGAGATAATGGACTATCTGAAACTGAAAGGGATAGTATCTACTAATCCAAATGGCGTACAGATGCTTTTAGCTTTTGAAAACAAGAACAATTTAAAGGGCAAGTTGGACAAGTTCAACAAGCTTGTCATGGATTCCATAGATGATAAGCTTAGAAATATGGAAGTAAAGATTGGAATAGGGAGAGCTTATCAAGGTCTTGACAGGGCGGGAAAAAGTTTTTCTGATGCTTTAAAGGCTCTTAGGATGTGTGGAGAAAGTGTCAATATGAGGATTTTAAGCTATGATGAGCTTGGTATCTATAAGATTCTGTGCCAGGATTTATTGACGGAGGAGTTGGAGGATTTCTACAATAAGACTTTAAAGGCTTTAGAGGATTATGATGCCAAGAAATCCACAGAATTAGTGAGGACTTTAGAAGCTTATTTCATATACAATGGAAATCTATCTAAGATGAGCGAAAATCTATTTACCCACTACAATACTATACTCTACAGAATTAACCGCATAGAAGAGATAACTGGTATGAAACTGGATAATCCAAATGATAGGTTGAATCTTGAGATAGCGTTGAAGATAAGGGATTTATTATAGAATAGGCGTTATGCCTATTTTTTATTGTCAAACAGTAGCCATAAATTGATTATAATGAAGTTGAGGATTGGGAAAAGAAGGTGATATTTGTGTTGATGGAAAAGGAAAGAAAGCTAATAGTGGAGTTTGGAAGAAAGCTTGCCACTTCAGGGCTTACAAGGGGCACAGGAGGGAATTTAAGCATCTATAACAGAAAAGAGAGATTGATAGCAATTTCTCCTTCTGGAATAGACTATTTTGAGGTTAAGCCTGAAAATGTGGCAGTGCTTACTATTGAAGGAAAGCAGATAGATGGGGATAAGAAGCCTTCCAGCGAAGTGGAGCTGCACAGGATATTCTATGAGAGAAGGGCTGATATTGATGCTATGATACATACCCATACCATCTATGCCACTACTTTAGCCTGTTTAAATTGGTCTTTACCTCCGGTTCACTACATGGTAGCTGTAGCTGGTAAGGATGTAAGATGTGCTCCTTATGCTACTTTCGGCACTAGGCAGTTGGCTGAGAATGCTTTTGAATTCATGAAGGACAGGAAAGCAGTCCTTTTGGCAAATCACGGATTGCTTGCAGGAGGCAGCAGTTTAGATGAGGCTTTTAATATTACAGAACAAATTGAGTACTGTGCTGAAATATACTATAGGACTAGATGTATAGGTGAGCCCGTAATACTTTCTGATGAAGAGATGGAGCTTATGAAGGAAAAGTTTAAGACCTATGGTCAAGGGAAGTAATAAGCTGGGCTTAGAGATTTATTTATGCTGATTGTTGGAATATGCCTCTTATTTTGCAATAGTAAGCATAAATATATGAAGCCCAGCCCTCCGTTTCCGAAATTTGGAAAGCATCACCACTCGGAAAATCGATTTGCAAAACCGCTTACGCTTAAATTGC
>ENA-OWPA01001458-OWPA01001458.1-bioreactor-metagenome-genome-assembly--contig:-NODE-1458-length-15426-cov-3.247052_pt1 | contig 15426 bp, 12 predicted proteins | sample MGYA00238139_ERZ651803 | MGnify/ENA primary metagenome ERZ651803 (study PRJEB26909, sample SAMN07631231) | bioreactor metagenome | isolation source: Switchgrass digestor | place: USA: Dartmouth...
TCTCAGACTGTAAGCGTTCCATCTCTACACCTGTATCTGCACTCTTTATATAGAACAATGAACCTGCAGCAGCTGAAAGCTCAGTAACTCTTTCAGGGTTGGTAAGGTATTTCATTAACTCTATTGCAGCATTGGCTTTATCTTTATCATTAGTAGCACCGGCTGCAAGCAATGCCTGAGGATTGCCGATATATCCGCCCTTGCTTCCCTTACCGCCTTCATAAACAGGGCATGGAGCTATTGCTACGTTTTCATACATATTGTTCTGTCCGTCTGTTTTAAGTCTTCCTATATACCATGGTCCATTCATGAATATTGCTGTTTCTTCAGCAAGGAAGTGTCCGCCTGATACAGATGCACCTGCACCAACAGCATCTTTTGTAGTATAGTCAAACATCTACTTAATAACCTTTGCAGCCTCTACATAGGCTGGGTCGTCCGGGTTGTTATAAACGTCAGGTCCACCGATTGCTACCAATACTTGTGAGTACCACAGCATTGTAGTCCAAGCATTTTCTCCTGTCATCTGGGAGAAAGGAGTAATTCCAGCTGCTTTAAGATCTTCAGCACACTGCCAAAGTTCATCGAAAGTTTCGGGGAACTTATCCCATCCTGCTTGCTTTAAAAGCTTTTTGTTATACATTACAGGTGTTACTGCCATTTCATAAGGTATAGCATAAACTTTTCCGTCAACTGTAGTGTTGTCAAGAGCTCCTGTTACAAAATCATTTGCCCATCCGCTGTTTAATGCTTCAGTGAGATCAAGAAGTTTACCGCTTTGCAGATAGAATGGTATGTCACTGTCAATGGTGAAGAAGTCAGGTGCGTTCCCTGCGGATACAGTAGTTCTTAGTTTGTCTCTGTATGCCTGGTAGTCAGAATTCTCTTCAATCACAACTTCAATTTTACCTTCGTTTTGCTGATTGAATTCCTGGACAAACTTTGCAATAGTTGCAGCCTTAGAGTCTACGCCAACCCAAATGCAAGGCCAGGTAAGTGTTACTTTTTTTGCTGGAGTTGCATTGTCTTTCTGATCTGAAGTGGATGAAGAGTTGTCGACACTCTTTCCTGAGTCTTGGGAACTATCCTTTCCACAAGCCACAAACAATGACGCTACCATAATAATGCAGATGAGTAGTGCTAGAGTTCTTTTAATGGTTTTCATGAAATCTGCCTCCTTATTACTTTTTATTTTTAGCCCGGACTTTTTATAATTTATCGGGCCTGGTAACTGGTTATGGCAATAATTAGACCGCTCTGCCTGTACTAAATTAGCATGAATATTCCAGAGACAAGCAGTACTATATATGTAACCCTTGTAAATAAAATTTCGTTCATTTTATTATGAGCCAAATTTCCTGCAACTGCCCCAATAAGCAGAAATGGCAACCCGTATACTGCTGTTCTTGTGACTTGTGTTGTGAAATCTCCGGCAGCGATCATCTGAATGAGTATAATAGTGTTCAATGTTACCCATATCAGGCACAGAGTTGAACGAAATTGTGACTTCTGCTTTATTTTTTCTGTAGCATATATTATGACAAGAGGTCCTCCGGATGAAAATGCTCCGTGTATTATGCCTCCCAGGAAAACACAAATCAATGCCGGGATATCTTTTACCTGTCCCCTTTTCTTAACAATATCAAATGATAAAAGCAATCCCCTGACTGAAACAATCGCCATAAATATTGCAAGAGCTATGATGAGAGGCTTTCTGGGCATCCATTGATAGGCCATTATGCCAATAGGAAGACCAATAATCAGCATGCTCATCATTTTCAGATAATGCTTCCACTGAATCTGGCTAAAACCCTTTACTACAAAAATGAGGCAAAGAAGCAGTGCATATAGAGTAAGGACGGGCTTAGCAACCTCCATACCTACAAGCATGATAGAGAACGGCATTGCCAGGACAGTGCATCCAAAGCCTGTTATACCCTCCAGAAAATGGGTCAATACTACTACCAGTCCAAACAAAAGAATAGTCAGAATATCCATTTTGTCCTCCATCAAAGCTTAATTTCAATATTTTTACCGGTTATGCCTTCATATGCACCGCGGCTTTTCAGAGCCTTGGCCTCAGGATGTATAAGCAGCCACTTATTTTTCATCCACAATACCGGATCTCTTCTTATAGGTGAAACAAGTGGCGAATTGGTTCCTTCAGGCAAAATTACAATCATTTTGAAACCACTTGTCTCCACTGCGCAAGGTGAAAAATGGAGTGTAGTGCTGTAAAGTTCTACTGCTTCACCCTTTCTGATGTAAAAGGCTTCAACTTTTTCACTGTCTATTTTTCCTCCGATTATTTCTGTAATAGATGCTAAAAGTAGTATACTGTCTGTTACTGCTACATTTATTTCGCTGCTTTTATGATATTCAAGAGCATTTAGCTTTACGTTGTGTCCATTGCAATACCCTATCTGAATAGGCATTTCACCGTAAAAGAACTGCGTCAGCTCATTAAATATTTCGAAGGAGTGCAAGTTTTTATCATCTGCAACGTATATATTGCCTTCATCAGGTATACTTACATGTTTGTCAACATACTCAATTAACTGGGAAAAATCATATTCATCTATAACTCTACCATACTTTTTAAATTCAGAGCTGTTTACCGGTTTTATACACAGTGCTGGATTTTTACATCTTATCTCTTCAAGCATTTTTCCATATTCCTTCCTTGCGAATTTCTTCAAAAATATCCTTATACGGTGATTGCTTGCGATAAAATACTGCCGGCTTTCCTATAGGAGCCTCAATTTCGACCCATCCTTTGCCAAACTGTCTTCCATCCCACAAATATACCCATTCATCTTCCGGCAGGTACAATTTCTGTATTGTCTGTCCCTCGTTATATATAGGAGCCACCGCAAGATCCCTGCCAAACATATACTGGTACTGCAAGTTATAGACTTCTTTGTCATCCTCATAGTGTATAAAGAAGGGACGCATTAACGGTATGCCTTTAGTTGCATTCTCCTCAAGTAAATCTTTTATATATCTGCTGAGTTTGGCATGTATTCTTGTTGCCCATGCAAAGTGAGAAATGGTTTCTTCGTCTGAATCAAACTGCCAGTTATCGTCAGGACGGTTACCCTCGTGCGTCCTCATAACCGGAGTAAATATCCCGAATTCGGCCCAGCGCTGGAACAACTCTTTTGTCCTGTGCATACCATAAAGAGTTGTATATCCCCCTATATCACTGGTATGTATTCCGTACCCTGACATGCCAAGGGACAGTGCCGCCGTTATTACTGAAGCAAGACCATCATCAAGACTCCAGTCAACGTTTTGGTCACCTGCCCATACCATTGTGGCATATTTCTGTGAACCGGTATAACCTGCCCTCATGAAAAATACTGCCTTACCAAGCCTGTCAGACTTTACAAGTGCATCATAGTTTACCTTTGCCCAAAGTGCAGGCCATTTGTTATGCATTATCATGGCGTCTTCACCACTATAAAGTACAGCATCTACAGGCAGGTACTCGCCGAAATCCGCCATCCAGCCGTCAATTCCCATATCAATCAAATTTCTGACTATCATGTCGCTATACCATTCACTGGCATCCGGATTGGTGAAGTCTACGATTCCGCAATAAAATTCTCCGAAATCGACTATATAATCTTCACCATTCCTATTGCGGACAAGATATCCTTTTTCCTTAGCTTCAATAAATTGAAGGCCGTCAACACAAACATAGGGATTGACATAAGCTAAAAAATGAATTCCTTCTTCCTTCCATTTTTTAATCTGTTCATCAAGCCCCGGATACAATACCTTGTTCCAGTGCCAATCCCACTTCAGACGTTTCCCAAAAGACGTGTACCTGACTCCTGCCCAGTCCTGCGACCAGACAGCATTTATCACTGCTCCTGCCTCTATCATGCGCTGTGTCTTTTCAACACAGACGCGAGTGCCTCCCTGTATGCCTAGCCATGCACCGGAATAAGCCCATTCTGGCAGCGGTATTTGTCTGCCAAGAAGTCCGGTAAGCTTATATAGAAGTTCTGCATATGTGTCTGCCGCTTCAAAAGTGATGTTATACTCAGTGCCCCACATGTGCAGTTCATGATAATCGTCATGTCTGAAATCCAAAATCTGATATTGTCCATTATCTATGTGACAGTAATATTTTCTGGAAGTGATAAACGTAGGCTGTGGAAAGAATGTTGTCCAATAATCACCTCCGCCTCCATCATTGCAATCTGCAAGGAATGTGGTCATAGTCTTTTTATTTCGTCCTACTCCCTGCTCGGTAGTGAAAATAGGAAATTTTCTTCCTCTTAAATTAAAGTATGAGAATTGTTCACCGCCGCCATAAACATATTCATCTTTAGAGGCTGCAAGCCGCAACCAGATTCTGTTGTAACAATCTTTTCCCTTTGTTATAATACGAAGCCTGCCATCCTCTTCAAATACTTTCATTTCAAATACATTTCTTTTATCTATATGAAATAGTTTTATTGTACAGATATCCTTTTCCTGCTCAATCTCAAAGCTTTCAAGTGGAATACGTTCAGTAATCTCATCCTGCACGTCAAAATTGCCAACGTGCATTTTTATGGTCTCGCTGCCTTTTCCAACATATACGCAAGGCGCTTTGCGACTATGGTTTATCAATACTCTGTCATCCAATCGTATTATAAAACTGTCGCCATTGATACTTATATCCATTTCGAATACCTCCCGAAGTGCTTGTTTTTCCGCCAATATTGCATTGCTTTACACAAATCTGCTTATTCCACTTTATCTTTGTTTTTCTTATTTTTTTGCTTTGCCTTATTCCCGGTACACTATTCTGCTTTTAAGCTGTTATCCTGCTTTCAATGTATTATCCTGCTTTTTACACATTATTCTGTTTTTAGCACATCTTTTTTATGTTAACTTTTATGTTACAGCTTTCGAAAATGAATACGTACTTATTCAATCAAAGTATAATTCATTATTTTTGAAAAAATCTTAAACGCTTTTAGCTTGTCAGAGTAAATCATAGCAAGATGATGTGCCACACCTGTTGATGTTATAGTGTCAAGCACTTCGTTAACCTGTTTGTCAAAGACAACTTTGGCATAGGTGCCGGTAAGCTCCTTTTCCATAGGCACTACTGTACCGCCCTGTACATAGAGGCGTGTCTTTCCTCTTGCTGAATCAATTCTCATTAGGTTTATACGGCCTGACTTCATAACAAATCCGGCTGTTACACCTCTGCCACCGGCAAAATATGTATCAAGACTTCTGGTACACTTACCGTCCCAAAGGTTCTTTGGTGCTACACCGCAATGCCAGAGCAAAGCATAATTTTCCTCAAAATTTACCTGCGAAAGGTCTGCAAGGAATGGTGTCTGCCTTTCTCCTACAGCATCACATGCAAGCATTGACATAACACCTTCAATATCTCCTTCACAGCCAAGTATATAACCTTTAGACTGCAGAATAGACATGGCAGCACACGGTGATATTCCATACATATTTGCGAATTCCGGCCAGCAACGTACAGCCAGAGCTGTTAATGCATGATTTTTCATAAACTTTTCAAATTTAACACATAGTGCTGCAACCTTATCTTTCTGCTCATCTGAGATATCACTGCAATTAAATTCATCTGATATTTCTTTTAAGAAAATTTCTTTTTCTTCGGGAAGAACCTGCATAGAAAGGATATCACTGATTTCATAATGATCAATAAGAATGCCTGTTTGTGCAAAATTATTCATTTCATCGATGTCCAGATTGAAAAATCCATGAGCCCGGTACCCTACTATACCAATATGAGCACTTTCCAGCGCGGCTTTCATTCTTATGGCATCTATCCAATCAGTATCAATCTTATCGCCAACAATGCATATATAATCATTAAACCCTGCTTTATAAAGATTTGACGCATTCAGATTTACACCACATACAGAATTGAGACGAATTTTACCTCCATTATAGGGCAATTCGCTGAATGCCCAAAGCAGAACCGGTTTATTCAAACTTTTCTTTAATATCAATGCGAGATGTCCCAGGTGGAATGTACCTGTTATTATCACAAGGCCGTCTAACCGCTTTGTTGAAAGCCTTTCCGCAGCTGCATAAGCCTCATCAGTACTGATAATAAGCTCTGGTTCAAACTCCCACGTTACTTCCGGAACTTCTTTTAGTTCTTCCATAGTTCTTGCATATATTTCTGCTGCAGCCTTAAAATCATATGTTTCCCTGGCCAGGCACACAACACCTATCCTCACATTTTTCAGCATTGTTATTCCCCCTAAAGAACTATTTACTTAAAATTGTAAATCAATTAATTAATAGTAAATATCAACTGTCATATTTTAAAAAATTCCTTGAACCGGTTCCGTAAGTTAGAAGTCAAATGGCTAGTTCTACCTTGTACAATAGATACGAGAAACTTATGATGACAAAACTATAAATTAAATTTGGCAGAACCAATTTATAATTATAGTTATATAGTATAACAATTAATCTAATTTGTAAATACTTTGATTAAATTATTTAATTAAATTTTTATTTCAAAGCAAAATTTTTGTATACAGTAGTCGTAACTATTAGCTCAGAACACCTCCATTGTTAAAGAAGCGTTCAATTGCAAGAGATGCGGGTCCCTTTGCGTCAAGATCCCCGTTAAATTCACTTTTGACCACCAGTCTTCTAATATCCTTATTGCTGCTGTTTTCAAGCATAAATTCATACAGCAGCTCAAGAAAATCTTCATTTTCAAAAACTTCTCCATATAAAACAACATTTTCGGGATCATATAATGTAATAGCATTTTTTATTGTCAGCGTAAAATATCGCATCGCTCTTGACATAATATCCCGAATGGTCATATCTCCACCCTTATATGCCTTCATAATAATATCTATATCAAAGCCTGAAAAATTGCCCTGTGTTAATTCATACAAGACGGGGGTAGAACTTTTTGAATATACTGCTTTTATACTCCTCTCTATTGCATCGTACGAGGCTATGGTTTCGAGGCATCCGCATTTTTTGCACCTGCAGGGTACTCCAAGCGGGTCAACTACTATATGGCCCAACTCAGTTGCGCGGTAGTTATAACCGGTAAATAATTTTTCACCAATCGCCAGCGCACCACCTATTCCAGGTCCATACTTCACAAGCAGCATAGAGTTTGGTTTCTTCTCTGAATAGAATAACTGTCCCCGGGCAATGCTTCTGACATTGTTGTCTACCCTCACTGGCAGCCCAATCTGTTCTTCAAACATCTGCCTTACTTCAATGTTTTCATGCCACATACCAAATGATTCAAGGCTTATACCATTTTGACTGTCAACTATACCGCGAACCCCTATACCAATACCTACAATGCATTCCTTTTTTATTTGAGGCATTTTTATAATGCCGTCTTTTATCACATTACAGGTATGCTTTACCAACTCTTCAGGTGTATTGAATTCAGACGTATTAAAACGGTATTCAAATATAACTCTGCCTGTTAAATCAACACATACTATTTTTGTACAGTGCAGATTTATATTTACACCTATGGCAAAGAATTTATTGCGTCTTATATCAATTATAACCTCTTTGCGCCCTACCCTGCTGGAGTTTAGCTCTTCTCCGATTTCCTCAAGCAGACCCTCTTTTATCATGTCATTGGTAATAAGCGTAATAGCTGCGGGTGTAAGATTTAACCGTGCTGCTATTTCCTTACGGGAAAGCCCACCATTGGAATAAAGAAGTTCAAGTATCGACGCTCTATTTTGTTTTTTTACATAAATCATATTCCTTCCCTTCGCGGCTATTTTACCTCACTCCTTTTTTCTGTCCTGTATTTACGCCTTATTCGCACCAGCAACAGAAATACTTTAATTTAGACTTTATAGTTAAATTTTATAACTTACTTTATACTTTTGCTCAAGCTCTTTTATATAAACTATTCTCTTTTCAGCAACGGATATCTCCGCTGCAACAGCCACAATTATGCTGTTTAACCCGGCATGTATATCCGTCAGCGGCTGCGTGCCTTCTCTTATACATTTTGCAAGATCTTTCAATGAAAGGTTGATATCCTCGCAGTGAGCTTCATAATTATTGCGTATGTATGTATAATGCATCTCGCTTTTTCCTGCCCTATCCCATATAAAAAGTTCATCGTCACGCATATCTATCCTGCCCTTGCTGCCCAGCAACCCAAACTCGAGATGCGGCATATGTCTTTGCCCGTTCTTAGGCGGAGCAAATAGACACAGCGCTAACATTGCCCTTACACCATTCTCATATTCCACTGTTACAAATGCATTGTCAAGTATATCAGTATGCTTATATTCCACCTGATTGTCTCCACTGGCATATACCGTGACAGGTTTTGCCCCTGCGAACATATTGAACAGGTCAAAGTGATGGCAATTCTTTTCCAGCAGTGTTCCGCCCGAATATTTTCTGCTGATTATCCAATCTGGTATCGAGCCTTCCTTCTTTAACAAAGGATGTCTGAACTCATGGCACCATAGAAGCTTAACGTCTCCTATCTCATTTATGTTGTTCCTGATTTTCTCAATAACGTCCGCATACCTTAGCTCAAGCCCAATCTGTACAACCGTTCCTGCTTTTTTGGCTGCTTCCTGAATCCTTTTACATCCATCTATCGTTATAGCCATTGGCTTTTCCAAACGTAAATGCCTTCTTTTCTCAAGACAAGCCAGCGCCATTTCCTCGTGCAGAAAGTCCGGAGTTACTATTGCCACCAGGTCCATATCACACTCATTGAGCATGTCCTTATAATCAGTATATGTTTCAACATTTCTTCCTGTCTGGTCAAAATAGTCTTTTATACTGTCAAGATGGGGCCGATAATTATCACATACAGCCACAACTTCAAAGTCCTCTGATTTATCAAAACAGTTGCGCACCTGGGATTGACCCATTAATCCCAAACCTATTACAGCAACCTTAATCTTATCCATAACAGTCACTCCTATCTGAGCTGTCCTAATGGCATCTCCGCTACATAGCTTGCTATAATCAGCTTTGAATCAGGGTGCTCCTGAAAAAATGATGCCGGTACCTTAGCTGTTACCTCTCCGTGGAGTATCTTTCTGACAATGCCCTTCTGCCATGTCCTGTTCAAATAAAACCTTATCTTTTTTGCAGAAAGTATTTCTCTCATGCCAACAGTTACACACCACTGTGGTATATAATCAATATACCCGCTGGCCGCCGTAACCGCATTTATAGTTCTTGTCTCACGGCTTAATTTAAGTACTCTGGAAGGAAGGTTTTTGAACTCTTCATTGGATATCGTTTCACCAGGCTCCGGAGGTTCATTAAATGCAATATGTCCGTTTATGCCAATTCCTCCGTAAGCTACATCAACTCCACCAAGCTGTTCAATTATGCCTGGGATGTCCTTCACATTGTCCGGTGAAGGGATTATTCTGTTTTCTTTGGGCATTATAAGCTCAGGATCGACCCTTAAGTAAAACTCCCTGTCCATAAAACCCGCAAAGCTTAGGGGATGTTCTTTAGAAATTGGTTTTCCATCGTCATCAAGGTATTCATCCATATTTATGAAAAAGACATTTTTCAGGTTTACCCTTTCCTCATTGACCAGTCTGGCTAACCTTCTATACTGGCCTACAGGTCCGACAGGCACTATAAATACCGTTTTTTTACCTGCTGCATTATTTGCCTTTATCTCTTTTAGCATATGGAGAGCCATGTGATAATAGATATCATCTTCTGTGTCTACTATCTCCAGTGCGATCCTGCTGCCTTTTCCCAGTTCTTCAGGCGTAATATCTTCAAACTTCATACCCATCACCGTTCCTTTCCAGGAGTAATCAGGACTTATTTTTAAATTTCTATGCCATAATTAATTGAATCTGCCTTGCGGACTATAATCAGCTATAACTGTCTGACGGGCTTAATTAATTAAAAGTGTCCTACTGAATGTGTACTTATTGTTGAACATTCGAATTATGTACAATATTTAAATTGTGTACAATAATAATCAGATTTTACCTTTTACTGGTTTTATATTTTACTTCGTTTGCTTTATATCTTGCTGCGTACAACTTTTCCGTCTAATACAGTTACTTTAACTTGCCCTGCTTTATCTATAAGGTTTATATCAGCAAGCTTTCCGCACTCAATCGAGCCTCTGTCACTTATACCAAGGGAATTTGCAGGCGATTGTGTAGCCATATATACTGCTTCTTCCAGAGGAACCCCCCCTCGGGCAACCAATCTTTCAACCATTTTGGAAACAGGGGTTATACTTCCGGCAAAGCGATTTGACCCCTTAATCAGTGCAACATCACCCGCAACCTCTATTTCTACGCCATCATCCTTGCTGCCTAGCATGTAATTCCCCTTTGGCATACCAGCAGCCCGCAGACTGTCAGAAACAAGGCATATCTTTTTGTATCCTTTACACTTGTAGATAAAATCGAATAATCTATCGGGAACATGACATCCATCTGCAATAACTTCCACCCATAACCGATCATCAAGAAGCCCTATTTGTGTTAGTCCAATATGTTTTTGAGGTGTATCACGCCTCGTCACCCCGGAACTGCAGCAATATATATGAGTCACATTGGTCATGCCTGAATTGATTGCCTCATCAATCTCAGTATCTATGGCCGAGTCATGTCCACCGGAAACTACTATGCCTCTTTTCACACACGCCCTTATCAGCTTATCTATTCCCTTCACATCAGGAGATACGGTAATAAGTTTTATTACATCACTGTTTTTTATTACAAACTGTATACTCTCCTCATCAGGAACCGCAAGATATTCCTCAGGTTGTGCACCCCTATTCTGCCTGCTTAAAAACGGTCCTTCGAGATGTACTCCAATTACTCTTCCATGACGGGTTTTATGCATTCTTACAATATCTATGGCTTTCTGAATACTGCTAAAACTTGCCGTCAGTGTAGTAGCCAAAAATGATGTTACGCCATTGTCAAGGTGGAATTCAGATATCCTGTCCAATGCTTCAGCTGTCCCATCCATAGTATCAAAACCATATCCACCATGACTGTGCATATCTATATACCCAGCACATGCATACAATCCTTTGCCATCCAGCACATCTGCGGAATCAAAAGCTTTATCTGAGTTCTTGCCAAAACTACTCATTGGCCCTATCTCAGTAATGATGCCACCTTCAATTCTAATATAACTTTTTTCACTAATACATGCATTGCTGATTATTTGCACATTGGTTATATCCATAATTGGCATCTCCTGGATTTGATTAAAGGTTTTAATCAATAATGCAAAAAAAAGAACCTTTGCTCATAGCCTGACAACTAATAGTTTTCTAAAATTATCATATATCATATATTTTGTTTTGTAAATACTTTTATTTAATTCTTTATAATTTACATATATGACCATTGGTTTAATAGCCTTTAGTCCTTAAAATAACTGGTTCTTAGATAATAATTAGTTTTTAATTAGTTCTTATTTTTAATTAGTTTATAATAAATTATCTTATAATAAATTAGTTCTATAATTAGTTCTATAATGATTGAACTGGTAATGATTAATTTCATAAATAATTGCATAAATAATTTAATTAGGTCCCATAATGATTAGTCCCAAATAGTTAGTGCCATATTAGTTAGTCCCTTAATAGTTGGTTCCTTAATAGTTGCTCCCTCAACAGTTAGCCCTATAATAGTTAGTCTATGATAAATGGTCCATAGAATTGATTCATATAAATTGATTCATAATAATTAGTTCATAATAATTAGTTCTTTATAATTGCTCATAAATAATTAGTCAGAAAATAATTGATTTTAAAATAATCAACCTTTAGAATAATTAGTCTTAAAATAATCGGTTATAAAACTAATTAATTATTTCTAGAATCAATTCCCCTGCAGATTTGGGTTTAAAATTGAAAATTTATAAATTTGGTGCTCATCTTTAAGCAGGTTTAATTCTCTCAATTTCCCATTTTCTATAATATATTCATGCAGCAGAATATCCTCACCGTTTGTCAGTCTGAGAAAATCAAATCTGTATTCACCGGTGCTTCCTCTGGCATATACGCTGACGATTGAATTCTCTTTCTCAACTCTTTCAATCTTATCAATTAATTTATACCATTCTCCATACACTATCTCAACCAGCGCTTTTGCATCCCAGTCCCACAAGTGATACGGCGCACACAGGAAATCTTCAGGTACATAATCCACACGTCTGATTTTCCAACCCTCAGAAGGTACTTTCTCAGCAGTTATAAGCCCATAATAATATGCAAAATAGCTTGGCTGCGGCGTGTTTTCATTGGCACTGGTAACAGGCGGACCGGTAATTACCTCTATTTCTGCAACGTAATATAATATATTTTCAGCGGAATTGGCAGGCTGATATGCGCTGTAGAGTTTCAGCAATGTCATATGTCCAATCCCGGAAAAGGATTTAATAAATTCCTCCAGCGACATCTCTTGCCTTGTCTGCGGGGCCAATAGCTCGTAAGCGTAAGGGTACGGTGTTTTTGCCATCCCTATGGTTCCACAGCCGCCGTGGTAACCCTTCATATTCTCTGCTTCCTTAAGAATTGCATAGTAAGCGTGAATAACGTTTTCTGCAGTACTGAACTTGGGTACTTTCCCGACACCCTGGAAATCTTTAAAATCGTACTTCAATTTCATGGCCGGTTGCTTAGACGGGCGCTGAAATCTTTCGTCATCCATATTATTTTCCCATCTTCCGGATACAGGCTGTGCCGCTTCATGCTCCGTTCTGCAGTTTTCATGAATAATTGCCCCCAGCATAAATCGGCTTTCTCTACCGCTAAATGTCAGCCAAAAAATAACTGATACCGCAAGTATTGCAATAACTGCTGCAGGCCGTACAATTTTTCTTAAATTAATAACCATACAATATACCGCCTTCAATAACCATACATTGTTCCATTTTCCTTAGCACAATAGCCACTTAGGAACTTCCAGCACCTCTCTGGTAAATTGTATGATATAAATGCGGTTGATATAATCAAACGTTTTAATTAACACCTAAGCCACAAACTAATAACGAACTTACAAATTTAATGCCTAATCCTCAAACCTCATAAGCTGATCTTTTGTAAATATCCATTCAGGTGTGGCAAGCTTCTCACGGAAATCCAATGCATACCAGGGGCTTAATTTTTCGTTTTCGGGATTTTTTAATATATGTATGTCCTGGGCAGGCATATAACTTTGCGCCAGCATAAACAATTTTTCCCCGCTATCCTTGTTTTCTGCCATATCCACTACAATCACACAGTGTCCGGGACTGCCGCCTTTTATGAATACATCTCCAATTTTCATTTCTTCAATGGAAACTGGCTGCATTTCCTTAGAAAGGGATAGCGTCCCTGCATATGCAAATACCATATCCATATAGCGTCGAAAACTTGCATAATCAGTGGAATAGCCTGTTTCCTTAACCCAGCGCACCTCATTGTTATTTATGGAAATTCTGTTGCCCTGCACCCACTTATTGTAATCTGCTCTAAAACCATTGGTAAAATTAAAATGTATTTTGTCATACAGCCCGTTCATATAGAGGTATTCTGCCCTCAAGCGCATCACTGCATCAGCGCACTGCTGTAAATCCCGGTCACCAACGTCCATATCAATGACGGCCTCATGCACTTCCCTGGGCTTGATTCTCCCATCATAATATCTAACCGCTGTACCATGAGGCTTTAATGGTAATTGCCTGAGATATTCTCCGAAGGAACCTTCCTCCACAGTAATCCTCTCAAATCCGGACGGTAGCCCAAATCGCTCCTCAATAGTTGTACCGTTTTCATTTATAAGGGTCATAGCAGGTTCAGTGGAATTACTGTCTTGAGAATTACTATTTTGAGAAACATTATTTTGTGAATCATTATTTTGATCATTTTTCGCTGTATCACTTTTATCTATGCTATTTCCAACCCCTTGTTCATCCCTTTGGCTTTCATCTTGCTCTATATCAAGGGTATTTGGCGGCTGTTCATTATTCCAGCCGCACCCGCCACTGAAAAGAGCCAGCATTATTGTACTAAAGATCAGCACAGATATTAATTTTGATATTTTGGTTGCTATAGTACTCACGCTTATATCCTCTGTTTTATTTTATTCTTTTTTAGCTGTTTATTTCAGCTATACTTTTCTAAATAAAATTCTTCTAATCTCACCTTTAAGCTTTATACATAAAACTATGGTTACGACAGAAATAATAGCCCATTTTATCAGATTGAAAGGAATACCCGCAGTTATTATAAAATTCATTTTTTCTGAAGGATTCTTCATTCCGAACAAAGGTAATGTTATAAAATAGTTTACGAAGTTTATTGCAACAGTACCTATTAGTGTTCCAGCTACATAAGGCATAAGTTTAAAAGCTCTTTTCCCTGAAACAATGCTATCCTTTGAAGACAAAAGTATAACCGGTAGCATATAGCCAACTCCCGCAAAGAAATTAGCTATCTCTCCTGATGCCATAGGTTCCTTTGTTATAATAAGAAGGTGAAGTATATTTTTGATAAGTTGAATAGTTACACCAACAACCGGACCTGCAGCCAAACCGCCGATAATGGCAGGAACATCACTAAAGTCAATTTTTAAAAACGACGGAAAAATAAATGCCAAAGGAAATTCAAAAAAATATAAAACAAATGCAAGCGCTGAAAGCACACCTATTGTTACTACCAATCTTGTTTTCGAAGAAACCAATCCTCATTCCCCCTAAAAATAATATTAACTAAATCTTTTCCAATTTTAATTGTATCTATGTCCTTTCGAATATAATTCGAAATGCCGGCATGGGCATAGATGTGGTCAGGAACATTTCTTAACATAAACAAAATGCATTTTGTTCATAAAAAGGGTGTCCCCTTACCGTAAATATTAAATAAAAAAATTCCCTGAATATAACTTCAGGGAATTTATCTTTCACTAAACATCTTAAAACCGTTTAGAAATTTTAAAACAATCTTCTTCCATCCAGACTTTACTGTCGGCCCTGGAATCTCACCAGGTCTGCTTTCGCTCGCGGGCTAATGGCTCCTTGCCATATTACCGCCGATCGGGAATTTCACCCTGCCCTGAAGATTATATTCAATTACATCTATATTTTATCACAGGTAATGGAAAACTTCAATAGTGTATGTATAAAATTATACACTATACCCTGCCACTGCTGCCGCCTCCACCTGATCTTCCGCCGCCGCCTGATGAACCTCCGCCAAAGCCGCCGCCACCGAAGCCGCCTCCGCCGAAGCCACCAAACCCGCCGCCACCGAAGCCACCGCCGCCGAAGCCGCCTCCGCCCCAGCCTCCACGACCGCCTCGTCTGCCACGGCCACCGCGTCTGCCGCTATTGTATAAACTGTTCCAAAAGATAATTTTAAAAATAGTTGAAGTAATCTTAAATCTGAGAAAAACTCCATCAAAAACAAGA
>ENA-OWPA01001459-OWPA01001459.1-bioreactor-metagenome-genome-assembly--contig:-NODE-1459-length-15414-cov-4.360436_pt1 | contig 15414 bp, 12 predicted proteins | sample MGYA00238139_ERZ651803 | MGnify/ENA primary metagenome ERZ651803 (study PRJEB26909, sample SAMN07631231) | bioreactor metagenome | isolation source: Switchgrass digestor | place: USA: Dartmouth...
GCGAACCGCCGGATGCGGACCCGCATGTCCGGTGGTGTGAGAGGACGGGGGCTAGCCGCCCCCTCCTACTCGATTTTGAATTCACTTCCTACGCGCCAACTTGAGAGGCGCTCGGCTCCCAGGTTGCCAGTCCGGGCCGCAGCAGCATCATCGCACCCCAGGTGAGTATTGCAATCCCGTTGGCCCGAATCGCCATGGCGGCCCCCACGTGCTGCGCCAGCCACCCAATCCAGAGGTTCGCAATGGGCTGCAGCCCAAAGCTCGCCATCAAATAAATCGAGAGCACCCGGGCCCGCATCTCAGGGCGCGACATCACCTGCAAGAGCCCGTTGCAGGTGGTCGTTACCAGAGGAATGGGAATACCAGCGAGGAAAAAGAAAGCGACAGCCGCCCAGGGGTGAAGGGCGAAGGAGAAGAGGATCAGGCTGATTCCCGCCGATCCCACCGCCGCAGCCAGCATCAGACCGGACCGCCGCACCCTCTGCCCCCAGGGCACCACCAGCAGGATGCTGAAGAGCGAACCTGCACCGGTGGCACCCATCAGCACGCCGTAGAGCCCTGCATCGCCGTGCAGCGTTTCCGTGGCGAAGGCGGGAACCACGGTGCCGCTGGCGAAGACGAAAAAGGTGATGAGCCCGGTGAAGATCATCAGATCCAGTGCTCTGGGATGGTGCCAGACGTAGTCCGCAGCGGTGCCGAACCCGCCAGTGGGGGTGGAACCGGCGGCCCGAGGCTGACCCAGGCTCTGCACAGCCAGCAGGCTGGCGATGACCGCCAGGAAACTGAGGCCGTTTAGCAGGAAGGTAGGCCCTTCGCCGATGGCCTCCACCACCAGCCCTGCCAGGGTGGGACCCAGAATGCGGCTGGTCTGGACGATCATCGCATTCAGCACCACGGCCCGCTGCACCAACTCCATCCCTACCAGGTCGCCCAGGAATGCCTGCTGCGCTGGCATGTCCAGTGCATTGATGCAGCCCAAGAGGCCGGCCAGCAGGTAGACGTGCCAGATCTGCACCTGGCCGGTGAGCACGAGTCCTGCCAGGATCAGCGCCAGGAGCATGGCTGCCGCCTGGGTACTAATCAGAATCCGCCGCCGGTCCCAGCGGTCGGCCAGCCCGCCGGCCACAGGGCCCAACAGCAGCAGCGGCAGGGTGGCCAGCATTGCCACGACGCCGAGCGCGGCTTCAGAGCCGGTCAGCCGCCATACGACCCACGACTGGGCCGTGTTCTGCATCCAGGTGCCGACCAGCGAGACGGCCTGGCCGGCGAGATAGACCCTGAGGTTCCGGTTCTGCAGGGGCACAAAAGTCTCTTGAAAGGCGCCCACGGCGATCCTCCTGTTGGCAGTTCTAAATTCCCTGCCTGCTGCGTTTATTTCGACGCACGGAGAGCCCTTTCCTGTAAGATAGGAGAGAGGCCGCCCCCAAAGGGACGGCCAGGTGGTGGAAGCGCTGCCTGCGCCGTCAGGAGGCGACTGCCTCCAGACGAGGACGCTCAGCAGCCGGCGCAGGCTTGTTGTACTCTTTCATCACTCTGATTGCATAGAGGTTGGTCTGCCAGGACTCCGCGGCATTGGGTCCGCCGTTGTACACGGCCAGCGCCCTTTCCGGAGTCCCATATTCCTGCAGTAGTATTGATAGGTAGAAAGCGCCGAAGTCCAGATTGGTTTTCGGGTCTGCCAAGTCGTACTCCTGCAGTCCGGCCCGCCGGGCCAGCCAGGCACCTGTGGACGGGAGGATCTGCATCAAACCCAACTCTCCGGCCTGCCCCACAGCGTTGTGGTTCCACTTGGATTCTACGGTGACCACCGCTGCGATGAGCCTGGGGTCCACTTGGTGCTTTGTTGCTGCTTCCACCACCAGTGGACGGAACTCAGCCGGAACCAGGTCGGCGATGCGATCCATGTCCAGCTTGGCCTTGATCTCCGCCGGATCGGCAAGCGGCACGGGGATCTCGGTAGCTGGGGCTGCCGCCACGCCGCCAAACAGGGCGGGCGCCATCACTACCCCTGCTGCCACCGCTGCCCACCAGCGTCGGCCTAGACGGAAACGGTTCAGCATAGAACGCTCCTTTCTTCCTAGCAGACTTAACATTCGGTATAAAAGGAAGAATAAGGCCGAAAGGAGCAGAACATGTATCACTTTAACCTGGCATCTGGAAGCTGTCAAGGAAATCCTTGGAAAATTCATAGTTAGGTAGGGATGAATAAACATCTCGGGTAGGATTCGGATGGCCACTGGCGAAGCCTTTATGGCTACGACCAAAGAACCGCAGACGGCTCCACCGGTAGGCTCCAGGGTCCCGGAGTGGGCCGCCTGCGCTGAGGTCCTGGAGACCTGGGGCAGATGAGTACCCGAGGGAAAGCAGTAGGGGGGCATTATGGAACTGGATCTGGAGGGGTTGAATCCTCAGCAATACGAAGCAGTAACCTTTGGCGAAGGGCCGCTGCTGGTCCTGGCGGGGGCCGGATCGGGCAAGACACGGGTGCTGACGCACCGCATCGCTTATCTGATCGCACAGGGGGTGGCCCCCTGGCGGATCCTTGCCATCACCTTCACCAATAAGGCTGCTGCTGAGATGAAGGACCGGGTGGCGCAGCTGGTAGGACCAGACGCGCAGAAAATCTGGGTCAGCACGTTTCACTCGGCCTGCGTGCGGATGCTGCGTCGGGATATTGAGCGGTTGGGCTATCAAAAGAACTTTGTCATCCTGGACGAGGGCGATCAGCAGATTGTCGTCAAGGAGTGCCTCAAGGAGCTCAACCTTTCCGAGAAGCAGTTCCCGGCCGGCGGGGTGCTCTCCAGCATATCCGCGGCCAAGAACAACATGCTGGAGCCCCGGGAGTACGCGGCTGCTGCCCGGGATTACTACCAGCAGCAGGTGGCCCAGGTCTACCGGCTCTATCAGCAGCGGCTGAAGGCCAACAATGCGGTGGATTTTGATGACCTGCTGCTGCTCTGCGTCCGGCTCTTCGAGGAGTGCCCAGATGTGCTGAGCTACTACCAGGAGAAGTTTCAGCACATTTTGGTGGATGAGTATCAAGATACGAACCACCTGCAGAACCGGTGGGTTTTCCTCCTTGCAGCGGCCCACCGGAACCTCTGCGTTGTCGGCGACGATGATCAGGGCATCTACTCCTGGCGAGGTGCGGACATCCACAACATCCTGGAGTTTGAGGCCCAGTACCCGGATGCCACGGTGATCAAGCTTGAGCAGAACTACCGTTCCACCGGCAACATCCTGGCTGCCGCCTACGAGGTGGTCCGCCGGAACGCCGGTCGGAAGGAGAAGCGGCTCTGGACTGCCAGCGGACCGGGCGACAAGGTGATGCGCTACATCGCCTCCGATGAGAGTGACGAAAGCTGGTTTGTGGCGAGCGAGATCCAGCGGCTGATCCGTGAAGGGCTGCCGGACGGGCGGGGCGTTACTTACCAGGATATCGCCATCCTCTACCGGACCCACGCTCAGTCCCGCTCCTTTGAAGAGGCCTTCGTCCGTAAGTCGATCCCCTACGGGATTTACGGCGGGCTGAAGTTCTTCGAGCGCAAGGAGATCAAGGATGTGCTGGCCTACCTGCGGCTCATCGCCAATCCGTCGGACACCCTTTCCTTCCGCCGGGCCATTGGCGTGCCGAAGCGGGGCATCGGCCCTGCCACCATCGACAAGGTGGTGGGTTACGCAGAGCAGTGGGGCGTCCCTGTGGCTGGGGTCGCACTGGACTGCAGCATGGTTCCGGGGCTGACGGCCAACTACCGGGCGAAGGTAGAGGCATTTGGGGCGCTGATTGAAGAACTGACCAACATGTCTACGTATCTCTCGGTTGGCGAACTGATCGGCGAAGTGCTGACCCGTTCCGGATACCTGGACGAGTTGAAGGCGGACCGCTCCATCGAGGCGGCCAGCCGGCTGGAGAACCTGCAGGAACTGCAGGGCATGGCGATGGAGTTTGAGATGCCCACCGCCGAAGAGAGCGAGGGGCTGACCCAGCTGGACGCCTTCCTGGCCACTGCAGCCTTAATGACCGATGCCGACCAGGTGGGCGACGGAGAGGACAAGGTCACACTGATGACCCTTCACTCCGCCAAGGGTCTGGAGTTTCCGGTGGTCTTCCTGGTGGGCATGGAGGAGGGGGTCTTTCCTCACAGCCGGGCCCTGTCGGATGAACAGCAGATGGAGGAGGAGCGTCGGCTCTGCTACGTGGGCATGACCCGGGCCCGCTTCCGGCTTTACGTCACCTGCGCCGCTCGGCGCACCCTCTGGGGTCAGCCCAACTTCAACCCTCCCAGTCGCTTCCTGCAGGAGATCCCGGAAGAACTGGTGGAGCAGGTGGGTGTTTCGCCAGCAGCCTCCGCGTGGGGCGGCGGCGGAAGCGGATGGACCGGCGGCAGCACCTCTCGGACATGGGGGCGGCGCCGGACCTGGGACGATGATGACGATGCACCCCCTATCGGCGCCCCGGGATGGGGGCAGACGGAGCACGCGCTCCGCCTCCAGCGGCGGCGCAGCGGTGCGCCGGCGTGGGGCAAGTCGGAGGCCCCAGACGAGCCAGCAGTCAGCTTCAGCCCGGGCGACCGGGTCCGCCACGCCAAGTTCGGCGAAGGCGTGGTGCGGGACGTGCGGGGCGATACGGTGACCGTCCATTTCCCGGGAATCGGCCAGAAGGTACTGGTGGCCAGCTACCTGGAGAAGGCAGGCGAGGAGTAAGTTCGGAACCAGCACAGATCGGCAGTCAGAACAGGTGGGTGACCCGCACAATCCGCGGCCCAAGCCAGGATGGCGACGCTAATACGCCGGTGCCTCACAAAAAAACGCCGCCCCCAGGTGGGGCGGCGGATTCCACTTAATCGGGTTAATGATCCAGGTTGTCCACGATCATATTGAAGGGCACTTTTATGAAGTCGCCGTCCTTGAGCAGCGCCCGGCAGATCCAGTCGCCGCTTTCCGTCCAGGCGCCTGCGTAGCAACCGGCCTCCTTGGCCTTCGGGCAGAGTCCGGACTCCTCGCACTCCCACTCGTAGGCAGCCATGGCTTCGACCCAGGCCCGGGGGACGAAGTCATCAGCGGGACGGAAGTAGATCAGCTCGCCAGGCTCACGGCACCACTCGAGGGTTTCCCGGAATAGTTTCATGGCGGATGCCTCCTGACTCCAAGCGGGTTGGGACGGTCACAATCCCATTATCCACGTTCCGTTCCCTGCTGCCCATAGGACCGGCAGCTAAGATGGTGAGTGATTTCACAAGCCGGGCGGGGACGCCGTTGGGTCATCAAGGGGCGCGAAAAGTGCACAACAGGCATGATCCCGAGGACCTATGTCCGCACTGGAGGGATGGCGGTTTTGACCGGCGAATGCTTGGCGAGGCCATTTGCTTGGAAGACTAGCAGAATCGGTGCAGAGGAGGGGCGGCCGTGACCCGGGAAGAGGCCGAACGGCGTATTCAGGAACTGGCGGAGCAGATACGCCACCACGAGTACTTATACTACGTCTTGGATAACCCCGAGATCTCCGACTACGAGTTCGACCAGCTGATGCGGGAACTCAAGGAACTGGAGGAGGCTTTCCCTGATCTCCGCCGGCCGGACTCCCCAACGCAGCGGGTTGGCGGTCAGGCGGCGTCGGACTTTGCCAAGGTCAGCCACGTTCCGCCCATGCTCTCTTTGGATAATGCCTTCAGCGCGGACGAGCTCCGGGAATTCGACCGGCGAGTCCGGAGTCTGGCCCAGGGTGAGCCGGTGGAGTATGTGGGAGAGCTGAAAATCGACGGGCTCTCTGTCTCCCTCCGCTACGAGAATGGGGTGTTTGTGCAGGGGGCCACCCGTGGCGATGGCGCCACTGGCGAGGATGTGACGGAAAACCTGAAAACCATCGGTTCCATACCGCTGAGGCTGGAGCCGGTGGATGGCATCCTCCCCCGGGTGCTGGTGGTGCGGGGCGAGGTCTACATGGAAAAGAAGGTGCTGGAAGCCCTGAATGCGGAGCTGGAACGCCAGGGCAAGCCCCTGCTGCAGAATCCCCGCAACGCGGCGGCAGGCGGCCTCAGGCAGAAGGACCCGCAGAAGACCCGGGCCCGCAGGCTCGACAGCTTCCTGTACTACTTGGTGGAGGCAGACGGCTTCACTGTGGAGACCCAGTGGGAAGCGATGAAGCTGATGGAGCGGTTCCGCTTTAAGGTGAACCCGCACCGGCAGCTTTTCACCTCCATCGAAGAGGTCATCGCCTGGACCCAGGAGTGGCGTGAGAAACGGTACGAACTGCCCTACGAGATCGACGGCCTGGTCCTGAAGGTAAACAGTTTTGCCCAGCAGGCGCGGATGGGGGCAACGACCAAGTTCCCCCGCTGGGCTATCGCGTATAAGTTCCCGGCGGAAGAGAAGGAGACGGTGGTAGAAGGGATCAGCCTGGAGGTGGGCCGCACCGGCGCCGTGACCCCCACGGCCGAGCTTCGCCCCGTACGCATCGCCGGAACCACGGTGAAGCGGGCCACGCTGCACAACGAGGACTACATCCGGAACAAGGACGTCCGGGTGGGCGATACGGTGGTGGTGCGGAAGGCTGGTGAGATTATCCCCGAGGTGGTCCGGGTGGTGCTGGAGAAGCGGCCGCCGGGCACGGAGCCCTGGCGCTTCCCCGAGGCCTGCCCTGCCTGCGGCACCGAACTGGTCCGGTACGAAGGAGAGGCTGCGGTGCGCTGTCCCAACAGTCTCTGCCCTGCCCAGCAGTACCGGGCGATCCCCACTTCGCGTCCCGGGATGCCATGAACATCGAAGGGCTGGGAGAGGCGCTGGTCCAGAGCCTCCTGGATGACGGTCTCATCGAAGACGCAGCAGATCTCTACTACCTGCGTGAACGTCGGCAGGCACTGATGGACCTGGAGCGGATGGGCGAGAAGTCGGTCGACAATCTGCTGACAGCCATCGACAATACCCGTCAGAATCCGATTGAACGGCTGATCTTTGCGCTGGGCATCCGGCATGTGGGCGAGCGGGCGGCAAAGCTCCTGGCGGACCATTTCGGTTCGGTGGATGCCATCGCAGCCGCTTCGGCGGAGGAGCTGCAGGCTATTCCAGGCCTGGGGCCGAAGATCGCTGAAAGCGTTGTGGCCTACTTCCGGAGCCCCAGGGCGCAGGCGCTCTTGCAGAAGCTGAAGGCTGCGGGCGTCAACATGGTCGGGGAGAAGCGTACCGGACCGGTGGAGGGGCCGCTGGCCGGCCAGACGGTGGTGGTCACGGGCACCTTGTCTCGTTGGGGGCGGAAAGAGATCGAGGCGTTGATCCAGCAGCTCGGCGGCAAGGCCTCGGGCAGTGTCAGCAAGAAGACTTCCTTTGTACTCGCTGGCGAGGCAGCGGGCTCCAAGTTGGACAAGGCACGGGCCCTTGGGGTGCCGGTTCTGTCGGAGGAGGAGTTCGTCGAGCGGTACGGCCCCTTCTAGAAAAGGTGTTGTTTGATGAGCGTGAAGGCGCAGCCCTGCAGATGGGTTGCGCCTTTCCTATTGCAGCAGTTCCATACCTTTTTCCATGCCATAGGGAGATAACGTAAGTAGTTGCCAACTCAGAGATTTTGGCCTTGGAACATTAGGTGTACCGTGATAAAATGTCCAATAAACCCTTTGCTAAAGGGAATATCAGTGCGTGGCTTTTCCTCTTCCGAGTGTCGGGAATCCCGTATTAGGGGAAGGAGACAGGAACTGTCTCGTAGAAACAGAGGGGCTAATATTCATCAACACACCCGGGCGGAGGTAGTGGCCAGGAGAAGAGGAGTGAGCCGATGACCGAGAAACTCGTAGAAATTCGCGACCTCAGGACCCACTTCTACACGGAAGACGGCATCGTGCCGGCTGTTGACGGGGTCAACCTGTACATCAAGCGCGGCGAAACGCTTGGCGTGGTGGGCGAGTCGGGGTGCGGCAAGAGCGTAACCTCTCTCTCCATTATGCGTCTGATTCCGAACCCGCCGGGCAAGATCGTGGGCGGAGAGATCCTTTTCGAAGGTGAGGATCTCCTTAAGAAGTCTGAAGCGGCGATGCGGAAGATCCGCGGCAACGAGATCTCGATGATCTTCCAGGAACCGATGACGTCGCTGAACCCCGTCTACACGATCGGCGACCAGCTTACCGAGGCGATTCAGCTTCACCAGGGGCTCAGCCGGAAGGACGCCCTGGCGAAGGCCATCGAGATGCTGCGGTTGGTGGGCATCCCACTGCCGGAGCGGCGGGTAAAGGAGTACCCGCACCAGCTTTCTGGTGGCATGCGGCAGCGTGTGATGATCGCCATGGCGCTCTCCTGCAATCCGAAGTTGCTGATTGCTGACGAGCCCACCACTGCGCTGGACGTGACGATCCAGGCGCAGATCCTGGAGCTCATGAAAAGGCTGAAGAAAGAACTGGGCATGGCGATTATGCTGATCACCCACGATCTCGGCGTTGTAGCCGAAATGTGCGAGCGGGTGGTCGTTATGTATGGTGGTAAGGTTGTGGAAGAGGCGGACGTGGTCTCCCTCTTCAAGAATCCCCTACATCCGTACACGGAGGGCTTGCTGCGCTCCATCCCCCGGATGGATCAGGAGACTGAGAAACTGCACGTCATCGAGGGTGTGGTGCCTAATCCGCTGCACATGCCCAAGGGCTGTCGCTTCCACCCCCGGTGCCCCTATGCCACCGACAAGTGCCGGGAGGCCCAGCCGGAACTGGAGCAGGTGGCGCCTGGCCGGTTTGTGGCCTGCTTCCTTTCCGCAGATCGCCTGGTGAAGGAGGTTGAGGCGTAATGGCAGCAGCAGTGCAGCCGGCTGTGCAGCAGGACGTGCTGATGGAAGTCAGGGACCTGAAGAAGTGGTTCCCGGTCACCGGTGGGGGCATCATCTCCCGGACCGTTGGGTATATCAAGGCCGTGGACGGCGTCAGCTTCACCATTCGCCGAGGCGAGACGCTGGGGCTGGTGGGCGAGTCTGGCTGCGGCAAGACTACAACCGGCAAGGTGATCCTGCGCCTTTCGGAGCCCACCGCAGGCGAGGTGTTTTTTGAGGGGCGGGATATCTTCAAGCTTTCTAACCAGGAGATGCGTAAGCTCCGGAAGGAGATGCAGATCATCTTCCAGGACCCGTACGCTTCGCTGAACCCCCGCATGACCGTGGGCGATATCGTGGGTGAGCCGCTGGAGATCCACGGGGTGGCCCGGGGCCCAGAGAAGGCCAAGCGGGTGCGGGAGCTTCTGGAGGTTGTGGGACTGGCCAGCTACCACGCTCGCCGGTATCCCCATGAGTTCTCGGGCGGCCAGCGGCAGCGGATCGGAATCGCCCGGGCGCTGGCGCTCAATCCGAAGCTGATCGTCTGCGATGAGCCTGTCTCCGCCCTGGACGTCTCCATTCAGTCGCAGGTGATCAACCTGCTGGAGGATCTTCAGCGGGAATACAACTTGACCTATCTCTTCATCGCCCACGGTCTCTCCGTGGTGAAGCACGTGTCGGACCGGGTGGGCGTGATGTATCTGGGCAAGATGGTGGAAATCTCGCCGTCGTCGGATCTGTATGCGAATCCGCTGCACCCGTACACGGAGGCGTTGATGTCTGCCATTCCGATTCCGGATCCCACCGTGAAGCGGGAGCGGATCGTGCTGGAGGGCGATGTTCCCTCGCCCATGAACCCGCCTTCGGGCTGCCGCTTCCACACCCGGTGCCGCTACGCGGCGCAGATGGGCGATTTGTGCAAGACGGTGGAGCCTCCCATGCAGGAGGTGGCGCCGGACCACTGGGTTGCGTGCCATCTGCGGACAGCCGGGGGTGTTTGCCCCGCCGGCAACTGAGCGGCCGCCTCGCCGTTCCGCTGGCGCACAGGAGGGCTTTGGCTGCAGAACCGGTGAATGCGGTTTCGTCCTGGCACTCAGAAGGGCCTACCCCGCTCATCCCAGTCTTGGGAAGGGCGGGGTTTTCCGCAAACTGCCCATCGCAGCCGGCATCTGGGCGACGGCTGTCTGTTTTGACGCCCGTTGGGTGCTGTGGTTTGCGTGCTCATGGAGGGCCTGCGGCACACCGAATTAGCAAAATTCCTTGTGTGGTACCGCAGCCCTCCCAACTATGGCACGTTGCTCCGTATTTTTCCGCTGTGCTACAATCAAAGGGTTAGCCGTACGGCAAAGGCCGGAGATGGGCCTAGAGAATGGAATGGGCGGTGATGGATTGTGGCGCTGACGCGCGAGCAGGTAGAGCACGTGGCGCGGCTGGCCCGCCTGGGCCTGACGGAGGAGGAAAAAGAGGCCTTCACCGTGCAGCTCAGCCGTATTCTGGACCATGTGAACCGCTTGGAAGAGCTCGACACCCGAAATGTGCCGCCTACCTACCATGTTGTGGCGCTGCAGAACGTTCTGCGGGAGGACGAGCCTCACCAGTCGCTGGACCGGGACAAGGTGATGAGCCAGGCACCCGCAGCAGAGGCTGGGTACTTCAAGGTGCCGAAGATCACGGAGGGTTGAGGAGATGGCAGGAGCAGCACATTTGTTGAGCGCTACCAGGCTGAACCGGCTCTTCAACGCCGGTGAACTCTCGGCTGTGGAGATCGTGGAGGCGTTCCTGAACCGCATTCAGAAAGTGGACCCGAAGATCAACGCCTTCATCACCGTTGCCGGCGAGCAGGCGCTGGCCCGGGCAAAGAAGTTGGACGCCCGGCGCAAGGGGGGAGCCGGAGAGTTGGGCTCGCTGGCGGGCGTCCCCATTGCGGTGAAGGATAATATCTGCACGGACGGGATTCGCACCACCTGTGCCTCCAGGATGCTGGAGGAGTATATTCCGCCGTATGACGCCACCGTGGTGGAGAGGCTGCAGGCCGCTGGGGCGATTATTATTGGTAAGACGAATATGGACGAGTTCGCCATGGGCTCTTCGGGGGAGCATTCTGCGATGCAGCCGACTCGCAACCCCTGGAACCTGGAGAAGATCCCTGGCGGCTCCTCTTCCGGATCGGCCGCAGCGGTGGCGGCGGCGGAGGCCCCAGCGGCTTTGGGGTCGGATACCGGCGGGTCGATTCGTCAGCCGGCCGCCATGTGCGGAGTTGTGGGCCTTAAGCCGACCTATGGCCTGGTGAGCCGGCACGGGGTGGTAGCCTTTGCTTCGTCGCTGGATCAGGTGGGCCCCCTGGCCCGGAACGTGGAAGATTGTGCCCGGGTCTTCGAGGTCATTGCCGGCCCGGACCGGCGGGATGCCACCAACGCGGGCCGCTATCCGCAACCTGTGAAGTTGGGCGGCGAGCCTTCCTTGAAGGGTGTGCGGCTCGGCGTGCCCAGGGAGTACTTCGGCAGCGGCATCGATCCAGAGGTGAAGGCCTGTCTGGAGGAGGCCATCGCCCACCTGGAGGAGCTCGGGGCTTCGGTGGAGGAGTGCTCGCTGCCTCACACGGAGTACGCCCTGTCAGCCTTCTACATCATTGCGCCGGCGGAAGCCAGCGCCAACCTGGCCCGGTTCGATGGCGTACGGTACGGCTACCGGACGCCCCAGGCCGGCACCCTGAATGAGATGTACGAGAAGACGCGGCAGGAGGGCTTCGGGGCGGAGGTCAAGCGCCGGATTATGATTGGCACGTACGCCCTGTCCAGCGGATATTACGACGCGTACTACAAGAAGGCGCAGCAGGTCCGCACGCTGGTGGTGCGGGACTTTGCGACGGCCTTTGCCAAGTACGATGCTCTGGTGACGCCTACCTCGCCGGTGCCGGCGTGGAACCTTGGGGAGAAGATGGACGATCCCCTGCAGATGTATCTGGCTGACGTCTGCACCATTCCGGTCAACCTGGCGGGGCTGCCGGCGGTTTCAGTGCCCTGCGGCATGGCTGGCGGCATGCCGGTGGGGATGCAGCTGATCGGCAAGCAGTTTGACGATCCGAAGCTCCTGCAGTACGCCTGGGCGTTTGAGAAGACCACGAGCTATCACGAGGCCCGGCCGGCCCTGGATCAAGGAGGTCAGTAGTCCATGGCGACCCAGTGGGAAAGTGTCATCGGACTGGAGGTCCATGTGGAACTGTCCACCAAGACCAAGGTCTGGTGTTCGTGTAAGAACGAATTTGGCGCGGAGCCGAATACTAACGTCTGCCCGGTTTGCTTGGCGCTGCCGGGGAGCCTGCCGGTGCTGAATGCCCAGGCGCTTGAGTATGCCATGAAGGCCGGTCTCGCCCTGAACTGCGAGATTGCGAGCTATTCAAAGTTCGACCGTAAGAACTACTACTATGCCGACCTTCCTGCGGGCTATCAGATCAGCCAGTACGATCTGCCGCTCTGCAGGGGCGGGTACGTGGAGATTACGCTGAAGGACGGCACGACCAAGCGGATCCGCCTCCACCATATTCACCTGGAGAATGACGCAGGTAAGCTGGTCCACGCCGGCGACGACGTGGCCAGTGCCACTACCTCACTGGTGGACTTGAACCGGGCAGGCGTGCCGCTGATCGAGATCGTCACGGAGCCGGACATGCGCTCGGCCGAGGAGGCGCTGGCGTTCCTGACGAAGCTGCGGTCGATCGTCAAGTGGATCGGCGTCAGCGATGCGAAGATGGAAGAGGGCTCCATGCGGTGCGACATCAACATCTCGCTGCGGCCGAAGGGGTCCCAGGAGTTCGGCACCCGGGCTGAGGTGAAGAACGTGAACTCCTTCTCAGCGGCGGTGCGGGCGATTGAGTACGAGATCAAGCGGCAGGCGGCGATTCTGGAATCCGGCGGCCAGGTGGAGCAGGAGACCCGGTCCTGGCAGGATGCTAAGGGGATCTCGGTCACGCTGCGCACCAAGGAGCAGGCCGAGGATTACCGGTACTTCCCGGATCCGGACCTGCCTCCTGTGGTGCTGACGCCGGAGGATGTGGAGGCGGTTCGGGGGAAGCTGCCGGAGCTGCCCGACTCGGTGATGGCCCGGTTGACCCAGGAGTACGGGCTTTCTGCTTATGATGCTTCGGTGATCGTGGCGGAGAAGGAGTATGCCCAGTGGTTTGATGAGGCGGTGAAGCTGGCCGGTAAGGAGTATGCGAAGAGCATCGCCAACTGGCAGATTAACGAGCTGAACCGGGTGATGAACGCCAAGGGGCTGGGGCCGGATCAGATCCCGCTGCGCCCGGAGCAGCTGGTGGGCATGCTGCAGTTGATGGAGAAGGGTACCATCACGGGCAAGATCGCGAAGACGGTGTTTGAGAAGATGGTGGAGTCCGGGAAGGACGCGGAGACCATCGTGAAGGAAGAGGGCCTGAGCCAGGTGGCGGACGAGGCCGAGCTGAGGAAGCTGGCCGAGGAGGTGGTGGCTTCTAATCCGAAGGGTGTGGAGGATTGGAAGGCCGGCCGGAAGGGTGCCGCTCAGTGGTTCGTGGGGCAGATTATGAAGAAGACCCGGGGCCGGGCGAATCCGCAGCTGGCGATGAAGCTGGTTGAGGAGGCCCTGGAGAAGGCGACAAGCCAGGAGTAGGCTATATTGGGCCAGCAGGGGGAGTCCCTGCTGGCCCAGTTGCGTGTAGGGGGGCTCCGCCGGCGGCGCTTGGGCGGCGGCTCAGGGCCTGAGTGGCGTTGCCGACCTGGTACCAACCTGGGCAGTGTCTGGGGCGTCGGCGTGTTGGAGCTAGCCCAGGCACTGTCCGTGGCACCGGCACGTTAGCGGCGGACCTGGCCGCTGTCCGTGGCGCCGTCACCTTGGCGGCGGAGCTGGCCGCTGTCTGTGGCGCCGGCACCTTGGCGACGGAGCTGGCCGCTGTCTGTGGCGCCGGCACCTTGGCGACGGAGTTGGTAACTGTCTGTGGCGCTGGCACCTTGGCGGCGGACCTGGCCGCTGTTTATGGCGCCGGCACCTCGGGCCAACCTGGGCACTCTCCATGGCACGACGCTTTGGCGGGACTGCAGCACTGTCGGCGCCCGAACGGCTGACGTGGCCTGAGATGGCACGCGTAGTCTGGGTTGGTGCCGCAGCCCGGGCGATGAATGAGGCTGTAAATTGGCTCCTGCACCCTGACAGTGGTCCCGTCCTGATGGGTGCCGAGGTCCGGGTGGTAGATCGGTGTCAAAGCGGCCCGTTGAGACATGGCTGCTGGCGCAAGTCCACATCGACTGACCTGGGGCCCGATGCTCAAGGGGAACCGAGCCCCAGGTTGGCCGATTTCGCCGACTTGAGACGTCGACTAGAGCGCCTGACGCACGGAGCTTATCTAGAGGCTGGCAACTCGTCGGGGTGAGACTTACGGTTTACCGCTACCTGGTACAGGCCGTGATTTGACCCTGTTGACGACCGCTTTGAGTTGGGCCCCGGGGGCGCATTTCGGTGTGTTGACGGGCGCTGTTGGCCCGAAGTCGCATTCTGTGCTGCGGTCGCCGAGACTGGCGGCTGGGTACGCCTGGATGTCCTGCAAGATCGAACTAGCAGTCCTGACTGGGCCCTATTTGTGTGCGGCGTGCCAGACATGACCAGGCTTAGTGCCGGTGCGTGGGGGATGCATGGGGAGCCTGGTGATGTCCGGCCGCCCTCAGGCGTTCTGGCCTTAGTGGGCGTTCTGATCTTGGTTGGCTTTCAGATTTTATTGGCGTTCTGGTCCCGGCAGCCGACCTCTTCAAGAGCGACGCCTTGAGACATCGCAGCAAGGGTAAGTCTACAACCGTTTACATGGGGTCTGTTGCCCAAGGGTACTCAGGCTCAGACTGTCTGATTTTAGTGGCTTGAGACTTCGCCGGGAGTGGTAGTCGCACGGTGCTGACTTGGAGGCCGTAAACTCGTCGGAATGAGACTTGGATGTGGCCCAATCACGCACAGGCAGTGATTGGGCCGTGCTTGGAAGCTGCTTTGTGTTGGCCTCAGGCGCTCATTTCGGCTGGTTGAGTGTTGGTGTCCGCTTGAAGTGGCATTCCGTGCTCTTGTCGCCGAGACAGGCGACGGGGCACAGTGGGCCGTCCCGCGAAACGAGTTTGTTCAGGGTGTAGCCCTGCTGGCCTCTTCCCACATTAGGAGCGGTAGACGTGACCCGGTTAGTGCGGTGCCTCCGAAGCGCATGTGGCCTTGGTCAGCATCGGTGCTAGGGGGCAGATGCGACCTTGATTGGTGGCGGTGTGCGGCACGCAGATGTGGTAGTGGCGTTCTGAGCCTAGGTTGGCGTGCTGGCCCTGGGGGCCGGTCTGCCCAAAAAGCAGACTTTGAGATAGTGCCACCAGGCTACGCGAAAAATGGTTGACCTGGGGTCCGGTGCCCAAGGGCAACCTGGCCCCAGGTGGACTCATATCAGACATAGCTGGAATCGCCTGCCGCATTTGGCTCATTTCAAGCCGCAAACTCGCCGGCATGACACTTGCCGGCAATGTGGCCACGTATCGGCCTGGTTTCGCCATGCTGGCGACTGTTGGCACCTGGATCCGGGCGTTCAGGTGCGATGACTGTTGTCAACGGCCATCTGAGATCCCGCAGAAATGGCCATCAAAATCCCG
>ENA-OWPA01001460-OWPA01001460.1-bioreactor-metagenome-genome-assembly--contig:-NODE-1460-length-15413-cov-3.585290_pt1 | contig 15413 bp, 16 predicted proteins | sample MGYA00238139_ERZ651803 | MGnify/ENA primary metagenome ERZ651803 (study PRJEB26909, sample SAMN07631231) | bioreactor metagenome | isolation source: Switchgrass digestor | place: USA: Dartmouth...
CCCGCTACCGGGCGGTTTCGGGACTTTCACCCGTTAGATTGCGCCCATGCCGGGCGCACTAAAACAATAGTCCCACGCATCATTACGATGCGTGGGACTTTAGTTTGCTAGGCCTTTATCAGTTACATATAATATAGATGATAGCTTTATTCAATATTTACTTGATAAGTCTATATAAATGCTCATATTATAATTTTATTGCTATAATTTATTGCAATTTTTGACATATATGCTAATATTATGTTACAGCTCTGTACATATTGTAGATAGACAATATTGTATATGAGGCAATTTTTATAAGGAGGATGGCATTATGAAAAAAATAACTTCCATTTTACTTGCATTAATTATATCGTTTGTATTAATAATACCTCAACCCGCAGAAGCGGCCGTCAAAATTAGCAAGGCAAAAGCTACGCTTGAGGTAGACGCAACTCTGAAGTTAAAAATAAGCGGTACAAAAAGCACACCTACTTGGAGTAGTAATAAAAAATCTGTTGCAACTGTTGACAAGAAAGGAACCGTAACAGCAAAAGCAGAAGGACAAGCTACTATTACTGCTAAAGTAGATGGTAAAAACTATTCTTGCGTTGTTACTGTAGTTGACAGCAATAAACCAGTTGAAAATAAACAATATAAGTTAGGCGAAACCTGGGTCGTAGACGGCTTATGGAAACTAACCTTTAATTCAGTAACTTCTACAGACTATAGAAACCCATTTCATGATAGTAATCCATCGCAAGTGGTAATTTTAGACTATACTTACGAAAATCTAGGCTATGAAGGCGATATACAAGATTTATATATATCCTCATTAGATTTTTCGGTAATAGATGAGCACGGCAATGTTGCTAGCACATATCCCGCTAATACAACCAAATATCCACAGGTAGTTCCTATTGGTGCAAGGTGTGTTGGTGCTCAACAAGGTTACGGCCTTGAAGAAGAAAGTACAAAAATAACTGTCTATGTTGAATTATATGGAAACAACTATGATAAACACAAGGCAACTTTTGTATTAGATGTGCAGTAAAACCTCATATGTAAAAAATAAGGCGGGCTTGGTAATGACCTATTGCCCGCCTTTAATATTGCTTATTTTATCCGACCTGTTGCAAGAGCCTCTATTGTTGATTTTCCTGCTTTTTTTTCCGTCATCATTCATATGCTTCCCCCAGCCCAAGGCATCCCAGTAGAGTAATACTGCAATCCTTGTTTTGGCGCCATAATCACCATCAACTTTTAACGGGATAATATTTTTTATTTTGGGATAAAGTTGTGGCAGTACTATATTTAGCCTTTCCTGCAACCATTTGATATCTTTCTTTGATGATTCCGGTGTTATGGCCGTTGATGGTATATAGTTATCTTTACCATCTTCCAATACCATAAATTCCAGTTCGGCCTACCGGAAGTTCCTCTGTATATTCAATATTAAATCTGGCCCACTCATATATCGCTTTAACTTTTTCATAATCATCATTAATACCTGCTGTTATCTCTTTTGCTTTTGCTACAATATCCGGGTCGTCACTATATGCACTATACTTATATGAATCAAGTGCATATTCATCGGTTCTTTCTTTATACGCTGCCCGAGCTGTTTCTCCTGAAAAGACAAATAACATTATTACCATTACGGCTGCTGTCAATAACAACTTTTTCATAGGCTTTACCTCCTTTAAAACAATAATACCATAAATCAGCCCTATTACAACGATATTCGTAAGTTTATGGCATAATTTTGTGGAGGCATTTTTGTATATCTATTGCCCTTTTGCGTATAGTAGTTACTTCTTTTTTGTGTTTAGCGGTAAAAACGATAATTACAGTAATCTGATATGTTTTCTACTTCATATCGGTCACCTGTCATATGTACTTTTTGTCATAAATTGTTCAGGCATATTTTATATCTGTATTTTTTATTTGTAAAGTTAGCAGATTATAATTGCTTAAGTTATTTAAATAATACGCGCCAGACTAAGGATCCAGCCTGGCATAAAATTGCAGGGATTATGGCAATCGCTCATTGTCTGTTCAATTCATATTAACCGATAAGTCATAATCAATTATATCATACCTGATAAGGCCTTCCTTACCCTTTTTACCGCTATTTAACACCCCGATAACTTCTTTGGTTATCAGAGGATGTATCCCGTTTGTCAAAAAGTATGCTTTGATTTTTTTATTTTTCGTTTCATCCGGCGCCAGTTCATAGTATCCCGTTTCTTTGTCTTTAAGGTCAGCCTTATTTATATTTTCACGGTTAATGAATATATCATATACAAATTCTGAGTAAAAGAATAATTCTGTAATAATCCCAATCATAATATTATTTGTTTTTAGCTCAAACAATGCTATGTACTCATCATCAATGGCCCATAAATCTATGGCTGATTTTCCACCGGTAAAAATAGAGTTATTCTTATTTACTTCCCCCTTAAATAATCCAACGGGTAATTGCCTATACAATTTATCCGTTTTCATATTTGCTCTGTCCAGAAGCTTTCTTCTTAAATCTTCTCTTTCCACAAATGTATTTTCCACTTCATCTTCCTTTGTAGGATTATCTGTTAATTTAGATTTAAGCTTTCTTTTGCTTAGATCAGGTTTATTATTGATAAATTCTTCTTTTCTGAAATTCTTTCTGAACAGGTTAACAGCTTCCTCCAAATCAGGTTCTAGCTCTATCCACTCACCATATTCTTCTGAAAATCTCATAGCACGGTATAAGAATCTGTTAAAATGTCCATTTTTTCCGGTTACATTTTGCATAATATCTGTTTTTTCCTGTAGTCCCAATATGATTTTTCTTTTTCTTAGGTCTTTACTATTTAAAGGGGCTAAATAATGGGTATATATAGATACCGCCCATCCTTCAAATGCAGCCGCATTTTCCTGCATATTTAAATTATTATCGTTACCTAATCCAATCGCAGCATTCGATAAAGACATTTTTACTCCCTTATCGGTTTCATCAAACCAGATATTTTGGGGTAATTTAATACTCCTTCTATAATTTACTGATTTAAGAACATTTAAAATTCTATTTCTTGAATCAATATCATCTTTCGCCCATAGTGTTTTATTTTTGCTGCATTCATTTGTATTCATAAGTACTTCAACCCCTTCTCATTTATCTTTTTTGTTAGCTAAACCGCGCCATTACTCGTTTGTGCCCTTGACAAACATGCGTCCATGTCAGTTTCTATGAAAATATATCATCTGCCGGGATATTTTTAATGTGTAATTATAGAACTTACAATACTATATGTTTTTCATAAAAATGGTTTTCATCCTTTCTATTTATAATAATTTTCTTAAACAGCAAACTCCTCACCGTCATTCAAATAAACAATCCGTTGTTTTAAATCTTCAGATATATTTAGATCCGTAAATGCAGCTTTATTTTCAGTATGTATAGGTATAATGGCTTTATTCGGATTAACTGCGCTAATGACTTCTTCAATGCATTTTGTAGTGGCATGTCCGCTTGTATGTAATTTTAATACCCGGTCAGGCTCATAAGGCTTAAGAAAATCAGCAAGCTTCTTATCGTATGCTTTCATTTTAGGATCAAGATAGCCTTCCCACATGGAATATATAATTTTGGGGTTTAAGTCTGCAAATCTTTCAATCCATTTCTTATATCCTTCATCTGCCTTTATTACTATCACAAAGCCCTTTTCCCTCATAAACTCTTCCTGGGTCATATTCGCTTTATCTAACTTAAAATCCCAGTCCACACAGTATACCGTTTTAAAATGATATAAGCCTTGTGTTTGGGAGCCGGCATATTCAGTAAAATTTCTGATTTGATTATATACATAATAATTAGCATAAAATCTCATACCACATCTTTCGGCTGCTTTATAAAATGACCATAAGCTATCCAGATTAGTGGATGAGCATAAAAGGAATATGTATCTGTTCTGCTTAAAATATTCCACCGCCTTTTGTTGCATTTCCCACTCTGTCATTACTGTCTCCGACTGACGGTTCATCATGGTTCCTTCTGTGATCAAAACATCTATTTTTTGCTTTCCGTAAAGGGTTATATATTTATGTATTGTATCCGTAAGTCTTATCCCTCTGTATCCATGATTTCTATAATCACCGGTATGTAATATCGTTAAGTCCGGAGTTTTTATAAGGAACATATAGGCATCATACGCTGAATGGTCTACCAAAAAAGGGGTTACAGATATTTCTTTACCAAACGGAATAACTTTATTAATATCAACCGGTTTTATTCTTTTATCATCCCGCAAAATCCCAATTGCTTCATTATCTCTTAATGTTTCGTGAATTGTAAGCATAATCTTTCTTGTACATTCTCCCATATATAAGGGAACATCTTTTTGTATAGTATGGAACAATCCAATATGATCTCCATGATAATGGGTAAATAAGACCCCGTCACATTTTTCCCCTGCATAATTTAAGCCTTCAATTTTCAATTCATGGTTACCGCTATCCGTACCGGGTAACTCTTCTCCAAAGTCTATAAATATTCTTTTATTATCCGTTTTTATTTCCGTTACACAGCCGCCGATTTGGTTAGTTCCCCTGTGAATAATTATTTTGGTTGCCATTTATATGCTCCTCTTAACTATATTATAATAATCTAATTATCTTTAAAATATAGTACACTAATTAACGCCCGTATTTTTCTTCAAACCATAATATATACCCGCTGCACTTCCCGCAATTGCCGCAATTGTATCCGTATCTCCTCCCAGATTAACTGCCTCAAGGACACAATCCTTATAAGATGATGTGATTGCAAGGCACCAAAATACCGCTTCCAGGGTATCGACCACATATCCCGTACTTCTTATCTTGTCACGGCTGTATCTTTCATAAATAATATCCATGAATATGCGGTAATCATAAGCCCTTGTTTCATTCCCTGCCATATGATATTTTTTTGCATTCTCATTATACACATGGCATCCTCCGAAATAGGCCATTTTCATGGCAGTTTTTAAGCTTGCTCCCCTGAGTAACCACAATATCAATTGAATATATATTACACATGCTAGTATGCTTCTTTCATGTTTATGGGTAATGCCGCATATATAGCTTATAAAGTAAAACTCCCTTGCACTTGCTCCCGTTAATACATAATTAGGCTTATTACAGAACGCAAGAAATAATGCTATAGGGAACATTCTCATCAAAGCCCCGTTACCGTTATCCTCTTCATGACCCAAACCACATGTATCTGTATTTTTCTCTTTAATATAACATTCTATTGCACTTTTAGTCGTAAATCCTATATCAAATGCCGTACCGTGGCAGGAATATTTCCCTTCCTTAAACCACAAAACCATTTCTTCCATAATAGCTTTCGCCAAAATCTTGGGGTTTTTAATAAGAATATCCGTATCTCTATAGTTCTCCAATGTCTTGCTAATTGCAGCAAATGTGGCTAAAGTTACCGATGTATCATCTGACCAGGTAAAAGCCGGTTGGTTATGGGTTCCATACGCCCGAAATCCCGTAACCGGATTCAGATCCAGTTCTTCCCTTGTCAAAAATTCCGCCGGTACTCCTAAGATATCCCCTATTATATATCCCAATAATCCGTCTTTTAAAGCTTTAAGCAAATTTCTCATATATACCCCCGTATGGACATTTTTTATTCTGATTTTATAATTTTAATTTTATTAATTTGCCCCTTAAACGGGTTCGTATATATTTTATCTTTTTATTTCCTTGCAAATTGACCATCCACTTCCTCTTTTGTGTAAGCCGGTTCAACTAAAACTGTGCCGTCTTTGCTAACAACTCCCCATTTTTCGTTTTTATGTATATAATACAGGCTTGTATTTTCTCCCTTAACTGTTATATTTTGAGGGAAGTTATCCAATACCGGCGGAACGGTAACCTGTAATTTACTTGATATAATTCCCATTTTAAAGTAACCTTCACCCTGATTCTTAAAACACATAACAAATTCCGGTGAGCCGCAAGCTAACCTGGGCCTGCCTATATCGTCAAACTCAAAATCTATAACAATTTTGTTATCCTCATCTACCAGTCCCCACTTCCCTTGATTTTTAACCACGAAATAGTTTCTGCCACCGATGATTATGGGATGTATCTTTCCGTTTTCATAAATCGGAGGAATAACTGTTCTACCGGAATCTATATCCTTATATCCGTATTTGTTCCCTTTATTGTATAACTTTATAGGCATGAATTTTTCTTCTCCCCTTTAAGACAATTTTCTTAATCATTGTTTTTCTCAAATATTTTCATAATGTTATTTACAGTTATTATAAATATTGTCATATATTCCGCTCCTATGTATCCTAATTACCATGTTAATATAATCTTATTTAATGTTAATATCGCTTGCTGTTATATGTAATTTTCGTAGTTCATCAAATGGGAACGTAAATTTTTCACTATCGCTTTCCCCAAATGCATAAGTCCAGTTTTCTTCATAATAATCCAGCATTAATTTGCTTCTCTCATAATAACGGAATGCCTTTAGAATAGTTGGTACAAATTCTGTTTTCATAAGATACATACTGGTTTCAAATTTACAGTAATGCCTGGCATTCTTAATATCCCTGTCAGTAAAGTCATCCATGTGCTCAAATGCCAGTTCCATAATAAAATTATCATTATTATCTGCACTCATAATTATTGTTGTATAGTCCGGCTCTGCAAAAATGAAAAATCTTTTTTCCGTCCTGTCCCGTATTATATCCGTAAGGCTTATTAGTAATTGCTTTACAAAATCTTCTTTTGCATATCTTGATGCAGTTATTTCCACCTTTTTTTCATTATCTTTTATATACCATTTAAACCAACCACCAAAGATTTCAGTTATTCCAAATTCCATAAGTCTTTTCTCCCAGTCTTAAATTCATTTAATATAATTGCCCGGTAACAGTTAGATATGTGTTAATATGGACTCTCACAAATATCGTCAAGAGCCTGCTTTAATTTACTGTATCGTTCCTTATAAATATCACAAACGGATTTATTACTGTTATAAATCCCCATTATTGTTTTTAATTCAAGTAGGTTATCATTACTTATTTCTCCTGCTTCCGCCAGCTTTATAACCACATTTATGATTTTTATTGCAGCCTCGTTAATGTCTGTTAATCTGACAGCGATATTATCCTCCATATCTTCTACTATCATAGCCGCTACTTTATCTGTGAGATTATCAAAAATTCTTCTTAAGGCATTTCCGGAAAGCCCCTTCATGACAGCAGATAAAGCCCAACAGTCTATTTCTTTTAATATCCTCTGCATATCTTTATCAGCTATTTCTTCAAAAAAGAGGCTTGCCTCAGATAAAAGAGTATATTTTTCACCCGGTTTGGGATTATTATTTATACCGCAAAGCAAGTCAATTTTTCTTTTAAGCTCCTCTTGTTGTAATTTTTTTGTCCTTTCGGCTTCCTGTATCTCTTTTTCTATATATAATTTTCTCGCATTTTCCGGAAGCATAGATACTAATATCTTTTCCGCGATAAAATATTTTTCATTTTCTTCAATCATCAGCACCCCTTTTAAATAAATCAGATAAATTAGTCCTTCACACCCCGTCATGTTTGCCGCAAAATATCTGTTTAACCCGTAATCACTTATTTGTTTAGAATCGGCGCCATCCATCACAAGTTCAACCAATTCGGCTAAATATTTATCTTCTGTTCCCTGATCAAGGGTTTTACACGCTTCTTCCAAGTATAAAAACCCTTCCTTTGCAGCCAGTTTGTGAAATGTAAGAATGTTCTTTACCGCATTTGCCACTTTCTCCAACTGTTCTTTTGTAAAATTCAAAGACTCGATACAGTTTTTTCTTAATTCAATGTAAAAAATATCTTTCATAGGCATGACCCCTTTTAGTTTGATAATAATTAATAAAAATCTTACTGTCTTTCATAGGGTTAAAATATTAATCCTTATTTCTCTATATTCGCTTTTCAATGTTCTGCCATTTTGTACAGTGATTATATCATGCCGCTAAAAGTATAACGACAACAGTATGTCGTATGTATCTTATAGAACAAGAAAAAGATTAAAAATAAATAGAGCCTAAGCATTAAGGCTCTACCAACATTCGTCATATTCATCAAAAAATTCAGGATCTTCTATCACATCCCATGGAATAATCTGCATCCCGTAATCGGTTTCACCAAGTTTTCTTTTTAATTTACCGTTCTCTCTAAACACACCGAATTCAGAACGGTAATCAGCATTTTCATAAAACTCATAATACTGAATTTTATGGTTATATCTTATGGGATAGCCAATCCTGCATAATGTTATAAAATCCCTCTGCCTTGTACGGCCACTAACATTTGGATAAAGCTTTTCATATACATCTTTACAGGAAGTGTACTTACTCCGGTCAAACTTTTCATAAAAACTGATTTCATCATTATAAAGCTCCTTCATAAGAGTACCCAAACGGTTCAGCCGTCTTAAATGCTTTGTCCTATTCGGGTTCTTTTTATCCTCATGAAAAGTAACCGGTTTATCCGAGGGTAAATAAGCCCGCTTTTCCTTTGAAAACTTTACGCTAATAAGACCCGCATCAATCAGATCCTTAACATCCCTTTGGAGCATTCTTCTCCCCACAGGCAAAACTGCCAGTATCGTATCCAATTCGTGTCCGTAGAAGTTCATAAATATTTCAAATAACAGAAGTTGCCGCTCTGTTTTTGTTAGAGTGATAATATTACTATTTTCTTTTGCCATTATTACCCCCGGTTACTACTTATCCTATTTAACCTGAACTTTGTATGCCATTTAATTTGTACGGTAAAAATTGAGCATTTTGTCGCTATTGTGTCAATTTGCCCCATATAGTGTTATTTTATTGTTACTGAAATACAATGTTTTGTCATAAATTCATTATATTGAAAATGATGTATATTGAAAATGTTTTTTTCCGATAATATAATTACCATTTTTATAAGGAGGAAATAATAATGGAAATTCATGAGATAAAGGAAATTAAAGAGGTTGACTACCAACTGGCAGATCTTTCGTCAGAAGATTTAGACCGGATTACTGAATTAGAAAAGAGACTAAGTGATAGTACCAATGAAGATATAGCATTAGTAGCTTATAAATGCACATCCAAAGGTAATTCCATAGTCTCTTAATTAAAATCTGTAATTCTATTTCTATCTATAATCGTTATTTAATATAATTGCTATTTGGCGTTTAACTTGTTAATCAATTTGCAACCGGTCAGCAAAATTTAATATATTACAATACTCCTATCACAATGCCTAATATAATAATTCCTGCGCACAATAATTTATATGCAATATTTTTTTCCTTAAAGATAAACTTACCGGCCAGGATTGTAACAAGGCTTCCGGATTGTTTTATAAGCGTCATAACGGTAATCCTGCTGCCATCCATACCGTTAGCGATAAATAAAGCTCTGTCTGCAACGATAAATAAGAAACTTAAGATCCATATCCAGTAGTTTTTTAAGGTATATATCCACCTTATCTTCGTATTTGTAACTATAATATATATTAAATAAAACATCAGCAGGAAAAGCATATACCAGAATTGCAACTGGGAACTTGTCACACTTTTCATAAGAATTTTATCCATAAGACCGGATAAGGCATTAAGTATGCAAGATACAATGGCCATTACAACATATACGGTCTCAACCTTTTCATCCTTATATGATGGCAGCTTTTTTGTCCTGTTTAGAAGGATAAGTCCTAAGCAGACCAATACCAGCCCGATTATCTGCGGTATCGAAAGCACTTCTTTTAATACTATAATACCAAGTAAAGTTGCAAATAAAACCCGGGACAAGTCCAATACCCCGTAAAGACTGATCGGCATTTTATCAATGGCTTTAAAGCTGAAAATCCAGGCTAAAAATATGATAAAGGATTTTAGCGCTATCCAGAATAAATAAGCCGTATTAACACCGATCGCATTTTTATAATCGGGAACTACCATTAAAAAAGCTAACGCCGTATATACAATCAGAACCTCCATTACCGTACTGCTCTGGAGGGTTTTTTTCTTAATAATTTCCCTGACACCTTTTAAAATACCATAAAGTAATACCAACAGAATCCACATGTCTAACTCAACCTGTCTAAATATAATCCTGTTCAATATTACCCTATTATTTTAAATATGTCTATGGACGATATGACGATATTTGTCTTCTATACTCGAAAATTAAGAATAATTTTATATAAATTTAGATAATTAATCAGCATTACCCACCGTCAGACCATAGCCTGCCTCAAACAGCAGCATAGGATTATCTTTACCGATATCTTCGACGCTCTTGTAGTAGGGCATAGGCAGTTTGCCTGTAAATGAAACTTCTCCTGATAATACGGAAGCAATGCCGTCCCCTTCGGAACCGGGTAAGTAGCACATTACAACCCCGTCCCAATCATCTATATAATCGGTTATAATAACATTTCTTCCGGCAATAAGCAGGGTTACAACCGGTTTATTCAGGCTTTTTGCTTTTTCGATTGCAACTATATTGTCCGGATGTGCTTTGGATCCGGTTATAGACATATCCTCCGTATCACCCATATATTCTGCATAAGGTACTTCTCCTATGGCAAGTAATACGGTATCGGCTTCGTCAGCCCTATTTTCATCGGTTATTATCTCAAATCCGTATTTTTTACCATATTCAATAAGCCCTTCCAATATGGTCACTCCTTCAGTCACCTTTGCTCCCCCATTATCTAATGTACCCTGCCATGTAAGACCCCATCCGCCGCATTGCATGCCCATATCATTGGCTGCAGGACCTGTTACAAATATCTTTTGCCCTTTCTTAAACGGCAATATATTATTATCGTTTTTAAGTAAAACTAAGGATTTTTCAACCAGCCGCTTTGCGAGATTGCGGTATTTTGCACTTCCCAGTTCATTAGCTTCACGGCTTACCTTTTCCATATATGGATCATCAAACAATCCCATTTCTTTTTTAACGGTTAAAATCCTTCTTACAGCATCATCTATTCTTTCTTCCGTGATTTTACCTTTTTTTACGGCATTTAAAAGTGTAGGATAGGCTTTTTCATAAGTAAATGACTCCATCAGCATATCTACACCGGCATTAACCGCCCTTGCAATATTTTCTTCGTAGGTTGCTCCGCCAAGTCCCGATGTTGCTTCCCAGTCAGACACTATAAACCCTTGAAAACCGAATTCCTTTTTTAGTACCTCCGTCAGCAGGTATTCATGTTCATGCATCTTTACCCCGTTCCATGAACTATAAGATGCCATAATAATTTTAATTCCGCTATCGACCAGTTCTTTATAAGGGCGCAGATGAATCTCCCTAAGCTCCTCCTCCGGCATATTTGCATCGCCCCTGTCAATAAGGAAATCTCCTTCACCGGTTCCAAATATAGCTCCCCCGTCGGCAACATAATGCTTGGCAGACGGTACAACCCCGTGATCCATCTGTCCCATTACATAGGCTTTAGCAAGTTCCGTTACTATAGCCGGATCACTTGAATAACATTCATATGTCCTTCCCCATCTTGGGTCTGTATTAACCGCAACACAGGGCGAAAAGTTCCACGGAACTCTTATCAGTTTCATTTCTTCTGCAACCGCTGCCCCCATTTCATACATCAGCTCCGGGTCGTTGGCTGCCCCAAGGCCGATGTTGTGAGGAAAAACTACTGCATTCTTAACAAGGGCAAGGCCGTGAACCGCATCCACACCATATATGATAGGGATGCCTTTATCCGTTGATAAAGCGGCATCCTGATAATCCTTTATCATAGCCTCCCAATCTTTGATAGTATTATTATTTGGATAGGAACCCCCTCCGCTTAAAACCGAACCAAGATTTAATCGTTTCACAGTAGCTGCGGGCATCTGATCCCTGGCTCCCTGAATCATCTGACCTACCTTCTCCTCTAATGTCATTGAAGCTATCAGGTCTTCAATAGATGTCTCCTTTAACACTTTCACCGTTTGCCTGGTATCCGATACATCGGTTACTGTCCTCATATCGGTCGTATCGGTTGTTGATTGCTTTTTTGAACATCCACCTAGTATCAGGACAATGACTATGAAAAAAGCAGCAAACCTATAAGCAAACCTATAACCTTTCATACTATTTAACCCCCCAATGCTTACATATATTAACTACAAATATATCCATATTATATAATACATTTCTTTATATTGTAAATATATGGGCTGCTTTATTTAACCTTTAACCCTATTAGCTTATTTATGTAAAAATCCGGCTATAAAATGTCCCTGTCAATGCATAGGATTTGTGGTATAATATATTAAAATTTTGAATTTTCAGAACATAATGAGAGGGCTTCTCAAATGACACTACGATACGATATCCGTTTAGGTACTTTTATCAGCAGGCCTAACAGATTTATAGCATATATAGATGTAGACGGTGAAGAAATAAAAACCCATGTTCCCAATACTGGGAGATTACGGGAGCTGCTTCTTCCCGGCACACCGGTTATTTTATCCTACCATCCTTCGGAAAACAGAAAGACCAATTATGAACTTAGAATGGTTAAAAAGAATGATTTCTGGGTATCTATCGATTCCCAGCTTCCAAACACTCTGGCATATGAAGCCATTTCTAATAACGTTATAAAAGAATTAAGTGGATACAACCATATAAAAAGGGAGGTGACTTATCAAAACAGCCGCTTTGACCTACAATTAGTCCGTGATGACCAAATCTGTTTTGTGGAAGTAAAGGGAGTCACATTAGAACGGGACGGCTGGTCCTATTTTCCCGATGCCCCTACGGAGAGGGGAAGAAAGCATATAGACGAATTAATACAAGCTGTAAAAGCGGGTTACAGGGCTGCTCTGTTATTTGTAGTTCAGCTTACGTATGCCAAAGGTTTTACCCCTAACAAGGTAACAGACCCGGATTTTGCAGAAAAAGTGAAAGAAGCCAAAAATGCGGGAGTTGAAATTTTATCCTACAGATGCATTGTAACACCTAGTGAAGTTAAGATTACGGATAAAATTCCTGTCGTATTATAACCGCTATATTATTGTACTTACTACTTAATTGTAATTACTACTTATCTTTTATCATACCTATTAACTATACTTAACTGCTTTTTTAACTCTTTTAAATAAATTATCTTTACTGCCTGCAAAATATAACGGTTATAACTTGCATATCAACGTATTATTTCTTTGACAGATTTATTTGACCTCTTTACATATGACAAATTAAGGAGATATTTGACATGAAGGTTGTTATTGCAATTGACTCATTAAAAGGAAGCCTGTCTTCCATAGAGGCAGGTATGGCAATTAAAGAAGGTATACTTAAAGCTTGTAAGGCAGATGTAATCGTAAAACCCTTAGCCGATGGCGGGGAAGGAACAGTAGATGCCCTGCTATTTGGTATGGGCGGAACAAAAATTCAGATGGAAGTAACCGGCCCCCTCGGTGATAAAATCACCGGTTCTTATGGTATATTAGAGGACGGTAAAACAGCAGTTCTTGAAATTGCCGAGGCGGCAGGTATAAAACTCGTACCCCGCGAAAAGCTAAATCCATTATACACAACTACCTACGGTGCAGGCGAAATGATCAGGGACGCCATTGTACGGGGTTGCCGAAATTTTATTGTCGGTATCGGGGGAAGCGCTACAAACGACTGCGGAATCGGTATGTTAAGCGCTCTGGGATATGAATTCTATGATGCAGACGGAAATACCGTCGAGCCTGTCGGAAAAGATCTGATCCGGATAGCAGGCATAAGTTCAGAAAATGCCTTAAAGGAACTGTCCGAATGTAGCTTCAAAGTAGCATGCGATGTTAATAATCCCCTTTACGGTCCTATGGGGGCTGCCCATGTATATGGTCCCCAGAAAGGTGCGACCCCCGAAATTGTAAAATTACTTGATGATGGCCTTAGAAGCTTTTCTGAAGCAGTTAAGAAAAGCACCGGTAAAGATACCGCCTCCATTCCCGGAACCGGAGCCGCAGGCGGTCTCGGTTATGCATTCGTAACTTTTCTAAATGCAAAGCTTGAATCGGGAATTAATATAATTCTTAACGAGATAAAATTGGAAGAAGATATTAAAGATGCCGACTTTGTCATTACCGGTGAGGGCAAATTAGATTTTCAGACCGCCATGGGCAAAGCTCCGGTCGGAGTGGCAAAACTGGCTAAGAAATACGGTAAGAAGGTAATAGCTTTCGGCGGCGGTGTAACGGAAGATGCAAGTAAGTGTAACGAGGAGGGAATTGACGCATTCTTCTCAATCCTGCAACTTCCAATGACCGTTGAAGAAGCTATGGAATATGAAACAGCCCGGAAGAATTTGATTTCAACATCAAATCAGTTATTCAGACTTATTAGTGCCATATATTAATATAAGAAGCCGCAATTGATAACTTATGTTTTGATACAATTGCGGCTCCTTTATATATAATTTTATTTTTAGTAATACTCTTTTTTGATTTTATCTATCTGTCATATAACATTTAATCCTTTTATTATCCTTATCTGAGTACATGATATTCTATATCTTCACATATAATATCCAAAGTTTAATCTACATTATCTTTACAAAGATTATATATAATCCAGGCTCATCCATATTAAGCTATAAAAATTCCTAAAAGATCTATAAAATTAAATCTTATATCTGAGATATTTACTCCAGGCACTCTGCCAGTCTTTCTTTATCTAAAATTCTAAAACTTCGTCCGTACAAATCAATCAACCCTTCATTTTTCATCCTGCTAAGCTCCCTGCACATGGACGTACGGGAGACATTCAAAAAATCTGCAAGTTCCGTCCGGTTTAAAGGTATTTGAAAGGTATTACTGCCGCTTTCCAGTGATGTTTTCAGCAGATAACTTGCCAGCTTTTCACGCATTCCCTTAAGGGTCAGAAGTTCCAGCTTATGGTTTAAAAGTACATTTTTTCCCCCGAGTATTACCATCATATTCTGAATTAGCCCGATATGAAAATCACAGCTTCTTCCGCAGCTTTTAATGATCCTTTCATATGGGATCTGAAGGACTTCTACCTCCTCCATGGCCTGAACCGTAACCGGCGCCATACGGCTTGCCGTACAGACAACCCCTTCCGCAAATATATTCGAAGGATTTAAAATTGCAATAATATGTTTGTTACCTGCCAGGTTCTCTTTTATTATCTGGGCTCTGCCGGATAGGACAATTCCTACATGGTTAATTACATCACCCGCAAAAAATATATATTCTTCTTTCTCAAAATGCTTTATCTGCGCCCCAAGGCATTTAAGCAAATGCTTATAATCATTTTCTTTGATTCCCCGGAATAAAACACATTTCTTAAATACCTCAAAATACTGTTCCAACTTAATACCCCCCTGATTGTTATGCTGATTTCACACTATATTATGTGACATATG
>ENA-OWPA01001461-OWPA01001461.1-bioreactor-metagenome-genome-assembly--contig:-NODE-1461-length-15404-cov-4.231944_pt1 | contig 15404 bp, 12 predicted proteins | sample MGYA00238139_ERZ651803 | MGnify/ENA primary metagenome ERZ651803 (study PRJEB26909, sample SAMN07631231) | bioreactor metagenome | isolation source: Switchgrass digestor | place: USA: Dartmouth...
CGCCCATAGCTCAATTGGATAGAGCGTCTGACTACGGATCAGAAGGCTGCGGGTTCAAATCCTACTGGGCGCGCCAATAAAAAATAAGAGCCTGTAAGTGTAATAGCTTACAGGTTTTTATTTTTTCTGCAGATTCACCGGATTCAATTGTTGTTTCTTATCTCTCATAAAACCGAACAAATGTTTGCATACGCAAAAATTCCATGGTATAATATTACCCAGATGGTACAAGTTACATATGAAGAGCTCAAGAAGATTCATAAGATAGGTTTGGGAAGTGCGGAATTATGGAAATGATAGTCGCTAATTCTATGAGTAAACTGGATAAGCTGAAAATACTCGCCGAAGGGGCAAAGTATGACGTATCCTGTGTCTCCAGCGGCAGCTCAAGAAAAAATACTTCAGGAGGGCTGGGAGACAGTTTTGCAGGAGGAATATGCCACAGTTTTACCCCTGATGGCCGCTGCATATCGCTTTTAAAAGTGCTGATGAGCAACGACTGCGTTTTCAATTGCGCTTATTGTGTAAACAGGATATCCAGTGATATTCCGAGGACCACTTTCAGTCCGGAAGAATTAGCCGATATAGTCATCAATTTTTACAGGCGCAATTATATTGAAGGGCTGTTTTTGAGCTCTGCGGTACATAAAAACGCGAACTACACCATGGAGCTATTGCTAAGGACACTGAAGCTTTTAAGGAAAGAATACAGATTTAACGGATACATACATGTTAAAGCAATACCTGGCGCGAGTCGTGAGCTGATAGAACAAGCAGGGCATTATGCGGACCGCATGAGCATAAATATTGAGCTTCCGTCCAATGACAGCCTGAAGCTGCTGGCACCTCAGAAAAATAAAGAGACGATATTGGGGCCCATGTCCTATATTAGTTCAATGATACAGGAAAATAAGGAAAGTATGAAAAAGAGTAAAAACGTTAAATATTTCGTGCCGGCAGGGCAGAGCACTCAGCTTATTGTGGGGGCTACACCGGACACCGATGTCAAAATCCTGAAACTCAGCGAAGCCTTATATCGGAAATATAATTTGAAAAGGGTGTTTTATTCTGCATATGTTCCGGTATCAAACCATCCTGCCCTTCCACAGATCGCCAAGCCGCCTCTTCTTCGTGAACACAGGCTGTACCAGGCAGATTGGTTGCTTAGGTTTTATGGGTTCAGCGCTGATGAGCTTTTATCGGCAGATCATCCGAATTTCAACAGGTATCTGGATCCAAAATGTGACTGGGCATTAAGGAATCTTCATCTTTTTCCGGTAGAAATAAATAAATGTGATTATGAGACTTTGCTGCGTGTGCCGGGTATAGGGGTAAAATCCGCTCAGAGGATCATCACTGCACGAAGGAGAAGTTCTCTTGACTTTGAGGACATTAAAAAGTTTGGAGTGGTGCTGAAAAGAGCCCAATATTTTATTACCTGCAAGGGAAAATCCTATTGCAAAATAAAATTGAATGACGATTTTATCTATCAAAACCTCCTGCTTAGCAGTGCAGAAGAAAACTCCAAACACAATTACCCGGTTCCGGAATATGAGCAGTTATCCTTTTTACCTCCGGAATATAATGGACATGGAGGCCGTGAGATCTATAGCGGAGGGATTCCCGGCAGGGAGCTGGCAAATATAGTTCCGCGGGCGGAGAGGTTTAAGTCCATAACCGGAGAATTGTAGCAAAAGGAGCGTTGTAAAATGAGGGAAATGACTTGCTATATATATGACGGGACTTTTGAAGGCTTGCTTACGGCAATTTACGAAGCTTTCTCAAGACGGGAAAAGCCTGGAAGGATAGCATCTGCCAGGGGATTACAGCAAAGCTTCCTGGAGCAGTATGTATCGATAGATACAGACATTGAAAAAGCAAAAAGGGTTTATCATTCAATCAGCAGTAAGATTTCTCCCGAGGCTCTGGATAATGTTTACCGGGTCTATCTTGCCGACAGGGAGGAGAACAATGCCGGTATAATATATGAATACCTGAAACTTGGCTGGAAATTAGGGGCCAAGGTAGACTCATACCTTGCAGACGATAGAGTGTTAAAGGTACATAAAATAAGGCAGAGGGTTGACCTGGAAGTTCACAGGATGATGGGTTTTATTCGCTTTCGACTGCTTCGGGGCGGTATATATTATGCTCCTATTGAGCCCGACAATGACATATTGACCCTGATTGCGCCCCATTTTTCCAAGCGTTTTGCTGACCAAAGCTGGGTAATCCACGATGTCGGAAGGAATCGGGCAGCCTTGTATAATAAAGAGGAATGGATAATTGTCGACGCACATCTGGATAAAATACCTGAGGAGGATGAGGAAGAGAACACCTATCAGGAGCTATGGAAGCATTTTTATAGTAGCGTTACCATCAAAGAAAGATTCAATCCTGATCTTCATAAAAGGCTTCTTCCCAAAAGGTACTGGCGTTACTTGATTGAAAAGGATGGCATATAAGCATTATTTGGTTTAGGAATGGAGCTGGAGGGGTATCAAAACTTAGAAGTAATGCATGGCAGTAATATTATTAGCAGGCAATTTTCCTTTATTGTAGTGCTCCAATTCATTTCAGCTTGTTTTTAAATGCTGCTGGGGAGGCTAATAAAACAAGGCTTTCGGGATAAAATCCCAAAAGCCTTGATTCCGGTGGAGAGATATGGCTCTAAACTTATATATGGCTGTTAGGTGCGACATGATTTCCGCTTAATTATATACCTGCCCAAATCGCGATTATAAGCAAGAGAAGTATAAGCGGCCCGAAAATCATAAGCGCTGAAAGAATTATGGCAATTATGTCCTTTGCCTCCAGTTTTAAATCGTTATGCTCCTTTTTACCCTCGCTCCATTCCTCAGCTTTTTTATCAAGAGCTTTATTCTTTTCCTTCAGCCACTTCATACTCCTGTCTATCTTTTTTTGGAACATCATATCTGCATCAAAGCCTTTCTAAATCAAGTTTTTCTATTATTCAACTTATGGTGGCAAGCCACAAAATGGCCTGGGCTAACCTCTTCAAATTCAGGTGCCGACCTTTTGCATATATCGGTGCAGTACCTGCATCGGGTATGAAATTTACATCCTGAAGGAGGATTAATAGGGCTTGGTATGTCCCCTTCAAGAATGACCGTCTCTTTCTTGGAATCTATATCCGTAGTCGGAATCGCAGAAAGCAGAGCTTCAGTATATGGATGCATCGGATTGGAATAAAGCTCTTCCGTATCAGCCAGCTCCACAATATTACCCAGATACATAACCCCTACTCTGTCGCTGATATACTTGATAACGCTCAAGTCGTGGGAAATAAACATGTATGTTAAATTTTCCTGTTCTTTTAAATCCAACAACAGATTGATAATCTGGGATTGTATCGATACGTCCAGCGCAGATACAGCCTCATCGCATACTATAAATTTGGGCTTTAAAGCTATGGAACGGGCAATACCTATTCGCTGTCTCTGTCCTCCTGAAAACTGGTGAGGATAGCGATGAATGAAATAGGGAGCCAATCCGCATTTCTCCATGGTATCCAATACATATTCCTGCATACCTTCATCTCTTCTGCTGAACATATTATGTGCCAGCAAGCCTTCGGAGATAATTTGCCCTACCGTCATTCTGGGATTCAAAGAAGAATATGGGTCCTGGAAGATCAGCTGCATGTCTTTCCTAAGTATTCTCATTTCTTCTTCCGTCAACCGAGCCAGGTTAATCCCTTCATTTCTGTATGCCTCATACTTTTCAAAATCCGGGTTTGAGCGATATTTGTCTCTTAGCCGCTCTATCTCTGCCCGTACATCCTCCAGCTCTTTTTCCTCTTTAACAAGCTGCTTTTCTTTTTCCTCTATTCGATTTTTAGCTTTTTCTACTGCCTTTTCAATTTCGGCATCGCTTTTGCCTTTTTCCTTTAAAACAGATTTTAAGCCTTCCAGCTCTACCTTGTCATTATTTATTTCATTTTTTAACTTGCAAACATCAACGCTTTCCCTGTACTCCCGCACTAAAATTTCTGATATGGAAGCCAAGTCATCAGCTACAAAGAATCCCCCAATCAGCTGAACCATATCAAGGAACAGGTTTCTGGCTTCTTTCTCTGAAATTCGAAGCTTATCCAAGGCGATGTATTTTTCGTCAGTGCCTTCTGGAAGGGATTCATAATACTTTCTCGCTGCTTCCTCTTTTTTTTGCAATGCCGCCAATCTGCGCCGTTCTGAAACCAGGTTTTTTAAGATGTCCAAAACATATTTTGGAGCCAGTTCGTCTATGCTCCGTCCGTAATATATTGTACGACCATCGGTTTGATCATACAGCTGCAATATGGTGCGGCCGAGGGTTGATTTACCGCAACCGCTTTCTCCAACTAAGCCTATGGTCTCCCCCTCATATATTTCCAGGGAGATATCGTCATTAGCTCTTACATAGAGCTGTTTCTTTGAAAACACATTGGACTTTTTAATAGGGAAATATTGCTTTAAATGCTCAATGCTAAGCAGCACCTTTCTGTCTTTTTTATCCATTGAACCTCACCCCTTTCTCAGGATAGAAACACCGAACCTGATGTCCTTTTTCGACTTCCTCCAGTTTTGGTGCAAACTCCCTGCACTTATCGGTAGCATATTTACACCTCGGTGCAAACTTGCAACCTTCGGGAAGATCCAACGGATGGGGTACTGAACCGGGTATTGCTTCGAGCCTTACGCCGGTTGGAGTATCAAGCCTTGGTATGGAAAACATCAAACCGTCCGTATACGGATGGGAATAACGGGTATCCTTGCCGAATATTGTTCTTACAGGAGCTTTTTCCACCACTTCACCGCAATACATAACGGCAACATCATCCGCCATTTCATTAATGACTCCTAAATCATGGGTGATAAATAAAATAGAGGTTCCAATCTCTTTTTTTAGCTCATTCATCAATTTCAGAATCTGCGCCTGAATAGTAACATCCAGAGCAGTAGTAGGTTCATCGGCAATTAAGAGCTTTGGCCTGCACGCTAAAGCCATTGCAATCATAACCCTCTGTCTCATTCCGCCTGAAAGCTGATGGGGATATTGCTTTGCCACAGTTTCCGGGTTTGGTATCCGTACGAGGTTAAGCATCTCCACTACTTTCTTGGCAGCTTCTTTTTTCTTCATCCCCTGGTGGATAATAAACGGTTCGGACACCTGCTTTTCAATTGTAAAAACAGGATTTAAGGATGTCATAGGCTCTTGGAAGATAACGGATATTTCGTTTCCTCTAATTTTTGCCATCTCATTAACGGGGATTTTCACCAAATCTTGTCCATTGAAGAAGATTTCTCCACCGGCGATGTATCCATTTCCATCTAAAAGCTTTATGATGCTCATGGCCGAAACGCTTTTCCCACTGCCGCTTTCACCAACGATTCCAAGGGTTTTACCGGCTTCAACCGAATAAGACACACCGTTTACGGCCCGTATTGTACCTCGTTTAGTTTTAAAATAAGTATGCAAATCCTTTACTTCTAACAGTGCCATCTATTATCCCCCCCTATCGTTCCTGAGATTTCGGGTCGATTGCGTCTCTTAAGCCGTCGCCCACCAGATTAATGCAGATAACGCATATACCTAATATTATAGAAGCAAACACCCATCTCCACCAATAATTTTGTATAACCACACTATTATTAGAACCATACAGCATATTGCCCCAGGTGGGCTGAGGAGCCGGTATGCCGAAACCTAAGAATGAAAGTGTAGCCTCAATCAACATACAGGTGGCAAAATCCAACGTTGCCGATACGATTATGACCGATATAATATTCGGCAGTATATGCCTGAATACAATATTCATTTTTTTCACACCCACTGCTCTTGCCGCAACGACATATTCCTGTTCCCTCACAGAAAGCACCTGGGCTCGAATCAGCCTCGCCAGACTGGGCCAGGAAAGCAGCCCTAGTATAACCATAACCAGCCAGACTTTCTGATTTGAAGTCATGGAATTTCCAATTAAGGCGGAAAGAATCATGATAAAAGGTAGGAAAGGCAAAGAGACTACCATCTCCGTAACACGCTGCATTACGGTATCCACAACTCCGCCAAAATATCCTGATATGCTTCCAATAATAACACCGATTATTGTTGAAATAATGACAGCCACAGCGCCTACGGACATGGACATTCGACCGCCATTTACAAGCCTGGTTAATATATCCCTGCCAAAGTCATCCGATCCTAAAGGATATCCCTTCAATCCCCAAGGCTTGATATTTCCGTCTTCGGAAACGGCATAATTTTGGAAATAACCGGTAAATAATTTGGATACTTTTGATTTTTCCAAATCATCGGGGATGGTAGACTGGTTGAACTGATTTGCTCCCCAGGCAATTACTTTTCCATCTTCAGTAAGTGCTGTGTAATGATATCTTCCACCCTGAATGGATACTATTTTGCTGTCCGTCTCAGGAACTGAAGCTTCATTCCATTTGTTGGAAACATTACCCCATACAAACACTTTACCCTGATCATTTACTGCTGCCATGGTGGAAGCAGTAGCAGCAATATCCACTACCTTACCCATGTTTTCAGGTATATTTGAATAGCTGTTTTTCTGGCTGCCCAGATAAACTACCTGGCCATCAAAGGTTAATCCCATCACTGCATCCGAAGTTAATTCTATTTGTGCCAGCTTACCCTGATATTTATGGCCGGCACTGTAATCATTATTCAAAGAGTTGCCAAAGAAAAATATGCGGCCATCCGCTGTAAGAACTGCGGAGCATTGATATCCTGCTTTAATATCAACTATATTATTGAGCTGGGTCACTTCCTTAGGAATAGAACTCTGCTTCTGCCGGTCGCTTCCCCAGGCAAATAGTTTGCCTTGATCATTCAAAGCAAGTATATGGTCAAATCCTGCCGAAACCTTTACGATTTTTCCCATGCCGGCAGGCACATATTTTACATCAATTGTTCTGCTGATCTTAGTTTTTCCCCATATATACAGCTTTCCATCGGTTGATGTGGCAATCGAGAAAGTAGGACCAACCGATATGTCATGCACCTTTCCATTCAAGCTTCTGGGAACTTTTAAGAAATCCAATCCGGGAGCCACATTCTGCTGGCTCGTATCTATGTAGGATAAATCCAGAGGTAAATAAATAGGTGCGATTAATACTATGGCAAAGATAATAAAAAATACTATTAGTGCGGTCATGGAAACTTTATTGTCCCTGAAATTCCTCACTACTGTGCGGAAGGGACTTTGCAGCTGCTCCTCTTCCAGCACTGAAAGAATTTTTCTTCCTCCGAAAAGCTTAATGAATAAGAGGCGAAGGAAGCTCGATTTATTGCTTTCTATGTTTTGGTTTGTATTTGTGTTCATGTTTCCTTACCTCCTATTACCGATCTACTCTAACTCTTGGATCAACTAGTCCATAGCTCAAATCTGTAATTAAGTAGCCGACCAGAGAAATAATAATATAAAACATCTGTATTGCCAGAGCCACATTATAGTCCTGGTTTGACAACGCATCCATGTAGAATTTGCCCATGCCATGCCAGTTAAACATTGATTCAACTACAAGGGAACCGGAAAAAACGCTCATAAACCATCCGATTATCAATGTTATTACCGGAAGGAGAGCATTTCGCCATGCATGGGAATATATGACAACTCTTTCCTTCAATCCTTTCGCTCTTGCTGTTTTTATATAATCCATATGAAGTGCATCGGTCATAGCTGCCCGAACGTATCTGGTCATTCCCCCAAGGGAACCCACTGTTAAAACGCCTAAAGGCAAAGCCAGATGCCACAGTTTATCCAAAATAGCCTGAAACTCAGTTCCCTTAAAATTGGCTGTACTCATTCCACTAACAGGGAACCATCCCAGTATAACGGCAAACAAATAAATAAATAATAGACAAATAATAAACTCGGGGATACTATATCCAACGATGGTTAAGACTTGTATAATTTTATCAAATATGGAATTTCTTTTCACAGCACAGTAGATTCCTAAAGGAATCGTAATGCCCAGTGCCAGCGCTATTGCAAATACATTTATAAATATGGTGTTTTTAAGAGGTTGTTTAACAACCTCAATTACCGGAAGCTTATATACTGAAGAATTCCCCAGGTCGCCTCTCACTATCCCGCTAATCCATTTCCCGTATCTAACAGCTAGAGGATCATCCAATCCCATTTGTTTTCTTAACTGTTCATATCTCTGCTGGTATTCCTCTGCGGAAAGTTTTTGCTTTACCGGTTCCAATTGGGCTCTTGCAGGGTCTCCAGGAATCATATTATACAGGAAAAACAAAACAAAAGACATTACGAAAAATACAAAAACCATATAGACAATTCGCTTTAGTATATATTTCCCCATTGTGCCCCCTCCGAACAAAATTATATGAATGGATAAAATAAGCTAATCTCAGAAGAAAAAGGGTATCTTATATACCCTATTTCTTCTGAGATATCAATAGTATCAAGTCATAAAAACTATATCACTAACCGCTGATTATTCCTCTATATAAGCGTACAGAATGTTATCAACCAACTGCAAGAGGTCATTGGGCTCATAGCCTTTGAGTTTTTCAGCGTAGAAGTCGTGGTAAATGTTGGAGTAGAGCGGCAAATCAGGCAGCAATTCATTCCACCTTACGATGAAATCCACAAATTTCTTTTTGAAGGTTTCTTTATCATTAGGATCTACCAGCACCATTTCCTTGGAAAGTCTTGCCAGCTCTTCGTCTTTTATGAAGTTATCGTTATATCCCTGCTCATACATTACAGGATCAATAGTGTATGATGTTGACAAATCATACTCAGGATAGAGTCCTGAAGCCAGGTTGTACATATTATATGTAGGAACTCCGTATTTATCTCCCTGTGAAGTATCTCTATACAGATAGTTTAACAATTCTGGGAAAGTCATAATTGTTTGATTAATCTTCATACCAGCTGCAGCCACATCAGGATTTTCCATAAGCTTAACAACCAGCAATTCTGCTACAGGGTTCTTTTCTGAAGCGCCCCATTCAATGATAAGCGGCATCAGTGTTCCATCGTCAAGCTTCTTGTAACGGATACCTTCCTTATATGGGTTGCCGTCTTTATCATAAACCCATCCGCCTTTTTCCAGAACTTCTTTGGCTTTTTCAAGGCTGTATGAATATGAATTCAGCTTTTCATTCAGTTCATCCTTTGTCTCCTGATAGAACCAGAATGCTTCTCCATATGGTCCGTTTACTACAGAACCAAAGCCGCCTGTATAAGATTTAGCAAAATCGTTTCTGTCCAAAAGATAAGCAATAGCCTGACGGACTTCAACAAACTGAGTAGGTCCGAAGTCACAAACAAATTGCAATTTACCATATCCGGCACGGGGATAAGCTGAATATGCGAAACCGCCGGACTCAACCAGATCAAGACCTGCCTGTATTTCATCCCCACTGCCCATTCCGGTCAGCAGATCTACTGAACCGGTAGAAAGTTCATCTATAGCAGTTTCTGCAGTTACCTTCTTATAAATTATGGTCTGAATGCTGGGCTTCTGTCCTTCCCAGTTTCCTTTAAAGTTAGGATTAACCTCTAAAACAGCAGTCTTTGACGCTTCATCATAACTCTTTAAGAAGTAAGGTCCGCTTGAAGGACGAGGAATTGCTCTTCTTGCAGCATTGATTTTCTGTTCATATGCTTCTTTCGTAAAGTTATCGGTAAAGTAGCAGCCATTACCGTCGTCTTTGATATCTACTGTATCGTCTGTCCAGAAGGAAAGCTTTGTAGGACTGACTTCGGCAAGAGCCAATTCATAGAAATAAGGAAGATTTTTTGCATCTATGGTTACAGAAAATGTTTTCTCGTCAATTAAATTAACACCTGTGAACTCCTTCTTTTCGCCTCTTGAGAACTCGGTAAAACCTTTAAAATAAAGGCCGTATGAATTTTGTGCTCCCATTTCTCCAATTACCGGTGAGGACCAAAGCAATACGGATGTTACATAGTCTTTTGCCGTTATGGGAGTGCCGTCGGCATAGGCAAGCCCATCCTTGATGGTCCATGTATAAGTCTTAGAACCATCCTCATTTTCTTTAACATCGTATTTTTCTACCACTGTTTCATTTACTACGTACTGAATATCGCGGGTCATATCAACTGTGCTATAGCCTGAAATCAACTGGTAGATGTCATATTCTGCAGCATTGTTCTGGAAATATGGAATCCAGTCACCGGACAGTTCCGTTGTGTTTCCGATGATGAGTTCGCCATGGGGCTCACTGCTTTTTTCTCCCTGTTTCTCTGTCGTCTTATCTGCAGTATCTGCAGATTGTTTTCCAGTAGTTTCTTGCCCTTGTTCCACTACGCCGGAATCATTGCTTTTATTGCACGCTACCAATGAAACCAGCATAAGTGCCGCCAAAAGAAAGGACAATAATCTTTTCTTCATTGATATCTCCTCCTTGTAAATTTAATATTGTATTGAATCAGTAACTGAAGCTACTGTTCAGCCCAATAAAATCATAGCTACATAGCTTTTCTAATACCGTACTTTTCTAAAACATCAAGCACAAAGCACATCATCCGACTATATATCCTGGTCACTTAGCCGATATTTTCCAGCCCAAACCTTAAGAATCATGTATTATATCCTCCGGAAAAGTGTATATCACCTACCGGGATGGACATAGGCTTGTCGCTTACCTGCAAGAAAGAGTATTTGCTTTTTTGGCAAGCCTGCATTATTTAGTTGGCTTTATAATTCGAAATTACCCCTCTGGTATGCAGTTCGGGGGGGTTCCGGTATACATAACAAGACATCTATAGGGGGTTAATGCTCTTTACATGACGTTTTCACAATTGCTCTTCCTAATATTCGAACAGGTGGAGTAAGCAGGCATGTAACCCCGCAACCATAGGGTATTGCAATCAAAAGTCCCGGAATAAACCCAAAAAGGTTGCTTTGATGGTAGTTATGAATAAACCGGTTTTCTGCATCGTTGCAGTTCTAAGGCGTAGAAAGCCTTATGAGCTAAATGGTCCCCAGGAGCAAGCTTAAATACTTGTTATAAAGCATACAGCAGCTCAATAGCATTTGCACTTGATGTTAACTTCTCAAAGATCAAATCGCTATTCCAGGCTAGCTATATTATGTCTGCTTCACTGGGGTGGCCTTATTGTTATGTTTTTCTCCGCAAGGAGTTTTCAAAAATTTAAACTCAACTAAAAACTTTTAATTAGCTGATATTGCATTATCTGTGCAGTTAATAAAGTAATTGTCCCTTCTGTCATTGCTGAATTAAGATGTATGTATATTTACATTTTACTGTAATTTTACTGCACAGCTCAATTTGTATGATTACTTTATTAACAGCATAATACACATAAATGACATTTTGAGTCCATGAAATAATCATACATGCATATTGATTATTTCGCCCTATTGTACCATATTCTTGATATTAACACAATATTCGATTTAGCAGTGTTTCTGCTGGTCTAAATGGGTAAAACATCGCGTTTTCTTCTAATTGCTGATTATTTCATGATATTTCATTTTGTCTTAGGTAGTGCTATTGCAACATAATGTTTCTTAACTTGCAATATATGCAAACGGGATGGCTAATGTTACCTGACCGGGGCAAGATGAAACTGAAAAGGTAGAATTATTTCCCGTGGTTTTATTGCTTTTTAAAGCGGTTAATTCATGAAAGGTCGATGATTTCTAGCGTTTTGAGAATTGTTTATTTAATCCTTCGTTGGGAAATATCAAAAAGCAAAAAGCTGCTGCCGTTCCAACAGCTTTGGACCTCACTAGTAACCGTGGGAAGTGCGCTAAGGCAATTTCCCATGGTGCAGCGAGCTATGTTAAGGACGTCGCATTCGATAAAGATACTGGTGAGGTGTTCTCTCCATAAAATATACTTGAGCTTGATGAGGACAAGCTTTGAGAAGAAAAAGTCCTGAATGGATATTATGTCATCTTGACTAATGAATATAAAGAATCCGATGATCTCATCATTTATATCTATAGGGGATTAGGGATGCGTCCTTGCCACCATTGTTTTATTCAGTTTATTAACACATCTATCTTATTTTCTCCTATCTTTTATGATACAATCGGTTAATATCGATATTAAAATTAAGCAGTCGATACAAGAAATGTTTCATCCAAAAGAATTATGTCATAGGATATAATTGCCTTTTTGCTATCTTACACAGAATATCTAATATTTTATTTATCGCTTTATTTGCATCTGTAAATTCTTCGTCCAGCAAATAATCAGCAAAATAGCGCAGCCTTACCTGTTTCGGCAAAAGAGATATATTGTCCCGAATACGAACCACAGGAATCACCTGGTGACCATGCTCCTGGCGCAAAGCTTTAATTTTTTCAATCAAGCTATGATCCTTTGCAATAGAAATCATATCTAATCCTAAATCAATACAAATGATATCCTGTTCAACCTCTTCCCCCAGAGCAATGAACTTTAAATAAGCATTTATCTCTGGCTGTGTCAATTCCTTTCCTAACTGTTCAAGTACGGCTTCACGGCTTTCACGAAGATGTGGAAGATTGTGCGCTGCAGCTATAGCTTTGTCCTTATGGCCGATTTTTAAATATATGAAACAGAGTGCCGCACGAGTAGTATGCCGTACTTTCTCTGAAGGATTTCCGGCCAGTACCCGTTCACATAACATTACAGACCGCTTAAGTCTATCCGGATTTGTGTCAAAGGATAGCGCTAATGCGAGCTCGGACATCAGGCTCTCATCATTGGGAAATGTCTTTAGTGCTTCTTCAAGAACCTCAGCTGCCTTTAGGTGGTCACCTGACTTCAAATAGCCATGTGCAGCCTTAAAAACAGCATTTCTCGCTTCCGTATCATTGATTTTGTCCATTCCAACCAGAGCATCAATGCTTGTTTTGAAAAGGTTGGCAAGTGCAGGCAGAAGTGTAATATCGGGATAGGTATCCCCACGCTCCCACTTGCTAACGCTCTGGGGCGATACACAAAGCATCTCTGCAATTTGCTCCTGTGTGAATCCCATACTTTGTCGATAAGACTTAATGTTTTCGGCTATATATAACATCTTAACCTCTCCTAATAAGTGATTGACCGGTCTACATATAGAATAATCAAGAGCAGCTGGAAAGACAACGACGCATTGTGCGAAAAAAAATCAACCATAGGGCGAGAGCTAGATTAAATGATATATGATAGAGTATGGATTGGCATATTCCATTCTATACTTTTTGGCAGGCAGGGCATATAAAAGAAGTCGTGCTGCCGGTTTTTATTGATACTATCGTCTCACCGCAGGCTGGGCAGGGCTGGTTTTCCTTATAACCCACAAGGAAATAATCCGTTGTGTAGCCTCCTTTTTGCCCGAAGAAATCATTTTCGTAAGCAAACGCCCCTTTTTCCCGCGAAAGGTTCAGTATGTCTATTATGCTGTTATAAAGGAGTTTGATTTCCTCCCCATCCATGGAGGATATTTTCTTTTGGGGATGCAGGCGGGCCTTGAACAAAATGTCGTGCATATACATGTTGCCGATACCACTGACATTCTTTTGATTCATCAAAAAAGCTTTGATCTGTGTCTTTTTACCTTTCAGGATCGATGAGAAATAGTCAAGCGTAAATCTTTCATCAAAGGGGTCAATCGCAATATCTTTTGTGTTCGGTTCTGATGCAAGTTCATCATCCGCAACAAGCAAGAATTTACCGAACCACCAAAAGCGGGCTGTGTAACCGCTGCCATCGCTAAAGACAACCTTTATCTGGTATTTGTCAGCATGGTTCTTCTCATTATCAAAAAACAGAATATCCGCGCCCATACCTAGAGACAGTAGGATGTTTTCACCGTTATTGAGCGAAGTGATAATCCATTTACCTTTATTCCTGATATCCTTAATCCTTGCACCACTTACTCGTTCTTGAAATTCATCAGACGGGATGTTGGCGCATTTTTCCTGCAACAGAGTAATGGATTGTATGGTCTTTCCGCACAGAGTATCCCTCATTTGTCCTGCTAGTTTAGCGATTTCAGGTAGTTCAGCCATTTTCTTTTCGCCCCTTTTCATATTTTATTTGTATTATTGTAAATGTATCATGTTGGCATCTGTTCAACTTGTATGCAATATCTCACAGTTGAATTTTCTCAATCATTTCATAACGTTGTAATTCTCCTCTGTACTAACATCAAGTTCATAATGGTTCCTCATATTCATCCGGTCTTTTAACAGGAAAATAGCTGAATGTTATATGCTACTAGCCTTTTCTTATTAAGCAAGCAAAACCTCATAGACATATAATCTTGTTTCCATAATATGTGAAGAAATAAAAGTTTACAATATGATTATACAAAAATTTGCAATTAGAGTAAAAATATTCGTCATTAAATTAGTTCGGTTTTATAAATATCTTTTCCGTCAAATGTAACTGCATCCGAAGCTTGTATATCCAATCTCCTAAGCATATGGAGCAGTGTGATTTTCCAATTGCCTGATAGTCCCATGATGAAAATAAAGTCAAAAAAACACTCTCCTTTGATTTTTAAGGAGAGTGAACCAGCAATTCTCAAAAACCCCTCGAATTATTGAAACTTTAAATCTGGCTGTTGCCAAAGCCCCATCCTGATACTTATAAAATTCTGCAGCCTTGTTTAGTTACCTGGTTGATTTGCCAGGTTGCCTTTATACATTAACACAGAAGGTGAGCCCGCTGACTAGAAGATAGGTCTTTCAGCAAATACTCATGCTCCGGGTTCCCCGATCCTTTATCTCCAAAATTTTACCATATCTTTTTTGTTCTCTATGTTAAAAGCAACAATTTTACGCAATAAATCATAATTCACTTTATCAGTCCATTTGATTCTGAACAATCCTTTTGTGTAGGAATATTTAGCTACCTCAATTTCCTTTTCAAAAACATTAATGGCTTCTGACTCTGGTGCCACAGCTATGTGAGGTTTAGCAATACTAAAGCCAATAATAAAGGTTCCATGATCAGTGAACATTGGCTGATTCCACTTGATTTCTTCTTTAAGCTGAGGAAACGTCTTTTTTATATAATTCAGGATGCTTTCCATTCGCTCTCTTTTGTCCGGATCGCCAATGCTATTTAAGTACGTTTGAAAATCATTCATGCTATCCACTCACTTCTAAATTTTACATAATATGAATCGTTTTGTCACCAGGTCAAAAGCTTATTTCGGCATTTCCCTGCAGAGCAATATTTACAAAGTTTTCATACCCATATTTTTCACCGTCAAAACTCATAAATGACTTGTTTATTTGGTTTTCCACATGCCTATTCCTTTACCTTTGATATCATTTATTATGATATTTTGGGAATCCACCAGAGAACCCACTTGTTAAAATATAGATACTCATCAATATCCTACCTATATATTTCTCTTGTTAGTT
>ENA-OWPA01001462-OWPA01001462.1-bioreactor-metagenome-genome-assembly--contig:-NODE-1462-length-15394-cov-5.296076_pt1 | contig 15394 bp, 13 predicted proteins | sample MGYA00238139_ERZ651803 | MGnify/ENA primary metagenome ERZ651803 (study PRJEB26909, sample SAMN07631231) | bioreactor metagenome | isolation source: Switchgrass digestor | place: USA: Dartmouth...
TCTTTGTTCGTACGGCTCGCTTGTGCGTACTCGCTTTCCACGATCTAGTTTTCAAGGTTCCAGACCCTGCCGCCGTTTAGCGGCGACAGCTTCTTTAGCTTATCAGGTTTGCGCTGCGCCGTCAACCGCCCATTTTGTGGTTTCGGTTGACCCTGCGCAGGCGTGCCGGCTGGCGCTGCAGTGCAGTGCCGCATCGGCAGAAAGATACTTTACCACCCGTCCATCTGTCCGTCAACCGTCCAAAACCACCCTTTGCTGCCAGCACCAGGTGCGGACAGCGACAGTGTGCGAAAGGCCCCACCCTCCACCCGGCCAGTTAATCAGCCCCGTCCTCCTGGAGGCGAAGCACCCGCACTGCGTTCCGATAAGTGGCTGCCGCCACCTCTTCTACAGAGATCCCCCGCAGCTCTGCGAGAAACTCAGCCACATAGCGGACGTAGCCGGGCTCGTTCCGCTTACCGCGCATCGGCACCGGGGCCAGGTATGGATCGTCCGTCTCCAGCACCAGGCTCTCCAAAGGCGCCCGGCGGGCCACCTCCTGCCCCGTGGCGTTGTTCTTATAGGTGACCGTGCCGCCTATGCCCAGCGCAAATCCGAGCGCCATACACCGCTGCGCCATCTCCCAATCGCCGGCGAAGCAGTGCATAATGCCGCCCACTTCTTCGGCATGCTCCTCCTCCAGGATCTTCACAACATCTGCATGGGCGTCCCGGTCGTGAATCACGATGGGCAGCCCCAACTCCTTGGCAAGCCGAATCTGCTGCCGGAAGACCTCCCGCTGGAGATCAAAGGGTGCGCGGTCCTTCCAATAGTAGTCGAGGCCGATTTCGCCGATGGCCCGGACCTTCGGATCAGCTGCGGCCTGCCTGAGCAGGTCAGCCGTCTCCTGATTCCACTCCTCCGCCTCCGTAGGATGGATCCCCACCGCTGCATAGGCCCAGTCATGCTGGCGCGCAAAGGCCAGCGAGACGGGAATCGCATCCTTGTGGAAGCCGATCACCATCAGGCGAGATACGCCCATCGCCAGGGCGCGCTCTATTACCTCCGCCCGGTCAGCGGCAAACTGCCTGCCTGTGTCCACGTGGGAATGGGTATTGAAAAACACGATAACCCCTCCGAAATAAAGGCTCCCCGGCCAATCCAGAAGGGGCGGCCGGGGAGCCCGTCAGCTACTTTACGCGGGCGCCGGACGGGAAATCGGCCTTATCCAGGGTCACAAGGCTGAGGGTGCCGTCCGGTGCAGTGGCAGCCAGAAGCATGCCGTGGGACTCGACTCCCCGCAGTTTCTTCGGCTTCAGGTTGGCCACCAGGATGATGCGCTTGCCGATCAACTCTTCCGGCTTGTAGTGCTGTGCGATGCCGGAGACGATCTGGCGCCGTTCCTCACCGACCTCCAAGGTCAGCTTCAGCAGCTTATCTGCCTTGGGAATCGCCTCCGCCTCCACCACTCTGGCGACCTTCAGCTCTACCTTGGCAAAGTCCTCATAGTCAATCACAGCCAGGCCTTCCGCCGGTTCCTCCACCTTGGCCGGCGCCGCACTGCCGGCCTTGCCGTTCTTCTCTTCCTTTACCTTGGGCGTCTCTTCTTTCGGCACCTCGATGCGCGGGAAGAGGGGCGCACCCCGCTTGATGGCGATGCCAGCCGAGAGACCTCCCCAGGCAGTGGCCTGCTCCCAGGGTTCCGTCCGCACGCCCTGGGTATCGAGGCCCAGCTGCTCCCAAATCCGTTCCGGCGTGTGAATCAGCACCGGAGTCAGGAGCACAGCAACCAGGCGGAGCGTCTCAGCCAGGTTGTAGAGCACCGTAGCCAGCTTGTCCGCCTGGGACGGGTCCCGTGCCAGCGCCCACGGCGCCTGCTCATCGATGTACTTGTTCGCCCGGTTCACCAGCTTCCAGATCGAGGCCACCGCAGTGCTGATCTCCAGGTTGTCAAAGGCGGTCTCGTACTCCTTCACGACCTCCGCCGCCAGATCAGCAAGGACGCGATCGTCTACCGCAGCTACGGGCGCCGGCACCTTGCCGCCTGCGAACTTGTTGATCATCTGGGTGGTCCGGGAGAGGAGGTTGCCCAAATCGTTGGCCAGGTCTGTATTGGTCCGGAGGATGAAGGCGTCTTCGGTGTAACTTCCGTCGGAACCGAAGGGAACCTCCCGCAGAAGGTAGTAGCGCACCGCATCCAGGCCGTAGCGCTCGATGAGGGCGAACGGATCCACCACGTTGCCCTTGGACTTGCTCATCTTCTCCGCGTTGGAGCCAAACAGGAGCCAGCCGTGGCCGAACACCTTTTTCGGCAGCGGTTCGCCCAGGGCCATCAGGATGCAGGGCCAGATGATGGTATGGAACCGCACGATCTCCTTGCCCACCAGGTGGACGTCGGCCGGCCAGAACTTCCGGTACAGTTCATCATTCTCCGTGCCCCAGCCCAGTGCCGTGATGTAGTTGGAGAGGGCGTCCAGCCAGACATAGATCACCTGGTTCTCGTCTACGGGCACAGGGATGCCCCACTTTACGCTGGCCCGCGAGACGCAGAGGTCTTCAAGTCCCTGCTTGATGAAAGAGACCATCTCGTTGCGGCGGGAGACCGGCTGGATGAAATCAGGATGCTCTTCAATATACTTCAGGAGGCGATCTGCATACTTGGAGAGGCGGAAGAAGTAGCTCTCCTCCTTGGTCCACTCCACCGGCCGCCCGCAGTCCGGGCAGAGTTTACCCTCCTTCAGCTTGCCCTCCAGCCAGAAGGTCTCACAGGGAGTACAGTACCAGCCCTCATACGAAGACTTGTAGATGTCCCCCTGCTCGTAGAGGCGCAGGAAGATCTTCTGAACCGCCTGTTCATGACGCTCATCGGTAGTCCGGATGAAATCGTCGTAGCTGATGTTCAGGGCCTCCCAGAGGGACTTGATCCAGGCCACAATCTCATCCACAAATTGTTTCGGCGTCTTGCCTGCTGCGGCAGCGGCCCGCTCGATTTTCTGGCCGTGTTCATCGGTGCCGGTCAGGAAGTAGGTCTCGTGGCCACGGCGGCGGTGATAGCGGGCCAGTGCGTCAGCCGCCACAGTGGTGTACGAGTGGCCAATGTGCAGTTTGTCGCTGGGGTAGTAGATCGGTGTCGTGATGTAGAACCGTGTCATGAAATCCTTTCCTCCTTCCAGAAATGAGGCCAGGAAAAAGAAACGCCCCGTCCCCCATAGGGACGAGGCGTGATCCTCGCGGTACCACCCTAATTCGTGCCGCCCTCGCAGGCTGCACCTCTCCAGGTACGGGCACTTCTGCCGATACCCTGGTCCTATAACGGGGACCTGCCGGCCCAGCCTACACAGCCCTGCGCACCAGGGCCTTCGACCTGCTGCTCCGGAGCCATGTTCCGACCCTCTGCCCCACCGCCGGCTTTCACCCTGCTCCGGCTCTCTGGAAGGTGGTTACAGGCCGTACTCGCTCTCCATCATCGCTTTCTCCAAGTATAGGCAAACCGCTTCAACCCGTCAAGTCAACCCTATTGATTCGCCACTGAACCTTTCCGGTATTGTGACATCCCGAGGAAGGTCTCCTTCACCAGCAGCCCCCGCTCCGTCAGCTCGTCCATCTGCCGGCGCAAGGCATCCACGGTATAGGTATGACCCTCCCGGGCGAGGTCCCGGACCACGTCGATAAGCTGTGCATCGTTCACTACGCCATAAGCATCCAGGACCGGCTCGATCAGCTCCCAGAACCCGCTGATGGAGGATTCCGCCGCCTGATGGAGCTCATCGAAGGGATTCTCAGCATGCGGGCTGCTGGTCTTGGCCATGCGGATGCGAATGGGCATGGTGCGGCCGAAGATGGCGCTGGAGATGAACGTATCGCCGGAGCGAAGGTAGGGCAGGCGCCGGGCCTCTTCTTGGGTCAGGTCCGTTTCTTCCTTAATTGTAGCGATATCCGACGCGCGCACCGTCCGGAAAACGCACTTCGTATTAAGCTGTGCCGTCACAGTCTCGTCCAGGAGTGCAGGCCGCTGGGTAGCCAGAATCAGAAAGACGCCATATTTCCGGCCCTCCTGGGCAATCTCCTTGATGATCGACTTGGCGGGGGCATCGAAGGCCTTTGGCGCGAAGTTGTGAGCCTCGTCAGTTGCCAGAATGAAGGGAGGAAAGTATGGCGCCGTCTCCCGCCGGAACTGGGCATCCTTATAGTCCCGCCGCTGCCGGTAGAACGTCCCTGTTACGTACGCGGCAAACACGTTGAGCATCCAAATGGGGCCCTGGACCACCGCCAACTGGCCGGCCCGCAGGGCTGCCTCCATCGGCTTGATGTCTTGAGTAAACAGCCCCGCCCGGTAGAGGCGGTTAAGCCGCCACTGAATCCCCTTCAGGCTGGAGAGGGGAATCGACCGCGCCTCTGCCGGCAGCTTCGCCTGTTCCTTGGGCTGATCGCCGCCCTCCAGTGCGGCAATCAGTCCCTCCACTCGAGACGAAAAGCTCAAATACGAATCGTTGGGCCGGTGAAGTGCCTCCACCGCGTTGGTCATCCCTTCGGAGAGACCGCTGGAAGCATTCAGGAGGGCAATCAGATCGCGCGTACTCAGCCGCTTGAAGTCCACGCCAACATCCTGCCCCACCTGAAACACACGGTACCGCTCCTCAAAGCGGATGTCCCGGTATCCCTGCGGGCAGTTCGCCGGTACGTCGCTGAAGGTCATTTCGTAGTGCGGGTCCAGCACCAGCGTGGGAATCCGCAGCTTCATGAGCTCTTCGAGAAAGACCCTGAGTCCGAAAGACTTACCCGAGCCTGACCCGCCGAAGATGCCGATGTGAGGATACTGCTGCATTGCGCGGGGCTCGAAGATGAAAGGCACCCCGTTCTGACCCCGCACCTGGCCATCCACCAGGAGGTGCACCCGATTCTGCAAATTCTCCGGCATGCCGGCCTCCAGGTTGTCCGTCGCGTGGATTGTTCCCAACACCATGCCGGTGTCCGGATTCCCCTTTACCAACAGGTGGCGAACTTCCTCAAAGGTGGGTTCCCGAACCAGAGTTCCAGGGGAAACCGGCACCGGCGTGGACTCCAGCAGCCGCAGCCGGGCGATGTGGACGTTGTGCTGGGCAATATCGTAAGATGTGGAAGCGGTTAGGGCGTGGAACACCTCTGGCCCGATGATCCCCTTCTCCGGGTTGAAATCCAGGAAGCGATTGAACGACTGGGTCTCAACCACCTCACCCTGGGGGTAGCCCAGTGATGCGTCATCAATGGTCAGGTATTCGTTAATTCGAAAGGGGCGGAGGTGATCCACCACGATTACCTCTTGCTCGTTGGTCAGGCCTACCACCTGCAAGGCGCAATACGCCTCCCTTCCTTACTAAAAGAAGCGTGCATCCCGTTTGGATGCAAAAAGGCGCCGAACGGAAGGATCCAGGAGTTCCACCATGGCGGCGATCTCGACATCGGTAAGTCGCACAGCCCGGTCCACCAGGTCGAGCCAGATGGGAATGCCCCGCCCGTCTGCCGGGGAGAGGCTGAACAGGTAGTTCATCAACTCACTGGCTTCTGGTACCTGCTCCTCCAGCATGTCCAGCCCCACCACCCCCGGGGTGGTGGCAGACTGCATGAACCAAGTGCGGATGGTGGCAGAGGCGTCCTCCTCGCTCTCCCGCCCCTTGGCAGGCCCGGACACCTGCAGCACTTCACCGTAGTCCAGCACGTCCCAGAGAATATCCCGATCGTATCGGCCCCGCCAGCCGGGAGGCGCCTGCTCCCCCAACAGCGTGGCAATCACATGGGATTCGATATTCTCGATGCAGCCGATCACCAGCGTATTGTGGGCCAGGGCCTTCTCCCTGAGCTGCTGGAAAAGTGCCTTAGCTCGCATATCGAACCGGACCAGCGGCCCGTCCATCAGCAAGAGCCGGGGGCTGAAGCGGTCCACCGCTGCAAGCGCCGCCTGAACCTCCAAAATGGCGAGCCGGACCTGTCGGATCTCCAGTTCGCCAGCCCCCGGCGGCAGCGCTGTCTCTTCTGCAACCATAGGGCAATACAGATCCTGGAGCACCAGCGGCTCACCTTGGCCGGGCATGGCCATCGCCCTGAAAAAATCCACGTAATAGGGATGGCTCCGTCCGTAAGTGTTGACGGACCCATCCACTCCCACCAGGCCCCGGCCCCCCAAGACCCGTCCCAGTTCCGCTTCCCCAAGCCTGCGCAGACGTCGAATCGGGCCAATGGTCCGGGTCAGCAGGGCCCTCCGGTGGAGCCGATCACCCAACATGCCCTCAGAAAAGGCATCTCGCAGTTCGCCATTCAAACGAAGCAGTCGCTCTGCCCAATTAGAAATCATCTGAGTTGCGACCCGCCTTTGGTTAGATTGACCAATTTGACCCCTTGACTTAGGACGATTATCCAGTTATGGTTATCGTAGGGCACGGGTATAGTTCAACTATGCGAAACCGAAAAGATAGCCAAGATGATGATAACTCTATAGCTTTACTATTTTAGAATGAATGTCGCTGTATACCTGAATCGCGCCACGGCAGTACCTGACTTGGAGGAGGGACACAGAGATATGATGAAGTCCACCGGTATCGTTCGCAAGGTTGATGAACTCGGGCGAGTCGTCATTCCCATCGAGCTGCGGCGTACCCTGAATATCGAAGAGAAGGACTCTCTCGAGATCTACGTCGATGGTGACAAAATCATCCTGCGCAAGTATGAACCGGCATGCGTCTTCTGCGGCAATGCGGCTAATGTAGAGAACTTTAAGGGGAAGAACGTGTGTCAGTCCTGCCTGGCGTCGATGGCTGACCGGGTTTCTCACGCTGGCTAAGATTCAGGCTACAGGGTAAGCACTCCTCAGTTCGGGAGTGCTTTTTCTTATGGGTTCACTCGCTCTCTGCTTCCTTGGCGGCCAGCACAGCCTGGTAGACTTCCCGCCGCGAGCGACCTGTGCGTTCGGCAACTTGCCGCATGGCAGTCTTCCGATCGATTCCCTGCCGCTCCAGCTCGGCAACCGCCTGGGCCAAATCCTCCGCAGGCGCCTGCCCTTTCTCGGCAGCCGTTCCACCGGCAGCCCCCTCCACCACCAGCACGAACTCGCCCCTGGGCGGGTGCTGCTGAAAGTGCTGAAGCAGCTGCGCCGGTGTGCCGCGCACCACCTCTTCGTGGATTTTCGTAAGCTCGCGGGCTGCCGCCATCGGGCGGTCTCCCAGTTCCCGCTGCAGATCTTCCAGTGTGCCAAGCAGCCGGTGGGGCGCCTCGTAGATGATCCACGTACGCCGCTCCCGCTTCAGTTCCGCCAGCCTTTCCTGGCGGTCTTTCTTTTTCGTTGGCAGAAACCCCTCAAAGGCAAACCGATCCGTGGGCAGCCCCGAAATCACCAGCGCTGTGATCAGTGCCGTGGGACCAGGCACCGGCACCACCGGAATCCCCGCGGCCAGAGCCAGCCGAACCAGGTCTTCGCCGGGATCCGATATTGCCGGCATCCCAGCGTCGGTTACCAGGGCCACATCCTCACCGGCGCTGAGCCGTTCGATCAGGTAGGGGCCTGCCGTCCGCTGGTTGTGCTCATGGTAGCTGACCAGCGGGGTATGTATGTCAAAATGGGTGAGCAGTTTTCGGGTCTGACGGGTATCTTCTGCGGCAATCAGGGCCACTTCCCGCAATACCCGCAGGGCCCGCATGGTGATGTCTTCCAGGTTTCCAATAGGTGTACCCACCAGGTAGAGCGTTCCCAACGCTGTTCCCCCTATAGGAATGCGCCCCGGGCGATCCCCTCGCAGCCGGGGCGCATCTTTTTACGCCTTCGGATGCTTCATGCGTGCGGCTCGTGCTCGGATCCATCCTGGGTCCGGTTGGCCTGCTGCGCCTTATCGGCGGCCCGCCGGCGAGTCCGATGGTTCTTCGCGTTCTTATGCGATCCCTGGGCAGGCTGTTCGCCGGCTTGTCCCTTCCGGGAATGCTGTGTGCCGTGCTGCTGCTTATTGGAGCGCCCGTGCTGCCGCTCTGCCCCATGGCGAGCCCCGTTGCTGCGGTTCTCGCCCTTGGATCCACCATTGCCGCGCTCTTGCTTTTCCGCCCGATCCGCCCGTTCGGGTTTTTCTGGTCGCGGCTTTATGCGCTGCGGCTTGGCAGCCCCTGATGCCTCCCGGCGCTCTGACTGCCGGCTGTTACCTGAGGCAGGCCGTTCGGACGGGGTGCGCCTTTCCTCCGCGGCAGGATGTTTGCTTTCTGCGCCCTTCGGCTTGTTTTCATCAAGATCGTATACCGCCTTGGCCACCCGAGCACTGAACCCAGTGACTTGCTCAGTATCCTCGGCCATGTCCACGGGCGGATCTTCCAGTTCCGCGACACTCTCCTCATCGTCCGGAATGGGCGGCGGAACATAGCCCGGCGCCAGAGTAGGATCCTTTTTGGCGGCCTCGTAGGTCTCCTGCTCGAACCGAAGGCAGCACATCAAACGGCCGCAGAGGCCGGAGATCTTGCTGGGGTTAAGCGAAAGGTTCTGGTCCTTCGCCATCCGAATGGAAACCGGTGCGAACTCACCGAGGAAGCTTGTGCAGCAGAGGACGCGTCCGCAGGGGCCAATGCCCCCCAATAGTTTTGCCTCATCCCGCACGCCGATCTGCCGCATTTCGATACGGGTGCGAAACACGCTGGCCAGATCCCGCACCAGTTCCCGAAAGTCCACCCGACCATCAGCCGTGAAGTAGAAAATGATCTTCGAGTTATCGAAGGTATACTCCACATCAACCAGGGTCATCTCAAGGCCATGGTTCTTGATCTTCTCTTCGGCAATGGCAAAGGCTTCCTTTTCCTTCCGTTTGTTCTCCTCCGCCGTCCGGGCGTCCCTTTCCGTGCCGATCCGCAGAACCTTTTTCAGCGGCTGCACCACTTCTTCTTCAGGAACATCCTTGGGCCCGACGGCAACTTCGCCATATTCCACGCCCCGGGCAGTCTCCACCACCACTTTCGCACCTACCGGGATGGAGTAACCTGCCGGGTCGAAGTAGTATACCTTTCCAGCCTTGCGAAAACGCACGCCCACTACGCAGATCATCGGGTCACCTCCTTCCGGGCGGCATAACCCACCTGGAACACCACCCTTTGAGTATAGGAGTTGGTCCCTCGCTGACGCAAGGACGAGCGGATACTCCTTGATCGTTATGCACCAGCGGCCTCCATCTGCGCTGCCTCGCCCAGCTGAAGCATCATCAGGTCCAGCACCAGGCGAAGGTTCGCATTTCGCTGTAGATATCCCCGGGTCTCCGTAATGGCTTTCACCATGGCCAGCAGCCCGGGAACGCCGATCTCCTCAGCCAGGCGGTGCACATCGGGGAGGCGATCGGCATTCAAGACCAGTGCGTCAGATCCAGTCTCGGCCACCAGCAGTGCGTCACGCAGCCAGATCAGCAGCCATCCCAGCCACTGGTCCAGCTGATCCTTCTGCTTCTCCAGCGCCTCGGCCTCACCCAGCAGTTCCAGGTCATCGAGACGGCGCAAGCGCGCCAGGAGGGCAGCCGTTTGATCCCGCTGCTCGGCGGCAGCCGGATCTTCCACCAGCCGAACAGCTTGTCCGACGCTGCCCCCCGACAGAGCCGCGAAAAGGCGCGCCCTTTGTGCCTCCAGGCCAGTCCGCTGGAGAATGGCCGCCACGGAATCCGGTGAAAGCGGCGGAAAGTTGACCACCTGGCAGCGGGAGACGATGGTGGGCAGCACACCGGCCAGGTTGCTGGTCAGCAGGACGATCACCGCGTAGGAAGGCGGCTCCTCCAGCAGTTTCAACAGCCGGTTGCCGGACTCGGCGTTCATACGGTCTGCCCCGTCGATGATGGCCACCCGCACGCTGCTCTCTGCCGGCCGGGCGTACATCTCGGCCTGCATCGAACGGACCTGATCTGTCTTAATGTAGCGCCCATCTGGTTCAATCAGGATAACATCGGGATGAACCGGCGGATCGGCCACCAGCTTCCGGCAGGAAGTACAGCCGCCGCAAGCTCCGTCGGGCCCGGGGTGCAGACAGGTTAGGGCCCGGGCCAGTTCCAGCGCCGTGGTCCGCTTGCCTACCCCCTCAGGCCCGGAAAAGAGGTAGGCCTGTGCAACCCGCCCCGCCTGCACCGCGCGCTTAAGCAGTCGCTGTGCCAAGGGCTGTCCGATGATGGCCGACCACGTCACAATACGAGCCTCCTAGAACTTCTCAAATCGGTCCACGTTCAGAACGAACACGGTAGCGCCGCCTACCAGAATCTCCACAGGGTAAGGAATGTAGGAGTCCGCAGGGCCCCCCATGGGTGACAGCGGCGTCACCAACTGTTCCCGAGCACGACAGGTAGACCTGATCAGCGAGACGACTCGTTCCACCTGCTCATCTTCGACACCTACCAGGAGCGTGGTATTACCTTCGCGCAGGAAGCCGCCGGTACTGGCCAGTTTCGTAGCCCGAAAACCGGCTTGCGTGAGCCCCTCCAGCAGGCGGGGGGCGTCCTTGTCTTGAATGACAGCCACTACCAGTTTCACCCTGGGTCACCTCCCTCAGTCTTGCTGCGGTCAGCGCACGGTACGGCGGGGCAGCACCTCGTCAACCAAGGTGCGAATCTGCCGCTGTACCTCATCCACAGAACCTGACGCGTCCACAATCTTGATGCGCCGGGGTTCGGCCTTGGCCAGTTCCTGATATCCTTCCCTCACCAGTTGGTGATACCGGAGGCTCTTCTGCTCGATCCGGTCTTCCATCCCAGGCGATTTCCGCTGCAGGGCCAGGTTCGGATCGATATCCAAGACGATGGTCCGGTGCGGCTTGAGAGCACCGGTGGCCATCTCGTTGATCTGCTGTATGAAGTCTAAGGGAAGCCCGCCGGCCAGCCCTTGGTAAACCAGGCTGGAGTCAACGAAGCGGTCGCAGATAACCACCTTGCCGGCCTCCAGGGCGGGGCGAATCACCCGGTTCACATGCTCGGTGCGAATGGCTGCAAAGAGCAGGGCTTCTGTGATGATCGACATGCCCGCATTCTTGGGATCCAGCAGGATCTCCCGAATTTGCTCGCCCAGGGGCGTGCCGCCCGGTTCGCGGGTAAAGATGAAATCGATACGCTTACCCTTCAGATACTCCAGCAGCAGTTCTAGTTGGGTTGATTTTCCGGCGCCGTCTACACCTTCGAACGAGAGAAATAGGGCCACGCTGATGGTCACTCCCTGACGACCTGTATCCACCTCAAGTGCGGATCAGCCGGGCCCTGCAGATGATGGCCCGCACTTACCGCTTCCTGAAGATATCGTACCACATCGGCGGTGAGGCGTTCCCCTGGGGCCACCACCGGAATGCCCGGGGGATAGGGCGCCGCCAGTTCTGCCGAAACGCGCCCCACTGATTGGCTGAGGGGCACCGCCTCCTTGGGGCCGAGAAAGGCCTCGCGGGGCGGCATAACCACCTCGGGCCAAGGCGGCTCCGGCGGCACCGGCGGTGTGCCGGGGCCTTCCGGCAGGGCAGCCAGTGCGCCGGTAAGCGCCTCTATGGAGGCCTCCGAGTCGCCGGGTGTCACCACAGCCAGGATGTACCTCAGGCCAGCGGACTCCACCGCCACGCCCTGTGACCAGAGCCACTCCGCGGCCTGGAATCCCGTGAGGCTGCGCCCACTTACGTTGATGAGCAGCTTGGTGGGGTCGTCTGTGTCGCAGACTTCGATACCCGGTTCTTTCTGCAGACGCTCCCGGGCCCGCCTGGCCAGTCCCAGAGCCCGGTCCCACATCGCCTCGCCGTGGAGGGCCAGGTCCCGCCGGGCGAGATCCAGCGAAGCCATAAGCAGGTACGAAGGGCTGGTCGATTGGACCAGCCGGAGCATTTCTGCCACCCTGGGGGCTGGCAGCCGGCTCTGCCTGCCGAGATGGCACATGCTGGACTGGGTGAGGCTTCCTCCCGTCTTGTGGGTGGACTGCACCACACCGTCGGCACCGCAGGAGAGGGCTGAAGGAGGCAGTGCCGGGTGGAAGGCAAAATGAGTGCCGTGGGCTTCGTCCACCAGAACGGGGAGTCCCGCGTCGTGGACCAGGGCGATCTCCGCTGCCAGGTCCCCCGTCATGCCGTAGTAGGTGGGATGTACCAGCAGAGCCGCCTTGGCATCCGAAAGCGCAGCTCGCAGCGATGCGCGGTCCACACGGGTAGCAACGTCCACCACTTCGTGGAAGGCCACCCGAACCCAGGCGGGCCGTGCGCCCGAAAGAATCAGAGCGCCCAGCACCGACCGGTGGGCGTTGCGCGGCACCGCCAGCACCTCGCCAGGACGGCAGGCCGCCAGGATCAGCCCATGAAGTCCAGCGGTGGTTCCCCCCACCAAGAAGAAGCTGTGGGCAGCGCCGAAAGCCTCCGCTGCCAGCGCCTGAGCCTCGGCGATCACGCCCTCCGGGGCATGCAGGTCATCAAGCCCGGGCGCTTCGGTCAGATCCATACAGAGTGCGCCAGCCCCCATCGCCTGCTGGAGCGCTTCGGGTGCGGCCTTCCCCATCTTATGTCCAGGTACGTGAAAGGGCGCTGTTACACGCTTGCCGTACCGCATGATCGCTTCAAACAAGGGGGCACGAGATTGGTCCAGCCCGCCTGCTGCTGCCACAAACCGCCCGTCCATCTTGTCAACTGCCGGTGCGGCGGCGGTAGAGGACCAGCCGCACGTCGTCTCCCCTGAGGGGTACAAACTCCGATGCATAGAGGAGCCGTGATGCAATCCGGGAGCCATAGGTCTCCTCAATCTCGGCCGCCGTTAGGTTGGTGGAGACCACCATAGGCAGGCGGCGGTTCATGCGGTGGTTGATGATGGTGAACAACTCCTGGGCCACGAACTCAGTCACCTTCTCAGCACCCAGATCATCCAGGATGATCAGGTCGGCATCCAGCAGCCGCTGGACCCCTTCCCGGTACTCCTCGTCCCCCTCAATCTTTGCAGAGCGAAGGAGGTCCAGAAACTCGGCAAAGGTGAAGTAAACCACCGAGCGATGTGCTGCCACAGCCACGTTGGCAATGGCAGAAGCCAGAAACGTCTTACCCCGTCCTACGTCACCGCTGAGCACAAGGCTCTGCTCCTGGGTGCCCTCCACCACCCGACGCGCAAAGTGCTTGCAGAACTCCAGCACTTTCGCCATATACTCTCGGTCCTGTACCGGGTAGACGGTAAGGTCAAAGCGCTCAAAGGTCTGCTCCCGCAGCGGTCCGGTAAGGCCGGCCGCCCGATACAGGTCTTCGATCTCCTCCTGGATGAGGCAGGTGCACTTGCGGGCGGGACGAACAATCTCCGTCCCGTTCATTTCAGGGGGCAGCCAGCCGGTGTTCTTACAGCGGGGGCAGTCCCACCAGACTTCCAGGTCATGCGGGTCGATGTGGTGCCGCCTGAGGAGTTCGTCCCACTCTGCATCCAACTGTTGGGAGCGCTTCTGGAGGGCGGCAAAGCCATCCTCGATCTTGCCGGCGCCCTGCAGCAAAAGCCGGGCTAGGCCGAGCCCGATCTCGGCTTTCTCTGCCTTGATCTCGGCCAATCTGGGAACCTTGGCGAAGATCGCTGCTTCCCTGGCGTCCCGCTCTTGCTCCAACTGCCGAATGCGCGCCTCCCGGCGCCGGACTCGTTCACTCGCCAAACTTTTTGTAGAGATGATCATAGAAGTTCTCATCCTTCTTCTCACGATGCAGGAGCACGTTGCTCTTGCCAGGTGGGCGGCGGCTCTTGGCGGCAGCGGCACCGTGGCTTTCCGAGGCAGGACGGCGCCGGCGTTCCGCTTCCACCCGATCGGCATCAGCCACAGTCTTGACGCCCATTTCCTTCCAGGATTCCAGCACGCGATTGATGTACTGGAGCGGGTTGCGCACGCCTGCAGCGATTTCGGCCGCCCGCATAATTACCTCGTCGCTGAATCCCCACTCCTCCGTCCATTTATCGAGCAGGCCCAGTTCCGCGCCGGTAAACGGCCGGCCCAGGCCGAGATACTTTACGATCCGTTTATGCTTGCCCATGGCCTGCTTGTATTTGGCCACGTACGCCTCGGCTTGCTCGGGGGTGCGAATCCCCTCTTCTGCCCACTGCCGGGCGATCTGGTTCAGATAGCTCATCCGGGTAACGCCCAGGCGCTGTCCCTCGTTGATAACAGCCTCAACCATGTCGGGCCCATACCCGTAGGTCTCGCCCCAGTCCTGAATATCGGCGATTTCGCGGTCTGACAGGGGACGCCCCAGAAGGCGCTCCGCGGCCAGAATCGACCCATCCTTCGCCCCTGCGGCGGCTTCCTCCTCCCAGCGTTCCCGGTCCTGAGACCAGAGCGCCTGCAGGCGGGAGTACAGGGGCATGAAGGAGAAGCTGATCCTGTCCGACTCTTCTTCGCACTTCACCAGGTCCAGTTCCTCCAGCTCCACGATGAAGTCTCGGAGGGTTTTGTAATCGTGGGGGTTGTCCTTCCGGGAGATGGTATAGGCCCCAAAGCCACTTTCGCCTGGGCCGCCCACGTGGGCGAGTAATGCAAAGATCTTGCCAATCGTATCGTAATTGAGTTCGAGGTACCCGCTGTAGTCGTAAAACATGCGCGGAATGGGGACGAATCCCCGTTTCACCAGCGCCTGCAGGAACTCGAGCTGCTCAATACCACCGGTCTCCCGAGACATTCGATCCCCCCTGTCCTGATGTTAGGTCGCTGCGCGGACCGAATCATTCTCCGTACTCCGGATGGAATCCTTCCCCGGCGCTCCGGACGGGGGAGGAATCGCAGACCGGCCTGTTCGTGCTACTTACTGATTCGGCTTCGGGCCTGCCTCTCCCTTTGTCCCAGGCAGCGGGAAACCGCCCCTGGCTCGGGAAGGCAGAGAAAAGTCCACCGCCTGGCAGCTGGTTCCGCTCCAGGTACGTATCCCCGGCTCATCGGTTCCAGTTGCCCCTGGCACCAGGTCACACTGCTGTGCCGCCGGTCTGTGAAGAATGAATAAAGTTGAGCCCAGCGGGCCTGAGCAGCACGTCAAGGCGTTTAAGTGACCAACCGATGCGAGCCCTGAGAGGTCCTCCAGAGCCCTGACTTAAAGACTTTGAACCGCACTGGTCTTCACCTGTGTGTCATCTCGTTTAAGTCTGGCCTCTCACTTAAAGACCATGACAGCTGCCTTGCGGAAGACCGGCTCAACATCTTTAAGTCAGCCCTCAATGTGGCGCTTTCGGCGCTCCGGGCTGCGGATACTTAAACGAGTTGAAACCCCTGATCACTAACGCAGGTTGCAACTCCTTTAAGTCTGGTCTCCCGACAGTTGGTCGCCTTGCCTGTCCACATCCTGCGGTCCTCACCACCAAGACACAGCGACTTGCACCGCTGGCACAGGGACGCAGCAATCAGTATGAGCGCGCAAAAAAGCCACCGCCTTAGCGGTGGCCTTCTTAAATAGTTTGGGCAGCGACCTACTCTCCCACGCTCCAGG
>ENA-OWPA01001464-OWPA01001464.1-bioreactor-metagenome-genome-assembly--contig:-NODE-1464-length-15347-cov-4.437132_pt1 | contig 15347 bp, 10 predicted proteins | sample MGYA00238139_ERZ651803 | MGnify/ENA primary metagenome ERZ651803 (study PRJEB26909, sample SAMN07631231) | bioreactor metagenome | isolation source: Switchgrass digestor | place: USA: Dartmouth...
CGGAACTGTTCCGGCTTGATGCCCATGGCGCTGTAGAGAGTGGCGGACATGCTTACGTTGGTGTAGAGCCTGCCGCCGATGATGCCGTAGGAGCGATGCTGGCCCACGGTGGACGTGGCCAGGGTATCTGCCAGGTGGAGATGCATCAGCGACCAGGTGCAGGGCGTCATCACGTCGGGCATCATCTCGCCCAGGCTGAAGCAGCTCCACAGGTAGTCACCCTGCAGGCTGTCATTCCAGATTGCGGCATCCGGGGTGATCTGGTGAGACTGGTGGGAGGAATTGCTGTTCACGTACCTTTCTCCTTTTAATGCAGGGAATGTAGAGCAATTACTACTGCGGTGTTGGGGCACATCTGCGGCCCGGGTGGGTCGCATACTTGATTTAGACTTCGCCAGGCTCCTGCACGCCGCCTTCTTTGGAGGGCGGCGGTGCTGCTTTTAGGGTGCGCATTGGGCGGCAATTGCTTCAGCGCGCACCGCCGCGAATCTCTGCCCTCGGGCACCGCTCCTGAAGAAGCTGCAGGAATTCCTCCCGGTCTTTGGGCGAGACCACGATGGATGCCCGCCAGCTGAAGAACTGAATCTCCAGCCGCTGGAGGGAGAGGGCTGGCGCAGTGATGGGGGTCCGGGTAGGCCGCACCCGTTTGATCTCCGATAGTGGATACCGCCAGTAGAGGAAGGCAGACTGAACGATGAGATGCTTCTCTGGACGGTGTAGCCGGTTTTGAACCAGACCCAAAGAAGGAAGGCCCACACCGCCCCTATGGGCAGGACGGTGTTTAGAACGAAGGAAAACCAGGAGTAAGGAAACCTAACTTGAAGCGTGAGGAATGCCGCCAAAAGGCCGGGGCAGAGGGCCCAGGCAATCAGGCTGAATCACCAGTCTCGTTTGGACGGAAAGTACCGCATATGGCGCCACCTCCGCTTACATAGTGTGCTGAACTTGGGCCTCGCTGGGCATACTACTTCCTGACCAGACGCGGCCTTGTGGAGCCGCGGCCGCATACCAAACTGCAGCGGGCGCTTTTTCGTTTTGGAAAGTGCAGCGGTCCCCGCCTGTACCGTGCGGTTCTGGAGCTTTGCGGGTTATGGGAGTGAGAAGGGGATGCGGTCAGGAGGCTCGAATCGACGGCCGCCGTTTCCAAACCGACTGGCGGGGGGCCTGCGCGCCGGCGACCGTGTGCGGCGAGACCGGAAAGCCGCCGCAGGCTGGTCCCCCTGGCGCCGGCTGCGCCAGCGGATTCGGTCCCTCTGGCGCTGGACCATCCTCAGGCAAGCCCGAACCTGGCTGCCGGACTGGCTGCCCGGCGGCGGCCGGCCGCTCGGCGGGGGCGAGGTCCGGCATTTTCCCACCAGCAGGGGGATATAGCTGTCTCGCCGCGGCAGGAGAGGGGCGGGGGCATGGGCGAATCCACCAGGGCAGTACGGCACGGGCCTGCAGCCCCGGAGGAGGAGCCCCCACATGCAGCCCTATGTATATAAGCTGGAACCGGTTCAGCCATACAGCCTCGCCCTGAGTCTGAAGCGCCTCACGGACATGCCCCGGCAGGTGGTGGCCCGGGTGGAACCGGGGCCGGTTTACGTCCGGGCGCTGGAGCAGGACGGCCGGGTGGGCCTGGTGCGGGTGCGGCAGGAGGGCAGTTCCCTCCTGGTGGAGATCGAGGGCGGCCTGGAAGCCGGTACCGTCCTGGCAGCCGTTCGCCAGGCTTTTCACCTGGATCTGGACCTGGCCGCTTTTGAACAGCATATGAAGGCGGTGGACCCGGTAATGGCCTCTCTGGCCCGGCGCTACCCGGGGGCCAAGCCCGTCGCCCCCTTTTCCCACTGGGAGTCGCTGGCCTGGGCGATTATCGGACAGCAGGTGAACATCTCCTTCGCGTACAGCCTGAAAGAGAGCCTGGTACGCCTCTGCGGTGCGGCCTACCAGGGGCAGCCGGCATTTCCGGGCCCTCAACGGGTGGCGGCCCTTCGCTACGAGCAGCTGCAGGCGGAGAAGTACTCCCGGCGGAAGGCCGAGTACCTGATCGACGCGGCCCGGGCCGTCGTGGAGGGGCGCCTGGATCTGCCGGCGCTGGTGGCCCTTCCCTATGATGAGGCGGTGGCAGCGTTCACCCGGGTCCGGGGGGTCGGCCGCTGGACGGCGGAATGCGTGCTGATGGATGCCGGGGTGCAGGCGGCATTTCCCGCAGACGACATCGGCGTGCGCAACGCCGTACGGCGCTTCTACGGGCTGTCCCACCAGCCCACAGGCGCCGAAGTGCGCACACTGGGGGCGCGGTGGGCGCCGTTTCAGGCACTGGCCTGCTACTACCTGTGGCTGGCACTATTGGATCGAGAAGGGAATGCAGTGTAAACGAAAGCCCCGCACCGGCAGAGTCCGGCTGCGGGGCTAGTTGATTACCAGTTCCCGGTTCGGATTGGCTACAGTTCCCCCTGCATTGCGTAGGTGCGGAGCTTTTCCAGTTCCCGATAGACCAGCCGCTGGCCTTCGGCGGTATGCCACCAGTTGTCGCGGGTGACGTCGACGCGGGTGTCAGGGCAGCAGGTAATCTTTACAGACCGGGGGATATAACGGGCGATGGTCTGCTTCACCCTGCGGAGATGATGGGGCGCCGAGACCAGGATTACGTTCTTCAGGTTCTGCCAGCCGAACTGCTCCTCCACCAGGGCAACGGTCATGCGGACGTTTTCCAGGGTGTTTACCGACTCACATTCTACTGTAATGGCCTCTTCAGGAACGCCGAGTTCAATGCAGCGCTGCTTCAGCCGTTCGGCCTCGCAAACTCCGGTGTGCCGCTTGTCGCCGCCAGTGATGACGATGTGCGGCGCCCACCCGGCGTGGTAGAGCGCTGCCGCCCGTTCGGCCCGTTCCAACCGCTTGCCGCCAAAGACGATGATCAGGTCTGCGGGTGTCAGTTCATCTTCCACGAAGAGGTAGTCAGAGATCTCCCGAATCGACATGCCTTCGTACAGCCTGAGACCCATGTGGCATTCCTCCCGGCGCAGACATGTGATTGCGGCGCCCAGAACACCCAGGTCCACCAACCCTGCTGGAATCTGCGAGGCCCCACCAACGCCAGGCGCCGGAGCGTGGCGTTCCCGCAGAGCAGGCCGGTGGCGGAGCGATGATGCGGAGCAGGTGGGCAGAAAGACACACAACGCCCTCGTCTCAGAGGCGCAGCCCAACCGCCAACAGGCCCGCGTGGGAACCTGTCCGACAGGCGGCCTTCGCCTGGGAGACGAGGACGTTGCATTGCACCATTTCCTGCGCGCCCGCCGCGGCAGCCACCGCAGAATTGCGGCGCCCCGACGGGCCGTACCAGCGAATCGAAGGATCTGCAGCGGCGCACAACAAAACCCCGCAGTGGGTCAGAGGCACGGCTGCCCGGCCTCCGGAAGGGATCAGCATGCGATCCCGGAACACCACGGGGTTCTGGCGGCGCTTTGGCGGATGGTTGGAAAAACACTGCCCGTTAGCGGTGTAGTGCAAAGGCCATCCACCTCCTTCTCAACTGGTATTAGAGTATTCGCTTCCGGCCCGGATTTTCCTGTACCCTGCAGGGCAACCGCCGGGCTTTTTTTCGACCCTCCAAAAGGCAGCGCCTGCCCCCGCTTTTGCAGGGCAGGCGCTGGCGCTTTGGGGACGTGTGAGGCCTACTGGCGGGCCTCCAGCGCATCGGCATAAATCGCCATGGCCTCTTTCATAAAGGCGGCCAGGCCGGACTTGGTCTTATCGATGTTCTTGGTGAACCGCTCATCTGCCACATACAGCTCGCCGAGACCCCGGAAGACCTCCGGCGAGCAGGTGTAGTACCACTTGTTGATGTGCTGGTGCCAGCGGCCGGTCCACGCCTGTACCTCAGGGTCGTCGGGCCGGCGGTCCATCAGGGCGGCCAGGTTTTCATAAATCTCGGCGGCTTCTGCCTGAATCGCTTTCCAGTCTGCCTTGCTGTACCGCCGGGTCTGTTCCATCGACTCCTTATACTCACGGGTGCCGCCCCAGCGCTGCCGGGCTTCATCTTCGTATTCGCTGGGATCAAAGCCGTCGAACAGTTCCTTCCACTCGCCCTTGCTCATCTTCGTGTCTCCTTCCATTCGTTCCAGCGTCCTGTCCACCGTCTGAATCAGCCGCGCGAGGCGTTCTTGCTGTTTCAGCAGGGCCTGCCGGTGCTGCCTGAGGGCCTGGCGGGGATCAAACTGCGGGTCGTCGAGGATCGCCTTGATCTCCTGCAGGCCGAAGCCCAGCTCCCGGAAGAAGAGAATCTGCTGCAGACGCGCGAGATCCGCATCGGTGTAAAGCCGGTAGCCGGCTGGGCTGATTTGGGCCGGCCGCAGGAGGCCGATCTGGTCGTAGTAGTGCAGGGTCCGGATGGTGATGCCGGTCATGCCGGCCACTGCCTTAACGGTGTAAGCCACTGCCTCTCCCTCCTGGGTCTGAGGTTAAGCCATGACGCTGCGTTAAGGTCAACAGGGAAGTGGGCAGTTTCCTGGAATGGGCAGGTCTGAAACAGCCGTGTTTCGCTGGAAACAATGGGCTTCTATGGAGAAACAATACCTGTGGATCATGCGAAAGGGCCACCGTGGCCCTTTCGTAGCGTTTAACGGCTCCTCCCAAAGGGATAGAAAACTGCCGCGCAGGTTCATTGACGAGAGTTTTTCTGATGTAGTACTGTTCAGGTAGAGAAACGCTAGGAAACAATTTGTTTCACGGTGCGGCCGGAAGGGAGAAGGAGCGGCTGTGAAGCGGTGGAGTACCCGTGAGATCGCTAGATTGGCAGGGGTCTCTCCAGCTACGGTGTCCCGGGTCCTGAATCGGCAGGGCAACGTTCGGCCCGAACTGGCCGAGCGGGTGCGGCGAGTGATGGCATCGCTGGAGCAGGCGGGAAAGCCTGCCGGCGGTCCCCGCCGCATCGGCATCGCCTTTCCCCGGCGTCTTGCGGGCTACGAAATGGTGGGCGGCGCCTTCTACGGCCAGGTGCTGAGCGGCATCGACAAGGTAATGCGGGAAGCGGGACACGAGGTTTCGCTCTGCCCCTATGATCCCGGCCATGCAGTGGACGAGCTGCTGCCTGAAACGGTTGCCCGGTACGACGGACTGGTCATGCTGGGCGCAGATACGCCCAAACCGCTGGCGCAGGCTATTGCCAAAGAGGGCCTGCCGCTGGTGGTGGTCGATAAGCACGTCCATGGCGTTGATTCCATCATCTCCGATAACACCGGCGGAGCCGAAACAGTTACCCGGCATGTGCTTTCAAGAGGATATCGGAACCTGGCTTACCTCTGTGAAACCCTCGAGGACGCCAGCTTTGCCGCCCGGGCCCAGGGTTTTCGTCGGGCTGTGGAGGCTGCGGGCGACGCTGGGCTCCGCACCCGGGTGTGCGAGGTGGGCCGGGGGTGGCTGAGGGCCCAGGAGGTGCTGGATCAGCTGATTGCCGAGAACTCGTTTCCCCTGGCGATTGTCGCCGGAAACGATCCCACGGCGCTGCACCTCCTGGCGCTGGCTCGCGCCAAGGGCATCGCTGTACCCGGACAGCTGGGCCTTGCTGGTTTTGACGACGTGGCTCTGGCGGAGATGGCCGATCCGCCCCTGACCACGGTGCGGGTGGACAAGGTGGAGATGGGCCGCCTGGCCGGCCGGCGGCTTCTGGAGCGGCTGGCTGCGCCTGATCTGCCTCCGGTTACCGTAATGATGCACGTGTTCTTGGTAGTGCGCGCCTCTACGTAATGGGTCATGACCGGCGGAAGCCGGATGACATAACTCCAATCTCGCGTAAGGGGTGAGGTCGATGCTCAGCAAACGCAGCGTAGCTTACGTTACCGCAGCAGTTTTTGCTCTGACGGCGCTGCTGGGAGGGTGCGGCGGCCAGTCTACACCTTCTGAGGGCGGCTCCGGTCAGGGCGAAGAGGTCAGCATCGTATTCTGGTCCGCGCCCAACCCGACCCAGGAAAAGCTCTGGACCACCATGGCCGAAAAGTACATGGCAGAGCACCCCGAGGTTAAGATCGAAGTGGCCCCGATCCCGGAGTCTCCCAGCTCTGAGGCCGGCATCCTCACCGCCCTTACCAGCGGCACCAAACTGACGGCTTCCGAAAACGTCTTCGTCGGATTTGGCGCCCAGCTGGTGGACAGCGATCAGGTTGTTCCGCTCGACACCATGCCCGGTTATGACGAACTGGTCAAGTCCCGCAAGATGGAGGAGCTGGTGGAGGGCTGGAAGTTCGGCGATGGCCACCAGTACATCTTCCCGCTGTATGTGAACGCGATGCTCTTCAGCTGGCGGATGGATCTCTTGAAGGAACTCGGCTATAACGAACCGCCTCGGACCTACAGCGAAATGATCGAGGCTGGCGAGAAACTGCAGGCCAAGTATCCGGACAAGTACCTCTGGGCCCGCAGGGAGCTGATCGATCCGTCGAAGTGGTGGGAGCGCTGGTTCGACTTCTTCGCTCTCTACTATGCTGCTTCTGATGGTGCACCGTTCCTCACCAATAAGGAAGTAACGGCCGACCGGGATTCCGCTGTTGGTGTAGCGGCGTTCATCAAAGAGATGAACGACAAGGGGCTGCTGCTGACGGCAGAGGCCACCGATCCCTTCGAGACCGGTCTCACCCTTTGGGGGGTTCAGGGGCCGTGGGTGCTGCCCACCTGGGCGGAGCGGTTCCCGGAGCTGAAGGTCGGCGATCAGATTGTGCTCACTCCGCCCCCTGTGCCCGACAACTTCCCGGCTGGCAAGACCCCCAAGACCTTTGCCGACGCCAAGGGCGTTGTGATCTACAAGAACGCCTCGCCTGAAGAGCAGCAGGCTGCCTGGGAGTTCATCAAGTGGGTCTTCTCCAACCCGGAGAACGACGCCACCTGGATGGAGATGACCGGGCTGCCGCCTGCCCGTGGCGACCTCACTAGCAATGCGGCCTTTACCTCTTACTTTGAGGCCAATCCTGCGCTGAAGGCCTTCGCGGACGCCGTGCCCACCGCCGTCCCGCCTGTGATGAGCGAGAAGTTCACGGATCTGCAGACGCAGATGACCGAAGAGATGATGATCCCCCTCATCAACGGTACCAAGACACCCGAGCAGGCCTTTGAAGCTGTCAAGGCCGGCTGGGAAGCGATGTTGAAGTAAGATGCGGAAGTACTACGAGATAAGGGGCTGGCTTTTGACAGCCCCTTACCTAATCTTCACGCTCATCTTTTTCCTGATTCCGCTGGTGTGGGCAATCTGGCTGTCGACCATGGACTGGAACCTGATTTCGCCCCGCCGCATGTTCGTGGGCTTCGGCAACTTCGTGACAGCCGTGCAGAGTTCCAAAGTGATGGCCTCCTTCATCAACTCGTTCAAGTTCATGCTGATCTTCGTGCCGCTGAGCATCATCGTGGCGGTGGCCATCGCCCTGCTGATCAACTCTCTGACAGTGGGTGCCAACCTCTACACGGTTGCTTTCTTCCTGCCCTACCTGGCGAGCGGCGTGGTCACATCGCTGGTGACCAAGGGGTTGATCGCCATCAACAGCCCTGTCAACCGGCTGGTTGTGCGGATCCTGCATTTCCAGCCGCCGTGGCTGTCGGATCCCGGCTGGGCCACCTTCGTCATCGTGGCGCTGATTGCCTGGAAGTTCTCGGGCTACTATGCCCTGATCTTCCTGGCTGGGCTCCGGGGCATTCCCAAGGAGATGTACGAGGCAGCGGCGCTGGATGGCGCCGGCCCGTGGACGCAGTTCCGCCGCATTACAGTCCCCATGCTCTATCCTGCATTCTTCACCGTGGTGGTGCTGGCGGTAGGGCTCATGTTCGGGATCTTCACCGAACCCTACATGCTGACCGGCGGCGGCCCCAACCTGGCGACTCATACCTGGCAGCTGGAGATCTACTACCAGGCCTTCAGCAGCTTCAAGGCCGGCTATGCTTCAGCCATTAGCATTTTGAACGCCGTGGCCACCTTCGCCGGCGTGGCGGTGGTCCGCTGGATCATGAGGTACTGGGGGCGAGCCTATGGTTACGAGCAATAAGCGCCGCCGGACGGTCGCCCTGTATACGGTTGCCACCATTGGGGCGCTGATCTCCATCTTTCCGTATCTCTACATGGTGATGCAGTCGCTGGCGCCGTGGAATGAGGTGGACCGGCGGGTCTTTCCCACGACCTTCACCCTGCGGTCCTACCAGTTCCTGCTGACCGGCGGTGAGGCGGGCCTTGCCCGGCCCTGGTTCCGGGCGTTCTTCAACAGCTTTCTGGTAACCGGTGTGGACACGCTCTGCATGCTGTTGGTGGGCGCCATGGTGGGCTACGCCCTGGCCCGGCTGCCCTTCCGGGGCGCCAAGGTGGTCCGGAACTTCCTCATGTTTCAGATGTTCTACCCGTCGATTATTCTGCTGATCCCGACCTTCCTGATCATCAAGACCTTGGGCTTGAACAATACCTATATGGGCATGATCCTGCCCAAGGCGGTCAATCTCTGGGCCATCTTCATGTTCAGCAGTTTCTTCGCATCCATCGACCGGGAGCTGGTGGAGGCGGCCCGGGTCGACGGGGCCAGCGAGTGGACGGTGATGAGCCGGATCATCATGCCCATGAGCACGACCATCGTCACCGTGGTGGGGCTGGTCCTCTTTCTGGAGCGCTGGTCGGAACTGCTGTGGGACCTGCTGGTGGTGAAGGATCCCAGTCACATGACCCTGAACGTGCTGCTGGCCACCATGAAGGGTCCCTATGGGAACTATCCCGGGCCCATGTACGCCGCCAGCGTGCTGCTGACGCTGCCGATCCTGATCCTCTTCATCATCTTCAGCAAGCGCTTCCTTTCCGGTTTCCAGTTCATCTTCCGCTAGGGGGTGGCGATTACGACATCGCCGTTGCGCATTGGCGCCGCAGGTGTGGGCGGCTTCGGCCAGTTTGTGCTGGAGGCCCTGGAAGCGGTGCCTGACGTGAAACTGACAGCTGTATACGACGCAGATCCTGCCCGCGCCCGCAGCGTGGCTGACCGCTATGGGGCTGTTGTCTGCGATTCGCTGGAAGACCTGGTAGGCCAGTCGACCGTGGATGTGGTCTACGCAGCGGCCCCGCCGGCGGCACACGGCCCGGCTGTGCTGGCAGCCCTGCGGAACGGTAAACACGTGTGGGTGGAGAAGCCCCTGGCCACCTCCCGGGATGAGGTGGCGGCCATCTGCCGCCAGGCGGCATCTGCCGGCCTGCGGGTGGGCATCGACTACGTGCTGCGGTTCAATCCGCTCTACCGGTGGGCTGCGGAGCTCGGCCGGTCTGGGCTCCTCGGGAAGCTGCGGCATATGACCCTTGAGAACGACGCGGCAGACGAGCGGCTTCCGGCGGAGCACTGGTTCTGGAAGCCGGAAGTGAGCGGCACGATTCTGGTGGAGCACGGGGTTCACTTCTTCGACATCGCCGCGGAGCTGGCCGGCGCTGAGGGCCAGATGGAGTACTGTGAGGCCTGGGTCCGCCCGCCCTACGGGTTTACGGACCGGGTGCTGGCTGTGACCCGCTTCGGCGATGTGCCTGCCGTCTTCTACCACGCCTTCGACAAGCCGGACCGGGTGGAGCGGACGGCCTTCCGCCTGGCCTACGACCTCGGCTATGTGACGGTGGAGGGCTGGATGCCCACCGCTGTGCAGGTGGAGGCGTATGTGGACGACGAGGGCCTCAGCCGGCTGGAAGAGGTGCTGCACGCCGGCGAGCTGCCCATGGGCGCCGGCTACAGCGCTCCGGTGCAGGTTTCGCTGGACGTGGTGGAGTCCTACCGGGGCGCCGGGGGCGCCATGAAGGGGCGGGGCGTTGACCGCAAGGTGACCCACTTTGTGCGCCTGCACATTTCCTGCCCGGAGGGCAAGCAGGCGATTTACGCCCGCACGGTGCAGGCGGGAATGGCCGATTTTGCTCGCTCCATTCGCGAGGCGGGCTATGCTGCGGAGGTAACACTGGAGCAGGCTGCCCGGAGCGTGGGCCTCGCACTGGATGCAGTGGACCGCACTATACTGCGAACGTAGGAGGAACGCTGGTGATTCGCCTTGAGCGTTTGTCCCAGACCCCAATACTGACGCCGGTTCCCGAACACGACTGGGAGCGGGCAGCCGTTTTCAACGCCGGTGCCATCTATGAGAACGGTCTGGTCTATCTCTTCTATCGGGCCATGGACAGGCATTACGGAACGCCTTCGCCGGTGCCCCGCTCCGAGGAGAAGTTCGTCTCGTCTATTGGCCTTGCCGTCTCCACCGACGGGGTTCACTTTTCCCGCCTTGATAAGCCGGTTCTGACCGGGCAGGGGCCGTGGGAGACCTGGGGGGTGGAGGACCCCCGGGTGACGTGCATCGACGGCACGTTCTACATGACCTACACCGCCTTCAGCGGGCGGTCCTGGGAGGACTACCGGCCTGCCATCTGCTGGTCGCGGAACCTGTTCGAATGGCATGGGCACGAGGTGCTCCTGAACGAGACCAATAAGGATACGGCGCTCTTCCCGGAGCGGATCGGCGGGCGCTACTACCTGCTGCACCGCCGGGAGCCCCACATCTGGATCGCATCTTCTACCGATCTGAAAAACTGGAGCGACCACCGGATTTTGATGGATGCCCGGCCGGGCGGTTGGGAATCCCATAAGATTGGCATTGCCGGCCCGCCCCACCTGACGGATGACGGCTGGGTGCTCTTCTACCATGCGGTGGACAGCAACCGGGTCTACCGGCTGGGCGTGGCGCTGCTGGACCGGGAAGACCCGACCAGGGTGCTCGTCCGGTACGACCAGCCCATCCTGGAGCCGGAACTGGAGTGGGAGCGCAAGGGCCTGGTGCCCAACGTGGTCTTTTCCTGCGGTTCTGTGGAGATCGCCGGCGCCTACTTCGTTTACTACGGCGGAGCGGACGCCTGTATGGGCGTTGCGGCGGTGGATAAGTCCCTGCTGCTGAAAGAGCTCTTGGATAGGGCTGAGTAGGGGGGCCGGGGCATGATCAAACTTGAACGGCTGAGCGGTGAGCCGGTTCTGAAGCCGGATCCGGCCCTCGTCTGGAAGCGGGCGGCGGTGTTTAATACGGCTGCCATCTACGACCGGGGGCTCTTCCATCTGCTCTATCGGGCCACGGACATTGGCTGCCATGAGAAGTATGGCGAGTATCGGAACTCGATTGGGTACGCGGTCAGTACGGATGGGATCCACTTCATGTGCCTGGACAAGCCGGTGATGCAGCCAGGGGAGCATGTGCAGGAGCTGCGGGGGCCGGAGGACGGCAGGCTGGTGAAGATGGGCGATACGTACTACCTGACCTATACGGGGTTTTCCAATCGCTTTGCCGGGGACTACCGGATCTGCCTGGCCACGTCCCGAAACCTGATTGAGTGGGAGCGCCATGGCGTGGTGCTGGGGGAGCCCAATAAGAATGCGAGCCTCTTCCCTGAGAAGATTAATGGCCGGTATTATCTCCTGCACCGGCGGTACCCGGATATCTGGCTGTCCTGGAGCACCGATCTCAAGGTTTGGCAGGGGCACACGAAAGTGCTCTCGCCCCTGCCGGGCACCTGGCAGGATGCCCGGGTGGGCATCGCCGGGCCGCCCATTAAGACGTCCCAGGGATGGTTCTTGATCTACCATGGCGCCCGTCTGGCGGATAACAGCTACCGGCTCGGGGCGGCTCTGCTGGATCTGAACGATCCCTCCCGGGTGCTGGCCCGGCAGGCGGAGCCGGTGCTGGAGCCGGAGCTGCCGTGGGAGAAGGAGGGCTGGGTGCCCAACGTGGTCTTCTCGAACGGGCACGCAGTCAGGGGCGACGACATCTACGTGTATTACGGCGGTGCCGATACGGTGATCGGCGTGGCCGCCATGCGGATGAGCGACATCCGGTTCTGACAGGCACCCAGGGCGGGCAGGGAGCAGCGCAGTCCCTGCCCGCTTGCTGTATCTTGGATGGTGCCGGTGCCCTTGGATCAGCCAAGTCCCACACATCACGCACGCAGGTTCGGGGGCTGTGGGCGGCGAAGTGAACAGGGAGGGCGAGGTGAGGCAGTGGTGAGTCATCCCCAGTTTGTCCATCTGCATGTACATACAGAGTATTCGCTGCTGGACGGGGCCAATCGGATCGAGCCCCTGGTGGCCCGCGCTGCCGAACTGGGCATGCCTGCCCTGGCCATGACAGACCACGGGGTCATGTTCGGCGCCATCCCGTTTTACAAGACCTGCCGCCAGTACGGTATCAAGCCCATTTTAGGCTGCGAACTCTACGTGGCGCCGGGGAGCCGCCTGCACAAGGCAGGGGGCGAAAAGCCGTATCACCTGACGGTGCTGGCGGAAAACGAGGAAGGTTACCGGAACCTGATGAAGCTGGTTTCGCTGGGGTACACCGAAGGCTTCTATTACAAGCCCCGGGTGGACCTGGAGCTGCTCAACCAGCACCGTCGGGGGCTGATCGTCCTCAGCGGCTGCCTGGGTGGCGAGGTGGCCACCCAGTTCCGGGCCGGCCGGGAGGATGAGGCCCGGCGGGCCATCAGCCGGTACTGGGAGATCTTTGGGCCAGATCACTACTTCCTGGAACTGCAGGACAACGGGCTGCCGGACCAGGCGCCCCTCAACCAGTGGCTCCTGCAGCAGGGGCTCCCTGTGGTGGCCACCAACGATGTCCACTACCTGCGGCCCCAGGATGCCCGGATTCAGGATGTGCTGGTCTGCATCGGCACCAACAAGACCCTGGACGATCCGGACCGGCTGCGGATGGAGACGAACGAGCTCTACCTGAAGTCACCCGAGGAGATGTACTTCCGCTTCGGCCATCTGCCGGAGACGCTGGCCAACAGCCTGGCCATCGCGGAGCGGTGCAGCGTTGAGATTCCCTTCGGCCACATCCACCTGCCGGCCTACACCCTGCCGCCGGGGTACGACGCGGCCGGCTATCTGCGCCATCTGTGCGAAGAGCGGTTTGTGCGCCGGTTTGGGGGGAACCCGCCGGCGGGCGCCCGGGAGCGGCTGGAGCATGAGCTTTCGGTCATCGAGAAGATGGGCTTCCCGGGCTACTTCCTCATCGTGTGGGATTTTGTGGAGTACGCCCGAAGCCGCGGGATTCCGGTGGGGCCGGGTCGCGGCTCGGGGGCCTCGTCGCTGGTGGCCTATGTGCTGGGGATTACGGACGTGGATCCCCTGAAGTACGGCCTGCTCTTTGAGCGCTTCCTGAACCCCGAGCGGGTGGATATGCCGGACTTTGACATCGACTTCTGCTTCGAGCGCAGGGGTGAGGTGATCGAGTACGTCCACCGGAAGTACGGGGCGGAGTGTGTGGCACAGGTGATCACCTTTTCCACCATGGCGGCTCGGGCGGCTGTGCGTGACGTGGGCCGGGTGATGGGGCTCTCCTACGGCGAGGTGGACCGGGTGGCCAAGCTGATTCCCTGGGGGCGGGATCTGGCTTCGGCAATCAGCGAAGTGCCGGCTCTGAGGGAGCTGTACGAGAGCCGGGAGCAGATCCGGGTGCTGCTGGACACGGCTCGGGCGGTGGAGGGGATGCCCCGCAATCCGTCGGTCCATGCTGCCGGCGTGGTGATTACGGAGGATCCGCTGGTGGAGCACGTTCCCCTTTACAAGATGGGGGATGACTCCATCGTCACGCAGTTTGATATGGACCAGCTGAAGGACATCGGCCTCTTGAAGATGGACTTCCTGGGGCTGCGGACGCTGACGGTGATCGACCATGCCGTGAAGTTCGTCCGCCGGCGGGAGCCTGACTTTGATATTGAAGCGATTCCCATGGATGATGCCGAGACCTTCGCCATGCTGGCCCGGGGGGAGACTCTGGGGGTCTTCCAGGTGGAGGCTGCGTGGGTGGCGGATGTGCTGCGGCAGATGAAGCCCACCCGGTTTGAGGATATCATTGCGACCATATCGCTCTGCCGGCCGGGCCCCATGGAGCACATTCCGGATTACATCCGGGGGAAGCAGAACCCGGAGAGCGTGACCTATCTGCATCCGGACCTGGAACCCATCCTGGGGGAGACCTACGGGGTGATGGTCTACCAGGAGCAGATCATCATGATCGCACACCAGATGGCCGGCATGAGCCTTGGGCAGGCGGACCTGCTCCGTCGGGCGGTGGCCAAGAAGAACCGGGAGGCGCTGGAGAAGTACGGCAAGATCTTCATGGACCAGCTGCTGGCCCGGGGCTATGAGCCGTCGGTGGCGGAGGCGCTCTACGAGCAGATCATCCGGTTTGCCCGATACGGGTTTAACAAGTGCCACGCTACGCCCTACGCCAAGGTGGCCTATCAGACGGCTTACCTGAAGCGGCATTATCCGGTGGAGTTCATGGCGGCGCTGATGAACTCCGTGATCGGTGCGGAGAGCAAGCTGGCCATTTATATGGAAGAGTGCCGGCGGCTCGGTATTGCGGTACTGCCGCCAGATGTGAACACATCGGAGGTACGCTTTGCGCCGGATGGCGGGTCGATCCGCTTTGGGCTGATCGCGGTGAAGAACCTGGGCTGGGGCGCCGTGGAGAGCGTGGTGAAGGCACGGGAGGAGGGCGGGCCCTTTACTTCGCTGAAGGATTTCTGCGAGCGGGTGGATCTCCGGCAGTTTCACCGGAAGGCCCTGGAGAGCCTGATCCGGGCGGGGGCCTTTGACCGGGTGCGCCGGCCGGATGGGCGGGTGGCCCGGCGGTCGCAGCTGTTGGAGGTGCTGGACCGGGTGCTGGAGGATGCGCAGAAGGTGCAGCGCCACCGGCAGGCGGGGCAGATTTCGCTCTTTGACCTGGGCGTGGCCGAGGGGAGCGGGCCGGAGCCGGAGGCGCTGCCGGATGTGCCGGAGTTTCCGCCGCAGCAGCTGCTGGCGATGGAGAAGGAGGTACTGGGGTTTTATGTATCGGGCCATCCGCTGCGGCAGTATCAGGCGGCTCTGGATGCCTTGGGCTGTGTGCCGGTGGCGGCCCTGGCGGAGCAGCAGGACGGGGCTCGCGTGGTAGTGGGCGGCGGGGTAGCCGGGCTGAAGCGGGTGACGACCCGTTCGGGCAGTGCGATGGCTTTCCTTACGCTGGAGGATCAGACGGGGCAGGTGGAGGTGGTGCTCTTTCCGCGGGTGCTGGCGGCGGCAGCACAGTACCTGGGAGACGATACTGTGGTGGCCGTGCGTGGGCGGCTGCAGAACCAGGAAGACGAGGTGAAGATCCTGGCAGATGAGGTGCAGCTGGTACAGCCGTCGTCTGCCCCGGGTGCCTCGCCCGGGCAGGCCTCGGCGCCTTCGTCGGGCATCTCTCCGCAGCCAGCCTCGGCACCGGGCCGGGCCCCTGCCACAGGCACTTCCCCGCTGCCAGCCTCGGCACCGGCGTCGAGCACCTCCCCAGGTTTCTCGACGCCGACCTTGGATCGCACGTCG
>ENA-OWPA01001465-OWPA01001465.1-bioreactor-metagenome-genome-assembly--contig:-NODE-1465-length-15334-cov-7.574294_pt1 | contig 15334 bp, 10 predicted proteins | sample MGYA00238139_ERZ651803 | MGnify/ENA primary metagenome ERZ651803 (study PRJEB26909, sample SAMN07631231) | bioreactor metagenome | isolation source: Switchgrass digestor | place: USA: Dartmouth...
TCCAGATACTCTTTGGCAAGTTTTATTGAACCTTCTTCATCCATGTCGACTATTTTGTTGAAAAGTTCTTCTTGCATGTGTTTTTCCCCCTTTTAATTTATTTTTCGTTTTAAAACTCTGCAGGCACACCTCCCTGCACATATTGGTTAAACTGCGCCTTCAGCCTCAGCTTTTCTCTGATTTATTTCGTTTTGTAATTCAATTAATCTCTCTTTAGTTAGCTTGTAGCCAAATGCAAGTACTAAACCAGAAACTAAAGCAAAGATACCCGGTATGAACACAAATACGTTAATCACTGCATTTTTAATGGCCATTGACGCTGTAGCCGGGTCTACACCAGCAACGAATCCTGCCGCCGATAAAACAAATGGAATTATGGTTCCTCTAGAAATAACTGCTGTTTTAAGCGACAGAGTCATTAAGCCCATAACAAATGGGGTAGTATCCTCGCCGGTCTTCCACTGAGCATATACTGCTACATCTGAATAGAGGCTTACCATTACTGCTGTCAAAAGTCCTAAGAATATCCTAGCCACCAATATGAACACAAAGAACATTACAATATTCATAGCTACGTATTTAGTGATAATTAATGACGCAGCCAAGCCTAGAAGGCCAAAAATTGACGCATTTCTTGACGAGAGTGTTTTTGAAAGAGTAGCTGCTATATGGGCACCTACAACTTGTGCTAAACCACCAAGCAGCAGATAAGTTGGCAAGAGTGCAGGGTTTTGGGCCACATAGGTAAAGTAGTATGCAGCCGCCGCTGACATTACAAAATTAACCATATATCTTAAAAAGTCTGAGATTAGCAGGACAATGAGAGGAGGATTCTGCACAAGACTATTGAACATTCCTTTAATAGATGCAACACCTTGGGCTGAAGCACCTTTTGCTGCAGTTTTTTGCACCTGGCTGGTTTCTTCATAGCCTTCGGTTATTTTGAAAACAGTCCAATAGCAAATCATCATGACAAAAGCCATTATTCCAGCAAGTAGAGAGTATCCTAAGATAGGATTATTTGTGACTTGACCAAGAAAATTGGCTAAAGGAGGTCCTGTGTAAGAGAATGCAACTGTCCCTAAAGCGGTGTAAGTGGCGCGTCTTGCGGAAAGAAATGCACGTTCTTCAGGATTTGTAGCTAAGACAGGAATCAATGAAACGTTTGCAACCCAGGGAATATTCCAAGCAATATGACTTAAAATAAAACCTGCACATACGATAAATGCAGCTACTGATTCAGGGCCAATTCTTGTAAACTGGAAAATGTATAGTAAGACTACTATAGGCGGCGCAATAAGCATCCACGAGCGGTTTCTGCCCCATTTCATAGGTTTTGTACCGCTTATTATTGCACCATAAAATGGAGATGATATAGCATCTGCAATACTTGTTACAGCTCCTATTAAAGCAACCATGGGAAGAGAAAACTTTGCAATATCAGTCAGGAAGAAAACAAAGAAAGTTAATTCTACTTGAGTCATTAAAGCGAAACCAAAGTCACCAAGACCGTAAAACCTTTTGATGGCACTGCTCAACGGTTTCTTCACGGTTTCAACCCCTCACTTTGTAAAATAATGAAACTCAAGTAATTACAAATTCCCCCCTTTTCTTTTAATAATTCACCTCCATTTAAAAACTTAGCTATATATATGTATATACAAGTAGAGTTGTTTTTAGTATATAAAAAATAAATGCACTTGTCAATATTCTTCTGAAACTTATATATTATTGTGTATTTTTAAATCTTATTTGTTAATTCAGTTAATTCGAACGACCTGTTTTGTATTAATTTTGTCAGTATTGCTATAGCAATAAAAACATTATGAAATCAAACAGGCTTTCTTCAATATCCATCAATTTCTGCCATGCAAAATCTGACAATTTATTATCGAATACTCTATATTGATCCCACGACATCAGGTATTTATTTTTTAGTATATTTGAAGTTTGTGCATTATATTCCATTTTATTAAACTGCATTTCTGCTGTATCCCCGGAACTGTCGTAAACACCGTAATCTCTTACAGTTTGGGTAACGGCACACAAAGACTCAATATTAAAATCATTTAACAATAAAGGACTTCTATCAAATCCAAAGATATATTTACCACCTGGCGCAAGGATATCTATATATTTTCGTGCCTCATCAGCACATATTTTCGGAGATTTCGTTTTCAGGTTAACAAGAGGATAAAGACCAGTAATAATATGTTTTTTGCCTAATTTTTGTTTAATAAGTTTTGGATCCCCATATTCAAACATCAGCACAGAATTGGCAGGTAGTTCACAGAGGTAATCAAGATATCTAGTCCAATCATGCTCACAAAACAGAGTGCAACGAATTCCAAGAGAAGCATACTCTTCTACCATTCTTTTAAAAGTAGGCCAATAGAGCTTCTCAAAGTCCTTTTCTCTCATAAAAGCAGGCATATGAAGCGGAATAAACACATAACCGTACCGAGAAATTTTCCTTGGCAAACCTTTGGCAAACACCAATGGATACAGTGCATCACATGCTTTTGCAACTTTATCGGGTATTTTTCTGATATCTTTGCTGATTCCTCTAATTCCTCTTAATTGGTCAGCCAAAAAATCAAAAGGGGTTTCGGTAAAACCATAATTCATGGGATTTCGAGGATAATAGCCATATTTTTCTGTCAAATTTTGCATTATCTTATTTGCCTTATCAAACTCATGTCTATAAGCCAAAAAACCTCTCATCAGGTTTAATGCACTGGTTATCGGATCATTCCAGTCTATTGCTTTATATTGTCTGGGTATTATTCTTTCTACAATGCATTCGTATGGCTTTTCTATTAAATAGTCATAGTCTTCAGGATACATACCCACTACTTCCGGATGTTGAATAAAACCATTAGAGGCCATCACAAAGGACTGGGATTTTAACACTTGATAATACGATGGATATCTATATGACCCTATAAAAAGGCATACATCTGAATATACAGTCTGGCACATGGTGTCTGCAGCATCATATATTAATTCCGAATTCCACAGTGCTTCAGTAAGGTTTAAGCCTCCAAACTGTGCTATTACTTCAAAAGTAAGGCTTATGTTCACGGGAACCCTTTTGGGGATTCTATTGTCATAAACAGCATGGAAAATGCTGATTCTTTCCTGCTGCAGTTCTTCTGGATTCACGGTTTTCACTTCCCTTGTAAATCTAATTTCTGACTTGTTAAAATATACCTATTTTCCATTTAACTATAAGGTTCTGCGTCAATTTTGTCAATGGTTTATTATGTCACTTTCAAAAATATTAACAAATATCTTTATATTCCGATGAGTATTGCTCATTTGCTATGGTCTTTTTTTAATTCCCTTCTATTTCTATTTAAAATCGTTAGACTTAATAATAATTTGATGTTTAAATCAAATTAATTGACCTATTCGGAGTATAACTACTATCATATCCAAAATGGCATATTTTAACTTCCTGACCCTTTGGAATAATGCAAAAATTATCATCGTAAGGGCCTGTTAAAAGCTTTTCTAAAAACCAAATTCCTCCTCTTTCGACAACAAGTTCCATATTCGTTATCCGAGCAAGCTTTTCTGCCTCACTTTTGTATTTTTTTACATCGTAAGATTGAGTGTCGATAAGCATTAGATACTTGTAACTGTTGAGCATGAATTTAAAAATTTTTTCAGCTCTTTGCTCCCCATACCTTTCTACTGCTCTTTGGTATTCAGCTGCTAAACTTCTGGAGGATTCAATCCAGCCCTTTGTTAAAAAGTATGTTTTTTCAGGACGTGCAAATTTTTCACCCAGTTTTTGCAGTACCATTGAAATGCAATCATCAGTTTTCGGGATGATGAGATTGGCAGTATTTGCCTTTACTCCAATCAGGGCATTTCCGCAGCAGCCGAAAGCCAGCAAAATATTTTCCGCAGTCGTTATAGAATCTATTTCTTCCTGCAGTTTTTTGCGTAGGCCATCAGGCTCCATATGATATTTTGAATCTATCCAAATAATCGGCAACTGGCATCCAGTAGAATTAACGGCTGCGGTTAATTCATCCTTCAGCGTTTCACACGCAATAACTATTTTCTCCATAAGGCCACCCCCGTTTTTGTCTCTTCTCGAGCAGTATATTACTATTACTATAAAATCTTATGATAATTTTGTCAATAAAAAGCCTATAAATAACAAAGTCCCCTTAATATGACAGTATTGTTATCTAGACTGCCACATTAAGGGGGTATTTGGGACTACTTTACCGATATTATGTTTTAATCATCAACTTCAATTTTTATAATCTTTCCGCCTTTTATCCTCAGTCCTACTTCCATGCCCCTTTTGAGATTTCTTAAGCTTTTTATGCCTTTAAGTTCCACATCTTTGTCTATTATAAGGGTATACTGTCCGTCATCGTTTTTTATGGTAAGCATCAAATTTGCTCCCAAACTAACTGAAACCACTTTTCCTTCCAACTTGCCGTCTCTGGTGTTTTTTCTCTCTTTTTCTAATTCTTCAATCCGGTCTTTTAAACTCTCTGCCTTGATTTCCAAAGCAAGATTTGTATCATCCGCCCGAACGTGTGCAAAATCTCCCGCTTTTATTTCAGCAAGTTTTGCTTCTTTGCCGTTTAATGTGATTTTGGTGTCATTATTTACGTCAAATGTTACCAAGTCGCGAGACCTTAATACATAATATTTTTCTACATTTAAGATATAGCCTCTCATGTAAATGGAAAATTCGTCTGTCAATTGGCCTTTGACAACAATCTTGTCGCCAACATAGTCTTCAAGCCCTTCTATGTTACCCTTTAATACAAATGCACCTTCACTTGTTTCTAATTCATAGTGGAGGCCTTCTATGTCGCTTTCCACAAGTGTCCCTATAAAGCCTTCATCAGGATTGGTTATATATGTGACAAGCGAAATTGCTCTTCTGTTAACTTCAGCTACTAAACCCTTTGCGGAAATTATGGGTTGTTTGGTTTTTTCAATGACTTGGATAAATATTACAAATTCATCCTCATCAAGGACTAACTCAACCTTGTCTCCCACTTTCAAGTCTTCTAAACTGCGATATCTGCCATCTACGTAAACCGGTGTTTTTTCCAAAAGATCATAGGTTTTAGTGCCCGACGAATTTTGAATGGTTATGGTTAAATCTTCTAAATCAATATCTTTTATAGTTCCAACCAAATTATTTTCATCTTCATTATCAAGGCTTTCATCTAAGCGGTTTAACATAACCGCCATTTCTGCCCGGGTAATTGGGTCATTTGGCTTGAATCTGTTCTTGTTGTCACCTTTCATTAGCCCTAAGTCCAACATGATATATACATACCCAACGGCATCTTTAGGTATGGCATTGGCATCTTTAAAGGGAAGTTTTTCTTTCATGTGTTTTTGAGCTTCTCTTTCCATGTCCAATGCCCTAACGATGTATCGTGCCACTTCATAGCGTTTAGCAGGAGCATTGGGATTAAAGCCCCTCAATTCCTCAGGTTTAATTAGCCCCTTTTCAACAGCTAAAGCCACATAATAATAGGCGTCGTTCCACGAAAGGTTGATTTTCCGGATATCATCATTAACCTTAGTCCTCTTAACTTCTTCTTCCCATCCCATGACCCTTAGGGCCATGATGATGGCTTCCAAGTGAGTAACGTTGTTCTTGGGTTTAAAAACATTGCCCGGATACCCTGTAAAAATACCGCGAGCATACATTCTGTCAATGGCTAGTCTGGCCCATTCTATTGTTTCGTCTAAATCTACAAATCCTATTTTCTTAAGCTGACCATACGGTATCCCTGTCACTTTTTTGAGCTGGCCAGGTGGAATATTTAACTCTTTTGCCTCAGCTACCGGTGCCACAAAAGTCATGAGCATAATCACAACCAGCAATAGCGCTGCACCTTTTTTGTAAATCTTCATTGATACCCTCCTTTTTTGAATGATTACCTTGTTTCCGGAAACCAAGGTTTTGTTTTATCTACCATATAATATCGAAAGAACTTCTAATATTATGAGGGTATCTTGGAATTGTAACCGTTTTGTAACATTGCTGTAACTTAAAGGTAATAATTGTAGAATCTTGTTTTTTATAATTACATGGAGCTTGTCTCAGCGGAACTAGCCATACTCCCCGATACAGAAAAGCGCACTACATTTTCCAGTTTCAAGCGGGCTAAATTATAATTGTATATGGCCCCTGCTCTCTGTAGCTGAACCTGTTTTAAGCCTTCTTCGGCAGCTGCTACATCTACGCTTCGAACAAGACCTGCTTCGTAGCTGAGCTTTGCGAGGCGGAGGCTTTCTTCCGCCATTTCTAAAGCCTTGTCCAAAACCGGTATATTGGCTTTTGCTTCTTCAAAGTCAAGCCATATTTGACGCACTTCGGCTTCAACTGCGGCTTTCGTATCCTCTAATTTAATGCGGGCTTCCTCCATGGCGTGTTCTTTTTCTTTGTAAATAAAGGTATTTGAGGGATAAACTTTGCTGCTCAGGTCAAAATCCAGTTTGGCTATTTCATACGAACCTTGTGCGCTCATAATATCAATTCGGTTCTTTTGGGCTTCTTTTAGTAACTCCTCTAATGTCACCTCAAAATCCGCCGGTTTATAATCAAAAGAATCCGTCAGCTCAATGGGTTTGTCCTGGGGCAATCCTAAAAGCTTTTTGAGGTTGATGTAAGCCTTTTCTTCCTGTGATTTGGCGTTTAATAAATTGGCCTCAGCCTTTGCCAGCTGCACCTGGGCATCTAGAACCTCTGTTTTTGCCACCATGCCTGCTTTATATTTTGCCTCAGCAATTCTCAGTAAATCCTGCTGCCTTTGAGCAGCAGCTTCTGCTAAAAGCCTATTGTCCCTTGCAGAAAGGGCCCCGTAATATGCAGCTTCTACGCCAAATCGAATGCCCTTTACGGTAACGTCAATGCCTGCTTCAGCCAGTTTGACAGCTACTTCAGTTCGTTTGTCTGCCATTTTGGTATTATAGTCATATTCAAAAGTCCCCTCCAACGATATGCCTAATTCTTTTAATTCTTCTTCTTGCTCTTTTGCTTTTCTGTCCTGATACCTATACTGCTGCCTCCCCAGTTTTGCCTTCTCCAAGCCCAATTCTGACAGCTTCACCTGCTGATTATTTTTTTCTGCAAGTTTTACGGCATCCTCAAGGGAAAGCTTTAAAACCTCATTTTCACTTTTTTTGTCTTCTTGGGAAAAGGCGAAGCTTGCAGGTATTAATGTCAATATAAGCAATGCTGCCAGTAATTTACTCATCAAAGTTCTTGGCATAAGAAATCCTCCCTTTTAATGTTCTTATACAGCCAAAACTATACCAATCCCACTTATTATAGCAGGAGGTAGGTCAGGGTTTAAGCTCCCTGAGCACCCGCTGGTTTTTGCCTTCTCTTTCTGTACCTTGCCAAAATATCTCCCCAGTCCTCAAAAATCGTATAAACCACTGGTATCACTATCAGTGTAAGCAAGGTAGAAAAAGTCAAACCTCCGATAACGCTAACCGCCATAGGAGCACCAAGTTCCCCTCCTTCTCCTATGCCTAGCGAAAGGGGCACTAAACCTAATACTGTAGTCAAAGTGGTCATCAGAATAGGCCTGAGCCTTGCCGGTCCAGCAGTAATAATGGCTTCGTTTCTAGACATACCGCTTTCTCTTAGTTGGTTAATAAAGTCTATCAAAACTATGGCATTGTTGACAACAATTCCGGCTAACATAATCACTCCTATTAGCGAAATAATATTTATGGTATGACCCGTTAAAAGCAAAGCAAGCACAACTCCTATCAAAGCCAATGGAACGGTGAACATTATTACAAATGGGTGTTTTAAAGATTCAAACTGAGCAGCCATAACCATGTATACCAGGATTACAGCCAATACAAACACCAGTAGCATGTCACTAAAAGATTCCATCATCTGTTCCTGCTCTCCGCCCATTTTTATGCTGTAGCCTTCCGGCAAGTGAAGTTCATTGAGCTTTTGCTGTATTTCCCTGTTAACCGTTCCTATATCTCTTCCTACTACTGTTCCGGTTACCGTCACCTGGCGTGCTTGGTTTTGACGCACTATGGATACGGGACCTGTGCTTTTTTCAACCTTAGCCACGTCTCGCAAAGTTAAAAAGGCTCCGGTAGCGCTGGGAATTAGTAGATCCTGGACTTTAGATATATCATCAACTAATTCCTTATCCGACTTTATAACTACATCTATCTCGTCTCCACCTACTTTGTATTTTGTAGCCACACTGCCAGATATGGCAGAATTAATCGTTTGAGCTATTTGAGCACTGGTGAGGCCATACATGGTTGCCTTATCTCTATCAATCTTTATAACAAGTTCAGGTTTGCCTTCATCAAGGCTAGTTTTGACTTCTCTGGCACCGGGAGTTGCTTTTACTATTTCGGAAACCTCTCTCGCAATTTCGTCAAGCTCATCTAAGTCATCACCACTTATTTCTATTGAGATAGACTCTAGTGAACCACCACCCGCAAAATCCATACTACTTACTGCTCTAACTTTTATTTCAGCTCCTGCCATATCCATTGTTATTTTTCTTATTTCCTCTGCAACTTCCTCTGCAGAGCGCTGGCGCTCATTTAACGGAACAAGCTGCAATGTTATGCTGGCTTCACTGCTGTCTGAGCCAGACAGGCCCGCCATTCCACCAGCGCTGCCTATACTTTCCATAATACCTTCTATCTCAGGAATTTCTTTTATTCTGTCTACAAGCTCAGAAACAAAACGGTCAGTTTCATCAAGGTTTGTTCCATAAGGCAATTTTACGGAAATGCTAATTGAACCAGCATCTGAATGAGGCAAAAATTCAGCTCCTATAAGCGGAACCAAAGCCATGCTTATAACAAAAAGCATTACCAAAGGTATTATTACAGCTTTTCTATGGGTAAGGGACCACTTAAGCAGATTTGAATACTTTTGTTCAACCCTTACATAAAGATCTTTAAATTTTTTTAGCAGTGAAAGTATGCCCTTTTTACTGTCTTCCTCAGAGAATATTTCGGCTACGTCAATCTGCGTCATAAGTCTCGAAGACAGCAGGGGGACAATAGTCAATGCTACAAACAGGGAAGAAAGCAAGGAAAAAGTAACCGTTAGGGCAAGTTGTTTAAACAGCTGGGCCGTCATGCCCTGCACAAATACGATAGGCAGAAACACCGCCACCGTGGTAAGGGTAGATGCGGTTATAGCCATGGCGACCTCGTTTGTACCCCATATGGCAGCAGTTTCGGGGTCTTTGCCTTTTATTCGATGAGAGTATATATTTTCCAAAACAACTATGGAGTTGTCTACCAACATTCCTATACCTAAAGCCAATCCACCGAGGCTCATCATGTTCAATGTGATGTTGCTAAAATAAACCAGTACAAAAGTTGCTATTATGGATATGGGTATAGATAGCCCGATAACCAAAGTGCTCCTGAGGTTTTGAAGAAACAGATATATGACCATTACCGCAATAATACCGCCGGTTATTGCATTGTTTTTTACGTTATTGATAGAAAACTCGATGAAATCTGACTGGTCCAGAATCATTTCGTATCCGATTTCAACAGGAATTTCCTTGGCTATTTTGGCCATCTCGGATTTGACCTTTTTTGCCACTTGAACCGTATTATAGCCACTTTGCTTTTGTATGGTCAAAGCTGCTGGGCTTGCCATTGTAACGGGCAATTGTGGATATATCCTTGTAAGTATCTTCTACCTTTGCAATGCTTTTTAATGGAATAGTCCCACCTTGCGGCAGTGGAATGGGCATATTTTCGATTTCCGATATGTCCTCAAATTCCGCCTGCGTCCTTATATTGTATTGTTTTTTCCCCTGGTTTACATTACCGCCGGGGAGATTAATGTTTTCCATTTGCAGTTTACTGGCTAGCTGAGACATGCTGAGACCATAAAATGATAATTTATCCGGGTCAACGCTTATGGCTATCTGCCTTTCTAAACCTCCGGAAATTCCCACTGATGCCACGCCTTCTATTCGCAAAAGCCTACTTTCAATGACATCTTCGGCTATTTTTTTAAGTTGAACTATATCGTCGCTGCCATAAAGAGCAATTTGCATTACAGGCATCATGGATGGGTCAAATTTGACAATCATGGGGGCCTTAGCATCTGATGGTAAATATGGTTCTATTAAATCTATCTTTTCGCGAATGTCCTGGGTAGCAATATCCATGTTGGTACCCCAGTTAAACTCTACAATAATAGTGGAATTCCCTTCACTGCTCAGGGATTGAATGTTTCTTACATTGTTCATGGTGGACAATACCTGTTCAAGGGGCTTTGTTATCAAATTTTCAACTTCGTGGGATGATGCCCCTTGGTACTGAGTCATAACAACACCTACAGGAAATGAAAACTCGGGAAATAAGTCTATTCCAAGTCTTGAAAAAGAGATAAAACCCAAAACCAGGACTACAGCTATAATCATAAGAGTAGTTACGGGCCTTTTTATGGAAAAACGCGCTAAGTTCATTTTGCATCACCCCGGCCCTCTACTCTGACTTTTGTTCCGTCTGTTAATAAGCTCTGACCCTCAATGATTACTTCCTTTCCGGACTCAAGACCCTTTGTTATAACTGTCTTGCCCATGGAAGTAGGACCAGTTTCAACCACATTAGCTTTAGCCACATCACCTTCTAAAGTGTAAACGATGGTCCTGCCATCATAAGCCACAACTGCATCTTCAGGTACCGTAACAACGTCAGTGTGTAAAGCTACCATCAGCTTAACTCTGGCAAACATACCGGATTTCAAAAGCCCCTTCTCATTGGGCACCAAGATTTTTACAGGATAAACTTGGGTTCTTAAGTCTTTAAAAGGACTGATGCTGACAATTTCTCCTTTAAAGGGCAAATCACTTGCTGCATCTACGATAACCTCGGCTTCTTGCCCCACTTTCAGGCCATTTACCCTGTCTTCTGTAACATTTATATGTATTTCAACACTGTTTAAATTTCCAACTGTAATAATAGAATAGCCGGGACTTGCCATCTGGCCAACGGTTGCAGTAATAGCACCCACAGTACCGTCAATTGGTGATGTGATAACACAGTTATCCAGTGCTGCCTTAGCTGCAGCAAGAACTGCCTCAGCCTGTTTTACCTGAGCCTTTGCAGCAGCTAAGCTTTCAGGTATTGTCTTCTCTTTAGTAATGGTAAGCTGTGTTTTTGCAGACTCGTACTGTTCTTTAGCAATGTTATACTGAAGCTCCACGCCTTCAAATTGCTGCTTAGGGATCGCACCCTCACTAAAAAGTTCTTTCATCCTTTCATAATTTTCCTTCGCATTATTGAAGTTTGCCTCAGCTTGTTTTAGAGCAGATTCCAACTGTGCCAGCTGTTGAGGAAATTGGCCCTGCTCTAAATTGCTAAGGTTTGCAATGGCTGCATCATAGGCCGCCTGTGCCTGATTCACCTGATTAATTACATCTTTCTTATCAAGTATGATCAGAGCTTGCCCGGCCTTTACCATTTCTCCTTCCTTTACTAAAATCTGCTCTACTATGCCGCCAAGTTTTGGCGAAAGCCCCACTTCATCCACGGCCATCACTTTTCCCGGAAAGGATTGGTATTCGGGCAAATCCTCTTTTTGTGAAAGCGCCACATTCACAGGCACTATCTTTTCCTGTTCTACCACTGTTGCAGTTTGGGAACTGCAGCCGGATATAACTAATACAACTATTAAAATAAGCATTATTATGTATGAAAGTTTTGTCCTCATAATGCACTCCTCATTTCTAAATTTCTGAATGATAGTTTAAAACATATTAAGCTAATTATCTATTCAACTACTAGCCCTTTTGCAACTATATCAACCAAAAGTTGGAGCATATCATCATAGACATTTTCATCAAAGTCCTTTTTATACAATATCGGATGATACAGAACCTGAAATAACGCCACAATTACTTCAGGTTTATAATCATTTATAATGGCACCTTCATCCTGCCATTTTTTTATAATCGGCAAAAAGTCCCGCATAAGCCTTTTGTTGTATTCTTTCATTTTTTCCGGTGGAATTTTTCGGATTAAAATATCCACCTCTTCTTCAAAAAACATCTGCCGGATTATTGGATTGGAACTGACTACTTCAAAGACTTTTTTAAAAAAACTTTTGAATTTATCACGAGTTAGTTCTTTAATGTCATCTTCCTTTAAAAGTTGTTCCTTGATAGCCTCCCCTTCTCTGTCCATAACTTCTAGATAAAGTTCTTCTTTAGAATTAAAAAAAGTATAAAAAGAACCCTGGGCAATTCCCACTGCTTTTGTTAAATCTTCGATACTGGTCTTTTTTAGACCATAAGCCCCAAAAAGCTCACGACCCGCTTTAATCAGGTCATTTCTGATAATCTCTCTTTCCCGGTCTGTAAAACCCCTTGCCATCTTTTCACCTCGATAATCTGAGCTCATGAATAAAAAATATTTTTATTCATGAAAATTGTATGCTTATATTAATCTTTTGTCAATGCCAAGAACGTTATCTATAATACTCCAAAGCTTTTGTAGCCACTATACAAATAGCCAGCCATAATCCGCCAAGCCAAAACCCAGCCAGTACATCACTGGGATAACTTATGCCTGCATGAATCCTACTAATGCCTACCATAAGCATAATAGAAATCCAACCAAATATTATGATAAGCTTCTTGGCCTTGTTTTTATTTTTAAGCAGCAAAAAGGCCATATAACCTAAAAGGGCTGTTAAAATTACCATAAAACCGCTGGGAAAACTGTAAGCAAAAAAGCTTGTAGCATCTACATTTGGCAGCCTGGGCCTTTTATAAAAAGATTTAAAGCCCCATTGCAGAAGAAAACTGCCAATAAATGTGACTAAAGCCATGCCGCTGTATATATTTTTTTTGTAGAAATAGTTTATATAAAGCAAATAAAGTAATATTATAATGACAAAAATTAAAGGCTTTTCTATAATGTCCAAGAGATGTGAAATAAAATCAATGGAATTTAGGTTTATCTGGCTTATATAGCCAATTATGCCAATATCGAAATCCTCCACTTCTTTTTCCAATACTTCCGTTGCCAGTTTAAAAAATAATATGCCAAAAGTCGCAGCAATACTAAAACCTGCTATCAAGTATATGCTAAATTCACCATAAAAGGTCTTCAGCTTTTGTTTTAAAATATGAGCCAACGTTCCTTCTCTCAAGGTTACGCTGATTGAAATACCACTTTTTTGTATTAAAAAATAAAGCAATCCCATTATTGCCAATAGTACAAAAGAGCCCGGCCCTAAAAACCTATCTATGTACGCTATGGCATTTTCCCCTAATGCTAATACAAATGCTCCTTCCAGAAAAAACCTGGCACTTCGGCTGAGAACCGTTGCAATAAAAAATGTAGTAAAATTCATACCAAACACGCCAGAAGCAATGGTAAACACTTTATAAGGTATAGGGGTAAAACCAGCAACTGCCACAGCCCATCCGCCGTAGCGCGAAAACATGTCTTCTATTTTATGGAAATTTTCTTCTTTGATAAATCGAGCAAGTATGGGTCTGCCTGCCCTTTTTCCAATTAGGTAGCCAAAAACCCCGCCAAGAGTAGATGCTATTGAAGTTATGGCAGCATAGTATAAAGCTTTCTCCGGCGAAATTAGAGCTAGTGGCAAAAGCACGATATCCGGCGGTATTGGAAAAAACGACGCCTCTGAAAAAGATAAAATGAAAAGACCCAATGCCCCATTTTGAATAAAAAATTCCTTCGTCCCTTCAAGAAAATACATAATACTCTCCAAATATCATCACCACTTTTTATTTTACTTTCATAATCTATACAAATATATTGTAAAAATGAATATCTAAAACAAATTAATTAAATTTTAACATAATATCTTTAATAAAAAAATCGGCATTTTAGCCGATCAATTTTTATATTTTCTTGCCAACTGCAGCCAAATATATGGCAAATTGTTCTTTTCCATCAATGCCAAGCAGCCTATTTACGGCATCATCATCGTAGGCACCAATGACACAAGTACCGCAACCTATGCCTTCTGCAGCCAGATATAAATTCTGGGCTACATGGCCTGCGTCCAAAAACATATACCTGTAGCCTCTTTCACCGTATCGCCATGTCATCCTGTAGGCAACCGCCACCCATATAAAAGTCACCGCCGAATTTTTTATAAAAGTCTGTCCCAAACAGGCATCTACCAGCTTATCCGCTATCTCCTCACAGATTTCCACTTCCTGCAGTTTGTGCTCAAGTGCCAGGTATCTATATAGCCCCGGGCTTAAACCGTCTACCCTATTCATCAAAATATAGGTTTCAAAAGCGTGCCGAGCCCCTGCCGATGGAACCATCCTGAATGTGACGTTATGTGAGATTCGTTTTACCCCCTGTGTGCACCACAGCAAAAAGGATAGCTCTTCTAAAGTGAGCGGCTTATCCGAGTATCTTCGAAGGCTCCGCCTGTTTTCCATGGCTTCCACAAGTTTTATATTAACATCTACATTTTTAGGCTGCGGCAGCACGATGATTTTTTTATCACTTTCAGCTTTAAGCTCCAGAGGTGGCTGAGGCAAATTCTTAGCCTGGTCAGACATTATTAAGTATTTATACTTTGTCTTTTCGAGAAACTCCCTGCCTATGCCGTCCATGTTATCCGCTCCTTTCTATGTGCTATTTTAATCAAACTGGTCACAGATAACACCTATATTGTGCCTTTAAAGATTGAATTCATTTTTATCTTTTTGGGCTGATGTATAAAAAAGGCGAAGCAGAATAGCTATTACGGCTGTAGTTAGGGCAAAAAAGGCCATGAGGTTAAATCCGTAAAGGTAATTTCGGGTCAAGTCATAGAATAGACCAACCAGTAACGGACCTATAAGCACTCCAAAGTTTAAACATGTAGATAAGATGCCATATCCTAAACCCAACTGCTTAGGAGGCAAAAGCCGTGGCACCAACGAAAAAACAGGAGCAGGTATAAAGGAGGCTGCAGTTCCGATTAATATTCCCAGCAGCAGTGGGTTAATTCCAGTCCGAGGGACTAAAAACAACAAAAAAGCCAGAGCTACACTACTATTCCCACATATCGTGAACCATAAATATCAGCCAAAATGCCTCCGGGAATAGAAATGAAAATTCCAGGTAGGCCAAAAAAACTCATGAGAGTCCCCGCCTGAGCGTGGGAAATTCCCAAAGATGATACGATAAATCCTAAGACTGGCGGAATACCTTGAAAAGTTAAGGCAAACACCAGCATAAAAAAGTAGATAAATGCAAGAGCTCTCCAACGAGATACCTCTCTCATTTTTTCCACCTCCTTCCACTTAGCATACACAAAAACTTGTTT
>ENA-OWPA01001468-OWPA01001468.1-bioreactor-metagenome-genome-assembly--contig:-NODE-1468-length-15326-cov-2.876713_pt1 | contig 15326 bp, 13 predicted proteins | sample MGYA00238139_ERZ651803 | MGnify/ENA primary metagenome ERZ651803 (study PRJEB26909, sample SAMN07631231) | bioreactor metagenome | isolation source: Switchgrass digestor | place: USA: Dartmouth...
TGAAAAGTTTATCAAATTGTTTAAGCATATTCTGATGGATATAGTACTTTGCCTCAGGCATTTCCGTTTTAATGCCGTTTAAACGATCTTCCACACTTTTCAGGATACATAAGGCTTCATCACAGGGTGCTTTCTTGAATAGATTCACTGACAAAAACCTCCTTCTTTTGCTGGGTCTTCAACCTTTGTAATAAAATTGACACTTTCGAACTCCCTGACCTTGCCTAAACTTCCCGTATTCAGTTATAAAAACATAATCTAAAATATTAGATATGTTATTACCGCTTAATTCTCAAAATGTAACTCAGTACTACACTTAACTATTATAGCGATAAGGAATTTATTGTTAAAGTAATTTTTCGTGCAACCAAATGTTTATTAAACTTCATTAAATCTAATAATCTTACTTGAAATAAGGTTTGTGAAATGCTTCAATAATAAATAGATATTTTAAATATCTTTGGAACAGAAACGGAGGATTCCCCATGGAAGAAATCTATGAAATTCTTAAAAAATGCGGCACTTATTACCTGGCTACAGTAGAGGGCGATCAAGCCCGAGTTAGACCTTTTGGCACCGTTAATATTTTCGAAGACAAACTTTACATCCAAACCGGTAAAGTCAAGGACGTGTATAAACAGCTAAAAGCCAATCCTAAGATTGAAATTTGCGCTATGATAGACAATGTCAGCTGGATTCGGTTGAAAGCAGTAGCCGTAGAAGACGACCGGGTGGAAGCTAAACAAGCTCTCCTGGACAAATATCCTTCCCTGCAAAATATGTATAAAGCCGATGATGACAATACTGCCGTGTTTTACTTAAAAGATGCAACAGCCACAATTTTTTCCTTCGTCGCAGAACCCAGAGTCATAACTTTTTAATTGACATGAAGTGATTTGTCAATACAAACAGCAGCCTAAATCAAGGTTGCTGTTTTTTGCTATTGCTTATTGACCGCGCTCAACTTCTCACTCTCACAGCTCCGGAATTGACTGTTCTTCTCGGGGGCTTAAGAGTATTAAATATTAACTATGGCCAAGTACCTCATGGAGTTTTCACTCACCGTCCGGAAGTTTTAACCAACGACTTCTTTGTCAATCTCTTGGATATGAGTACAGAGTGGAAACCTCTTACGGAGGATAAACTACTCTATGAAGGTATAGACCGGTCTACCGGTGAAAGGAAATGGACTGCCACCCGCGTTGACCTGGTCTTTGGCTCCAACTCCCAACTTCGGGCAATAGCTGAAGTTTATGCCAGCGACGATGCTCAGGAAAAATTCCTGAAGGATTTCGTAAAAGCTTGGAATAAAGTGATGAATGCTGATCGTTTCGATCTCCAACTATCCTAATTCGCCCCGACAACTACTACTTATAAATTGTTTTTTACCAACCTCCCAAACCATCGTACCCAGGGCAGGGCTTAAGCCCCCGCCCTACCTTGAGAGCCTTAGCTCACGAACCTCATAAGTTCGTAAGCAAAGGCTCTTTTTTCGGTTAAGTTCAAACCCTCTGCTCTGAAGTTAACATCAAGACCAGCGTTCGGCAGATAACAGGACTAGGTAAGACAAAAGGTTGATAATTCCTTATACTCCAATCGAGTGCATGAGTCGCAAAACGAAAGAATATGTATTTTTCTTGGCGCTTTTTTCCTTTTACCTGTGTCCATTATTTAGCCATAAGAAAAAAATATGGCGATATTTTGGGGAAAGTTAAGCTGTACACCCTTTAATTTTTGTAATATTATGAATATTAAGATAATTAGGAGGTGGTTTTATTGATTCGTTCTGCTGCACTTGCTCTAATAAGCGCCTTACTTTTCGCGGTAATCGTCCTAGTAAAAAATGCGCTCCAGATGGAAATGTTTTTCATGGCTGCAGTCTCTATGGCCTTATTCTCTGTTCTTGGGCAAAAGGGCAATTACTTGAAACACGGCATTTCCCTTCTTGTAGGAGTAGCCGTAGCTCTCATCGGTATCATTCTTCTTTCTACTCAAGCACCATTGCCCCCGGCTAACCTTCTTCCTCTTGTCCTTGTGTGCTCTCTTTCCCTTTTCCTTTTCGTTCTTGGCTCTTTAGTGGGCCTGAGCACACCTGGTCTGGTATTGGGCTGGGCCAGTTATTTAGCAACAATATGGAGTACATACAATTACAATGTCACCGCATTGGCATCTGAAGCTTTACCCAGTGCTGTGGGAGTAAGCGCAGCTTTGCTTCTGGGCTTAGTTATGGCATTAGTCCTTGAAATAGTTGATGTTCGTTTCCTTAACCAAGGAAAGGAGGGTTCCTCCTGATGCGCTTAAAAAAGAAATTTAAAGCTATTGCCCTGATTACTTCTCTTTTCATATTGTTAAGCCCTGCTCTTCCGGTCTTTGGCGCTGAAGCGAACGGTACTTTAAAAGGAACTGAACTTGTCATCAGCACTTTGAACCAAAACGGCGAAATCGCTGATATTCAGGTTTTAACTCATTTACAGGGGATTGGTCAAGGCACTGTCTCAGTTAATGACTCCCTGAAATACAAAATAAGCTCCCTGCGCAATCTCTACGGCAGCGAAAAACTTAACCTGCAAGATTCCCAACTCAGTACCCAACTTACCATTGATCCCACTAAAGGTCATAGCGATCTCTATTATCTCGCTCAGATCGCTGATCCCAAAGAAGCTGAAAGCAAACTTCCGGTAAGAGTTAAGGTTAAATATTATCTGGACGGAGTGGAAATGACTCCCGCCCAGATAGCCGGCAAAAGCGGGAAGCTGAAAATCGTTACTGAGCTGGAAAACCTCACCGGTGAAACAAAGACTCTGGAATATGTCAATGACCAGGGAGAGACCATAAAAACCGATGCCCTGATTTATACACCTTACGTAGTCTCACTTTCCGGTTGGGAATTTGATAATAAAATCTTTAGAAATGTCTCCGCCCCCGGAGTCACCGGTGAATCTCCGGAAGGCGTTATCGTAGATAATCAAGGTATTACTACAATCAACTGGACTGTACCCCTAATTCCTCCCTCCTATCCAGCCAGACAATATACCACCTTGGAAGCCGAGGGCGTAAACATAACTCTCCCCTCTTTAAAGATCGTGGTTATTCCCATCGTTCCCGTTACCTCAAGTAACGATACCTTAGGCTCTGTTCAAAGCAGCCTTGCACAACTCTATAATGCTTTTGATGCAATTGAAAAAGGCATCGGCACCGCTACCCAAGAAGATACCATTCTTTTTGGCCTAAACTCCTTGAAAACAGGTTTAGGTGAATTAGGCGGGGGAATTAATTCCCTAACCCAAAATATTAAAGCTTTAAAAGCAGGAATTTCCAATAGCAGCTTTAACCTGGCCACCTATGATTCTGCCAAAGGCACGGATGCCGCAGGCAATAAACCCGGCGTCAAAGAAGCCATCCTTCTCAGCAAAGCTGCCATTGACTCTCAACTGCTCCCAGCTTTTGACGGTCAATTGCAAGTCCTTACCGGTTTAGAAGGTGTTGTGGGTAAAGCAACCACTACCCCTGCTGAGCCTTCTGCCACTACTTCCCTTTATAACGATGCGGTTTATTTGAAAGCTTTGTTGGGCAAACTCCTGGCAGAATCACCTTATGCCGGCGCAGTAGATGGCATCATTACCAATGCCATGCTGACCAAAATCGGCGTGCTGTCCAATAACCTTACCGTTCTCAAAAGTGGCGGTAATCTGATAACATCCACAGGAACCACCCCCTTCCCCGCCGGTGTGAGCACAGTCCAGCAAGGGGCTAAAACCCTTTCCGCTTCCCTTGGTCAAACCTCTGCCGGTATTGATCAGATCCTTACAGGAATCGGCCCTGTGGACGCTTACGGGCAACCTGTCAAAGTGGTGGTTAACGGTAAACCGGCTACCATTCTTTATGCTCTTTCCTACTTTAATTCATCCATCAATGAGGCTGTAATTCCCGGAATTGATAAACTTATTGCCGGTTCCCAAAAAATCGGGGAAGGCAGCTCTCAGGCTAAAGCCGCTATTACTTCCGGCTTAAATCAAATGCAGGCCGCCCCGGCTATTGTCAGTGCCCTGGAATCCAATTTGGAGTCTTCAGGCCGTTTCCTGGGTGAGTCAAATTCTATCGAAGGTACACCAACCTATGTTTTCCAAACTCCTGTTATAGTTGTTGAAGATCATTCCCTTTATTACGGTCTCGGTGTTATTGTGGTAGCTCTTCTTGTCCTTATTGCTTTCGGACGCAAGCCCAGTAAAGCTGCTCCGAATACTGATGTTAAGCTAAACGCCTAATTACCATATACCCTCTAATCTCCATAAGCCGAAGAGAGGATAGTGCTAAAACCAGCGCTATCCTCTCTCAATTTTATAAGTAATTAATAAATATCAGATAAAGTACCAAATTCAGATATATCATATAAATTATCAGCTTACTCCATACTTTCACTAATTGAAGAATGTCCAGAATACGAAATATTTCGAAAGATCTCAAAATATTAATCTAATTTGTACACTAAATTTCTGTATTTGATTACGAAGCCTCCTGAACAGTATTTTTTTCAGAAGTTATTCCCATCATCATATTATAATGAGCAATATGGTCAGTTTTTTCGAATATCTTTTTAAATACCGCTAAGTATTTGTCCACAGTTGAAGTATCCAATGCAGTATAGTAATAATCATCAAAGGCATTATGTGAACCATCGTTAATCCAAGAGCACAGGGCCTTACAAATAATCTTTTCTTCACCCTCAAAATAATTATATAAACTATCTAACGAAACACCCCCCATTATTTTAAAGTAATTCTCTAGTATGCGCCTTAATACATTTTGAATTGTAATATTAGAACGGTTTTCGCTTCGTACTTCTGCCCATAATAATTCATATGAACTTTTTATTGGATTACATTGTTGTTTCTCCACAAATGATTGGTTACTATTCTTTTTTACTAACCAAAATGTTTCTTCATGTTTCAAATATGAATTACTATCTCTCCTTGAATTGTATGTTACTTCTTTATGGAAATAAATATTGTGTGTTAATATAAATATTTGTTTGATGTTTCCTATATTATTACGTACATCTTCAATTAAGTTCCTAATCAAGCTACTAATAATAAATAAAACATCGTTATCCAAACTTGAAACTGGATCATCAATAACAACAACCATATTATTATTTATAACATTTTCTGAATGGCTGCCTTTTAAGAGGTGATAAAAGTATAAAAATGTTACAAAGCTTTTTTCACCCTCACTTAAAGTTCGATGTGCATCTTCTCCGTTACCCCTTACTAATTTATATGTTCTACCATCATCCCCTTCAGCTAAACAAAAACTTTTAAAGCCAAATGATGATAGTATATTGTTTATACTCTCTATAGTAGGTTTAATACTTGTTTTTTGTTTCTCTAATTCAAATAAGTATCTTATTTTGTCTTTTTTCTCTTTTTCCTTTTTATTTATTTGCTCTGACAATCCCTTAATAGCCTTTTCAATGTTTGTCTTTTGAGAGATATAGTCCGAGATATCTTTTTTTAATTCTTCTGTAATATACTTCCATATCTGATTCTTTAATCTACGAACTTCATTAGATAAATTCTTAAAAATGATATTATGCTCATCAATTTGCTTATTTGCCATATTAATTACCGCCAAAATCTCAACTAATACATTTCTTAGTGAGTCAAGCTCTATAACCTGACTTGGTTCTTTCTTTTTCTGTTTGAGATGTTGGATATTTACAATGATGATAGAATCAAGAATTTGCTTCTCTCTTTTTAATTTTTCTAAGTCAAGGAAGTCTGATGGATTATCTATTAACTCTTGAAGTTCCATTTGAAGACGATTCGCATCAGTAGAATAATCTGTTATAAGCTCATTAATTATATTAATATCATTTGTAAATGACTCATCGAAATACTCATTTAGACTTTTTAATAAACTTTCTTCAGTTTTTTGTTGACAGAATGGGCATATTCTTTCATTTTCTTTATAATATTTAAGACCTTGACGAACCCAATCACTATTCCCAAGTTTTTTTATCATTGCAGCAATATTCACATCTTCTTTACCAACAACTCGCTTTTTTAATATTGGATTCTGTTCATGTGCAAGAATTTTATTAACTTCTGGCAGCTTAATATTATCTGCATACGTTATTTTAGTATTAAATACCTTTTTTGCCTTTTTCTCTAGCTCTTCAAGTGGCACTAGTACCTCTTTATTATTTAAATATTCAAATATCAGTTTTTCCTTAAATTTCTCTTTACTATTTCTAACGCCTTCAAACCCACCAGCCAATTGAGCATCATATTTTTGTTTTAATTTCCAAAAGATATCCTTGTATTTGTCTTCTAATTTTTGAAGTTCTTCTTTTTTACCAATATTGCTTTCATCACCATTTAATGTCCTATTCAACTTTTTTATATCTTCAATTAACTCATTTATCTGCCTATTTGTTTCCTCAATTTTATTTAGAGTCTCTGCCTCAACCTTACCCAGAGTAAAAACTCCTTTAAGCTTACCTTGAACATTAAAGTTCTCTTCTACAAAATCACGGTTATAAACTTTAGTTTCTAATGTATGACCTGCTTCCCACTCAATATTACAACTAGGAAACTTAGCAGGATCAGCAAGAATATTGCTAATTGTTGTTTTACCGGAACCATTAGCACCGAAAAAATAGTTAGATTTCTTTAATCCACCAATTATTTGGGGCTCACTTCCAAATGTAGCAGCATTACACACTTTGATACTTGTTATCATATTAAAACTCCTCTCATTATAAAATCATTTTTGCCTGGAGACAATTATATAAACTTACATTATTTATGATAATACTACAACTTTTTCCTAATACCTTCATGCAACTTCTAACATTTTCCCTTTCATATTTAGTTTCTTTTGCCATAGGCTATCAATTGACAAAATATTGGCATTTTAGAAACACCTCGCTGTGTGACAATGCTTTAAGCATGTTTGCTCATTTTGACAGGGATAGGATACAAAGATTAAAACCCAATACAAGAATAAGAATTCCTGCAATTATTCCCCCAGATAATCCCACTGACACTTCCAAGAGTTAATCTGTAGATAAATAAAAACCGCCTAGATATCAAATCCAAGCGGTTAAATAATCAGATCCATTATTTATATTCAACCAATAATACACTTAATGAGCAGTGCCGCTTAAGTTCAAGCCCACTACTCCGGCAATAATCAGACATATGGATACTACTTTCAGGAGATTGAAATTCTCTTTAAACACCAATAATCCAATAATGGCTATCAGGGCTGTCCCTACTCCCGACCAAATGGCATAGGCCACACTGACCGGTATTTTCTTTAAGGCCAAAGCAAAAATGGCAAAACAAGAAGTATAAGTTATAAGCATCACCAAAGTTGGAAGCAATTTGGTCAGGCCATTGCTCATTTTCATCAATGTGGTTCCGGTCACTTCCAATGCTATTGCCAGAATTAAATACACCCAATGCATCTTTACTCATCCCACTTCCTATCAAGATAGCTTCGATTTCCCGGATGTAAACACAAATTGAAAAACACAAATGAATAGCCAATAGATTTCCACTCCAAGTATATCTTTTCTGGTTGAATTTGGTCAACGGATTCTCCTAATCAAAGGTTATAGACCAAATTTCCTTCTGGTAGTATAATTACATGAATAAGCTTTCTCTCTAAACGGATGAGCTTTATGATAAAATAAGAGTTTTAAGTTATAAAGCAAAGTGATACTATACCATAAAGGCAGAATAACAAAAGTAAAAATAACAGGTTAAAAAGGTTTTACTCGTATAAGAGTTTACAAATATAAGGGTTTACTAAGAAAAGAAATTTACTAAGAACAGAAATAAGGATCAGATAATATGGAGAAAGATAAGCTATTAGAGATAATTAAACGCAATCCTTCCGTACTGGCCCATCTGGAGAATCCCAGCGAGGAACTAAAACTTTTAGCTGTCCAAAGCAATGGTCTGGCTTTACAATACATTCAAAACCCCACGCGCCAAATGCAGGAGTTGGCTCTGGCCAATAATTCCAGCGCTATACAGTTTATCGAAGACCCAACGGAAGAGATGCAGCTAAAAGTCATAAAGGATAGTTGGGTTAACTTAGAGTATACAAAAAATCCCAGCGAGAAAATCTATAAATTCGCCCTTGATCAAGCCGGCTGGGCTATTAAATATATTCCCAATCCCAGTGAAGAGTTGCAATTATTGGCCGTTCGCAAGAATTACGACGCAATCAAATTCATAAAAAATCCTGCTCCCAAAACCCAGGAGGAAGCCGTTAAAATCAGCTATGAGGCTTTAAGATACATCGACTCCCCTACCCCCCAAGCAGAACTCCTGGCTATCAAGCAGGATGCTCGAGCCATTGCCTTTGTTAAAGGCTTGACTAAGGAAAAAATCCTGGAATTCTTAAAAGTTAATATCCTGGTGATTAAATATGTCGTCAAGGATATTACCAAAGCTGAACTGGAAGCAGTATTAAAAGAGACTTTAGCCCAGGAAGATATCGATGAACAATATGTGCGGGACTTTCTCAACTGCCCCACCATCCAGAAACACAGCAAGCAAATGCCCCTGGATACTCTTATGTTTGTTTACCAATATGGCAGCAAGAAAGCCAAAAAGATTGCTGTGGACGAGAAATTAAAACTATAGTATTAAATCATGTTCGTTATAGGAGATGTAATCAATGAATTATACAGACACCTTGAAAAGTGTTGATTTAATCCTGGCAACAGGAGAAGTACCTTTAATTGTAGGGGAAAGCGGTATTGGTAAAACTGCTCTGGCTAAAGAGCTGGCGGATAAAAATAATTGGCATTTAGTGGTGATCAATGGCAACCTTTTGAAAGAAGGGGAAATCGGCGGGCTGCCCACTATTGAGAGTTATTACGCACCCTCAGGTCAAAATTCCGGCAAAGAACAGAAAAGCACTGTTTATGCCGTGCATCATAAACTTAGAGAAATCGATGAAGCAGTAGCCAGGGGTCAGAAGGTTCTTTTATTTATTGACGAGATTAACCGCTGTGAACACACAGTGCAGCAGGAGCTTATGAATCTGGTCTTAAACCGGGAAATCAACGGCTATGTTTTGCCCCAAGATGTTAAAATCCTTGCAGCCATGAACCCCTCCAGCAAATATGCGGACAAATATGATTATCAAGTAGTGGATATGGACCCCGCACAAGAAAACCGCTTTGTCTGGTTATTCATGGAGCCGGATCCCCAGCAATGGATTGAATGGGCACTTCAAGCAGGTATCGAGGAAAAGGTTATTGAGTTTATCTCCACCTTCCCGGAATATCTCCACAAAGTCAATGAAGATGATCTGCGGGCCACTCCCAGAAGCTATGAAAGAATCTCCAGCGTCTATAAACTTTATAAAGAAAATAAGGATTCCATACCCCGTTCCGTCTTCTTCAATATCATCCGTGGCAATGTAGGTCGGGTGATTGCCGAGGAGTTTCTAAACTTTGTGGAAACAGATCATCCTCCCCTTATAACCTTTGAAGAGGTTTTCGAAAACTCCTCGGAAACCGTTAGAGAGTACTCTTCGGATTCTTCTGCAAAAGTGACTCACCTGCCAAACCTGAAAAAAAGAGTCCAAGCTGAAAGCCATACCCGGCTCTACCTTACTGCCCGCAATATTTTCAATACCTTAGAAAACAAACTGGCTCAGGGACTTCCTCAGCCAGAAGCATATGTTGTTAAACTTATTGACTTTTTAAATCTTTATCCTGTGGATTTACGCATTGGTTTAATGAAAGAGATCAGAAACAATTATCCTACCATTTACAAATTCGCTATTGAGACTGAAGAGTTTGTAGAAACTTATTTTGCGGCTTATAGCTCAATCAGGTGATAATCATGGAAAATCTTTTTGCCCAGCAAGCCCAAAATCTCCTGGATAAGGCATGGGAAATCGTCAATGAGCACCACGAGCGCCAGAGTCTCTCCCCCCTGCAGTATAATCCCCACCCCCTCCAAATACCTCCGGAATTTGCCCAAGAATTCTTTCACCTGGTGGACAAGGTTAATCTAAGCCTTCTGGAGGACCAGGATAATTTCTATGGCTACTTTTTGCTGCAAATGGCTCGCGAAATCCGCTTTGATCTGGCCAGCCCCACCGGGGTGAATTTTAAAGGAGCTAAATATGTTATCCATTTTAACCCTTTGCTTTTTTTGGATCTTAGTCTCCCGCAAATGGAGAGCACTATCAAACATGAAATCCTGCATATTCTCTCCGGTCATCTAATCCGTGCCCAAAAACTTAAAGGCCAATACAGCCCTTTAGCGATAAATATGGCCATGAATATAGTGGTCAACTCTTTCCTGGAAATCCTTCCTCCCTACTCCGTCACTTTAGAGTGGGTTAATATGCACTTTGGTTTAAAGCTTCTGCCCTTTAAGCCTTTTGAATACTATGTGGAAGAGCTTGAGAAAACCATTAATTTAATAGAAGCTACAGATGAGGAAAACATGAAGGATACCCTAGAGCAGGCTAAAAAGGAAGATCTTACTTCCTCACAAATAGCATTTGCCTATGATCCGGAAAAGACCCATGACCTTTGGGAAGAATCTCAGGTGGCTGATGAGAAAACCCTGCAGGAATTTACGGATAAGTTTATAGCTCAAGCTCAAAAAGGAACCATTCCCGGTTATTTGGAAAACCTGCTGGCTTCCCTGCAAAGCAGCAAAGGTGAACTTCCCTGGAATTTGTATCTCAAAAAAATAATGGGAACAGTGGAAAGCAATAAAAAGAAAACCATTACCCGTCGCAACCGAAGACAACCGGAGCGTTTGGAGCTTAGAGGTGAACTAAGGAGTCATAAAGCTAAAATCCTTGTGGCCCTTGATATTAGCGGTAGCATCAGTGATGAAGAGTTTAACCAGGCCCTAAAAGAAGTCTTGAATATCGTTAAGAATTACAACCACGAAATAACTATTGTGGAATGTGATAATGAGATCAGACGTGTGTATACGGTCAAGACGGTTAAAGATATCAAACCAAGGCTGAACACCCGGGGAGGTACCCGATTCACACCGGTCTTTGAATATGCCAATCAGCATAAATTTAATCTCTTGATCTATTTCACAGACGGCAAAGGAGAAGAAAAACTTGCTACCGTCCCCCGTGGCTATAAGACCCTCTGGGTCATTTCCGGCAGAGGTAAGGAGCTGTCCTTGAAAGAACCTTATGGTGTAATCAAAAGGCTTAAAAAAATAGAAGTCAAAGAGGACTTCCTAACTATGGCCGATGTTAAAATTGAAGGATTTTCCATGCAGGACCAACAATCCCTGCATATTTAAAAACCTTAAAACCAGGGGTAGCCTGCAATGGCTACCCCTGCTTCATTATTTCCCCTGAAGGTTAAGTGAAAATGGAATTAGACTTTAAATTTTGCCACCAACTCACTCAGGCTTTCTGCCATTTCAGCCTGAGCCTGAGCCATTTTTGCCACCTCTTCTAAGGCTTTTGTGGTTTCCATAGAGTTACTGCTAATCTCCTCAGAAGAGGCTGTTGCTTCTTCAATGGTAGCAGCTACGCCCTCAATGGCCTTCCCTATTTCATCAATGGCTGCGGCTATTTCAGAAGCAGTAGCCGCGAAGTCCTGAGTTAGATTTTTGACAAAGAGGGCATCATTGGCATATCGGTCCCCGGTTTGCTCAAGCATATCATAATCCGGAGCTACTTTCTCATCAATGAATTTCAGTATATCCGCCGCATTATTAATAAGCCTTTCAACAGCTGCATTCACCTGCTGGATTACTTTATGAATGTCCCCAGCGGTAGCTGCTGAGTGCTCGGCCAATTTGCGCACTTCTTCAGCGACGACGGCAAAACCCCGTCCTTGCTCTCCTGCACGGGCTGCTTCAATGGCAGCATTAAGAGCCAGAAGGTTGGTCTGAGCAGCAATTTCAGAAATGACATCTGCCATCTTGGTTATTTCTTCCACCACTTCTACATCTTTTATGGCGGACATAATTTCCTGTTGTTTTTGATCATAGATGCTGATAGATGTTTCTTTAGATTTAGAGGCAGAAGTTTTCATTTCTTCAGCACGTCTTTTGATTTCTTCTACTTTTGTTTCGCCGTTATTTGCTTTCGCTTCGAGCCGGCGAGCCTGTTTAATAATTTCTGTGCTTGAAGCTGTTACTTCTTCCACGGAAGCACTGATTTGCTCCATGCCACTGGCTATTTCCTGGACAGAAGCGGAAATGTTCTCTTCCTGGGCTGAAACTTCTTCCACAGTGGCAGAGAGTTCCTCACTTTGGGTGGAGGTTTTCTCAACAGTATCTGCAACCTCTTTTAGTATTGCACGAATTTTTTCATTCATTTTTGCAAACGCCACAGCCACACTGCCGATTTCATCCCGGCGCATTTGTAATTTGGCCGGCAATTCTTTGGTAAAGTCACCTTCAGCCATGATGTCAGCATGTTGCTCTAAAGCTTTTATCGGTTTAGCAATATTTCTGGACAGTAATACTGTAAAGACTATACCTAACAAAATGGACAAAGACATCAATATTACGGAATTGTACCTTGTTAATTTATAAGCTGTTTGATCTTTTGCTATCATATCCGCTGCTGCCTGATTATCCACTTCCCGCATCTGAGTAAGAATACTACTTACTTCTTCCCGCAAAGGTTTGGCCTTATTCTCGTTCAGGTCAACCGCTAACTCAAAGTCACCATTTCTGGCGGCTTTCATAGCCTCTTCCCTGGCGCTAATGTACCGGGAATTGACGTTTTTTAATGTAGACAATAATTCTTTCTTTTCCCCTGTCAGGTTGCTTGCTTCATATTCTTGGATTAAACGTTCATTTTCAGCTGTAAATTCATTTAAAGCAACCACTGCTTCCTCAATCACAGACTGATCTTGCAAAGTTTCTGCTTTCCATAGAATCCGCTGCATTTCTGTCGTGGCTTTCTCTTGGTTTAGCTGAATTTGACTTAATGTTGTATTGGGAATGAAGCCGTCCTGATAGAAATCTACCAAATTGTTATGTAATCTGTTTGCGGTATAGAGTCCGTTGAAACTTACAAAGATTGTTATTATGATCATTGTTATAAAGGTTACTAGGAGCTTGGTTCTGGTTTTCCAATCTTTCAGTGATAACATTGCTTACAACTCCTTTGGCTTCTGAATTTCCCTTTGCGCAAATATTCCCCCCCAATCAAGGCACCGTTGTGTTATGGAACGCTCAACAAATATGTACTTCTACTCACAAATTCAAAATTCCTTTTTAGAAAAATTGGTAAAATATTATATTTTTTAAAGTTTACTCATGATTGAATCTTGTCCTCGGATAAGGTATGATTAATTTCGCAAGTTTCCGGATGGGAAATCTGCCAATAGAAACCCATCAAGGTAAAAATAACCGTCGTCCCATAATAAGCATTGAAAACAATGGCCACCACTGTCATTATGGTTCCTGCTCCCACTAAAAAATTGACCAGAATACTGCATAAGGCTGTAATTATGATAATTGGGACAACAAATCTGAGTACTTTTCCAAAATTTCCTTTGATTCTTGCAAGAGATATTTTCGCTGCTTCAATAACTCCCACATCCTCAGCCACAAGAGCATAATCCCAAAAAATCAGGAAAAAGGTGAGCAAAAATAAGCCGAACATAAAGAGAAAGGCCATTTGTCCTGTTGCCATCATTAATGTAAAGAACCCAAACAGGATAGCTAAGACCAGCAAGGACTGGTAGAGAAAGCGCTCAAAGTATTTATTGGCCATTTGTAAGTAAGTCCGTAAACTTAGGGGCTCATCCTGAACTCCTTTGAAGATACACCCGAGGAAACCACCCTTTAAATATGCTCCCAGCAGGTAATAGAGGATCAGAATTACAGTTAACCAATAACCGTCTAATTCACTGGTAAAAGGCAAGTTAATATTTAAAGTCGAACCACCTTTATTTGCAGTATTGAGAAGTTGCGTGATGCTTGGTATAGCCGACGGAAGGATAAACTTGAGATTAAATTCTTGAGCATAGCGCTGAATATCCACTATTTGCAAAAGATCGAGGATAATGGGAACCAATAACAATGGACAATATTTGTTGGTTAGTTTAAGGCTTTTTCTTAATTCCATTCTATCATCCCCTTTCTTAGCTCTAATATAATTATAGCATTGAGAAAGGTTGCTTTTGCGTTTTAATTTAAAAGCCCTCAGAAACAGCTCTGAGGGCTAATATAAATGTTTGCCAATAGTTGTTCGCAAGGTCTAATTTTAGTCCTTTTTAAGTTCCCAGAAACATCTTTTAGGAGAAACAATTTTCTCTTCTTTCTTAAGCTTATTCATGATTTTCTCCACTTCTTTTTTATCAATCCCCGTAGCTTCGGCTACGTCCCCGGAACGCACAGGCTCTGTGGCTTGGGCGAAAAAATTCAAGACTGCTTCATAATTATCCATACGAATCCTCCTTACATAACGGTTTCCTTCTTCTGCTTAACAGTTCCTTCCCTTTTCAGGAGATTTATGGAACTATTATAGCACAAGAATTACCAATTTTAAATCAAACTAAATAGCACAAAAGCAGCAAAGGAGAGGACAAAGGTGGCAAAACTTTATTTTCATTACGGAGCCATGGGGAGCTCCAAGACAGCAAATGCCCTATTAGTCTATCATAACTATCTGGATAAAGGCCAGAAAGCGCTGGTGGTAAAGCCCGCTATCGAAACCAGGGACGGTAATCTTATTAAATCCCGTTGCGGTTTGGAAGGCACTTGCATCACCTTAGAAGAACTCATCTCTATGCCCTCTGAGGCTATTGCTGAGTATGACTGTATTATCGTGGACGAAATCCAATTTGCCACTGAAGCACAGATTGATTTTCTTGCCCATATTGTTGATTCTTTAAACATTCCTGTCATGTGCTATGGTTTGCGGACGGACTTTCGCGGCCGCTTGTTTGAAGGCAGCCGCAGGCTCTTTGAAGTTGCGGACAAAATCATCGAGATTAAAACAGTCTGCTGGTGTGGACGAAAAGCCACCCATAATGCCCGCTATAATGAAAAAGGCATCGTCCGGGAAGGCGATCAGATTGTTTTAGGGGCAGACGATAAATATGTCTCCGTCTGCCGCAAACATCATCAACAAGGCTTGCTTTTTAAACCTGGAACTGTGGAAGAATCGGAATAAAGTCTGAAGAATAAACCCCTGTTTTCACCTATCCACTACTTTGCTCAGGAGCAAGATGCCTAAGACAAGAATTGCCGCCGTAAGCATAGGCAGGATTATAACCACTGTTTTTAAATAGAGGTCGCTAAGGATTAATAAACTTATGACCACTAAGAAAAACAGCCAAA